>Ga0315284_10000722_pt1 | contig 45435 bp, 36 predicted proteins | sample YL17G09_16_MG_FD_203696 | JGI IMG/M metagenome (GOLD analysis project Ga0315284, IMG submission 203696) | Sediment microbial communities from Yellowstone Lake, YNP, Wyoming, USA - YL17G09_16 | ecosystem: Environmental > Aquatic > Freshwater > Lake > Sediment | place: USA: Wyoming | collected...
GATCTGGCCGACGGCTTTCGTCCCGCTCAAGGCTTCCATGACCACTTGGAATTTGAACCGTGGCGTGTACCGTTTGCCGGTTTTTTCGGACATCATCAGCGCCTCCTTTATGAAGGACTTTCACCCAACTCAAGCTACTTGAATAACCTTGAGGATCCGGGATATGGATATGACCCCCATTTTTCGAACTACTTAGATGGCTAATTTCCTCTAACATGGGCCTAATCAGGGGGCAGGTCCACACTCTTAATTTTTAGCACTAAGAGCGGTTCAAATTTTGGGGGTCGGTCCTAAAGTTGTTTTGAACATTAGCTTAATGAGTGTTGCTATTTGAACCTAATTTTCGCTCCCATGAAATGAACTTATATATTTTTCTCTGACCAAATCGATATGGAAAAAAGCCAATATTTTGCCAAGGTGGTCGCAACTATTGATCAGATATTTCACAAAAATCTCATGACCAATAATAGGGCTAAGAATTAAGAGAAGTGGAATACAGAGAGCATAAATGGCTATTGCTGCTGTAGAAATAAAAATACTCATAGGTCTAGATATTGTGGAATTGAGAGACATCTTCCCCCTAATTAGAGCCCTTTTCATCAGGATCTTTTTTTCCCAGCGTTCCGGTGGGATAGTCTCAAAAACTGCGGCCTCGTTGCACCATACAAAAACATGTCCTTGTGAGATCTTCCTCCTAAAGAAATCCCGATCTTCACCCCCGCTTCCAAATTCAGTCCGGAAGCAATCGCGGTCTTCTTCAAAGAGATTTCTTCTAAGTAGCACATTACCTGTACGAGTATTTTTCCACCCCAGGATAAATCCAGTAGCATGGGTCGGCCTATCAAAGAAGTGCCCTTTCAATACCCACTTGGGCGGGGCCTTTTCAAAGCAAGGCAGCACAGGGCCCAATACTCCGTCCGATCTAAAGTGATTCAACGCTTTGTATAGATTTAAAAGCCAAAGCGAATCGGGCAGCTCATCATCATCAATGAGACCAATGAAATCGCCTTTTGCATTCTCAATGGCCTTATTTCTTGCAAGAGCGATATTTTGCCGCGGTTCAACATTGTAGCTGATAGCAATGTTCGATTGCGACGCATAGGATTCAAAGGTTTCTCGAGCAGACTTGAGACTATCATTATCTACAATGATGATTGAGTAGGTAAAAAGGTCATCATTCTTTTGTTCAACCAGTTTCCGCAGTAGATTTCCCAGTCTCTTGGGCCTCTTATATGTGCATATGCACACGCAAATGTGGTGCTTTTTTAACATTGGTTTTTAGCTTAAATCATGGAAACGGCTTACCTTTTGGAAGCATATCAACATTCAATCTACGTGAAATATTGAGTATAATCCTTTATTGATATTTACTAAAGTGCTTGACATTTACTTTCGCTCCTTCTTATGGAAGAAGAAATTACTCTGAAGGATGATTAATTATTAAATTTCCGTTCACTCGTCGATGGAACCTTCTTGCCAGTTGACTACGCAAAGAACGTTCTACTGGCACCAGGGGCTTTTCGAAGCTCATTCTCTGTATATGATTGGAAACTGAATCATCCAAAAGCCCACTATTGCCAAATGTTATATCAACTGCTTTCTTCTGCATCAACTTCTCGAAGAAAAGTGAACTTACGCCACCATCCGTGCGTGGAAAGGCGAAAAGGCCATAGTTAAGCTCGAATTCGGATCTTAGATAGCTTAAACTCTCAACCGTCTGGCGAAGTTGTTCCTCCAGAGGGATATCTTTGTATGCGGGATGGTCAATGCTATGTGATCCTAAATAAAATCCGTCCGACAATAACCGCAGGATCTGGTCCTTTGACAGGTACGGATGGTTCTTCTGACGGTAGGCTTCGAAATCAATATCCAGAGCCATTCCGATTTCTTCAATTAACGGGCGATCGACGTATGTCAGGCGCTTAAGGCTTTGAAAACACTCGGAAGATCCCAAATTTGCTTTTCCGAGTATTTCGGACACACGGGAAATCATCCGCGGAGAAGATCCTAAAAGGCGTTCTATGATAATGCTTATCTTGTGGTCATAAGCCATGTCCAGATTGTCAACGAAAGCGGTAGTAATGAAGAAAACAGCCGGTACTCCCTTTCTACGGAGTATGGGAGCAATAGCGTCATAAGTTTCTCTGAGGCCATCATCAAAAGTGAGCAGAAAGAAACCCTTAGGAAGAGGCTCTAAGGCTCTTATATAGGCTGTAAGCTGTGGAATATCAATCGGTTTGTACCGGCTTAACAAGAAATCAATATCTCGCTCAAATTGTACACGCGTCTTACAGGCATATAAATGCCGGATATGGATGGGAGGCTGATCGCTGACAAGATGGTAAATGCCCGCTATTAAGCGGCACCGGGATAAAAATTCCAAAATTGGGAGAATAATCATATTTGTTCAAATTAGCATTTGCGCTATTTCAACTTTCATTTAGATTTATGTGGGCCTCGGTCTTTTTGGCCTATACCTACGAATTAAAGGGATCATTAGACTTAAGACTTTGGACCAAATATTTGGCGCACAGTCATACTGCCCGATCAGGCAAATATCCCTGCCTGTTTTCCCGGCTAGCCCCAGCTTGAATCTATAGACCCCAGGATTTCCTTCGGGATCGATCCCTCCCAGATCGTATGAACGGAGTCCATTCATATTCATCCATTCTACCGAGCGCCATAGCAGCAGATTTGACCCGTTTTTACCTATCCCCTTGTCTCCTGAGGCTCCCAAAAGGTAGATGCCCGTGTCGCCGATAGCAGAAAAGATAGCGACGTTGATCGTCTCCCCTTCATCAGAAGCAGTCATAATTTTCATTTTCAGATGTTCAGGCAAATCTTTCTGTATCTTCTGGAACTCACCATAGTCTGCGCCCGGTGAAAAGTCCTTCCTAGAAAGCATCTCTCGTTGAAGACGCATGAATTCTTCGAATAGCTCGTCACTCGTTCCCTGGACAATCTTTAATCCGGATTTTTCGGCCTTATTAAGTTGATTCCGCCATTTTTGATCTAGATTCTTGCGAATTCCCTCAAGAGATGGAGTGAGATCTAATATGAGAGTTCGATATGAATCGGAATAGCTTTTCCTCGAAAAACCGATGGACTTCAGACAATACTCAATATTATTTACCTCATTGGATTCAATTCGGGGAAACAGACGAACAAGATATCTTCTTTTATGGACAAGCTCTTTCCTGAGACACGTCAATATGAAGAACAGGGCCTTTTCATCAGCTTGCCTATCTTTTCGGCGCCAAAGGGGACCCCAACGAACATCTGCAATCTTAAGGCCAATCGGAATTTTTTTTATAACATATTGGCAAGCCGCAATAACCTCGTTTTTATCACGCACAATCGCATGGAAGATATTGTCTTTTCCATATCGAATCATGCCGAGCGACCACGTTTGATATATGGATGCGTCGTCAAACAGAGATATGACCTCGTTCCAGCTTTTTTGGTCTAATTGGATAAGCTCAAAAATCATAAACCTTGGCGCTCATATAGGAGAGTCAGCAATTTCCTCCAAAATGGCTATAAATTGCATCCAATATCGGCGATCTTATTCAGCCTGCTGCCATAATATTAGAACATCTGACAAAAAGATGTCAACCGTCTGAAATCGTCTAATACTAAATAAGATGCCAGCCTCGCATCTGTGCAATCCTTTGCGGCCCTCTTGCAGATGGAAACTTCACGACCTTAATGTTGGGGTCCACTAAACTTGCTGCTTAGACGAAAAGATTTTCGTAGAGGATACTGATAAAAATAGCAGGACTGCTGTTAATGGACTCGTAAATGTATCGATTGAAGACTCGGTAATATTGTGGGACACAACGATTATAAGATATATTAGGCTAAGTGCTCCCCAATCGTAATTATGGGAAAGTCCCCGATGGGCTTTCCGGCAAGATGTTAAGAGAAATATTGATACCAAGAAGATGCCACTAAAGCCTAGCCCCAGAAGTACATCCAGATACCCACTATGAGCTCCGCTGATTTCAAATTCCTCTCTTGCCCGTGTAGTCCAAAAACCACCAAAGCCGCCTCCTAGAAGAGGTCGTTGCATTGCAATTGGCACGAGAGTTGCCCAAACTTGCGTTCTGCCTGTCAATGTTGCATCACGCTTAACTGAGGACGCAAAGTATCCTACATTAGTTCCGCCGCTAAAAATAGCAATAATTCCAAAAATAATAATAATAACAACGAATGTCATTAGAGTACCAGCTCGCAAACTTATTTTGAACTTCTTCATTAAATGAAATCCCCAATAGACTAGCAAGCCCAAAGTCAGCGAGATGTTAGCAGTTGCGGAATAAAATAAATTTCCTCTTGGACCTCCCATAAGCCTAAATGTCATAACCAGAACAAATAATTCTGCATGGGTCTGATATTTCCAAACCGGAGGATTGTGCCCTTGCCATCTCCTGACCAGCGACCAGATAAGGAATAATGCCGCTAGGAGGCATAAAAGGCTTAAAGCATTCTTTTGTTGGGTAACACCCATCCACATTAATTCACCTGACCAACGACCATATTCGACGCCGTACTTAGGAAAATACTTTATAAGAAGTATTGAAAAGGGAATGAGTATATAAGTTATTCTTCTGAGAATGCTCTCAATCGCCTGGCGCGGTGAAGTCTCGGAAAGAACGACAAAGGCCATTAGTATCGCGATAAATTCTCTTGTCCACCGCTTAAAAGATATGTAAGGCATATTTGACCAGAGAATACTGGCGAGCATGAAAACAATCAGAATTGTCAGCCAAACGTTATCCTTCACAGCGCTGAACCAATCAAATTTTCTCCTAACAAGTATCCAAAGAGCAATGCATAGGATTACAGTCAAGAATGCTCGATCCCATCGACTTCCAGACTCAAGATCTCCACCCGATTGAAACCAAATGCCCAAAGGTTTGCTGGCGACGCAAAGCATCCAAATAGTGGGTATCCATAGGGCTCGGGTCACATCAGGTGATTGTTTACGCTCGGGTCGAAGCAGAAAAAGCACAAAGGTAGTGCAAAGGATTAATGCGAGTATTGGAGGCAATTTGTTTACTCTGACGGAAGCATTATTTACAAAATCTAGATATAGCCCCGCGATTACAAAAAGCATCGTAAAATAATTTCGAATTATTGTCAAGGTATTGACTATGAAAGCTGACTGGAGATATGATTTTTCATGAAGGCTAGTATTAATCATAAGACTAAAACGATGCGAAATCTCTCGACTCGCAAAAAATATCATATAAGCAATCTAATAAACGATCGCAACGTCTATCTAAGAGAATACACCGCTAATGAAGCGATCGAAAGGTACGTAACTGACACGGCCGGAAAGGGAATCCAATACATTCTCAATCATGTTTATGGGCCGCTTTATACCCAAGTCATAGACACCATCTGCAAAAGAGCGGGAAGAAACAAGATGTTTCGGGTGCTTGAATATGGATGCGGCGCTGGAATGAATCTTATTTACATTTTTAGACTCCTTTTATCAAAGGGCGTGCCCGTGGCTGCAGCGATCGGAACTGATTTCTCCAAGCCTCTCATAGGGGTTGCGGAAAAAGAGAAAAATACATTAATAGATTTTGATAACCGAAAGAAAATTACTTTCCTTGAAGCTTCAAATGAATCGCTCTTGGAGGATCTAGCGAAAGAACTATCTCAGGACATAGCTTCATTGTGCAATAGCTTTGATCTCATTGTTGGAGTTAATACCTTTCGGTATGCGATCAGACTCTACAAACAACAAGAGTGTGCAAATGACATTGCTTCTTTGCTGGCTCCTGGCGGTTATTCAATAATGATCGATATGAACAATAGGTTTCCGTTTTTCAGGTCCAAGTTTAGAGACAGCACCATGAAGCCGAAATCGCAATATCGGCTTCCATCTCTGGAAGAATATACAAACCCTTTTAGGGCAGCTAATCTTGAAATCGTCCAATCAAGACACTTCTGTTGGATTCCACATTCTGCTAGCGGCATTATGCTTATTGCAGCTAGAATTCTAACTCCTTTCTTAAATATTTTGATACCGAGTTTCGCAATGAGGTCTTTGGTAGTCGCCATAAAGAAAGGCAACTAAAAATGATATTTCTTTTGGACTCGACAAAAGCAATGAGAAGCACCATTGCAGCAAAGGTCATTCTTGAGAAACTGGGAGTGCAATCTATACGGGAGATGAGCGTCGAGGAATTCAAGGAGCAAAGCTCACAACCGCTGGGGAATCTTTTTTCTAGTGAGTTTGGTGCTTCCACCTTAATCGCACCATTTTCCTGTCTCGAATTTATCTCCTCATTCGATGCGGCTTCCAATTCACGAGAACTGCGATTGCCAAAAACGATAAAAAGAGTATTTCTCCACTCAATGGAATCGAGTCAGAACTGTGAGCAGCTTCTTCGGAATTTATTGGGCGACTCAAAGGCTCGGCTTATTCCGATGAATTCGCGGAATGTAGACTTCACCTACTCTCGTGAAGAGACGAACATATGTGGGCCGCTTACTGGTCTTACAATCCGATCTAATGAAGAGATTGCTTGTTGGGGTTTTGTCCTTCAATCAGGATCAACAGATAAGGTTCACCCTCTCATCGAGTCAAACTCCGAGAGTGTGCTAATTCGCTTAAGGGCAAAAGATCTCGACCTTTTTATGCTTTTTACGTCTCACCTGGGAGATCCAAATACTCCCGTTGAGGTCAACCTAGACATTCGGGCCTGCTTGTTTTCCTACGCAGCTCCGGTAATGGTGTTAAAGTACCTGTCGCGAGGGATTGGTTGGACCGCAAGAAACAATTACGCCAACCTAATCATTGACGATGTGCCGCTATCGTTAAGGTATGGATGTATAGATTTCAGGAAAATTTGTGATCAGGCAGCAAAGCGCCACGTCTCGATGACGTTAGCTTATATACCTTTAAATTATCGTCGGGGTAGCGACGAATGTATTAGATTCTTTAAGAAACGATCCGATGCCATCTCGTTCTGTATTCATGGATGCAATCATACGGGATCTGAATTTGGAGGCACGGATGCAGGTCGTATTAGTACGTTAGCCTCTCTCGCTTCGTATAGAATGAAATTGTTCAGTGAGCGGACCGGCCTTCCCCACACAAAGATCATGGTATTTCCTCAGGGCATCTTTTCGGCGCAAGCATTCGGGGTGCTTAAAACACACAACTTCAACGCAGCGATTAACACAGAATTAAGAAATGTGGCTGGAGAGAATTGTGTAGCCTTCAAAGATATGCTTGAGCCGGCTATTACTTCTTATCATTCATTTCCGCTTTTTCTTCGAAGAAAGGTATCTGATGGGCTTGGCAACGTGGCGTTTGACTTGTTACTGGACAAACCATGCCTAATCGTAACGCATCATGACGACTTTTGCTCGGATGCCGGGGAAGTGTGGCAACTTATTGACGCCATAAACGCCCTGCCAAATCCGCCAGAATGGAGATCCATTGAAGATCTTGTGGCCCGTACGGTTATTTCAAGGAACGTAGGAACTAATCTAATCGAATTGAAAGTATATTCAGGAAATGTAGACCTGGTAAATTTGATAAACGTTCACGGTGGGAGTTATCTCCATGTCGTGAAGAGCGAAAACCATCCGGAAACGATAAGTAATATTCTGGTCGGGCAAAGGGAAGCAGAATGGCACATTGAAGAGGGAAGGATCATAGTTATGGTTGGGAAGCACCTCGAAGGGTCCAGGCTATCGGTGCATTACCGACAAGATCAGCTACTTGACCCCCAGCGCCTCCGGCTAAGCGAGATGATTGTCGCTTACTGCCGAGGACGGTTGTGCGAGTTACGAGACAATCTTGCAGCAAAGGCGCCTGCCATGCATATGGCGATGCGCTTCGTAAAGAAGTTTCTCTAGGTGTCACGCACCGTCATGCCAAAATTTTCGGCGTGTTTATAAAATCGGGGGAGGACCAAAATGATGCACGAGAAGCTTTCTGATGGGGCGACCGTACGCCGACGACTAGGTTCTTAATAAATCTTCCCAGCTTTCGTTTTTGATTTGACCTGCCCCCGGTCATGCGCTTTTCTCTTTGGTCGAAGAAGGAAAAAATCATGTTCCTTAGCCCTTTTGATAATCGTCGGGACAGAGACTTTCTGCTGATGCTTCTGCCAAAGTACGTCCCGGATATACCTGTAGTTATAGGAGTGGATGGGGATGTCCGGGTTTTCGATCAGGCGTTTCTCCCAGCGCAACTGATGAAGGATGTTCTTTTAAGTCTTTGAACTGATCGAACGGGTCTTATGTTGTCTCTTATAAGCAATCGAAAACTGAGAGGGGTTCTGGCGGTAGTCTTTCAGCAGGGCAAAGAATCGGCTTCGACCGATCTTAAGGATGTCGATGATATACCGCAGTTTGACCTTTTTATCGATGTAACTCTGGAGCAAGGACTGGACCTGCTGGTCACGAAAAGACGGGTGGAGTTGTTTGGCCATAATGAAGACCTCCTTTTCAAAAGGAGGTTTTAACTTTATCTGGCCTCTTCAATCCACTTTTAATCTTTAAATCATCAAAAAACAGTCCACTTTTAATTTTTAAATGACAAGCTCAGGTAACGAAATTGACTTCTCAAAGCTTTTCTGATAAGAAATAGTCAACTATAATCATTCGGGGCTGTACCTAATCCCCAAAGAGCGATATTTAAAAGAGATAGAATATAAATAAATCACGTTCCGGAAGGGCCATAAGATCAAATATTTTAGAAATGAAACATATAAAAAGTTGAATCATGATCGGATGTGTCTTCACTCTTGACTACGAAATTTATGGAAATGGCGAAGGTTCACTTAAGGAACTTGTCTATGAACCGGCGGCGCGACTGAAGGCGGTCTTCGATAAATGGAATGCGCGTTTTGTGGCATTTATTGAGATCGCTGAACTGGAGATGATAGAATCCAGAGGCACGGACCAAGCCATCGACCTCATAAAACGTCAAATTCGGGATTTCTACAGGGAGGGATTTGAATTAGGCCTTCACATTCACCCGTGGTGGTACAAGGGCCGGTACGAGGATGGAAGATGGCTCCTTGAATATAATGAGTATAACTTATGTACGCTGCCGAAAGAGCGAATTAATCAAATTGTCGATCGCTCGATCAATTACTTTCGGAAAGTGTTGGAAACAATCGATTTTACGCCTATCTGTTTTCGTGCGGGTCATTTGCTGTTCCAACCTACGCGAACCTTAAGCGCGGCAATAGCTGAGCGAGGCATCAAAGTGGATTCATCTGTATATAAGGGTGGTCTGTGGCATCAGCAAAAGTTGGATTATCGCCCGGCGCTTAAGAACGGGTACTATTGGAGATTTTCGGATGACGTGAATATATCCGATCCTCGAGGTGCCTTACTTGAGTTACCCATATATACCCAAATGGTGCCAATCTGGAAAATGTTCACCTCCAAGCGTATTGGCCTACAGCAAAGGGGCTCTTCATCAGCCCAACCTGGAAAGAAAATGTTAAGCCGTCTTATGGATTTCCTGCGCTTTCGGTACCCGCTGAAGTTCGATTTAGGTCAGATGACGTTGGAAGAAATCACGAGGATTATGGACAAAGTAATCCGGGAGGACCGTGAAAGCCCAGCATCATTTCGGCCTATCGTCGTAATCATGCACACTAAAGACCCGATTGATTATGAGTCTGTTGATTATCTTCTGTCTTATCTGGAAAGGAAGGGTGTCAAAGCAACCTGTTTCAGTGAAGTATATCACAAGGTGTGAATGTTAATTGAGATGGCGGGCCGAAAGGAATAAGATGAGAGCAACCCCGATTGAAATAAACTGGCATCCGGGGCTGTCCATATATGCCTCTGAGCAATTCTTAAAAGCCGTTGGCGATGAATATGGATGGCTTGGGGGGACTGACGATTCTGGAAAGCTCCTCTGTATATTGCCATATACAATCATAATAAAAGCGATTGTTCGGATGGTCCGGTTCCGGGTTGAAACCATTCCGCTGGGAGAAGAGCTCGAAGTTGAGAAGGAGAAATCGTTCTTAAACAACGCTGTGGAATATTTTCGTTGCTCTGGCGCAGATATAATCATTCCCGCAACTACCAATACGATTTTTCGCACTTATCCAAATGGCGCTATCGCGGCACCTTATGGGACTTACGTTATTGACCTCAGCCAGCCGGAGGAGACCCTTTGGGACAATCTACACTCCAAACACCGCAATGTGATTAGAAACGCTATAAAAAAGGGAGTGCAGATACTTAGCGGAATAGAGCATGTGGACACGGCCTATCGACTCGTTAGGGATACTTTCAAGAGATCGGCTCTTCCGTTTATGAGCTACGATTCATTCATGCTTATGGTAAACGGACTCGACAAAAACGTGAGGATATTTGTGGCTGATTATCAAGGAGTCGTGCAAAGCTGCGCGGTGATTCCGTTCAGCAACCACAGTGCTTATTATGTATATGGCGGGACCTGTCCGGAACCATTGACCGGAGCTGCGAACCTCCTCCAATGGGAGGCCATCCGGTATTTTCGGGCACTGGGGGTCAAGCATTATGATTTTTGTGGTGTTCGAATTAATTCTGAAAAAGGATCGAAACAGGCAGGACTCATGATGTTTAAGGAGCGATTCGGTCCACGGCTGGTTCAGGGATATATGTGGAAATGCTCGCTCAATCCGCTAAAATCTGCAGTTTATTCGTTGGGGATCCGTTTGTTTAGAGGTGGAGATATTGTAGATGCAGAACGGCACAAGCTCAGAAGCCCATAAATACTCCGGCTCAATGATTGCTGTGAGCAATGACCTTTATTTGAGCTTCATAAAGATGTATATTAAATAATGTCATGATTTAAATAAATTTTTGATCAAAAAGATTTAGAGAAGGTTTATCTGATTAGCAGACAAGAAGGAATAGCAGCATGAAACAGGTCATTCAAGATTTTAAAACCGGAGATCTCTCCGTCGACGACGTGCCAATCCCGTCCATATCCTCCGGTTTCGTGCTCGTGCGCAATCACTTCTCGCTCATTAGTGCGGGGACCGAACGCTCGACTGTTTCTACAGCCAAAGCTTCGCTGCTCGGAAAGGCTCGACAGCGGCCGGATCTTGTCAAGCAGGTCCTGGAGACATTGAAGAAAGAAGGCTTTGCCGAGACTCTGAAAAAGGTGCGCACTAAGCTCGAAACGCTTAAGGAGCTTGGATACAGCTCCGCGGGCACGGTGCTTATGTCCATGGACACTAAGGGAATGTTCAAACGTGGCGACCGCGTCGCTTGCGGCGGCCAATATGCTTCCCATTCGGGAATCATATCGGTGCCGCAGAATCTAGTCGTCAGAATTCCTGATTCTGTTCCTCTCGACTGTGCGGCCTTCACCACCCTCGGCTCGATCGCCATCCAGGGCGTACGTCAGGCCAACCCAAGAATCGGCGATTTTGTGTGTGTTATCGGTCTCGGGCTGCTTGGCCAAATCACCGCGCAAATCCTTAGGGCAAACGGGTGCCAAGTTTTCGGCGTCGACACATCGACGGCAATGGTCGACCTAGCGAAAAAAATAAGCTGTCGTTCCGCAATAACGCGAAACGATTCGAAACTAGATTCTGAAATCGATTTCTTCACCGAAGGACATGGTTTTGATTCTGTAATCATTACCGCAGCGACGAAATCGAACGATCCGGTGGAACTTTCTACTTCCATTCTTAGGCAGAAAGGTGTGGTGGTGATTGTCGGTGCGGTCCCGATGAATATCCCGCGCGAGCCCTACTTCTATAAAAAAGAGCTGGAACTGAAAATTTCTTGCTCCTACGGCCCTGGACGGTACGACCATACCTACGAAGAAGAAGGACATGACTACCCCTATGGTTACATTCGATGGACCGAAAATCGAAATATGGCAGGGTTCGTCAAATTACTAGAAAATCAATCTGTTGACGTCAGACCGCTGATCACCCATGTATTCGATATCGATCAAGCTAAAAAAGCATATGACATTGTAACAGGAAAAGTCCAAGAACGGTCGATCGGTATTCTTCTAAAATATCCCGAATTAGAAGAAAAACGAAAGGAATTAACCAGGGAATTATCCGCCTCGCCAGGACAAGATATCGGAATTGGCTTAATCGGCGCTGGCAGTTTTGCAGAAAAAATTCTTATTCCGTACACAAAAACCCTCGGCGCGTTGCTTATGGTCGTAGATTCCCGGGGGACCACTGCAAAAAGCGTGGGGGAAAAATATAAATTCCGTTCTTTTTCGACAAATAAACAAGATGTCTTTTCTAACCCGGAGATCAATACAGTCTTTATCGCAACGCGGCACAACACTCATGCGGATTTGACAATGGCGGCTCTCGAAGCGGGAAAAAATGTATATGTCGAAAAGCCGTTAACAATTCGTGAAGAAGATCTCGGCCGCATCGCGGAAATCTGTCGGAGGCTAAGCGCTTGCAGACTTATGGTCGGATTCAACCGGCGGTTCGCGCCGCTGTCCCGACAAGCCAAAGAGTTGTTCGGCGGTCTTTCCGAGCCACTTCTGATCAATTATCGGATCAGCGCCGGCTTTATCCCAAAGGATCACTGGATTCAGACTGATGAAGGGGGAGGTAGAATCCTTGGAGAAGTATGTCACTTTGTCGATATGATTCAATTTCTCACTGGATCAAATCCAGAAAAGGTGTTTGCCGATTGTATTTCCGGGACGAATATAAAGATGAACAACCAAGACAACGTTGCCATCACGATCCACTTCAGTAATGGTTCGGTTGGGCTTATTACATACCTTGCTTGTGGCAGTAAGCTTTTCAGCAAAGAGCGCATAGAAATTTTCGGCGATAAAAAAAGTTTTATAATTAATGATTTCAGATATGGCGAGATATATGACAATGGCAGATGTAAAAAAATAAAGAAGCCTGGTAAAGGCCACAAAGAGGAGGTCGAGCTTTTTATCAAATCAATCCAGGAAGGACTTCCTTCACCGATTTCATTAGAATCGATCTTTTATACTACCGCAACCACGTTCCGCATCATCGATTCTTTACATACAGGACTTCCTCAGAATATTGCTATTCCCTGACGAGATATGCTGAAAAAGTCACATGATGCCATATCAACCTTAAACTAATGGAATTCAAAAAAGAAAGAGATTCTTACGTATGACTCGTGTTCTCTTACTTCATGCGGGGATCATTCCGCACTATCGTATTCCCATATATGACTATTTGAGTAGATATCTTAAGCATTGCGCTTTTGATCTAATTGTCGCTTCTGACGGAATTCAGCCGGGCACTCCGGATGCTATATGGTTTCGATACATAAAAACGCATCTATCAGTCCTGAGCATTGCGCGATTGATCCATAGACAAAAAATTGATGTCATCATTGATTACATGGAATTGAAGCACTGGTACTTGTTTCCGACGTATCTCATTTCGAAAGGTATTATGGGTAGGAAAATGATTTATTGGGGACAAGGTCGAGACCTCCTTGATCCAGAGGGAATAGCTAAGAATCTCGCATATACCGCTGAACAGTCTATGTGCGCTGCAATAATTCTTTATGCTGAGCACCTAAAAAAATATGTGCCTAAACGCTTTCATAAAAAGATATTTATCGCAAACAATACACTTAAATTGAGCTATACAGGTCTTCTGTCCGGGGTGACGAAGGAAAGCATTCTGGCGGAATACGGTATTAAAACGAAAAAAAACATCATTTGCGTAGGACGTATGCAGAAGCGGAAGAGATTAGATCATCTTGTAGAGGCGCTTGCTTATATGAATCGACCCGATATTGGTTTAATCCTCGTGGGGCCGGACCCGGATGGAGTCCTGGAAAAGATCGAAGGCGATAACATCTTCAAGTTGGGCCCCATATATGGGGACAAGAAGTTTGACCTGCTTTCCTCAGCCGATGTCTACTGTCTTCCCGGCGCCGTCGGCCTTAGTATTGTCGATGCGTTCCACTGCGGTCTCCCTTTTGTTACAGAAGAGGGGGATGAGTCTGCAGAAATCATGTATCTGAAAGACGGTGTGAATGGCTTCGTCGTGCCAAGAGGCAACATACCAGTAATGAGTAAAAAACTTTTGCTTCTCCTTGACGACGATGATCTAAGGAGACGATTCTCCGATGCAGCAAAACGGGAAATTGAAGAAAATGGCAGTATGGACGTTTTTTGTTCCGGGTTTAGGAAAGCGCTCTTTTACGCAACAGGCCAGACCGCTCGAGAATATCCACAACCTGATATGGGGGATTGTAAATGACAGGCCTCGTTCCCAGGGATCACTGGGAACATAGTTTAGGCGACTTTTTTCGCGGGTTGACTACTGCCTTTATTCCGAGGGGACAGGGCAAAGTGCTTCACATTGCAGATCTCGCTAGCTGTATCCCAGTGAGATCAGGCAGAGCAGGGCTTGTTGCATCAATCAGAGCACTCGACTTGCCGCCAAAGGGGCGAATCGGAGTTCCTCTCTTCTGTTGTCCCGTCGTTTTTAAAGCGATCACTGCGGCCGGAAATACACCGTGTTTTGTCGATATCGAACCCGACACGTTCTGTATCTCACCTGAAGATTTAACAGAAAAACGAGCGAAATTCGAAGCGGTCATTGCTGTTCATATGTTCGGCAACCTATGCGACATGGCTAGATTGAAGGTAGTGGCAGAAGACAGGCCAATTATTGAAGATTGCGCCCAGGCGATCGGCAGCAAGATCAAGGGCCACATGGCCGGTTCGTTTGGTGATGTTGCTTTTTTTAGTTTTCGTTCCGGCAAATACCTTTCGGTAGGCGAAGGAGGCGCGCTGTATTCGGGAGATGAAAATATACGTTCTAGAATCTCGCAGTTTATTGCTGAAATGGCTACCCCCACTCGCGCAGAGGAGTGTGCGCATGCTTTAAGAATTTATATCAAGTCAATCTTTCGCAGCAGGCCTCTCTATGGGGTCGTGGGTCATCGCCTATGGTATATCTTCAATAAAAAGATGAGGTTATCAGAAAACTCCCATGTCGTCCTAAGCCAGATCCGTATGGCTGATTTCAATATCATAAAGAAACGGCTTCCCTTGCTGGATTCATTTATTGAAAGCCAAAGGGCCAATGCCTTTTTTTTATCAAGAACTCTGCAATTGGAGCCTGATATGCTGTGCTCGGAAAGGCCGGGAACTTATTATAACCGCTATCATTACCCCATCATATTTCCTTCAGCCGAGCACAGGGACTTAATGGCAACTTATCTGCTCAACAGTCAGATAGATTCCATGAAATACCTCGACGACGTTGTAGATGTTGCCGCAAATCACTATGGGTATAAAGGCGATTGTCCAGTGGCGGAAACGCTTTCCAAGAGAGTGCTTATTATTCCCAGCTATTATAGCCTCAGGAAAAAGGAAGTCCAGCGTATAGCCTACTGTGTGAACGCAGGGTGGGCGAAAATCACCAGGCGGGATAGATATGCATGATTTCTAGAATGTCAAAAAAATGGAGACCATTTCATCGAAGAAGCTTTGCTTTATATTAAAATCGACTAACCAAAATTACCTTGAAATCCCCTCTAAAGGTGACCATTTTCGTCTAAACAGGGCCGACTAAAGAGAATGAAAAAATGATTTGTGCTCCGGATCCCTTAGCTCTGGACTCCATTCAGAGAACGGAGGAGTATACAATGAAAGAACATTTGCTTCATTCTCGCAAATATTACGCGGCATTTTTGTGTTTATTGTTTTTTGCCGTTTGCCTGCTGGCGTTTCCCATTCAAACAATTGCCCAGGCCAGGCCAGCCCAGAGGGAACGTCGAGTTCAAATATTTTTCACGTACAGCCCCACTCGCCCGGCAGCACAGCAGGAGGTCAAGTTTCAGGTTTTCTCTAGGGGAAATCCAACCTCCTGGCTCTGGGACTTCGGAGATAGCGAGACCTCAATCCTCCAGAATCCGAGCCACACTTTTGCAGCGCCAGGGTCCTACAGAGTGACGCTAACCGCCGGCAATAGCTCCAGCTCTGGAAAGGTGAGCCGGACTCTCAATGTTATTCTTTCAAGCTCTGCATCCTTCACTTACAGTCCGTCCTACCCTATAACAGGTCAAACGCTGCAGTTTACAGACACCTCAACGGGAGGTCCGACTTCCTGGCAATGGAACTTCGGCGACGGTACGACCGCAACTTCTCAGAAGCCGAGCCATACCTATACGACGGCGGCATCCTATACGGTAACCTTGACGGTCGCCTTTAGCTCCGGCTCCAAGTCCGTGAGCCATATGATCACCGTAGCGCCTGCGCTTGCGGCTTCCTTCATTTACACTCCGACCTCCCCGGTAGCAGGCCAGGCGATACAATTCACAGACACTTCGACTGGGAGCCCAACTTCCTGGCAATGGAGCTTCGGCGACGGCGCCACTTCAAACTCCCAGAATCCGAGCCATGCCTATACGACGGCCGCATCCTATACCGTAACCTTAACTGTCGTCTATAGCTCCGTCTCCAAGAGCGTGAGCCAGACTATAACAGTATTGCCACCCTCCGTGCTAAATGCGTCTTTTACCTATAGCCCTTCCTCAGCGATGGCGGGTCAAGCGGTGCAGTTCATAGACACCTCAACGGGAGGCCCGACTTCCTGGCTATGGAACTTCGGCGATAACACGACCTCAAACTCCAAGAATCCGAGTCATACTTATACGGCAGCTGGATCCTATACGGTAACCTTGACGGTTACCAATAGCTCCGGCTCCAAGAGTGTGAGCCAGACTATTACCGTATTGCCTTCGTCCGCGCTCACCGCGTCCTTCACTTATAGCCCCTCCTTTCCGGTGGCAGGTCAGGCGGTCCAGTTTACGGACACCTCGACCGGAAACCCGACTTCCTGGCAATGGAGCTTCGGCGACGGCACGACCTCAACCTCCCAGAACCCGAGCCATGCCTATACGGCGGCCGGATCCTATACGGTAACCTTGACGGTTGCCAATAGCTCCGGATCCAAAAGCGTGACTCAGACGATCACTATAACGCCTGAAGCAGCCGGTTATTACATAGATACAAACAATCCAATCGGCAGTGATTCAAATCCAGGCACAGCAGCTCTTCCTTGGAAAAGCATTTCAAAAGCTAATCAAACGTTGGTTGCAGGGGATACCGTCTATGTCAAAGCGGGCACTTATTCGACCTATATTGCGCCAATTAATTCTGGAACCAGCGCTAGCTACATAACTTATAAAAACTATGGCTCTGATAATGTAACTATTCAGAACGCTTCTTACGGAATTCGGATTGATGGAAAATCATATATTAAGGTTCAGGGTATCAATTTCTACAATCTTGACAGATTTATGTATTTAGAAAACAGCGCCAATCATAATATCATTGCCTATTGTAATTTTGACCAGATGCGAAATAGTGGTGCCTGGGCAGGTTCAAGGATTTGGAAGCAATCTTCCCATAACTGGGTCCATCACTGCCGATTCTCAAAGTATGGTGCTTGTACAGGGGCCCCTCCCAATGGGGATGATTCAGGCGTCGTACTTGAGATCGGCAATGAGGAATCAATGACTAGTGCTCCTCAAATTCCCGACTTTTCTAATTATAATCTGATTGAAAATAATGTTATGTATCATGGGGGTCATCATGTTCTTGGCGTAATGGGTCAATTCAATGTCATCCGCAATAATTACTTGCACAATGAGGGTTGGAGTCAAGCGCGAGGCAATAGAACCTTATACATGAACGGGTATGCGATTGATACAGGTTGGAATTTAATTGAAGGAAATAGATTTGCCTATACAGCTCCTCCTTGTGATGGAACTCAGGTATCAGGTGTTCAAATCACCTCGAATCATAATATTTTTCGTTTTAATAGTTTTTTCTTTAATGATCAGTCTGGATTGCAGTTTTCGGAATCATCGAGTTATTATCAGGACACAGTCTATAATCATGTTTATAACAATACCTTTTTCCGTAATTCACTAACTAGTGAGCCGGATCCAGGTAATGCAGCTGTTTACTTTGCCGTATGGAGCGGATCGCTAGTGGTAAAATATAATACGTTCAAAAACAATCTTTACTATGGACACCCGACTGCCTATGGTGTTTATCGGGCTAGTCTTGGAGATCAAACTTTTGTCAACGAGTTTAATGGCGACATATTAGGAGATCCAAGATTTGTTAATGCTCCAGCGACTCCGGGCGACCCAATGAATGCTGATTATCCAGATTTCCACCTAAGCGGAGGCAGCCCGGGCATAGACAAAGGGGGCGCTTTAACTACGATCACATCTCCGAGCGGATCAGGAACTACCTTTACGGTGGCAGATGCCAGATATTTTATGGATGGATGGTGGATTTCTGGAGTCGATGGAGACGATATTCAAATTGTCGGAACCTCTCAAAAGGCCCGAATTATCAATGTCAATTACGAGACAAATACCATAACAGTAAATACTACCCTGATTTGGACACAAAACCAAGGCGTTGCTTTAGCCTATGTTGGCGCTGCTCCTGATGTTGGAGCGTATGAATATGGCAGTACTAAGCTTTCCAGCGCACTCCAGGGAATAAGAAAATCGATTATATGCGTTGTGCAATATTCTTTTCTATCGAGTTCGGGAATCGGAGCTCTTCTCTTTAAATGACGATGCCTTGGAGGGTAGCCCGAAGTCAGGAATCGCGCTTCCCACTAATCTGATTGAAGATGGAATCCATAAGTTTTGAAGTTAACAAGATCTCCTGATACGAAATCGGCAACGGTGAATTGTAGGAAATTGACTCATAAAAAAGTTCTATGAGCCGTTTCAATCCCGATTTCATGTGAAAATCTCTTTTTAGGAACAACTTGGCATTAGCCATCATGTTTTTTCGGTATTGTTTTGCGTAATGATTTAATGGAATAAACTTATCTAAATAACTTATATAATTCGTGCCCGGAACTTTTATAAGTGAATGGTGATCTTGATTGATGATTAAGCCGTTTTTAGGTCCGTAGATCCTAAATTCTCTGAGAAGCGGCCGCATTTGTGTTGAGAAAGTGAAATACGAAGTAGTTTTATTTTCGTCGTCGATAATCACCCTCAATTCGTCAATCAAATCATGTTCTCCGATCCCTTTCAAAAAGTCGCTGGTGAATCCATGGGCTATAACTTTTATATTATCTCCTGTAAGATATTCAGCGATTTTCGCTATCCCATGACTGATGATGTTGTGCATGAGCTGACCGGGCAGTCTTCTCACCCAATGTGTTTTATTCGCGAGAAATAATCTCGCATAACGTTCATCGCCTAGATCATAACAATAATAGACTTCCATATGAACAGGCGGGCCACCTAAATAGCCATCATCGATGAGCTTTCTCATGCGGATAGCCACATGGGTGTACTGTTCGTCTGTACCCACAGTCAATTTGAGTTTCTTTAGCTCAGCGAGACGAATAAGCTGATAGGCCTCGTAACTATTGATCGTGAATGGCTTCTCAATGTATGCATGACAACCTGCGTCAAGGCAGATTTTGGCTATTTCAAAATGACTTTGCGGCGGGGTCGTAATGTGGACGACGTCAGGACGGGCGGCTCCCAACATATCGTGGATATTTCGAAAATATCGCTTAATTTTGAATCTTTCATATAATTGCTTAGCCATCAACTCTTCATTATCACAGACGCCGACGATCTCAGCATTGGGGATCAGAGAAATGGCCCAAGCGTGGGCGTCGGCTATTTTCCCGCATCCAACGACTGCTGCTTTGATCATCTGATTCGCGTGCTGTTATTATATCAGGCTTCAAGAAGAGTGGAAAGAGCCATGAGCATCCAAGCCTGGGCCCACCTCATGAATGGGATACGCACCGAATAATGCGGCAGGATCTGGAAATAGAAAAACCCCCGGGCGTCCCACATGTTCTTCAGTCCCCAATGCAAGACGGAATGGGCAAGAGGCATGTTCTCCCCGGCGAAATCTCTAAATTCGACAAGTGTTATAATGCTCTGGGCAACACTGTGGATATCAATGGGGTATGTGGCATCATGAAAGTATCCCGGCGCTCCGTCCTCACGGAAGAAATGACCTTTGTAGAATTCAAGCCCGCGGCGGATGGCGCTATCAAATTCGGCCGTCCCACTATATTTTTTGATTTGACTCAATGCGACCAGATTGAAGCCCGTATGGAAGTTGTCAATCCATCGCTGGGATGGTGATTCGCTATACTCCCAGGATCCGTCTTTATGCTGCTTGCCGACCGAATAGCGCGCGGCATCGAGCGCCGGTTCGAGAAATGTCTTCCGCCCCGTTAACAAGTTGACTCGACAGATAAGAGCTGCGCCGAGTAAATTAGCGTTGTGAATTTTGGACCGTCCCAACGTCGTGTAGCTGAAACATGCTATAGATCTGCGATCTCTCCAAAAGAGCACATCAAGAATGAAATCCGCAGCGCTCACTGCCGCATCGAGCCATAACGACTTCCGCGATTGCTCATATGCATCCAGTAAAGCATTGGCAGCGAATGTCGAGCAAATGATATTAGGGGATCCCTTCGGAACTAATTCGCCCCTCGTCTGCCAATCAAAATTGTAACCCCAACATGAATAACGCTTATCGGGCGATCTTAGGGCCAAAAGCTTATCCGCCATTACGTCAATTTCCTTGTCTGCGTCAACTAATCCGATCTTTGACAGCTTGATGAGAGACGATAGAAACAATGCGATCCCCTTCGAATTAGGTGTTTTGAGTACCAACAACAAAGGCCTGAGGTTAATTAGGCATCGTTTTACACCCTGGGTTAAAGCGAGGCGGGCAATTTTAAAGTTAAGGAGAGGCAGGGCCTTGAACACTCGACTGTTCAGCGCGTCGTAAGGGTCATAGCCGACCCATCTGTTAGCTCTGCAATATGCCAGGAGTTCGAGCGTTGTATCCTGTATGATCGTCAAATCTACTTGATCGCCCATCGCTTTGGATTGAGTCGGGCTGATATTCATTGCGGGCGAGTCACTCATTTAGAAGAGGCGACCAGCATGTGTCGCAGCGTCCTTTCGGCAGTGTGGCCGTCCCATAACAGAGGCACTTGGCCCTTGCGTTCCGGGCCATTGAGAGTGTCAGAGACATCGTCCATGAGACGTTCGAGTTTCGTCAAGCGGTTGCTACCTAGAGTAATCGTGATCGGCCGTTCCGTGTTAGGGCGGAGGGTGAGACATGGAGTCCGGAAGAACGTGGCCTCCTCCTGGAGACCGCCAGAATCGGTTAACACCAGCCGGGCGTTCTCCGTTAAGCAAAGGGAATCGTGATAGCCTATCGGTTCTAATAAGAGCAATCGGCTATCTGAGCGGGGCGTAAGGCCGAATTCAGAAAGCATCTTGCGAGTACGTGGGTGGATAGGGAAGACTACTGGCAGACGCCGTGATATCTGTTCCAGAATAGCCATTATTGTCGATAGGCTGGACTGCCCGTCCACGTTTGCCGGCCGGTGCAATGTCACATAAACGAACTGGCCTTGTTCGAGTCGAAGCTGGGCCAAAATGCCGCTGGCACGCGCTTTCTCAAGGTTTTCCATAAGGGAATCAATCATAATATTGCCGACAAATTTGATCTTGTCCCGGGAAACCCCCTCCCGGAGAAGGTTTTCGTCTGCATCTTCAGACGGCGTCAGGAGCAGGTCCGCCAAAGCGTCTGTGACGAGCCGGTTGATTTCCTCGGGCATCGTCCGGTCGAAGCTTCGAAGACCTGCTTCGATATGAGCGACGCGAATGCCCATTTTCGCACAGACCAGTGTACAGGCTATCGTGGAATTGACATCGCCCACGACCACAACCCAATCCGGCTTTTCCCGCTCGCAAACAGCCTCGAAACCTATCATTATATGGGCCGTCTGAACGGCATGAGATCCAGACCCCACTCCGAGGTTGATGTCCGGCGGCTGGATGCCCAGTTCGCGGAAGAAGACGTCAGACATGTTCTGGTCATAATGCTGCCCGGTGTGAACCAATAGCGGGTGAACTATTAATGCGTCAGGTGCCCGTTGAGCATTGTATTCTAAAATCTCTTTCATTAGAGGTTTCACCTTCATGAAATTCGGCCGGGCGCCCGCAACGATTAGCACTTTTATGTTCTTCATTTTTTGTTTTTGGACACTTGTCAGGCCGTTCAAGATCAATCAGCTCCGGCAGTGGCCTCCCCGCGATGCGCTCCCCCCCGCTCGATCTGAATGATCTCTTCTATATAATTAACAATGTCGTCGATTGCAGGCCGAGGCTTATTATCCGGCAGGCGGCTTTTATCCCTACGGGCGAACAGGATTTTCGTCCAGACTTCTTCAGAGCTCCTGATCAAGGTCAATCGGCCTTCTTGCTCCAGCCTGCGGTCCACGGCTCCGGTTTTTCCGCGGAATATACTGTACACAGGAACCCCCAGAGCTGCGGCCTCGCGGTTCATCGTTCCACCACCACTGACCACAAGGTCGGAATACCAAATGAGATCGAGGCCGTCCACAGCCCGAGAAGGGATAATGGTCTTGCTATCTTTGAACCATTCTGGATAATCGGCCCGGAGCGCCTGTCCCTGGAGGTGATGGCGAGGCAGTAGAACCGCACGGACTCCCGGCGTCCGGCAAATTCTCGACATGAGCTCGACAAACAAAACATCGCTCTCGGGATTGTAGTAGTGAGCTTCGTTAGCGGGCGGCCTTACAGTAATGACTATCTCGGTGTTCCGTAAACCAATTTCTTCCAATAGGGAGGAATCAGGCTTGAATTCGGGAACGTAGACGTCCTCTTTAATTCCACGGAAGAGCCGAAGACGATTTGTATTTACGGGAAATCTATGCTCGAATAGAGAATCCGGCGCAATCATCCATCTCGGCAAAGCCATTGGGACTGATCGTGAATGTTCGTAGTCTCCAATGAGAATGGTTGGAATTCTTAACAGCTTACATAGCAGGATTTGAGAACGAGCACCATGCGAGATCGCCAGCGCTGGTCTCTGGCGTATACAAAACGGCATAAGTTGGGCTGAACGCCACAGTAGACCGAAGACCTTCATGAACGGATTCTTCCCGTAGTGATGACCGATCCTATTGTATCGTAATCCCTTTTCGTCTGCGAGTTCGCAAACTTGGAACGCATCCCGCGCAGTCAGGACAATCTGATGACCGCGGCGTTCTAGTTCACGGATGATGGGTATAAAGAAGGGCACATGAGGCGTGTTGTCGAGATCAATCCAGATTTTTACTCCGCTCGTGGTGACCATCCGCTTTTGCGGGCGCTTATATTCTTGAGACTTAGAATTGGCATCCTGTGGCTTCAGGCTAGCAAGGCTAATAGCTTCGAGCATCGAGGACTTCCAGAAACGTACCAATTCGTGGGGAAGAACATGCCAATACTGACCCGCATATTTGGTTTTAATATACTGTAGTAGATCTATATAATAATTTACTGGATACTGCTCGAAAGAACACGGAGTCTCTTCGAAGTTCATGTAATCGGGGTGTGTATTTAATAAAGCCATTCCGCCATTTTCTGCAATCCAATCAAGCTTCTTCTTCCAAATACTATTGTCTTTTTCTCTCAAGATTATAAAAAGGCTATGATCTTGAGGAAGCGTATAGGGGAGTTCGATATATGTTCTCTTCGTTATGTTGTTTGTGACAGAAAAAGGAAAGATGGTATGCGTGCCTTCGGACTGTGGTTCGAAAGGATCAGTATCAAAAGTTGAACATCCGTATCCGATGTCAAGATCCGTCATCCATTCATGATTACGAAGCATAGAGGGCGAAGCAAATCCGACCGCACCCCATTCTTTAAGATAATAATTAATTCTTTGAGCTTTAATTTCAAAACTTTTTTTGCTGATGAAGAGCTTGCCGTCGTGATTAAGCCCATGAATCCCGACTTCAAAGCCCGATTCAATGAGACTCTGACGAAGTGAGGGCGGAACAAGATAATCCTCGGCGACAAAATTGAACGACGACCTGAAATTTAATTTCTTTTCTATATTCATGAGCTTGAGGCAATTCTTAAGTCCTATCGCCGTGTCCACATCATGATTCAAGATAAAAACGAATCTCTTCTTTTCGGGCCAGCCCCTCCAGCCGTCTGGCGCTTGAGAGGCTCCGGGAGATATCGGCCAAATATCTTTAGTCAATTTGCGTTTGTGTAGTGCAATCGCTCTTCTGAGAAAGAGCTGTATCCTCCTCGGGATGATAGGCTTAACCAGATAGTAATAATCGATTAATTTCATGTTTCTTATTTACCAATCGAAAAAGAAAAATCTCTGCTTCCGCAGGCAATCAATTTCATACTGCCTTGGCATCTAGATTAAATGTTGTAAGCAAGGTTGTCAAGGGCGATTGAGCGCAAAAATAGAAAGCGATTTATCGTTTGACGCGTTTCAAACTGTAAATCAAGCTTGGGTTTTTAATTACTTTTAATGCGAGAAGTGCTCCTTTTCTGCGCATCCTGATCCAGCCTCGGGCAAACGCAATCATCGCTTTGCTCATCGCCTGGTGTCGGTTATTAAGATCGACCAAGCTCGGATGTACCAAAATCGGGATTAGGATTCTCGGTATAAAACCCAGGCGGAGAGATGTGCTTTTTCCAGCCATGAGAAAAATCAAGCCGTTGAGATACAGATTTTCATTTTTCCATGTATGCTTTCGGTGTTCCAGCCCAGACAGGAAATCAAGCTCATAGCCGCTATCTTCCAAGCCGGCGATGACGCCGTCCTGACAAGCCTTTTTAAATAAAATCGTGCCCGGGATAAACACCAGGTTATATGTCCGAAGAATATAAGGAGTCGGAAGGGACCTTAACAGATTAAGCGTTGCCAATAGATCTTTTTGGTTTTCATAGGGATTGCCGATAATGAAGAAATAACATGCGACGACTTGGCGATATAGATTTACATTCCCGGCAGCTCTTAAGACTACCTCGTTCGATACAGGGCGGTTATAGATTTCTTTCTTAATACGCTCACTGCCGCTTTCTACTCCTACATCGACACGCCACAACCCGGCTTTGACTAACAGAGTTATTTTATCTCCGGTGATCTGTTGAGGGGATCCCATGCATTCGAACGGGAGGCCTACTTTTTCCGGATAGATCGCGGCGAATTCCCTGAAGTCGTCGAGTGGACGAGCAAAGAAATCCTCGTCAGTGAAATAGAAATATTTCGCATGCGGAAATTTTTCCCGGCATGTTCGCGCGGATTCGACGAATCTGGAGATCGACATTTTCCTAGCATAGCGGCCCTTGCCCGCATACAGCATTTTCAGCTGAGAGTTCGAGCAGTAATGACAGTTGAATATACAACCGCGAGAGCCGCTAAATAGGATGGAGGATGCCAAGCTGGTCGGCATGTGTGGCCGGATTGTTGATTGTCCCTCTACATGGAATTCATCCGCAAAAGAAAAATCAACCATCGGGAGTTTGTCCAAATCACCGATCAAGGGACGGACCTCGTTGAGAATGATCCGGCCGTTTTCTTTATAGGCCCCGTTGCGGATATCCCATGGTTCTCCTCCCGATGCTAACCTGCCTGCCAGTTCAATCATAAATTCCTCGCCCTCGCCCCGGCAGATTATGTCGGCATGTTCGACACAGTCCTCGGGATAAAGGCTTGGATGCATGCCCCCCCAGACAATCAGCTTCCGAAGAGGTTTGAGGGCGTTGATGATGGCCTTGGCTTTCTTAGAACCCCTGGACATGGAGCTGACGCCAATGAGATCGGAATTCTCGGATAAGGACTTTATGGTTTCCAAATTATGTTTGTTAAGAAATCCATCCCCTGTGCTCGTGAAAATTAGACGTGTCTGATGTCCCGCCACTTTCAAAGCAGAGGAGATGCTCCTCAAGCCGAGAGCCCAGTTGTCGTCGTCGGCACAGATTAAGGAAATAATCATTAGCTATTCTGTCGCGTCCGTTCTTCCTGCTGTCTTGGCTTCTTAGTTACAGAGGAATGAAATTTAACTTTACGATTTATTGGTTTATATCATGAATCAGTTCTTAGGTAAATCACCTATTTGGGCTATATTGGGGGTGATTTTTTTAAAGTTGATTATCCCGGTGTTGATTTAATATCGGATTTACTTTCCCTCCAATATTTTTTATAATTCAATCTATTATAACCAAGGTATTTCTTATTAATATGAGTAGCGTTCAAATAATAGATCCGACGAAGGATTCTAGATGGGATAGGTTTGTGGAAGACAATCCACTTGGATGGATTTGTCATCTTTCCAGCTGGCAAAAGTTGATCGAGAATTGCTTTAAACATATCAAGGGATATTGTTTGGTTCTTGTTGATGGCGAGAATAAACATATTCAAGCGGGGCTGCCAATCTACGAAGTAAAAAGCTGGCTAACCGGCAATAGGCTTGTCAGCGCTCCATTTGCAACTCTTTTTGATCCGTTGGCGTCAAGCCCAAGCCAAATAAAACTGCTTCTGGAAAAGTCGATACAACTTTCAAAAGATTTGGGAAGTTCCTATATTGAAATTAGAACGCTTCAAACAGGTACTGATATTGTCGATACCGATTTTGCATCCCGCGTAGGTTTTAAACGCCATTTTATAGATTTAAATATGTCTCTTGATAATATATGGAAAGGATTTCATAGGCAATCGATACGTCATAAGATCTCGAAGGCCTTAAAAGACGATGTTCTTATAAAAATCGCGGAATCGGAGGCCGATCTCAAGGATTTTTACAAATTGCATATAATGACGCGGAAGAGACTTTCTCTGCCTCTTCAACCATATAAATTTTTCAATTTGATGTGGCATAATTTTCATCTGTCGGGCCAGTTGTCCCTTCTTCTGGCTCTAAAGAAAAATATTCCCATTGCAGGACTTATATTTTTTATGTTCAAGAAAAAGGCGTCAGCAGAATACCTTGCGACCGATTATTCTTTTTTAAATTTCAACCCAAACCATCTTTTATATTGGGAAGCTATAAAAATAGCCCACGAAAAAGGGTTCGCTATCTTTGATTTTGGCAGGACGTCCATACTGAATAAGGGCTTAATGGTATTCAAAGAGAAGTGGGGGACTAAAGTCTTCGATCTTCCTACTTTCTATTATCCTCCTGAGGTTGCTGAAAATCATGACCTTAATGAGGCGGGCCTAAAATATAAAGCTATAAGAATGATTTGTCATAGTTCGCCCAAATCGTTTCAAAAGATTTTGGGAGATTTTATTTATAGACAGATGGGATAATTTTCTGTAAAAAATAGGTTGAAGATCACTTCAGGCGGCAGCGCGCGCCTAAACCGAAATCTTATAGGAATGAGGAAGAAGCAGATCCTGAATTCCCTAGATAGCTCCAAAAAGTTTTCTTTTCAGCCACGGCCAAGAATTGATCAAATTTGAGCCTTGTGGATAGAGAGCTCGCATAATCAGATTTTGGCAAAATACATATCCTTCTGGTAATATAATAAAATCGCCCGCCCAGCCGAGCTTAAAGAACGATGATGACTTTCTTATTTCCGCGGGGCGATTTCTATGTTGGACAACTTCTTGAGCTGAATCAGGATCGATATGAACGAGATCGACTTTCCTATATCCTGCATCTCTTGACCACCTGAAGATTTCCCAAAAAAGAAGATCATTAGGCCGGTATTCGGCATACTTTCCCGACCATCCAAATTTCCATAAATTCACGGTAAGCCCAAAAGGGATGGCTATGATGCCCGATAGATCTTCTCCTTGATAGCACGCGAAAAACAGCTTCATTTTTCCGATAGGATTGAAGAGTTGCCACATGAGAATAAGGCTTTGGAGTCGAGATGGATTGGGTACAACACCAATACGCTTGCAAGTCTCGAGCATAAATGAGTGAAAAGTACTTAAGTCTTCAAATGTGCCTTCACGAACGATTATTCCTGAATCGTATGCTCTTTTTATATTTTGCCTTTTCTGGCGCTTAAAGGAAGCTAAGAGTGCTTCGTCATCCTTGCCCACATCAATTACAACTGTCGCATTTCTAATCATGCCCTTAATATAGTTCGGCAAAAAGCCATTTTCTATAAATAAGGTAGCAATCTCAGAATAGAGTCGTGGAGGATGAACGATCAGAAAATCAATTCGGTAAGCACGCGCTATCTCTTTCGCTAATTTTAGGATATTCGGAAGCAATTCTTGTTTATGGGGCAATAAAACAGGGCCTTTGCTAACATATCCAACGCGCCCAAAAGGTTTTTTTGATTTAGCTAAAATCTGAAACCCTCCGATTACTAGTTGATTTTCCCATATTAGTATTCGCAGTGGTTCCCATCCTTCTAAGCCTTTGACCCTCGCCCACATACTTGTTTGCTCAAATTGCCCTTCCGGGGCATTGCCCAAAAAGGAATCCCAGTAGGGATCAGCATCGTTTCTGCTTATAGTCACCTTAAGATCTGAGCACTTAAAAAAGCTATGTGGTGTCATTTTCATGAAGATAATATATATTTAACCGATATGTTTATAGAATAATCGTCCAAGAATACGAAGAATACTGGCTGGTGTCAGAGAAAATATCTTTATTTGAAAATCCATTCGTTGTATATTTTGAAGATAGACCTTTTTCTTGCAGTCGTATCGATAATATTTAAGCGGACTTTCAATCGCACCCCATAACCTTTTAAAATGTAAAAGCCCATGATTATCCAACTCTGTCCTGCCAAAATTGAGTGTTTCATAACCATGATTCCTATACCATTTTATGGCTTCCCACATGATCAGATTATTAGGTCTTAAATTTTGATACTTCATATCTGAAGCCCCATACTTAAACATGACCTTCACGCCGAAATGAAAAAAGACCGATGCTGCAATCATCGTGTTTGAATGAAATGCAGAAACGACAATCCCATATCCCTTTGAAATAACGGAGTCGAAGACCTTTTTAAAGAAAAAGAATGGCTGGGGCGGGAGACCGTGCCGCTTTCTTGTCAAACAATTCAGTCGATAGAACGACTTCAAGGAGCTCAAAGAACGGTCGATTTTTATGGAAACGCCTTCCTTGATTGCCTTGTTAATGTTTCTCCGATTACTGTCTTTGAGGGAGGTGAATAGCTCCGACTCTGTCCTCATGAGATTGAGGTCATGAGTATAGTAAACTTCCCAGGGATACGGTCCTTCGGGGAAATAATCTGCATCTCTCCATTCGATGTATTTCCACCCGGCTTTTTTGCTGTAACCAGTAGCTCGTTCTACTGCATCTCCTAAGAGTTCTTTTCTCAGAAAAAAAGGTGCGCATCGGTCGGTGAAAGGAAGAGAGACGCCTCTCCTGCCCGTTAGAGGACTAACGATATTCATGAAGGGCATCAATAAAGATAATCGGCCAGCCTCGATTGAAACGAAATAGACAGGATCGTATCCGTAACTTTCTTTGAGGACCTTCGCCCAAGCAGCAGAATGAAAAAAAGAAAAATCTCCATTCCGTATCAACAGATTATCCCAGTCAGGGTATTCAATCGGATTGATAATTTCCAGATTCATGACAATAATGACTTAGACGATGAATTCAAACTGACGAAAATAATTAAGCCAGGAAAAGCAATATTTGGAGATGTCATTTGAGGCCTATACTTTTTTCAGCCAGATTTTCCTCCACATCAGGTAGCAGTTACGGGCGCAACCGAAATGGGGTTGTCCATCACAATTTGCTCCTCCCAAGATCACGGTATGGGAAAGTCTCCTCATTTCCCCGGTTCCCTCGATTATAATCTGATCAACGGGCCTTAGCACGGACAATCTCTGGCCACAGAATTTTTTCATTTCTTTGGTGAACCCTAAACCGCGGTTCTTCCCTGAACCGTCCAAGGTTGCCGTGATTTCATCCATGCTCTTGATTTCTACCCAGTCTCCGGGTTGTAGGCTGAAGTCAACGGATGGCGTTTTATCCAGATGGCTACTTATCCTATTAGGAAGCCGGACTTCAAGCAAATTCTTGACGTGGCGGGCCAATGATACTGAAAGAAGGATAATCCTCTTTGGGAGGGTCAAAGTGTTATCGGAGATGTCCCAGAAATATTGGTTAAGATTCCAAATCGGCAAGGGGTAAGTGGCTTTAAACAGTGCCATGGATTGGCAATGACCTACTAATGGCTGAGGGACTTGGTGGGGGAGGTGGAGCGCGGTATTATTAAAATCAACAGGCGGGTTGGTTAAATGCTGTTGCTGGCTGGCTCTTTTTAGCCAGGCTTCTTTCCACAAAAAGAAGCAGTACCTGGTGCAGTCATGGTGAAACTGGCCATCACAGTTGACGCCATTTAAGAGAACAGCGCTCCTGATTCCTCTTAACCCTGTATTGGCGTTTTCGATGATAAGCTTTTTGACCGGCCTAAGTACCCTGAATATGCCCCCACAATATTTCCTCCTCTCAGGCTGGAAAGGCAACCCCTCCAGTGTACAGTCATCCCCTAGGGTAGAGGCGATTTCTTCAAAGCTCCTGACCTCTACGATATCTCCAGGCCGGAGCTTCAATATTGAATGTTCACTTTTATTCTTCATACTGGCCGAATCTTTTGGGGGAGGCGAAACCAGTAAATTTGAACCTGTGAAGTGCCAAATATTTTAAATTCTCGGTTATCTGGCATGAAAAAATGAAAAGTATAAAAGTTGAATTAAGCAATATTTTCGATGCCTCGGTGAATATCCATTAGCCCACTTATATTATACAATATCGCATCTGATCGGGCTAGATAGTGCCTAAAATCGCAAATGTGATACCATCACTGCCGCATTTCTTTATTCTTTCCTTTTTGTGTCGGGAATCTGCCGCCCCCATTGTCCGGAACGATGATTTGGCCGGACGACCTGCCTTTAGGCTATCCTTTTCGTTATCTTGACATCGATCCGAAGACCGCTATATAGTCATTCCAAGATGGTTAGTTTCGGTACAGAGTTTTTTAAAAGCCAAAGTCGCGCGGCGCAAAAAAGCAATTTCTATGCCTATTATGGAGATTTTCGTTATGGACCTAAAAGCGAAAATTAGACAATTTATCATAGAAGAACTGACACGATCAGGCGGAAACAGCGACGTTCCATATTTGGAGGATGACACTCCGATTATTGCGGATGGAATCATCGATGCTTGACGTCAGCGAAATTCGGACAGGGATTGATTTTTCCTAAGCTATGGTTTCCAATAGCAAAACCAAGCTAGGAGGAATGAATGACCGGGAAACAGGGAAGCCCTGAATCGATTGTCCGGGAGATCAAGCGTCAGACCCGCCGGAAGTTCGGCGCCGAAGAAAAGATCCGGATCGTCCTCGAGGGCCTGCGGGGAGAAGCGAGCATCTCCGACCTCTGCAGGAAGGAAGGCATCCATCCCACGATGTACTACAAGTGGAGTAAGGCGTTCCTCGAGGCCGGCAAAAGGCAGCTCAACGGGGACACCATCCGGGAAGCCGGCTCTGATGAGGTCAAAGAGCTCCGGACGGAGAACGACTCCCTGAAGATGCTGGTGGCGGAGCTGACGCTTCGGAACCGGACGCTAAAAAAAACCTTGCAGGGTTTGGAATCCGAATCCATCGATACATGAGATTCACTCAGTCTGAGAAGATGGAGATCATCCGGACGGTCGAAGAGTCCACCCTGAGTGTCAAACAGACGTTGAGAGAGATGGATATTCCCCGCAGCTCCTTTTATGAGTGGTACGGGAGATACCAGGACGAGGGCTACGATGGGCTTGCCTGTAAGCATAAGGATCTGCGGCAGGTGTGGAACAAGATCCCGGAGTGGGAGAAGGAGCGAGTCGTCGAGGTAGCCCGGGAGTATCCGGAGAAGTCCTGCCTCGAGATTGCCTGGCTCATGACAGACAAGAGGGAATACTTCATATCAGAGAGCAGCGTCTACCGGATCCTCAAGGCTTACGACCTGATTACATCGCCGGCGTTCACGGTAGTTTCGGCCAAAGACAAGTTCGAACATCCGACAACCCGGACGAACGAGCTGTGGCAAACGGATTTTACCTACCTGAAGGTGGTCCACTGGGGCTGGTATTATCTGTCGACGGTGATGGACGACTTCTCGCGCTATATCATCGCCTGGCAGCTCTGTCAGACCATGACGGCCGAGGACGTGAAAGACACCCTGGATATGGCCATCGCCGAAACCGGAGTCGAGCATGTCCAGGTGGTCCAACGGCCGAGGCTTCTTAGCGACAACGGGGCCTGCTTCATCTCTCATGAGTTGAAGAAGTATCTTGAGACTCACGAGATTCGGCATATCCGGACGAAGGTGTATCATCCGATGACCCAAGGGAAGATCGAGCGTTATCATCGATCGATGAAAAACCTGATCCTGTTGGACAATTACTATGCTCCCGCGGAGTTAGCCGAAAGAATCCGGGAGTGGGTGGATTATTACAATCACCAGCGGTATCACGAGGCCATCGACAACGTGACACCAGTCGATAAGTATTATGGAAGGGACCGCGCGATCCTGGAAAAAAGGGAAAAGGTCCGCACAGAGACCATGAAGATGAGGAGGGAGTTGAACCGGATGGCGATGCTTGAACCCTTGCCAAACGGCGTCAGCTAAATTATCATGAGAGACGGAATCCGTAGCTTAAGAAATCAGCACCCGAGTCCGAAACCGCCTGACGACGAACACCAAGCCGCTTGGAGGAGTGGGCAGGGGCCCGGCTCGGTTGGGCCACATTATTGTTCGTTCCAGCTGACTATTCCCCCGCCAGGGCCCAACCCTCGGGATCTAGAGCTCTTGACGCCTGTCAGGGCCCGAGGTATCATCTTTTTCACGAGAGGAAGGTCTTATTCTGAGCCTAAAGCCGGCGCCATCAGACCGGGGGAAAAAGGAAATCCCTATCCGTAACTCCCCCCAAGTGATTTCCTTTCAAGCGGAAGATGAAGAAGATCATAAGGTCAGGGAGAGACCAGAAATGTCCCAGTGCCGGGATAAACGTGAGAATAACACTCAAGGTATGAGATAAGAGATGCGAATTGGGTTTGTGGGATGCGGCTATGCTGCCGACATTTATATTCAGCAACTAAAAAAATACTCTCATTTGGAACTAGCGGCGGTTACGGACCGCGATCACAAGCGTCTTGCTGAATTCGGCGCCTACTACTCGGTCAGAACTTGTCCGTCTGTAGAAGCATTATTGGCCGACCCCAATATCGAGATGATAGTTAATCTTACCAATCCGAGCAGTCATTTCGAGGTGTCTAAAGCGTGTTTAGAGGCCGGGAAGCACGTATATTCCGAAAAGCCCTTGACAATGGGATTCTTAGACGCCCAAGAATTAGTGGAACTGGCGAATGTCAAAGCTCTCTATTTATCGTCAGCCCCCTGTGGGGTGCTGGGAGAAACGGCCCAAACGCTGTGGAGAGCTTTGAACAACCATGAGATCGGGGCGGTTCGTGTGGTTTATGCAGAGCTTGATGATGGTCCTATTCAATTACGGGAGCCTCACTTATGGCGCAGTGCATCGGGCGCTCCCTCCCCCTATCGGGATGAGTTTGAGGTGGGCTGCACCTTAGAACATGCCGGGTATTATTTGACTTGGTTTGCAGCCTTCTTCGGGCCGGCCAAGACCGTAACGGCTTTTTCGGCTTGTTTATGGCCTGACAAACGTGTGGTGCCGGAAGAGCCCCTTTATGTGCCGACCCCTGATTTCTCAGTTGCGTGCATCGCGTTTGAATCAGGAGTCGTCGTTAGATTGACAAACAGTATCTTGGCCCCCCATAACCACGGCGTACAGATAGTTGGGGATCAGGGGGTCTTGACGGTTGACGACTGTTGGAACTACTCCTCCCCCGTGCATTTCGATAGATACTCCAAACTAAGATTGCAGATCAATAGATTCCCGATACTCAAGAAGTACCCATTCGTCAAGAGTTTGTTTGCTTCACATCCTAGAGAATATCCACCGGTAAAGAAAGCAAGCTGGAGGAGGCGTTATGCCAGGCACCGCCAAGATTATGCGAGAGGAATTGCAGAACTGGCGCGAGCGATTACCGAAAAACGTCCGGCTCGGCTTCCGGCCGATTACTGTTTGCATGTGCATGAATTAGTCTGGGCTATTCAGAATGCCCCCCATGCACCCTACCAAGTAACGACGACGTTTAAGCCTTTACGGCCCCTGGACGACGTTGCACTTAAGGAATTCATTCCGATATAATGGTAGCGCTTGCTGTATGCCGACACCTGCGGTGGCACCTTATGTTGCGGACGTGGTCAGGATGAAAGAATTACGGTTCAGCATTGTGATCGCCTGTTTCAATCAAGAAGGTTTTGTAAAGGCGGCCGTTGAATCTGCTTTGTCCCAAGAGTATGCCAGCAAAGAAGTTATCGTTGTGGATGATGGCTCTCGCGACGGCACCGCGGACGTACTAAACACTTTTAGTGCATCCATCATTCCGGCGAGACTTCGTAAAAACCGGGGAGCCGACGCGGCCCGCAATTATGGCGCATCTCTGGCAAGAGGAGAGTATTTGGTCTTCTTGGACGGCGATGACGTTTTGATGCCATGGACGCTCCAGGTCTACGATCGCCTGATTGCGGCGGAGCGCCCGAAGATCATCCTGGGCCGGAGATTAAAATTTCAAGGCGAGGTCCCAAGGGCAGCCTCGGAGGGTCTCCCCAGCAAGATCGATTTTGTCGATTACGAACACTGGCTCCAGAAGGATCGTATGGTATCTTTCGGCGCAAGCAGCTTTGTGGTCCACAGCCAGACATTCTGGGACGCGGGGGGCTGGTCGCCCGGGGTTTTCCATTTGGACATGACGGATCTTCTGCTGAAACTGGGCTTGTCGGGTAAGGTGGTTGTGATCCTCGCGCCGGACACCGTATGGTATCGAATCCATTCTACGAACGTCACGCATTCCGTTGCGCAGATTCTTCGATGTGCGCGAGTCCTCCTTAAGAAGGAGAGAGCCGGAGAATATCCCGGTGGACGAAGGTACTCATTTGCAAGGTCTACATGTCTGGGTGGACCGATGCTGTCCTGGATTGTGATAGCGGTGGGGAAAGGACTTTATAAAGAGGCCATAAAGCTGGCTGGTTCTGGCTGGTTTACGATTCTCTCGGCAATCGTTCGCCGTTTCATGGCACTGTGCAGGGGGCGTCGTCCTGTTCAATCTGTCGGGTTGCTTCAGAATTGCTTCATGAAAGAAGATTGCGGCCCCGTTCGCCCGGATCGAGAGCCAAAGAAGCCGGCCGGAAGGATTGATTGATAACTGACTTTGCGCGCGATGCTGGCGGCGACGAGGGAACAATAATTTTGCCGTGGAGAGCGATTAACATACGCTCCGGCCAGCGGGAGGTACACTTCATGAAAATCGCCTACTCGAGAGCTCTGAGAGGAATCGAGGGCCGGGTGTGTCCATGGCAATCCGCCACGCCACCTAACCGCCTAGAGACGACGAATCACGATCTCCTGCTTGGGCTGTACACGTCACGAGGAAAGCAATCCCGGGAAGCCCTGCGTGATGCGCTCCGGCGGATCACTGGACGAAGGCACGTGTTTCTGGCGCCGTCCGGCCGGGCCGCTATTGCGCAGATTCTCTCTCTGCTGCCCTGTCACGAGGTGGTGATGCCGGCCTACACCTGCCCGGCGGTCATAACGGCCGCTGAAGTGGCAGGAAAGCGTATGATCTACGTGGACTCCTCCGCCGCGAGTCTAAATGCAACCTCAGCAGAATTCAAAGCGGAGGCCCGGCCCGGTCGTGTCCTCCTGCCGACACATATCTTCGGCCTGCCCACAGACATCGACGATATCTGCGCACTAGCCAAGGAGCGCGGATGCGTTACGATCGAGGATGCCGCAGCCTCCTTTCCGTCGCGGCCTAATGGCCGTCTGCTGGGGACGGTCGCGGATTTCGGCGTGTTCAGCTTCGAGCGATCGAAGCGGTTGCCTGCTTTCCGCGGAGCGGCTATCGTTGTCAACAATGAACGCCTAATTGATCCGGCGGTCTTTGAATCGCATTCCGCGGTCTCCCTGAAGGACGGACTGCCGATCAGGGAACTGCTGTTTTCTCTTCTTTTCAACCTCACCACTCATCCCTCGGTTTACGGCAGGTTCACGGTCCACAGGATCATACGCCGTCACCGGTCAACATTGGCCGTCGAAGAAGCGCAGTCCCGGGACGAAGGGCTACATTCCCCGTTCTTCAACCGTGCGTTCCATGCCTACCAGGCGGATCTGGTGCTGCGGGCACTCAACCGTTGGGAGGCTATCGGCCAGCACATTGAAAGGCTCGTGGCGGTGTATAAGCGCATCTTCGCATCGACGCCCATCCGTACGTTCATCACCGGCACGTGTGATGAGAGAGCGCTGTTGCGTTTCCCCATCACGGTGCCTGGGATCGAGCGTGGCGAGATCCTGCGGCGCGCGCTAAAGTGCGGACTGTACCTGGAGACGAATTTCGAGAGCCCTCTGCCTCCGAAATCAGAACAGGCGAAGTATCCGAATGCGTGCTGGGCTGCAGAAAACGTCGTACTGCTTCCCCTTTACCGCAGACTGTCCCTTGAGGCGGCCGAAGCGATCGGGCGGCGGGTGGTGAGGATTGCCGAAGAGGCGCAGGGTGTTGGGAAGGCGTGAGAAGAGCATGGGCCTTAAATATGCAATCCAAACCTCGAGACGAGGAAGGTTACGGAAGAACGATGGACATGGCCTCGCGAAACAGAGCCTTCTGACGATGATGACGCGCTATCTGAAGATCCGGAAAAGCCAAGAAGGCCTGATCTTAGATGTACATTGCCGGGATATCGGACGAAACCGCGACTATGTCATCAGGAAGATAGGTCGCCCGGCTTCCTATCATCGGCTGCTAAAAGACCACAGTTCAGCTTCTTGGCTAAGGATAAACCTGGAATAGCGGAGGGGAATATTAAATGGACATACACAAGAATCTAGCCAAATCAGCGATGCTGAAGGTCATGAGACTGATCGAGGCACGTTGTGCCTATTACTTAGCCCACAGCAACCAATTTTACCCTCTTGTCAATCCAATCGTGGGTATTCGAACTTCTCGGCCTCGTGGGTTGCATCCGAAGGAAGTGTGGGCTTATGGGATGGATAAAGTCCAACATGGAATGACGCAACTCATGAGTCATGAAGTGCATGAACATCACATCGAGGGGGCCGTTGCAGAGCTTGGAGCCTTCCGGGGCTTCAATGCTTCTGTACTGAATCATTTCTTTCCTGATCGGAAACTCTATCTGTTCGACACCTTCGAAGGCTTTGATCCACGTGATCTGGAAGCGGAGAAGCGACTCGGCTATAACACAAATAACTATGATGATTTCAGTGATTCTAGTATTGAGCTGGTTATGTCAAAAATGACTCATAAGGAAAATATCGTAGTTAGGAAAGGATGGTTTCCTGACTCAGCCGTTGGCTTGGAAAATGAAACATTTTGCTTCGTCAGCATAGATGCGGATCTGTATCAGCCGATTTATTCGGGCCTGCGCTGGTTTTATCCGAGGTTGGCGAAGGGCGGTTATATTATCGTGGATGATTTCAATTGGAGTGATTATCCGGGAGCGAAGAAGGCGGTACACGATTTCTCCCGAGAAGCCGGCGTTAGCTACATCCCGATACCTAATACGACTGGTAGCGTAGTGATTGGGAAACCGCTGACATTCTAGGCCGCGTTTGGATAGAAGTGGGAGTGATTTCCGTGGATTAATTGGAATTTAGCTTATCCGAGGCGGCCAGTCGCTGCCTGGATCCAATCTCCTCGGACCCATTTTATTCCAGCCCGCTATCCATTATAATGTCTGAATAGCCTTGAATTTAGGAGAATAGCAACGTGCTCACGGAGCTCAATCCAATTGTAGATTCGCGCTGGGACGAATATGTACTTGGCCATCAGGAAGGGACCATCTATCATCATTCAGCGTGGCAACAGGTTCTGTCCGAGACATACGGCTATAGTCCCTTGTACCTGGGATTCACGTCATCAGACGGGAGCCAACTCTCTGGAATCTTCCCTTTAATGTTCGTCAAAAGCTTCTTAACCGGAAGACGTGTGGTCTCCTTGCCGTTTACGACGTATTGTAATCCCCTGATGCCCGAACGATTAATAGAGGAGGCGATGCGCTTTGCCTTTGACCGATTTCGTGGGGTTCGATATGTGGAACTCAAACTCCTCGAGAGAGCGCAGGGATCTTTTGGTCACCTTGGTGTAGCCAGTGCGTTCGTGAGCCAAGTCCTGAGCTTAGACCCGGATATTGATAAGTTGTTTCTATCGTTTCACCCCAGCAGCATCCGCCACAGGGTGAGACGCGCTGAAAAACTCGGACTTGTGTTTCGGCTCGGGGACAAGGAATCAGATCTGCATCAATTCTATAGATTTTACAGTTTGATGCGGCGCAAGAACGGTCTTCCTCCTCAGCCGTATGCGTTCTTTGCCAACATGCATCGAATTCTGACGTCCAAGAACCTCTTGGAATTGCCTGTGGTCGAGTATGAAGGTAAGGTCATTGCCGTGACTATCCTGCTAAAGGGCAGATCCACGTGGCATCTGGAATACAGCGCTTCGGATCCTCGCTTTCTTCAGCAGGGCTCTAACCAGTTTCTCATCTGGAGATGCATCGAGATGGCTCACCAGGCGGGGGCGAAGCATTTCGATTTCGGTCGCACAAGCCTTTCGCACCACAGTTTGCTTGAGTTCAAAGACCGATGGCAGGCGAAAAGGCGAGCCATTCGTTACCATTATTTTCCGCAAGACACCAAGCCGACCCATTCGCGTGACTACTCCGATAGCCTCCTGGGGCGTCTGAATAAAAGGCTGCCGTTGTCACTCCTAACCTGGGAAGGTCGTTTGCTGTACCGGCACCTGGCTTAGCGCCTGCTCGATAGAGGGCGTGAGCGCCGAAGCAGGAATGGAAGCCAACTCCCTCGATCCAGCAAAACCTTGACACAAGGGCTGGATTCCTCTGAGGGGGGCAGTGATCAGCGATAATCATTATTCCCGGCCCCGTTGCCTCAATCAAGAATGTTACCAAAGAGTTTGCAGCTTGTCGAGCGCCGGCTGAGCGACGACTTCGGACGAAACGGATGCGTCCAGGCCAGCGTAGACAAGGCCCTTAGCCATCACATGTCGCTACGTCCGCACTCTGCGTTGCAGCGTTCGTAGCTGTCCGTTCGGGAAGTAACCCGGTTGTTCCTTTTGGAGCCTCTCGAATAGTTCTTTGGCCGTGGCGTCAGGCGTATCCTGGAGCCAAAGAAGGATATTCGGCCAGACCGACTCGAACGGGTCCTTGCGAGTGCGCCACCAGTGGGCTTTCTTCGGCGAAGTACGATGGGTGACACGCACCTCTCCTTGCCGCCACATCTCCCCGAGCTGTTTCATGAACTGCTCTAGACTCTCGCCGCCCGGTCCTGTCATGTTGTTCTCGCGGGAAGCCAAGGCCGCCTGTTCATTTGTGCAAGCTCATTGAGAGCGGATATTTTTACCTTTTGGAAGAGGCTTCTAAAAACGAAGGTTGACATCTCGTTTTGCTGTAAATTATGATCATCGCAAAATGAAACGTCAGAGCTTGAAAGGCCTTTTGTTTGCTCTCCTTTCCATCATGGCGATTTGGATGGCATTTTCACCGCTCCGGGATTTGTTGCGGAACGCCAAACAGACGGATTATTACTCCCACATTCCTCTGATCCCGGTCATCAGCGCATTTTTCATATTTTGGAAAAGAAAGGAAATATTCGGGATATCGCCCTCTTTCTGTTGGCCCGGGCTTTTTATTATGGCTGCGGGGGCTGTGCTTCGGTTTGTCGGACGAGGCCTGCAGGCCAATCCCAACGATTACGCTTCGCTCGCGACCTTCTCCGCTCTTGTTTTTTGGCTGGGCTCTTTTTTGTTTCTTTATGGCAAAGAGGCGTTTAGGAAGGCGTACTTTCCGGCTGCTTTTCTCATCTTAGCCGTGCCCATCCCCACGATATTGATGGAAAAAACCATTTCCGTGCTGGTTGCGGCTTCTACGAGTGTTACGAACTTGCTCTTCAAGGCGATCGGCATGCCTTTCACACGGGATGGCTCAGTCTTCGTTCTTCCGGGCTTTAGTATAGAGGTCGCCAAAGAATGCAGCGGGATACGATCGAGCCTGGCGCTTTTTATCACAGGCATCCTGGCCGGACACCTTTTTCTTAAAAAGTCCTGGAAAAAGGGCGTGTTGGCCCTGGCCGTTTTTCCCGTTGCGATATTCAAAAACGGGCTTCGTATCGTCGGCCTTTACCTGCTCGCTTACCATATCGACATGAGGTTCATCGAAGGTGATTTCCACCATAAATTTGGGGGTTCCGTCTTTTTCGGGATCGGGCTGGTACTTCTAGGATTAATACTCTGGATCCTGAGGAGGTCCGAGGTGCGCCAAGCTAAGGCGATTAAACCCGGATGAATATTTTTTTCTTGTAAAGCCAGTAGCAGAGGAACCATAAAAGCGCTAAGACGGCGAGGCTTGTGACTAGTTGTGCCGGCCTTTCGCCCGCCCAGCCGAATAAGCCAAGGCAGAAAGGTTGGACGATATGCCGGAACCATTCCTCTCCTCCCGTCTGCGCAAACAGGTAAATGAAAAGGGGATTCATGCCGACGATGGCGAAGAATTTGATCCCTGGCCGAATCTTTAGCACATCGATAAGCCAGTAGGAAAGAGCCAGGGCTAATAGGCAAAACCCGCCGGATATGATGACGAATGAACTCGTCGAAATGCGCCTGATAATCGGCGTTATGAAGCTGAGGGAATAACCGGCCGCGATTCCTATAAAGCCAGCGGTCAGCAGGATTTTTATTTTGCTGAGGGCCCGCCGTTGGGCCCTGAGGAACTGCCCGGCCATGACACCCCATATGGTAAGGGATACTAGGGGAACTGCGTTAAAAGAGACCCAATGGCCGTCGGAGAGCTTCCCGATGAGGATCATGTCGATATACGAGCCAAAGTTTTGGCCGGGAACGAAAGGCTGGTTGAAGCCGGGGACAGCCCAGAGCCGGTAGAGGAGCTCCGTCAGGATGAGAAGGCCGAATGTGAAGATGATCTGGACTGGGGGTGATTTCCGCATCATCAGGAAGGCGATGAGGCAGGCGAACGAAAGCTGCGGGAGGATATCGTAGAGAAAAGCTCCACCGGGCGCGCCTTCGACCGGATCGATAAAATAGATCGCCCACCCGAACAGGAACAGCAAGAAGGAACGCTTAAGAACGTGGCGGAAAGACGCGCCCCACTTCGCGCCATTTTCCCACCGTTTTCCGTACGAGAAAGCCATGGCTACTCCGCTGATGAACATGAAGAAGGGCTGGCCAAGGTCCCAGAGATGGAGCCCGTTCCATTGATGGTGCTGGAATTGAATATCGATTGCCTGAGTGATTGTTCCTTTCAGGGACGGTGCAGCCAGGATTGCGTAGAGGCCGGTCACTTCCGCGATCAAAAGGAACATGGCGAAGCCGCGGAAAAAATCGAGGGACATCAAACGGTCGGCTGGATCTGGGATTTTTTTAGGAGCGTCAATCATGGCTCTTCCGTCGGATGCCCCAAATATATTGTCGGCAGAAGAAAGATGTCAAGGGTGATTTATTCATATTATGAAAATAAGACAGAAGTCTCGCAAAAAAAAGTGGCGAACTTGGATGAAATCCTTTGACCGCTGATACAACATTCCCGAGGTTTATCTTTCTTTATGGAAATTTTTGCCAATCAACGGCTGAAATGTGTCAAAAAACGGCAATCTTAAAATAGCGATTTAAAATTCTATTAGGAATCTACTTGACAACCAAATTTTATAGTGTATTATTATCATCGAAAGGATAAGGAGAGGAAGCAAGGGCGACCCAAATGAAAAATCTGATGCGAAAGTTCACCGTTCCGTTGGCAGCGCTTATTTTTCTCTTCGGCGTGATGTTAGCCGCGACATCCGCAAATGCTGGACCTCGTAAGCCGCCTAAGCCACCATTCTCAGTAGCAGAACCTGGAACACTTGCTCTGCTAGGCGGGGGACTGGTTTCGATAGGGCTGTATGCTTGGAAGAAACGTAAAAGGGGATAGCCGATAGCCGAGCGGCTAATAATTTAGCCTTTTTTCCTTTAGATCAGATCAAATCTCCCAACATCAGGCGCCGAGAGCATTTTCCACGTCCCCTTTATTTTGTTAACATACCTACGTAGTTCTAGAGAGGATTGACGATGAAGGTCAATCCCGACATAATTCATCTGTGCACCTTTTGAAAAGAACATTTCGAACAGGACGTCTATCAGGCCCCCCCGGGGAGGGGCCTCACATAATCATGTTGCCTGTCAATTCAGATTGTCCCCCAATGAATGAGAAGGCATACGTATCCTACGGGCCGGACCGGAATCTCACGGCTCTTGTCTTCATGATCGGCCATTGGCAGCTGAAGATCGGTGATCCGTCGTTCATGGGCTGGTTCACGGTTTTTTCCTATTACGCCTGCGGCGGGCTGAGCCTTTTGTATTTCTTTAAGGCCCGTTCGCGAATGCACACAAGTGACCGGCGATTCGTCATAGTGATGACGGGGCTCCTGTTTTTCCTTGGATTGATCAAGAATTTCAACCTCCTGTCGGCCATCACGGAGATCGGGAGGCTCGTCGCCGAAAAAGGGGGCTGGATCGAATCCCGGCGGCTCCCCCAGCTGGGGCTGATGTCGCTCGTCATTTTCGGACTCGCCATTGTTTTTGTCTGTGCCGCGAAAAAAAAATCCTTTGTTCAATTATGGAAAAGCCACGCTCCCGAGCTGGTCTGCCTGGCCTACCTGTTCGTTTTCGTCCTCTTGAGGGCCATTTCGCTCCATCAGTACGGAGTTTTGCTTTCCCGTGAAATCTTCGGCATCCGGGTCAACTGGATCGCCGAATTGGCGGGCATTTATGCACTCGTGATCGTGTTGCTCGCGCGGATGTTCGGGAAAATAACAAGCGGTTGGCGGCGATGAAACACGTTGGCGGTTCGGGACGTTCATTGGATGCCGGAGGAAGGATGTCGTCATGTTGAAATGGATCCATGAGACGGGCTGGTCTCTCGGTTTCAACGATCCGACGGTCCTGGGCTGGATCATGACGGCGGGATATTTGCTTGCCACCGCGCTCAGCCTCCGCGCCATGCGGCTCAGAAAACAGAAGGGAGCGAGTTATGCCCGGTTCTGGCTGATTTTGGCCGCCGTCCTCCTGCTCCTCGGCCTCAATAAGCAGCTCGATCTACAAATTCTGTTGCAGAGAACGGGATCACGGATCGCGCTCGAGTCCGGCTGGTATGAACAACGAAATTTGGTGCGATACGGATTCGTCGTCGTCGCGGCAATGGGATTTCTCGCTGGCGGTTTTTGGCTTTTCGCCACGAAACGCCTATCTTTGCCCCTGAATCCGCTGTTGTGGTTGTCGATCGTCCTGATTTTAGTGTTCGTTTTCATCCGCGCATCGGCGCTGGATGGGGTCTTTCGCCTGATCGGCCTTAGGCTGGGCCGGGATACTCCTGCTCATCTCCTGGAATTCATCGGCGTGCTTTGCCTCAATGGGGCGCTGATCCGGAAATCCCGTCTCGACCATACGTGATGCAGCCTCAACCTTCCGACTGATGGTTCGGCCGGATGGACGTCAGCGTCCGCGTTGAGATCCCCGCGCCGGTTCGTCGGGATTCCACCGGGCGCGAATTTCGATCTCATTGCGATGGGCTGTATCTAATAAGGGCGGCCTGCCTGCATATTGATTTGAGGGGTTTAATTCTGCTTGGGGTATTTTCGCTAGATTAGATCAAATCGGGCGACGTTAGGGCCGGAGAGGGGCGTCCATTTTCCTTTTAAATTGGCCGCCATCGCCCCAAGCTCTATATGGAGCATGGCGATTCCGCAATCCAGCCGCTTGGGATATTTATCGCTGTCTTTCGGGCTGTCCACTCGGACAGTAATAGATTTTTCTCCAACCATAAAACGCCAGGGCTGCCGGTTTGATGCTGACGGAGCAATGCGGGCGGCCTCGATGGCCTTTGCCTGCCAGGGTACGAGCGTCGTTCCCTCGACAATTTCTTCGAGCGGCTTCTTTTTCAGCGACCGGGCAGCGCCCTCATAAATTTTCTCTTTAACAGAAAATCCCTTTTCCGTATATCCAATAGGAGTGACGGCGTAGACTCGTTCGTGGCCGGCCAGCGCAATATGCTCTTTGACCGCATCCGGACGGAAAAAGCCGCTGACCCAGCATGTTCCGAGTCCTAATGCCGTCGCCTCTAAAATCACACCCTCTCCCGTATAACCGAGTCCTTCCTCTGCGTTGGGAGATTCGAAAGAGCCGATGAAAGCGACATAATGGGGCGCGCCGGTTATCTTCCCATACCCTCCAACGATCCCCTTAAAAACCTTTTCGGGCGAATTCCGCAAAAATTCGGCCCGCGCCCCCGCAAACGGCCTGAACTCACGGCAGACTTTTTCGAGCCTCTCCAGTTTCTCCTCTTCCGGCAGTCTGTCGATAAAGCTCCGCCTCGATCGCCGCACGAAAATCGCTTGATACCATGATTCGACCGGAATCTGCATGCACACTCCTTTAAGAAGCGGTATTATATATCAGATTTGCGAATATTGTCTGTCATCGCGAGGAGCGAAGCGACGTGGCGATCTCCTCTTATGTCTCTCGCAATAAAAGCGGAGATTCCTCGCGTCGCTCGGAATGACCCTACGGGTCAGATTGCCGCGCCAAGAGGCTCGCGATGACAGGCTATAAGAGATCGCCACGTCGCTTCGCTCCTCGCGATGACAGGTTTTCTCGATCGCCACGTCGGTTCGCTCCTCGCGATGACAGGGGCCGGCGTTCTTTTTAGGCCGTGAGGCGCATTCCTTTGTATTTCCGTAAGGCCATTGTATAATAAAAAGCTCTGAATTTTAGCAGCGCATTATCTGTATTACTATTAGAAAGAGACGAGATCATGAAAAACTGGTGGCATCTTGGGATTGAAGAGACGGCCCAGGCCCTGGAAACGGACCTCTCCCGCGGCCTTCCGGTCGAAAGCATCGCGGCCAGGCTCCAAAAATACGGCCCCAACCAGCTCATGGAGCAGAAGGGCCGCACCCCGTTCCGGATCTTCCTCGAGCAGTTCCAGAACTTCATCATCTGGGTCTTGATCGGCGCCGCCCTTGTCTCAGGGTTTCTCAAGGAATGGGTCGATGCGCTGGCTATCATCGCCATCGTCATCCTGAATTCGATCCTGGGATTCATTCAAGAATACCGGGCGGAAAAATCGCTTCTCGCCCTCAGGAAGATGGCCTCGCCCACGTCTAGGGTAATAAGGGGAGGCAGCCGCGAAGTGATTCCGTCTGGCGAATTGGTGCCGGGAGACCTGATCGAGCTCGAGGCCGGCGACCATATCCCCGGCGACAGCCGCGTCGTCTGGCATACGGCCAATTTCGCCGTCCAGGAGGCGAGCCTCACCGGCGAATCCACGCCCGTCATGAAGACCTATCTTGGGCTGGATGAAAGGGAGACCCCGCTCGCGGAACGGGCGAACATGGTTTACACGGGGACAGCGGCCGTGGCGGGCAAGGCCAGGGCCGTTGTCGCGGAAACGGG
>Ga0315284_10000723_pt1 | contig 45423 bp, 58 predicted proteins | sample YL17G09_16_MG_FD_203696 | JGI IMG/M metagenome (GOLD analysis project Ga0315284, IMG submission 203696) | Sediment microbial communities from Yellowstone Lake, YNP, Wyoming, USA - YL17G09_16 | ecosystem: Environmental > Aquatic > Freshwater > Lake > Sediment | place: USA: Wyoming | collected...
TCAAAGGGGTATATGGAAGGAAGGGCTGATTTTTCGGATGAACAGCTTATTTATTTTTGTCAATCAGTTGCAAATTTCACTTCTTCCCAAGAGTTGCCAGCCAATCAAAAAGCTTGATCCATGGCATTTTCTTCAAAACATCAAATACAGCCTCCTGGATCTTTTGCCATTTATTTATAGTCGGGACAATTTCCGTCGATTTATTTTCATTAGTTGTAGTCGTTTGTTCTGAAGTGGGTGCTATGATAGGCTCCTCATGTTTTGGCTCAGAAACCGGGGAGATGTTTTGTTTTACGGGAAGTTCTTTTACTGCGTTCTCGAAGTATGCCCATGCCATATACTTATTAAAATAGGCTTTCATATTAGCGGTATAATTTTGCTCACTGTCAGTATAATATCCGTTTAGTTTAAGTTGGTGAGAGAACCCGGCCGGATCTCCAGATAATACAGACGCCCAGGCAGACTTATATCGTTTATTTTTTATAAAATTCAAATGGAACTTGATGCCTTCTTTCAGGGATGGGAATGAGCGAAACCATGATCCTGGGTTTTCTGGTGGCAATATGATCTTTTTTCCATTTACAATTTCCCAAACACCATGCAAAGCGCAGTATTCGACAACTCCGTTTGGGTCATTTACAGCCTTTACATTGCCGACGTTGAAATTCCACATAGATTTTGTTAAACCGGTCTCCAGCGCATTTTGGGCAAACAGGACGCCTATGGATGACTTCTTCGGGATATCGCCGTATAACTCGACCCAGGCGGCAACAAACGCTGTTATTAATTCGGTGGTGGTGCAAGTGGTTTTAACGGCCGGTACTTCTTTTAACATATTTTTTTCCTTCCCTTAATATATATCTTTATTATTTCGAGTTGACAAAAAAAATTTTCGATATATGATATAAGAATGTCGCTATACAATCCAAGTTTAGTTTGTCTTGTTGCCAGAATTAAAGGGCTGACTCTTGAACAAAAGAGAATTAAAAATAAAATTAAGATATTGCCAGAAAAGGATGCTTGGTGGTTTCTTAAGTTAGCTAGAGATTTGGCTTTTGATTCAAGGCATTGTTTATTGGCTTATGGTTTTGCAAGAGATGTGCCATATAAAAACATAGAACGTAAATCAAAATTAAAAATTAACAAAAAAAAATTATTAAACATTGTACAAGAACATCGATTTATTGTTAGAGCGGTAGCTGGGTTCAATTGTACAATCGTTAGTCATCAACAAAGATCGGATGAAAGAATGATGGAATTAATAGACGGGTGGTTAAATGTGTGATGACAATTCGGAGCAGGAAGGCCCTAGGTTTTTAATGGAAAACTGCACAAATTGCGATGGAAATAATGACAAGTGCCATATTTGCGATGGAACTGGCGAGGTTTGTATATGGTTCTCGGGTTCAGAAACGATATGCTGTTGCCAAGAATGAAGTTAATTAACTAAATCGTTTAATAAGCTATTAAATATTGCATCTTCTAGTTCTTTTTGTAATTCATCAGATGTATCTACATTTACTGATGATTCCAATTCGGCTAAAACATGTAAATACAGTTCATTTTGCATTAATTTAGCATCATCATCTGATAATCCAAGTTTTTTAGCTTCTTTTGCGAATGTATTAGAAGCCGTTTTAGCAATATGACGCTGTCCTTCTAATGTTTGATTTTCTTTTGCTTCTTTTGTTGCTAAACTTAGCGCCTCTAAATAAGCCGCAGATATAATTAAGCTGTTTGACATTTTGGTCTCCAATAAAATAACAGAATATTGGCCGGGCCTATAAATATTCTTTGCCGCAGTAAGTTAATTTTAATCATCGTTATCTTTTGTATCTATCGAAGCTATTTGCATTTCCTCATTTCCATTATCAGAAACGAATATAAGAAACGCTACACCTTTTGAGCAGTCTATAGACCCAGGAAATTTTAATTTTCCAACATAAAAGGTTCGCTTATCAATATCTTTTTTTGCTTTTAGATCAATAGTTAAATTTTTATTTTGCATTTTAATTTCCAATTATTTAATGTTATCTACGTATTGTTTCATACAATTAATTAGCGCTTCATTAGAATTAGTCATTACGAAGCCTTCGTCTTTTAATTTCTGTCCATTTAGCACACAATTAGATCTTTTAGCTACCGTGATATTATCTAATTCATTTTCTGTGATTTTTTGAAAACTGTGAGCTGGTACATACTTCTGATATTCTTCCATGACTCTGGCAGCGCTTAATGTTTGTGGATTTATTACATGATAGATTCCAGTTTTTTGATTTTTAACGAACCAATCAACTGCGCGAACCAAGTCATCTACAAACGTCATTGAGTTTTGAGCATCTATAACTTGTTTATATCCACGAATTTTGTTTATAAAATTTCTAGGGTTGTTTTGATTTGATACCGGCATTCTTATTCGTAAAGTTAATACATTTTTCATTTGTCCAAGAGCCAGGTCGCAAGCATATTTTGTTTTTGAATAATATGATTTTGGATTAGCGAAGTCGTTTTCTTTCCATCCAATATCAATTACTTCCTTTCCAAGATAGCTTATTTCCATACAATTTGGTGATGGTCCAAAGAAAATGCACCCTGATCCAATATGTATTAGATGAATGGATCGTTTTTCACACACTCCAGCTAATAATATTGGTAATGCAGTATTAATAGTTGCAGTTTTTACACGCAACACTTCGCATTGGTCAACATTTGGCACTCCACAAAACCCAATTGCATTAATGATACAATCAGGTCGATAAAGATCAAGTATATTTTCTATATGTTTCTCACTTAAATCTAGCTTATGTTCGCTGCGTTCGTAAGGCAAATGATTTCCTATAAACCCATTTCCAAGCGTTAATACTTTCATGAAATCTCCAATGCAAAATAATAAGTATACCAGATATATATCCTTTAGATATCTAGTTAGTTGAAAAAAGGAAATTAAAAATGTTTAAGCACTTTGAAGAATTGTGGGAGGCTGCAGAGTCTTATTACCTAGATACAATTAAAGAAACGGCAGCCTCATCAATTTTAGATGAGGCAATATTAAAATTAACTCTTCTTCGCTCTATTGATACATATACGGAAGTTCAAGATGATCAAAAATCTAAAATGAAAATAATGGCATATGGAGAAGCAATGATGGCTTTGACGCAATATTCATTAAAAGAGAATATTAATGCGTTTGCGTCTTTATATTTGGCTTTAAGGAACAAGAAAAAAATTAGCTAACCACTTTGACTTGGTAGCTGGATCCTGATAATACATTTTGATTTTGCAGGTCAGTTACTGTTTTTAGTAAGCTATCATATGCGGTTTGCGATGCTTTGCCAGGATTAAACCAAACGCTAACTATGTTTCCATGTACCTCTACACGATTAACCGATGATTTTGCCTGATCTTTTAATGATTTAAGGATGTTTTCAGCGTCTCGTTTTGCGGCTATTTGCGGTTCTAATCGTTGTGGCGATAATTCTGGTTGAGCGCCGTCAGCTGCTAATTTGATTGATGCGGTTTTCATCGTTTGTTGAAGTAAATACACCGACGTCTCACTTTTGCTAGCAACGGACGTAATTAAATCATCAAGACCTAGAGTTAATGTATTTTCGCTTTGAATGGCATCATACATGTCTTTTGATAATTTTAAAAATTCTTTTTCTACAGCTAATGACATCTTGAATTGATCGCCCGATAAATTTGAGAATTTATTTAATATTTTGCTTAATAATTCATTTTGAAACTTAAATTCTAATGGTTCTTCGCCAAATAATCCCATAATTTTCTCAGCGGCAGCGTCAACATTTTCTTGGGCACCCTCATATAGGCGCTGAAACAGTAAATGATCTCCGTAAAAATCAGATCCTTTAGTTGTCCAGTGAGAAGCCTGGTGTATTAAATAAACTGCTTTTAATGTTGCAAGGTATAGGCCAAGTAATTTTTTGCTTTTTTCCATAGTACTCTCCGCAAAAATATTGGTTTATTGACATAACTATAAATTAAAAATAATTCGCCACTACTATTAACGCCGTTTCCATGGTTATATTACCTGCATGCTAAAAAAAAGAACATATCGTTGGGAGAAGGAGATTCGGGTGTCCTATATTAATACGGCTGCAAAGATTATAGAGGATATTAACACGAAATACCCCGTAAACTTATCTAAGCATCAAGAATTAATTGATTATGTACATGATAGGTACCCTCTAGCCGGTAAACATCAAATAAGTCTTATTATTAGGGAATTCATTACGGTAATAAGAGAGATTTTAATAAAGGGGGATGCGATTAATATTTACGGGGTATTTAATAAAGTTAGGTTATGTGCCAGATATTATATTATTGATCATGCGCGTAAAATATCAGTGTCGTCAATTTTAATAAAGATGGCAACTCCAATTGCCATAAGGGAGCATATTGATGAATAATAAAAAAGTAAATGGCGAAGATTGTGATGTGTCGGATCTTACAACGATTAAGCTGTGTGATATAATTATTGCCTACAGATATCTAGGTCTATATAAAGAAATATATCTTATTTGCATGGAAGAGTTGGCAAAGAGAAGGGTTGCCGGGGACAGTTTTGATTTTGAAAATTATATTAATGACAATTTATCTGATATGCCAGAAATAAAGTTTAATTTAACCGATTTTAATGCAGCAGTTGGGCAATTGAGGAAACTTACAAAATGACAAATTTAACTCATGAAATTATTAAACATATTTTATCAAAACTGGGAGTTGACAATGAATTAAATAAATTTTATAGCTCTATAACTGACCAAGCTTTTTTGAGCGATAAAAAAATTAGTTTTGTTGATGATGCCGGGAGCGAGATTCACCAAAATTTATGGACTTGTAAGATGATGGTTGATCAAAAACAGTTTGCGATGCTTTTTGCAGATTGTTCCATTAATGATGATAAACAATACGCACTAGTTATTTCTTTAGAAGGTTCGCCGGCGTATGGCTGTTATTTTTCCAGTAATGATTATAATGATTCTGCAATTTATTGTTTTTTAAATGAGTCGTGGCTAATATCTACGATATATGTGCAAGCAACCTTTTTATCTGGCATGGAACAAATAAGAGAACTTAATTTAGCTTGGGTTTATAATGATAATATAGATGATTTGTATTCAAAGTTAATCAAATTAATAGAGTTAAGGTGTGATAATTAAATATTAATAGATTTTGTAAAATAAATTAATATGGGCGACAACATGAAGGGCAAAAAAACAGACAATGAGTTTATTTCCAGTTTTATAGCGGATTGTTGTTCTGAAGGAAAATTTTCAATAAATGAATTCATCTGTGAGGCAAACAGGCAAATTAAAGATATAGAGGAAAAAATTATTGAAGTTGAGAAATTAAAAAAACGAAGATTAAAACTTGCTGACGTTATTTTTGCGTTCACCAAACAAGCCCCAGGTAAAATTAATGGTATTTTTTAATAAAAAAGAAATTATAGATATCATATCTAATAGGTTGAAGGCTGTTGTGGCAAAACAACACGTAATAAGCGTAATTGGCCTGACATTAGAATATTTTGTTAAAGAGATTTTGGAAAAAAAGAAATTTTCAGTTAGGAATTTTGGGGAGTTTACCTTAGCTAAAAGAGGGCGATATTTTTATATGCCAAAAACACAGAGAGTGAATCGTGTATTTTATCCTGGAAAATCTTATTTTTTAAAATTAAGTTTATCACCAGATATTAGAACAATAATTAATAAAAATCTAGATATTGAAAAGATGTTTGGAGACAAAAAAAGTGGCAGCCAATAACAAAAGACCGGTTGTTTTTGTATGTTCTGGTTTTGTAAAATGTAAAGTGGTATGTAAAACTATTAGCGCTGATAATTTTAGTGCAGCGCGAGATGTTTATTATAAGGAATATGGGTTTAAGCCATCAATTACACTTGGGCCATTGTATAAAAAAAGAGGGTTTGCGCAGGAAATACGAAATGAGTTAAAATTTCTCGGTATAAGTAAGAGGGCCGAGTTTGACGGGTGGGAAGTTAGTGCAGAATTATTATTAGAACCGGATAATTGCGCATATTTATTTTTCAAGAAGCGATTAGACGGTAAAAACATTCCAATTCCGGAGGAACACATGATAGTTGACGTAGAAAGCTTGAGGTTTATATAAAAATGAACGCACGAACATTAGAAAAATTTAAAAAAATACTATTATCAGAGCGAGTTAGGATCACGAAATCTATGACGAAAGAAATAGAGGTTGATTTTGACGGTGATGAAATTGATGAAATACAGGGAAACCTAATTGCATCATTACAAGCACAATTATCTGCTAGAGCTAAAGGTAAATTATCTCAAATAGAGTTGGCATTAGGCAAAATAAACAGTAAATCATTCGGTATCTGCGATGATTGTTCTGAGCATATTCCAGAAAAACGGTTAATGTTCAACCCATACTGCTCTACATGCGTTGATTGTGCAGAAGACAGAGAGATAGAAACAAAGCGTAAAATTAAATGAATACTATTATTTTAGAACAAGATGCAAATGGCGATGTTCCTATAAATATTTACAGTAAGCTTGCTGATAATAGAATAATTATCATTTCAGATATAATTACGGATAAGAACGCTGTTGATGTTTCGGCAGCCCTTTTAATGCTGGACGCAGAAGACAACTCTAAGAAAATTTCAATATTTATTAATGCATATGGCGGTGAAATACGCGCTGTTTTTATGATTTATGATATTATGAAAATTTTATCCTCACCAATTGAGGTTATTTGTATGGGTGCTACCATGAGTGAATGTGTTTTAATATTAGCAGCTGGGACACCGGGAATGCGATATGCCACTCCAAACGCAATGATTGGGCCAAGCCAGTTAATTCACGAAGGGTCATATTATTCTGATTTGACCGATGCAAAAATTACGTTGGATCAAATTAAATTAGATAATAAAAAATATATGGAGGCTCTTGCAAAATGCATTGGTAAGACGTATAAAGTAGTTATGAACGATTTTGATCGTAAAAAGTTTTTCACCCCCAAACAAGCGTTACAATATGGAATAATTGATGACATTATTAAATTTGCGAAGTAAAATGCATGATGATGTTGACGCATCAATGATGGAACCTCCAAGATACTACGACAAGATTATTTCTCTATCTAAAAGTAGAGTAATATTTTTGAATGAGGTTTTTACTCAAGAGGTATCTGCGGCATTATCATCATTATTAATATATTATGATAATCAGAGTCAAGAGGATGAAATTATTATTTATATTAATTCTGATGGTGGTGAAGAAGCTGCCCTTGTTCATATTTATGATGTTATGCAAATGATTTCTGCCCCTGTAAGCACGGTTTGTTTAGGGAAGGCCTATTCTGCCGGAGCATTTATATTAGCGGCAGGGTCTAAAGGAAGGCGGCACATTTTACCGCACGCTAAAGTGATGATCCATGGAATTCAATGTGCTTTTCCAATTATGGGTGAAAGTGACATGACAGGGTCCGAAAATTACTTTAACTTCCTAACAAATAGGAATGACATGGTTCTAAAATTATTGGCAAAACATACTGGTAAAAGATTTGAAGAGGTTAAACTGGATTGTACAAGGGACGTATTTCTAACAGCCGAAGAGGCTAAAGAGTATGGAATTATTGACGAAATTCTATATTAAGCATGAATATCAATAAGTTTGCATTAGTAAATGGAAAAGGTTGCAGCAGATCCGAAGTTTGACGCTATAAAACAACATAAAAAGAACTGGAATAAGGCTACTAAAGAGCTTATTTCTAGGCTTATTGCATTTAAGCGCGCAATTAACGGGGCAAAAGATGATAAATTTGCGCTTCCATCTGGCAAAATACACGAACCTGTACCATCCGAAATAATAAATTTCTTAAATACATTAACCTCTAATTATGAATCTGTTGCGAGTGATGCATTGAAAATTATAAGCGAGCAAAACGACTTTGCCAAGGAAAGAGAATCGCATAAAAAAGCTTCAATTAATATATATGCGTCGTCCAAATTATCTAGATTTTGGGCTTATTTAAAATCCCCATTTCTTAGTGATGACAATAAAAAGTACAGATTAAGCTTATTAAGATCTCTAGCATCACTAGAAGATATTTTTAAGGATTTCGAAGGAAGCGTTTTGTCTTCTGGCAATGAATCTATAGCAAAATCAATTAGTTTATTGGCAAAAATAACTAAAGAGTTTGAGTTTATTCAGAGAAATTTTAATAGTTTATTATCAGATCAATCTACAAAATCGGGTAAAGTAGATTCTATTGAACCGGTAATTTCTACCGATTTAATTACAAATACAAATTTAGCGATTGAGGACATGCTATATGCATCTAATATACCTGGCGCAGAAACGCACAGGCAAAGCCAGTTGTTTAATGAGCTATCTGTGAAATTTAAGTCAGAGGCAGATGAAAATATAAAGCAGCAATTGGCTAATCAAATTCTTGGCATATATCATAATTTGCTTGATATCGCGAATTCGTTGCATAAACAAAGCGCAAAATCATTTAAAGATTTGTTTGAGGCGATAAGGCATAAAAAAAATACACCCGAATTAACTACCGTTGCAAATAATTTTATATCAAGATGGCTAGATAAGAAAAAGCACGAAATTAATCCGCTGGACAAAACATCAGCAATTAGACTGAGCATACAAAATATATCAGAAGAGTCTAGGAAGCTAATTGATTCTTTGTTAAATGCATTAGAGACGGAGTTAGACATTAGCTTTATAACTACAGAGCTTAACAAGCTTGCATATAACATAAACAATATGAAAAATAAAATGATGCCGTTACGATCCCAGGTTAGCGGCGCGGGGTTAGATAAACCAATAGATATGTCAGTAATTAAAAATATTATGACAGATGAGAATGACCCTAATCAATTAAATAGGCTGAAGAAGAAATATGATACGTTGACAGATCGTAAAATATTAGATTTGTTACTAAAATGAGAAGCGGGTTTGTAAAAATAAATCAACATAGATTTCCTGTGTTGCTGGCAATAAGCTCTGAAGATCAGGAAAGGGGCTTAATGGGCGTTGCCTGGCCACCACCGGCAATGGCGTTTATTTATGAAGCTCCGCAGTTCAATACATTTTGGATGAAGGGAACCCAGTCTCCGCTTGATATTGTATTTTGTTTAAGTGGAAAGATTGTTAAAATATGCGATGGCGAGCCAAATTCAACAAATCTAATACGCGGTGGTATGAGTGATTTAGTAATAGAATTTCCTCATGGGACTTGTCATCAGTGCATGATTTCCGAAGGTCAAAAAATAGAGTTATTAAACATGGCTCCGGAAAATTTTTCTATTAATAATAAATTATTTGATGAGTTATTTAAAATTAAATAATCTGCTTGCGTAAATTATTTTAGATATTAAATTGTACTTGTCTAAAAAATAAGCGCACCAGTAATTTTGTATATTTCAAGTTAGAAATTCACTTCATGATTGAAAAAATTCAAGAGCTAAATAATATCTTTGATAATTATAGAGTTGGTGCCGAGTGCATTAAATATAATGAATCAGGTAGTTATTATTTTTATGATATTTTATTAAAGCCAAAAGCAAGAATAAGAGATATAGATAAGTATTCTGATGAAATAGCTCTATTATTAAAGAGCCCGTCAAAACCTAATATTACATTAGATCACAATGAGGGTATTATTCGTTTAGAATTTTTCAAGGCACAACCAAGTTCAATAAATATTTTCGACATGCTTCCAAAGAATGTGCCTGATAATAGTGGATTAAGGTGTTTACTTGGAAAAACTATAAACGGAGAAGATGTTTGGTTTGATTTAGCTCAAGCGCCACATTTATTAGTAGCTGGGACAACTGGATCCGGCAAAAGCACTGTATTACACACCATATTAGCTAATTTATTTGCAGCGAAAAACATCAAGTTATATTTGATGGATCCAAAGAACATTGAATTTTGTCATTATGCAGAAAATATAAATAAGGATCTTCAAGTATATCATGATTATAGTTCATGCATTGGGATTATAGATCGCCTATGTCAAATCATGGAGTTTAGATATGGCCTAATTCGTAAGGATGCGGATGTACTAAGTTCTCTTCCATATATTGTGGTAATAATAGATGAATTTTCAGACCTTATATTGCAAGATGATGATCGAAAACTGTATAGTAAGCTATGTCAATTGGTGCAGAAATGTAGGGCTGCTAAAATGCACGTAATATTATCAACGCAACGACCATCAGTTAATGTTATAAACGGAACTATAAAAGCTAATTTCCCTGCCCGTATTTCATGTAAAACTGCAAGTGGCATTGACTCTAAAGTTATATTAGATGTTATTGGGGCAGAAAAGTTATTTGGAAAGGGTGATGCGTTAATAAAGTTGCCAGATTCTTCCATGTATAGATTTCAATGCGCTTACACTAACGCTAATGAAATATGTAAATATTTTGGTAAATTAAATGCTTGATAAAAAAACCAATGAATTATTGAAAATAATCGATAATCAAAAAAATAATCTGCATTATACTAGCGTAAACTGTACCATTAAACAAAAAACATTGGTGTATCAAGCTTTTTATAATCTAACGCTAAGGTTTGGCGCCAGCATGTCAGAACATTTAATTAACTCTAAACGTGGGTATAATATATTATCGCAATTATTTCAGGAATATGTTAGACTGTTAGAGGCGAGCATGCCATTTGCGTATAAAAAAGACAAAGAGCTGATAGAGATTGACTCGATATTTCACCCATTATTTAATCCATTTTACGGCGTTAGTGAGTTTTCCACAATTACTGATAAATTAGGTGTAATTCATAATAATACAAATGAGCTTTATATAGGAAATAGAACCGGGCATTGCTGCCGCCCATATTACATCGGAAAATTGCTTGATATATTTGATGTAAAAACCAAACAATCAGTTATGTGCAGCGTAAAAGATTACACTTTCTTATTAATAAGAACAAGCTTGTCGCCAGATACTGAAGTTATAGTAAAACATCTTAGAATACCTGCACATTATCAAATGGGAATATTAAGCCACATTAACCGTATAAAAAAAAATATTTCAGAAGAGGCAAGAAAACTATAAATGATTAATTATTCTCAGCTATTTGGCATTAAATCAAGGTGTAAATATTGTAAATCGTTACCAAAATATCTTGCATTTGAAATTTCTTCTGGCCTTTTTTATTATCCAACAAAAATCATTGATATCAATCATAAATATTGGAAAGGCACTGTAGATATACGTAAAATGATTTTTCCAATAGCAAGAGCGCCAAAAATATCTATTTCACTGGCACAAAATAAGGTAAATATAAAGAAATGTAAGAATACTAGAACTAAACAAATATTTTCATTTAAGCCAACATATATCTGCGGCTGTTATAAGACAGCTTGGTCAACGCGGGAGATATCTGATGTCTTATACAAGAAGCATATTTATCAAAGGATATGCTGGAAGAAATACCCTATTGATATTATACTAATTTAGCGTTTTTAATTGCATTATATGCTTCAGTTTCCAAAACAACGAAATTATCAGCTAATTCATCGAACAGCTTCCATTGTCTGTTTAATAATTTGTAACATGAATGATAGCTAATCCTACCTATTGATCTATAATATTCCTCGGAGGCGCCAGAAAGGTAGCTTGGAGCCATAGTTCTAATATAAAAAATATAGTCCGCTATATTTTGGAATTCTGAAAAGTTTTGTTTTTCTCTGGCTTGCAAAAAAAGCAAAGTGATGCTATGATTAGAAAGGTCGTACTCGGCCCACAGAAATTTTAAATAAATACTAGTGATATATGCTTTCGTATGTGGATCGCAAGATAATGGATTTAATATATCTTCAAAAAACAACCGAATGTTTTTCTGCAAAAAAATCATTATATAATAAATGTTAAATTATTAGAATTAATATAACTAAATACAATAAATAGGAGCGCGCTGTAATAAATGACAACATTAGTAATAGTGGAAAGTCCTACCAAGGCTGAAAAGATACAGAAGTTTTTAGGGCATGATTATATAGTTCTGTCTTGCCGCGGTCATATAGCAGATTTGGCAAAGGGAGGTAAATTTGGTATGGGTATTGATGTAGATAAGAATTTTAAACCTCATTATATGTTAATGTCCGACAAAGTTGATACGTTGAATTCGTTGTTGAATGCCGCGAAAAAAAGCGACATGATTTTGTTGGCTTCAGACCCAGATAGAGAGGGCGAAGCTATTGCATGGCATTTACAAGAACGTTTGATGGATACTGATAAGCCAATAAAGAGAATTGTTTTCAATGCCATAACTAAAAAAGATATAATTAACTCGCTTAAAAATGTTAGAGATGTTGACATGCATTTAGTTCATTCTCAGGAAACTAGGCGCATTATAGATCGTTTAGTCGGATTTACAGTGTCGCCATATTTAATGAATTATTTTGGTCCAAAATTATCGGCCGGTAGAGTTCAGTCCGTTGTCACCAGAATGATCATAGACAGGGAGGTTGATATAGAACAATTTATTCCGGATGAATATTGGAACATAAACGTATCATTATCAAAAGATAAGGAAGCTTCGTTTATAGCCAAGTATGATAGTAAGGTTTCAGACCAAGCAACAGCTAATGCAATTACTGATATTATGAAATTAGCGGGCAAGTTCGTAGTGTCTGATGTAATTGCCGATGAAGAAAAGAGAGGTGCTCCCCCGCCCCTTATTACGGCAACTCTGCAACAAATAATGTCTAAAAGTTTTGGCATACCAGCAGATAGATCAATGAAAGCCGCCCAAAGTTTATATGAAAATGGATATTGTACCTACATTAGGACAGATTCGGTAAGGGCTGATGATGATGCAATTAAAGATGTTAGGAACTGGTTAAAGTCGAATAATCATAAAATTCCATCAAAGCCAAATACGTTCAAAAATAATGATTCATCACAAGACGCGCACGAATGCATAAGACCAAGCGATCTTTCTCTATCTCCAACTAATAACGTAGAGATTGTTTCACCTGATGAAAAAAAGGTATATGAGGTAATTTGGAAGAGCTTTGTCGCCAGTCAAATGACTCCGGCAGTATTCAGCACACTAAAAGTAACGCTTGTCCCTGAAAATAGCCCAACTCATAAGGTTAAAATATCTGGGAAAGCATTGAAGGATGGTGGATATTTAAATATCACTGGAACAAACGCAGCTACATCTATTGATATACCAAATCTTGTTAAGGGAGATGCCGTTTATCCATTTGGCAAAGATCATGTTAAATGTGAAAAGAAACAAACTCAGCCACCGCCTCGATTTACTCAGCACGCATTGGTAAAAGAATTAAAAGACCGTGGTATTGGTAGGCCAGCAACATACGCAGAAATCTTAAATAAGATAACTGGGCGTGATTATGTTGTCCAAGTTGGGTCCGTGTATAAGCCGACCGAACTTGGCAGGAAGATAAATAATGAATTAGTAATCTTTTTTGAGTTCATGGATTATGATTATACATCAAATATGGAAAAGCAACTTGACGAAATAGCGGATAACAAAAAAGATTACATTAAAATATTAAAAGAATTTTATGACCCTTTTAAAGTGTCCTTGGATAAGGCATACATAAGTCATGGGGCAAGTATTTGTGAAAAATGTACATATCCAATGGTCATAAAAACATCTAAAACAGGCTCTCGTTTTCTGGGGTGCTCACATTACCCGCGATGTAAAAACATTAAATCAATTGATCCGAAACCAGGAACACAAATAATAAGCTCAGCATAACAATATAACGCTAAAGAGGTTAACAGAATTCATGGACCAAAAACAAATGCGTGTCGAAGATCAGGAAAGCTTAACATTAAAACGAGTAAAGTTATTATCAACTAACGCAAAATTCAAAATAAATATTAGTGGTAGCAGGCCAGAGTCAAATTTTATAGACCTAATGAACTGGGTAGATGAAAATTTTAGCGTAGTATTAAATGATGCAGTTAATAGACAAAAATTAGTTAATAATAGAATTATAATGGATGGTCAGTTTTTGACATTTTGTGAATTAAACAAAATTCAAATACAGTGTTTAATGAAAGACGCCTTAGTATCATGGGATGCCGATGATGGTGGGGGTGAGAAATTTTTCGCTCAAGGTGTTTTTCTTATTAAAACTAAAGATGTTGAGTTTATTCATGCGGCTTTATTTCATAAAGGTAATCAAAATGAAGACGAGGTTAGTTTTTTTATAATTGTTTCTGATGACAATATATCTAAATATATAGATCTACGCAATCAATTTGATAGATGGATGAAACTAAGAGATCGCAATAGCTTAACTATAAGAGTTGTAGAAAATGATGATGTTCCGTATACAAAAGAGCATTCTTGGGATGATTTATTTTTACCACCAAATATTAAAAATAATATTAAGGGGCTTGTAGAAAGCTTTCTTTCTTCAAAAGATTTTTATAAGTCAAAGAAAATTCCGTGGAAAAGAGGGTTTTTCTTATGGGGAACTCCGGGGTGTGGCAAGAGCAGCGTGATAAAGACAATTATATCTACATATGATTTCAAGCCAGTCACTATCATATCAGAAGCCAGCAATGAAATGGTAAGGGAGGCCTTCGCTTATGCAGAGGAGAGTAGCCCAGCTCTCTTATACTTTGAAGATTTAGATTCTTTGTTTGATAGAGGCGTGGACGTGTCTACATTTCTAAATTTAATGGATGGTGTTACCGCTAAAAACGGAATACTAGTGATTGCCACGGCTAATAATATCAATAAATTTAAGCCAAATATTATTAATCGACCATCCAGGTTTGATAGAAAATTCGAGATACCATTACCTGATGAGCAAATGGCGTTGGCATATCTTAAAAAATGGTTTGGCAATGGCGTGTTAAATACAACATTAAAAGATCTTTCTGTAAAGGCCGTTAAAAATAAATTATCATATGCCCACATTAAAGACCTTTATATTTCATCTATGTTTGAGGCGATTACACATAATAGGAAGGTGCCGAATACTCGTGATATAAATAATGTGTGGGCTGCGTTAATATCTGATAAAAATCAGCTTAATTCAACCATAAGCACAGACAAATATTTAAAGTAAAGGTAATTGGTATTTTATATGAAAAGCAAGAAAAAGACTGTTGTTGTAGAGAGCGCCAATCCACAATTCGATTATATTCAGCCGATTGAGGCAAAACCACTTGAAGTTAAGGTTTATGGTGGTAATTGCGATCGTGCAATTAAAGTATTCAGATCATTGGTGCAAAAAGAACGAATTCTTTCCATATATAAAGAAAAGCAATCGTTCGAAAAGCCTTCAGATAAGAAGAGGCGCAAGCGAAACGAGTCGATGAGGAAGAATATGGAACTTGAAAATTCCTTTTATGATAAGCCTACGAAAAAGGAAAAGGAAAAAGAAAAGGAAGCTCGTAATTTAAATAAAGAGCGAGAAGCATCGGAATAACAGTCAATAACCCACGACTAAAGTCGTGGGCTTGTGAAGTGATGAGTAACTAACATTATATCTCATAAGAAGTAAAGCTATTGACTAGACATTAAAAAGGGTAATACTAAGTATAAAATAGCAGCATCTAGATCGTTTTAGTAAGATCTGATTAAGTATATATAGGATGTTTCGCTAGTCTTATATCTCTACGATGCTGCTATGCCGAAGCGAGTTGAACAAGGCGCATAAGCGCAGATATTAAGGTAATGTAATGGTTCCGGTATTAGATAAAAACAAAAAAGCATTAATGCCTTATATAAAAGTGAGAGATATAAAGGTAATGTATAATATAAAACGGAGGGTGCAATTCCTCCCACGGCTAAAGCCGTGGGTCTCCTTGCACAAATATTTATGAAAATTTATCGAAATCCCGCTAGAAATGCACCTGTTGTTATAGAGAAGTATGTCCCAAACTATAAGAAGTTAAATATAGAGCCGGAATATGTTTCATCGTCAGCAACAGGGCCATTACAGCAAGTATCGGCTGGCTCTAGGAATAATCCCAGGGAAAGGCTGATTGGTAATACACAAACGCCATACGCAGAGCCAGCCGATGATGGCGGGATTTCGATGCCTAATGTTGGAGTGGATAAGGATCAAATATGGACATCTCTTGATGGGGAGATTGTAGAAGACATTGATTTAGAATATGAAGGTATGTACAACACCATGCCAAATGATATAAATAATCATGAAAATTCAAATGCGGACGCAAAACGGCCAGATGTAATTGATTTCGGAGATTATTCTCTTTTTATATTTGGAGAGTTATATTCTTCCGGATCGTTAGAAGAGATCCAGTCGGAGGCAGCGTCTATTTTATATGGCGAGAATGAGGACTTAAAAGGTCTTGAAATAGGTTATAATGATATTACTGTAATGAAAAAAGTCGTTATTAAATGCGGCGTTTTCATTGAGGGTTAACATGGAGAACGCTAGAAAAGCCTCAGACATATTACTAGATCTCGTGAATAAAGTGGAGCAATTGCTTAACTTGAGCAGATCACAAGATCTTAATTTTAAAATATTATCAAATAAGTTAAATTTAGTGATGGAGCAAATGAAAGGCGCGGGCGTTCCAATTATAGCGGCGCAGCAAACTTATTCAGCATCTGCAGATAATAGCATGATGCCACAGACCATGTTGAAAAACAGGGCAACAGAATCTGTCTTGATAGCAGATGATGTAAATTCTATTTCTGTTGATGAAAATCCAAGCGGGTTTCGCAGAACTTCAAGACCAGAAACATTTACAGCTAATTCCATTGCTCAGTCGCAAGTAATTAAACCAAAGCAGCCTCTACAAAATAAAGTTTTAATTCAAGACCCGGCCCCTCCATCGCAAGATCAGTTGGAGGCCTTCGAGCAATTCAAACCGTTTTCTGATGCCGGTTCTGTGGCAGCAATCGATAACGTCGCCGGGTTGGTAGCAGTCACTCAAAGGGTGTTGGATAAAAATAATAAATCGGTTTTCCTTGCTGATGTAGTTATAGCAGATAAAGATGGTAAACAGGTCAGTAAAATTAGGACAAATGGCATGGGTAAATGGACTGCCGCACTACCAACAGGTATTTTTATGGTTAAAGTGAGTAAAAGGGAATCGGTGACGAGACAAAGCATGGAAGCTACTCAATCTATAGTAGTAGATGGGAAAGAAAGTAAACTGGCATTAGATCAATTAATAATAAAATAGCTTAAATCAATAATAATTGTGCCACGTTCCTCTTTTTCTGGAACATCTTTTTTTTTCGGCAACTCAATGTAAATAGGAAGCTGTTCAAGCTCCCTTTTAGCCTTTTCCATTTTTTCTTTTTTATATAAAAAAGGAAGCAATCCGTCCATAATACTAATGCAATATTATTAATTTGATTGGGAGGTGCAAAGATGTTCTGTAATAATTGTATAAGACTAACTTATCTAAATACTAAAAAGAAATGCATGAAGTGTCAATCAGATGTATATATTAATATAGCTGTATTATGCGACAATTGTTCTGCATCTGAAGGGACATGTGGAATTTGTCTGAAAAAGAATAACATGCATTCAATAAATAAATCTCGTTACACCGGTGGAAAGTGCAAAAGCTGCGGCGGCCAATGATTATAACTAATAATGAAGATATTTTAAGGGTTAATTGTACTGATGCGAGTTTAGATGAGGCCGTTGAAATAATTATATTTTTAGAATTGGAATTAATTAAATCAAATAAATGTGGAAAGCCAGGAATAGGATTATCTGCCCCTCAAATAGGAATTAATAAACGTGTTGCCATAGTGAGGTCTCCAGACGAAAACATTAATCTTGTAAATTGTAAAATTGAAAAGGCATATGATCAAGGATTATTCAAAAGGGAAGGCTGTCTATCATTTCCAGATCAACATATAGATACAATTAGATATAATGAGGTTTATGTTGTTAATAATTTAGTTTATCCAAGTAGCTTCGTAGTTTCAGATTTAGCCTCAGTTGTTGTTCAGCATGAGATTGGACATTGGAATAAAGATTTGTTTTTTGATCATAAGCAGCAAAAGATGCAGCCGTTTGTGAGGCCGAAGAAAATTGGCCCTAACGAATTATGTATATGTGGTAAAAGGGACGGGGTTTCAGGTAAAATTAAAAAATATAAAAAATGTTGCGGCATTAATCGATGAAATTTATTTTAGAAGAATCTGAACTTGATATAAATAGAGGTATTTGCGTTTTGTATTTCTACGCGCCATGGTTAATTTATCATAAAAAAATGATGGCTATGTTTGACAAAATAATGCCAAAATATAATAAAATAAAATTTTTTGGCATTGACATTAATTATTTTAAGAAATATGTTATGATTTATGATGTGAAATCAATTCCCACGGTAGTGATTTTTTATCATGGAATTGAATTAAAAAGAATAACGGGCATATGTCTAACAAGCGCACTTAAGTCAATATTTATAGAAATAACAAGTAAGTTTAGCATGGATTAAATTCTTAAAAACCTGCGATATATATAATATGAGCGTGAAATTTAACAGGAGTAATTAAAATGGACACAAAAGATAATAAGGTTTCTGCAGAGAAGATTGTTGAAAAGAAGACTGTTGCTGATAAGATTTGGGAAGAAATTAAAGGAATTGAGCTTGCTATGTTTTCACTTCCCGATCAAACGGTTGAGAAGTATTGTCAACAAATTAAAATAGAGCCGTCAAAATTATATTTAATATTTACGGCTCAAGCTGTGATACCTGCGCTAGAAGAAGCCGTTGGATCAAAGTTTAATGTAGATCTTGCTCAGAAGTACCTGATAATTTCCCCCAAATAGAGGTATATATGCCGTTTGATGATGATGCTGATGACAATCAGGGCAGCTCTAAAAAACCTAGCTTGAAACTAAATAATAGTAATTCAATACTAAATACTTTGCCAAAAAAACAAAACTTGGCTGAGCTAGAGAAACGAGTTAAAGAATCTCAAGATAACACGACTGTGAGTCATTCGGAGGCATCTGAATTATCTATTTTATATAAAAAGGTGATGGAGGATAAAACCCTTTCTGAAAATAAAAATTTCTTAGTTATAGAGGCAGAAAAAGAGCTTTTGGGAAAAATAGCTAATAATGCGATAAACATAAATAATGATGAAAATGAACAAGAGGGCATGGGTTCTGTTGGGTGGATACTGGTTGTTTTAAGAATGTTGTTGCTTCAGAGGGATAAAATAAATAAGCAAGAATATCTGTTAACAATGTTAGATAAAAAAATAAAATCTTTATCTGACAAAATAGATTCGCCCTTGGTTGACAAGAAATTGAATGAGTAATATAATATCTAGAGACACGGTTTTATCTTTAATTGCCGAAGAAAAAGAAAGGTTTGGCGAGTATACTAGACTATGTGTAAATTACAAAATTCAACCGGATTCTCTGGCTTTGGCGAAACATCATGGGAGACTGGAGACGTTGCAATTTCTGCTGCAGGAAAAGCATATGTCGATAATTTAATATCAAAATCAAACTTAGCCCCTATATTAGACATTTTAAATATTTACAAAATAAAATTAAAGAATGGAAATAAATTAACCTGTCCATTCCCAGCGCACAGCAACGGTAAAGAAAGCACGCCTTCATTTGTAGTTTATCCAAAAACAAATACATTTTGGTGCTATGGCTGTGGGACAGGAAGTGCGCCTGTTGATTTTGTTGCAAACATGGAATCTATTTCTGTGGTAAATGCAGCAAAAAAAATAATTTGTTTATTTGAAGGTAAAGATGTTATTGATATAGAGCGTGATACGGAATCATATTCTGTTAAATTCGGTTTATATCTTGATTTTTCTAATATTGTGTATAACTTTATTCAAAATAATAGAAATGATGACGCAATTAAATATATAGAGAAAATTACATTTATATTCGACAGTTTGTGTGCAACTGATGATTTTTCAAATGAAGCATTAGAGAGCTTGATTTTTAAGCTAAATGATCTAGCTCTTAGATTTTAATATAGGCAAAAAAAAATGTCAATTACAATAATTTTGGGTGATCCTCATCTTGGAAAAGGTGTAAGTATAGGCAAAGCAGGCATTGGATCATCATTAAATAGCAGAGTTATTGACCAGATAAATTTGCTTGACTGGGTTCTTGATAAAGCCATCGAAAATATGGCCGGACAGATAATTATATCTGGAGACGTATTTGAAGACATTAACCCGCATTCTTATTTAATTTCATTATTTATTAGTTGGTTGACGAAATGTAAAGATCACAATATTCATGTGCACATTGTAATGGGAAATCATGATACATTACGAAGCGGTAATTTTTATTATTCTACATTAGATATTGTGTCGGAAGCAAATATAGACGGTGTGCATATTTATAAGCACCTAGACACTATATTTATAGATAATTTTGCGTATACGATGTTGCCATTTCGCGACCGTAAATCATTTTTTTCTGAATCAAATGCAGATGCGATGTTGTCATTAAAAAATAACTTATCGTATGAGTTATTAGGCATACCAAATACTCATAAAAAGGTTTTAGTTGGACATTTTGCCATTGAAGGGTCGATTCATATTGGAGATGAAATAGATGACATGATAAATGAATTATATTGTCCTGTATCTATGTTTTACGGATATGATTATGTTTGGATGGGTCACGTTCATAAACCGCAGGTAATGTCTAAAGGCTCTAAAAAAGAGCCTTATGTCGCTCATGTTGGAAGTATGGATTCATCTAATTTCTTGGAAGCAGGGCAAGAAAAGCACATTGTAATAATTGATCCAAATTCAAATAATATATTTAGACACGAAATAATTCCTACAAGGCAATTAAAGAAAATAATCATTAACATTCCTGCGGATACATATGACACGACAGAGTATGTAATTGGCGAGCTTAATAAGCTTAGTGATCTCGATAAATCAATTATTAAATTAGAGGTGTCGCTGTCAAGTCAAGACCTAAAGCCAATTGATAAAAAGAAAATATCGCAATTATTATCAACAAAGGGCGTTCATAATATTTCGGCATTTTCAGAAACAAAGAAATCATTATTGTTGCGAAAAGAAGATGGTGATTCTATAGATAATTCTTTTGATGTACAGTCTGCAATAAAAAAATTTGGTGAATTAAATATTAAAGAAAATATGCGAGATAAATATATGGAAATTGCCTTAGAAGTATTTGAAGATTACAAAATGGCAGTTAAATAGACATGGACTCAATGTCACATAAATTGAGGTAATTATGATTCCAGAAAGATTGGTAATTGAAAATTTTTCGTGTCATGAAAGAAGTGAAATTGATTTTTCTAAATTTTCTTCGGCATTAATTATTGGCAAAGTAAATGGAAATGATGCTTTGTCAAATGGCGTAGGGAAAACTACAATATTTAAAGCAATTGAATATGTTTTATTTAATGAATCAGAGGAAAGTTTAGAGAAAGTAATTCGTGATGATGCCACCACCTGTAAAGTAATTATTTATTTCAAGGTATTAAACCAGCTATATAGAGTTTCAAGGTCACGCAATAGAAAAGACGTATCTGATTTATCTTTGCATAAAAGATCAGAGGTAGATGCCGAAATCAATGATATTTACACGGATAACATAGATAAAAACTCTGTTATTTGGAAAGACATTTCTTCTCGTAGGACTGGTGATACAGAAAAAGATTTGGAGAAATTAATAAAACTTAATTTCAAGGCATTTAGAAATACCGTTCATTTTGTTCAGCACGATTTTACTGGAATTGCAACATTAACAGCGGAAAAAAGAAAAGCAATATTAAAAGATGTATTGCAAATTGCAGTTTATTCGAAATTAGAAAAAATAGCTAAAGATAAATTATTAGAATTAAATAAAGAATTAGACAAATACGCCGCGCAAATAGATATAATTAGTGATCCTGATAAAGAAATTGCTGAATGCGATAATGAAACGGCAATTAATTTATACGCCATTAATTTAAAACAAAATGAATTATCTGTAATGCAATCTAATATCAATGCATTAAATGAAGAAATTGCAGATATTAATTATAAAATGTCTTCTATTGACACACAATCTGCAGCTGCCAGTTCAAAAGAACTTGTCGCAAATAGAGAGTTAATCAGGATAAATGCAGCAATTTCAGATTATACTGTTAAAAAAAATGGATTGGCGTGTTCTGCAAAAATAATAATAAGTGATATTAAATCTTCTAAGGATAAGTGCCGACAACTATCACAAATAGTGGAAGATAATTCAATTTTAATGTTAGAGCATGACCTATCTGTAATAAAAGAAAGACTTATGGAGCTGCAACTTAATTTAACTAAATTAAACGAAGAGCAATCCGAATTAACGCTGCCAATGCCAGACGAATTATCTTGTAAACATTGTAGGCAGCCAATGACAATAGAGCATAAAAATGTTTGTCAGCAGCAAATAAATAATCGGCTTGCAATTATAAAAAAAATAATTATTGAAAATAAATTAGAAATTTCAACATTGCAAGATAAAAAATCAAAATTATCAATAAGCATAACACAAATAAATAATGCAAAAAAAGAAATTGACCAGGTAAATAATAGACTTAATTTATTACAATCAGATTTGTCTAGTAAAAATCAAATGTATAATGAATATAAGCAAATGCTAGATGAACAAATCGGATTATTAGAGAAACAAAACGAAGTCATGCGTTCGATAAAAGAAGAGCTTAAATCTTTTCAAACTAACGAGCTTATGGCCATAAAAGCATCATTATCGTCCAAAAAATTATTGATAGAGAGTAAAAATATTGAGTTCGCCATAATCAATAAAGAATTATTAAATAAACAGAACTTGGCAGCTGTTCTAAATCACAGGATTGAAAAGGCGAAAATAAATAAAGTAAAGAAAGATGCGTTAATTAGAAAACATAAAAGTCTAGAAGAGCGAATTCAAGTTTATCCAGGTGTCATTCAGGCATTTTCATCGGCAGGGATACCTCATCTAATAATTCAAAGCGTATTAGATGATTGGCAGATTGAAGCTAATAATTTACTAGGACAATTACGACCAGGGCTACAATTATCTTTTTATGTAGAAAAAGAGGATTCTAATGGTAATGCAAGAGATACTTTAGATATAAAATATTCGCTTAATAATAGAGATAGGGAATATGGCCAATTATCTGGCGCGCAACGAGTATCTATTGCGTTTGCTCTTAAGCTAGGTCTGTCATTTTTATTACAAAAAATGTTTGGGGCAGATATAAAACTGCTTCTTTTAGACGAAATAGACCAATCATTAGATAAGGCCGGGGTGGATGCGTTTGCAGATATTGTTAAATTTTTCCAGAAAGATTTCACTATATTGGTCATAACTCACAATGATAGATTAAAACATAAATTTGGGTCAGCGATATTGGTTGAGCAAAACCAAAACATGATATCAAACGCAAAACTTATATATAATTAAATGGGGTCGCCGAACGATTTTTAATTTAAATACTACGATTTTAATATATGTAATAAGTTAGAGGGCACATGATCATAGCATTTGGCGGAAGATTAGGTAGTGGAAAAACAATTTTATCGTCAGGCTTGTTGAAAGACGGGTTCATAAAGATTGCTTTTGCTGATTATTTGAAAAACTTAATAGCAAAAACATATAATTTTGACGTGTCCATGCTTCAAAATCCAATTGGAAAATCGGAAGAGCTTACAACCCCATTAATTTGGAATAAAGAAATTGCGAAAAAATTATTTAATTTTGCCGAGATTAGTAATTTTAATTATGATATTGAAAATTGCCAGTTCAATACTCGTAGAGATGCTGCGCAATACATAGGAACTAATATATTAAGGGCTTATGATAATGAATTTCATATTAAAAAAACATTTGCATCTCTAAAGCACGGATCTGATTATGTGTGTGATGATGTTAGATTTGATGACGAATTACATGCGCTTAAACAAATGGGCGCAAAATGTTATTACATACTTAGGCCCAGTAATTTTCAAATATCTAATCATTCAAGTGAAACATCGTTAAATTGGAGCGATTTCGATTATCATATTATAAACGATAAAACAATTAAAGATATACAGGAAGAGTTTCAGCAATCATTAAAATATATAAATGTTTTAGCTGAATCATGCTCAGGCCACCCGTTTACGAGAGAGGATCTAATTGAATCTTTAATAAAAAATAACTATGATATAAACAAAACGTCGATCGATTTACACGCAACGGTTCAAAAAATACATTTATTTGCAAAAAAATTGTTAGTGCATTTACCGTTTAATGATAAATCGGCGTTTTTATTTGCAAACAAATTATCTTGTTATTATGCCGGTGTGCTTGCATCGTCCGGACAAATAGTTAAAGGTGGAATGTCAGGGAACCAATATTCATTAGAGTTAAAATCAACAAGTATTAACTTAATTAACGGTCTAAAAGATTTTGTTAAAAGCAACAATAATGTATGCTCAATGCGAAAAAATAACAAAACATATTATATTTTTAATATTAAATGTCCGTTCATAATAGAAAATTTGAAACGATGGGATTATATATATAATCATAACCTTGCAAATATACCAAATATTATAGCTAATAATATCGAAATGATTGGTTATTGGGCGTCTGGAAAGAATGACGGGCTAAACCACATGTGAATGATTGATATTTTTGCATTGTTATATAGAGACAACCACACTACAATGGCCGATACATTTTCATTAAAAAACGAGTATGTTACAAAATATCTTGCTGGAGAGCACAGGTTTTATCGTTTTTTATTAACTTTAGCATTAAATAAATTAGTTATGATAACAGATGGCGAACTACACGGAATCACGCCAGAATTAGAATTTTTGCAATATTCAGAAAAATTTATGGTGTTGTATCGTAGAGAGGGTGATGCCATTTTTCTTGAAATAGCCAAATTATTTAGACGTGCGGCAAATAAGGTATATCGAGTAATGCTGAAGAAAGGCCTTACAAAGATAAATAATAAGTTTCTAAATGTGGTGCAATAATGGCCGTTATAAGCATTAGCATAACACAGTCTGAAGATCAGCTGGTTTCCGGCATACCAAAAACTATAACTTTATCAACAAATATATCGTCCAATATATTTTACACACTTGATGGAACAGACCCATCTATGTTCTCAACAATATACACCGGGCCAATTAGTATGCCGACCGAGTTTGTTAGCATTACTATTAAAATATTCGCTACCAATGGATTCGATTCTTCACCAATCATATCAGAAACATATTTTACCAATATGTTGCAGAATGCTAGGCTTCCAAAATCTTCAACTGATGCACAGGCACAATCAGTATTGCCGGATCTATATCCATATGGAACAAATCCAAATCAACCACAAAGCCACTTTTTAAATCCTGGAAACGCCGGAACAACTGTAAATAACCAAAATTTACCGTCTACGTCAACTGGATTTGATGCAAATGGTAATCAGACTGGTCAAACAAATAAACCATTTACATTTGAAAATTATGATATACGTTACCCAACTGGTGATAATCAAAATTTACCATTAAAAGTAGGCCAGTTGCCAAGTAATATAAAGATTATTCCAAATAAAAATTTTGCTGATCCGCCAGAAACAACGGAACAGACAAGTAAATTATTCGATCCAAGGGCGTTCGTTATTTACCAGGATATTGCAAATGAAGATACTTCTAAGCCGCCGCAGATCAATAGAGCAAATTTTTCTATGGAAGATAATAATAGGGTAAGAACTGGAAATAATTACTTTGTTGCCGGGTTAGATGCCCCTCCTACAACAGGCGCTTTCCTTCGTCAGCAATTTAATCCTCGAGATAATACCATGACTTATTACTATTATGACCAAATTGCTAATAGATGGATCATTTCTAAGGCTCCGTACCAACCCAAGGATCCTGATTCTAGGCAGTTGCATCAAATGAAATTTTCAAGAAATAATTCTGGGGCCGGAATAGTATGGCGATGGATGCCTTTTATGAGAAGAGTCTTATTTTAAATTTATTTTAATTATTCATTAAAAATAATCATTTAATTGTAGTTATAATTCATCAGAACCCACTAATGAGATCCGAATAATTTATGACAAATTTAATAGTTCCGAATTGCTTAAAACTCAGCGTATCTAAATGCAAAACTTTTCAAGATTGTAAAAAGAAATTTGAGTTTGCCTATGTTATAAAATTACCAAGGAAAGAGTTTCATTTTCATGCATTTGGAAAGGTATGCCATCAAATATTAGAAGACTTTCATAATATTTATATTAAAGGATGTAATGATCCATATCACATCACAATGACCAATGTTTATCGTGCAGTTATTAAAGATAATCAAGAAAAGATGACTAAAGAAATGCGAGCTGAAGCTTGGGATATTATAAATAAATATCTTAAATTAATAATGTCTCCCAATGGCCGCAAAATAGTTAAAGGCGTTTTGGCTTGTGAAAAAGGCTTCGAATTACTTATAAATAATGAAAAGGTTTTATTAAACGGATCCATTGACAGGGTTGACGTGGATGACGATGGTATACTGACAGTTATTGATTACAAAACGACCAAGAATAAAAAATATATAAAAGATGATTATTTCCAACTGTTGACGTATGCTTATACACTGCTTTGTGAAGACCCTACAATACAAAAGGTTAGGGCGGCATATGTATTGTTAAGGCATAATTTTGAACGTATATCTTTTGAGTTTACAAGAGAAGAAATATTGGGTATAGAAGATAAATATATAGCGTATGCACAAGGTATATTATCGGAAAAAGAATATGCTCCAACGCCAACTATGTTATGTCAGTATTGCGATTTTTTAAGCTCTTGTACAACTGGCAAAGCAAAGGTTTCTCCGTCCACTGTTTTTGGTGAAGTGTCTTGGGATTGAAAAATTAATTAAACAAAAAGAAAGATAAAGTCATGCAAATTGAAGTTCAAGAAACTGAATATTGTAAACTAAAAGTTCATTACGAATCTAGCCCGGATGAGGTTTCTGATAAAATGAATGAGGTGCTTAGTTTGTTCAAAAAGGCTCCAGTAAAGGGATTTCGTCCTGGTAAAGCAAATATTGAGGTTATTAAAATTCAATATAGAAACCAAATTAACGAATCGCTTAAACGAGCTTTAGCCGAAACAGCTTTGCACAATACAATTTTTGACAAAAATCTTAGGCCGTTAGGGAACCCAGATTTCACTTCAATGTTATTGAGCGGATCAAAGTTCTCGTGTGATTTTAATTTATCAGTAAAGCCCGAATTTGTCCTTGGAACCTATAAAGGTATTGAGGTTCCAAACCCAGTTGTCGCTCCGATTAATGAGATAGCTGAACAAATTATGCAGCAAATTCGTTCACAATATGGGGCTCAACATAAATATGAGTCAGATGATTTCATTCAATCTGGAGACATAGTAATTATTAACTATAAAGCTTTTGACGGTGAACAAGCTCTTGATACACTGTCATCTGATGGGGAAACACTCACAGTAGGTAAAAGCTTGATAGGGGATTTTGATGAAAGCTTGTGGGGAATGAAGGTAGGTGAAGTTCGAGAATTTGCCATTATTGCGCCGCTAGATAGTTTGCCGTCATTATCTGGCAAGTCTATTAAATTTGTTGTTGAATTAGTATCTGGATCAAAAATGGTTCCAGCGGCTTTAGATGATAACCTTGCAAAAAGACTTGGGCAAGAAAATTTTGAATCATTACATTCAGCTATTGTCCAGGCAGCTTCTGGACGAGCTGATTTACTAAAGAAAAAGGCAATCACCGATCAATTATCTAATAAATTAGTTTATGCACATGATATTAAAGTGCCTGAATGGTTATCATTACCAGAGGCTCAACTCGCGGCCAATAATGCAAAGGTTCAGTGGGATATATTGCCGGATAATGACAAAGCTCGTTTTATTACAATGGGGGAGAATAATGTAAAGCTATCACTAATTCTTGATAAGATTCGAGATGAGGAGCCGGAATGCCAGCTATCAGAGGGCGAGGTTATCGAAATGTTAAAGGAGACGTTTTCAAAGTCAAACCCAGATCGACATCCAGATGAACTTTTGAAAGAGCTTGGCAAGAACGGTTATTTACAATCATTATTTGTTGGAGTTAGAGATTCACACGTATTAGGTTATTTGGCACAACACGCAACCATTATTGATTAAACAAAAAGAGGTGATTTATTATGAATGATTTTCCAAGTAAGTTTCTTAAGATATTAGAAAAATTTGCGTCAGAGTTTGTGGAAAGCGCAAACGGAAAGACTGATGAAGAAATACGTAAAGCAATTTTATCATCAGAAGCTTCAATTTATGACATTGAACAGGCCAAGGATGAAGACGCTAAGTTAAACGGGTGTAAGGACCTGCTAAAAGAGCTTTCTGCACCGTATCGTGAAAGTAAGTCCGCTGAGACCGCTAAAATTAAATATTGTGTATATTTACTTGAATCTAGGGGATCGCCAATCAATAAACGATAAAAAGATAATAATATCATGAAGATAGAACGCTTTACCGCCTCAAATAGTTGCTCTAAATGCGGCGGTAGTGCCCTTATGTTTATACTTGATTGCTCTGTCACAAGGGATTTTCTTGTATTTTTTGTAGCAAACGGTTATAGAGAGCTGGTTCAATATACTGCTGCTGGTATCTTATATGTTGAAAGTGATGGGTTGATAGTGCATGGAACATTTGGCTCTAATAAATTGCAAATAAAATGCAAAAAACCAAATTGTAATGATTTGCTTAATGATTTAGAAAAATTATTACAACAAACGGGGTAATTGACAATGGCATCTGATAATCTTTATCGCTCTACAATTAAGATGTCGCAGAACCATTCGTATATATCAACGACGTATCATGAAAGTGGGCACGTAGTAATTGGGCTTCTGATGTACATGAGGGTATCAAATGTTTTTGTTGTTAAAGATAGATTGATTAGCGGAGCAACTCATTATGAAGTTATAGAGCAAGAGCAATCAAAAAACATTGACATTTCTGAGTATCTTGCAAAATCAGATATATTTTTAAGCTATGCAGGCTATATCGCAGAGAAAAAATTATATAAAGATATTACTGGGTCAAATGTTTTTCCGAAAGTGTTAAAAAACGGGATAGAACAAGATTTATCGCAAGCACACACCATTATTATTTCAAATAATATGGCTCCTCCGGGCAAAAAGAGATATCAATTCAAAAAACGAATGATGAATAAAACTGCCGGAATATTAGAAAAGCACTGGGACGTAGTTAAAATTGTAGCGCACGAATTATTTGAAAATAAAAAATTGAGCTATGAAGAGTTAAAAAAAGTAATTTGCAGAAAAACTCATAATAAAAAGTTTTGGAAGAAGCAGTTTGCATATATTCAAAAATTCAATAAAAATAAACAGCTTGATGCAAAAGACATTAAACTATTAATTAATTCAACGCTCTGAACTCCATTATACGACAATCATGAAAAATAACTCGGCTAGTTATTATGAGCGCAATAGGCACAAAATATTAGCAAAAAAGAAAGCTTATTATCTAAAAAATAAAGAAAGAATAGCAAGATATAAAAACGAGCTTTATTCGAAAAATAAAAATTTAATTTGCGAGTATAATAAAAACTATTATGGAAACAATAAGCGCAGCATTTTAGATAATAATAAAAAATATTATAACGATAATAAAGCCGCAGTAGATCGATATAGAAAAAACTATATAGCAGATAACAAAGAGGATGTTGCTGCAAAAAATAAAATATATTGTTTGAATAATAAAGAAAAAATTCTAAATGCTAAACGAGCTTATCGCATCAAAAATAAAGTTTTAATAAATAAAAAGAACAATATGTATGTGATGAGACGAAAATCCGAAGATATTGGGTTTAGGTTAAGAAAAAATATAAGCAGAGCAATTAGTTTTTATTTAGTGAGCAATAAAGGGTCTAAAAATGGACAATCTATATTGCCATCAATACAATATTCAATTCATGATCTTAAAATATATCTTGAGTCTTTGTTTGAGTCGTGGATGAATTGGTCAAATTACGGTTCTTATAAATTAATTTCATGGTTAGATAATGACTCGTCGACCTGGATTTGGCAAATAGATCATATAGTTCCACAAAGTAGTTTTAATTTCACTTCCATGCAAGATGATGATTTTAAAAAATGTTGGGCTCTTGAAAACCTTCGACCGTACTCTGCAAAACAAAATATTTTAGATGGCGATCGAAGATTAATAAATAAATTGACTTCCGATATATCATAATTACAATAAGTAAACCAAGTTCCCTGGCTGGCTGCACGTAATTCTTGTATTAGGATTACAGAGATTTTAATATCCGGTTGCAATACGTGCCATATCTTAAACAAGAGGATATTTCCATGATTGATTTTGTAAGCCTTCATAACCATTCTAGCTTTTCAATCTTAGATGCATTAAGCTCGCCAAAAGATTTATTTTATAGGGCAAAGGAGCTTGGCCAGTCTGCTTTAGCAATAACAGATCATGGGACATTTTCGGCTGCGTTAGACAGTCTTAAAGCTTCTCGAGAGACCGGCGTAAAACTAATTATTGGCTGCGAATATTATTTTCAAGATGATGCTACAAATCGTGATGGTAAAATGCGCCACGTTATTCTTTTAGCTAAAAATGCTATTGGATATAAAAATATATTAACAATTAATTATAAAGGGTTTGATAATAGAGTTAATTTTGGAAATAAAGTATACTCTGTCATTGATTGGAAACTTTTAGAGAAATATAATGACGGAGTTATTTGTCTAACGGCTTGTTCAAATGGTATAATTGGACAGCTGCTTATGAAACAGCAATTTGATCGTGCTGATGAAACTGCAATTAAACTTAAATCTATATTTGGTGAAGATTTGGGGTTTGAAATTCAGGCTAATAATATGAAAAGATTAGCGAATTTGCATCATGACGAGTTAAATCAAATTCATGTTAATAATCAAATTATAAAACTGGCTAACAAGCATAATATTAAGATTGTACCAACGACCAATACACATTATGCAAAAAAGGAACAGGCCGAAATTCATGATGCTTTACTGGCAATTGGATCTCATCAATCAATTTTTTCCAATTTTAGATTAAAATACCCGGTTCATGATTTTTATCTTAAGACGGGAGAGGAGATGGTTTCTTTTTTCGAAAGAAATCTTGGCGAAGAATTTGCTAAAGAATTGTGCGCAAATACAATTTATTTTGCTGATAAATGTGAAATGCCAGACTGGATTGAGCCTAAATTTTCAAACCCATCTGGAAAAGAATTGCCAATATTTCCGGTTAAAGATGAAAAGGATTATCAGCGTTTCGTACAGTGGTCAAATAATTATGAATTAAAAGATATCGGAGAGGATAATTTATATTTACGATTTAAGTGTGAAAGTGCATTGATTAATGGTAATTATGATGAAACATACAAGGCAAGATATTTAGAGGAAATAGAAGTATTAGAACACCACGGATTTTCAAGTTATATGCTTATTGTCGCTGATTATATAAATTGGGCGAAAAAGAGCGGCATTTCTGTTGGCCCAGGTCGTGGCTGTTTAACTGGAGACACTTTAGTTTATACCGATAATGGTATTAAAGAATTGAAAAATATTCTCGTTGGAGATTATGTATATACGCACACCGGATGTAAAGAAAAAGTAATAAATAAATTTAGATTTAATATTGAAAATGAAAAGTTAATAAGACTAAAAACCGATCATTCATTTAATAAAATTTCAATGACATCTGATCATAAAGTTTTTGCATCTAAAAACACAAAAGAAGCGCCTAGCTGGGTTCCATGCTCAAAACTATGTATTGGGGATTATGTTTTCACAACTTATCCAATAAATAATAATGCTGATATGACCAAGAAGGTAGATTTAAGCCAATTTAATTGCTTAAATTATCAAGTTGACGAACAGACTATAACATGTAATAGACAAAATATTTCTAATTACTCGATTAGGCAAATTCAACGGTCATGTAATGTTCCATTTGAGTTTATTAGAAAACTAAAAATGGGAATGTGCAGCAATAATCTTAATGGATACAAAGAGAAAGTTGAAGCATATTTACATGAAATAGGTTTAGGCCTAGATAGTTGGAAAATCTTATCTGCGCATAAGCAATATACCATTTCAAGATTTATAGATATAAATGCAGAATTTTTATATTTTATTGGTAGATGGGTAGGGGACGGCTGTTTTATTAAAGACTACGCTGTTAATATTGCTTTTAATTCTAAAGATATTGACGGCATTGCAAGAATAAAAAAATATTTAGAAGGATTAGGCTTTTATGTTCAAAAAAGATTAATTAGTAATGGATCGTGTATTCATTTACAAGTAAATTCACAAATTTTCACTAGATATCTTATGAGTATTTTTGACAAATACCGTAATACGTCTCATACGAAACATTTACCTTGTTTTTATAAAAATTTATCAAATAATCAGCTTAAACATTTATTGCTTGGCGTAAGTCATTCTGACGGAAGTATTAATGTAAACGGAGAGAGAATTAAATCAACATCAAAATCACTGGTCCTTGAATTAAAAGAATCTTTATTATATTTACATGTAGCTTCAGGGGTTCATATAGAAGAGTTCCCTTGTAGAAATGGTAAAATTAATAAAGCGGCCTACGTTTTAAGTTTTAGTGGGTTAAATACAAAGCCTTCTATTAGAAATAGATTATGTACAGGATATTATTCTAGAATATCGGCAATTGAGACGTGCAATGATAATTTTGTTTATGATATAACTGTAAATAATGATCATTCGTATCTAACAACTAATTTTGTAGTACATAACAGTGTAGGAGGGTCATTAATTGCGTTTTTACTTGATATACATAAAGCAGACCCAATTAAGTATAATCTTATTTTCGCAAGATTTCACAATAAAGAGAAATCGACCTTTCCAGATATAGATGTGGATTTTGCTCCGTCAGGAAGAGAAAAAATCCGAAATTACCTATGTCGAAAATATGGGGAAGAGCATGTGGCCCACGTATCAAATGTGAACACTATAACACCAAAAGTTTATGCTCGCGATATAGCTAGAGCCTGTGAATTTGGAGGATCAAAAGAATCGGCCGTTAAAATAGGAACAGATATAGCTGATTCAATATCAAGTGATATAGATTCAATTGGTTCAGCACTGCAAAAATCTCCATTATTTTCCGAATATGCTAACAAATATCAGGAATTAAAGAAATATTCGGAAATTGGTGGTAAGTATAGGGCTTGGTCAACGCACGCAGGGGGCATTGTGGTGTCGAATAGGCCACTGGTTGGGCTTGTGCCGGTTCGAAGAGACAAGGAGGGCGTGTTGGTGCTCGAATATGACAAAGAGCGTGCGGAGGAGAGTGGCCTTGTTAAAATGGATATATTGGGTCTTTCAACTCTTGATACAATTGACAGGACCATGGAATTAATTCAAAAAAATGGGAAAAGTCATAGCTCTGACAATATAGATTATGATAAAAATGATGAAAAGACATATGATTTGATTTCTAGCGGCAATACGTTTTGTGTTTTTCAATTAGGCACATCTGGCGGCACAATAGATTTATGTAAAAAAATAAAACCAAAAAATATTGAAGATATTAGTCACATCAACTCTTTAGCTCGCCCATCATCAAGAGATATAAGGAATGATTTTGTATCTACGAAAGAGGGAAAGCGCCCCGTTATTTTGATGCATCAATCCTTATCGAGAGCGTTTGGATTTACGTATGGATTTGGGCTATATGAGGAGTCATTAATGTATTTAGCACAGGATGTTGCAGGTTGGTCGTTGCATGAAGCAGACCGTCTTAGAAAATTAACAAAGGAAAAGGGGAAAAATCCAAAAAAAGCCTTACAGTGGAGGAGCGAGTTTATATCTGGTGGAGTTAAAAATAATATTTCCGAAGATATTACAAAGAATATATGGGACGAGGTAGTCGAAAAGTTCTCTGGATATGGATTTAATCATTGTATACATTATTTAGAATTAGTTGATATTTTTACTCAAGATGGCACGTTTGTTTGTTCTAAGCAAATAAATCAAGTTGTTGCCGGAGAATATGTAAGATCAAGAGATGAATCTGCAAAACAAGAAATTTTTGTTCAAGTATTAAATGTTATTGATAATGGTCAGGGCCACTTAATTGGCGTTGAGTTGATGTGTGGAACTAAAATCAAATGTACGATAGAGCATAAGTTTAGGGTCGAGGGAACTGGAGACATGCTTCCTTTGCATCAAATCATAAAAGAAGATAAGGTTATTGTTGTAAATCCATATGACAAAGCTCCGTCTCCAATACATTCGCACATTAAATCATACACTATATTAACACAGGAAAGCGTATTTGATTTAGAAGTAGATCATCCAGATCATCAGTTTTACTTAGCCAATGGGATGTTAACATCAAACTCCCACTCGGTTCTTTACTCTATGCTTTCGTATCAAACGGCATATTTAAAAGCGCATTTTCCAGTTGAGTTTCTTTTGGCAAATTTAATTGAAGAGGTTAAATCAAAATCACAAGACGCCCCTAAAAATATAAATAAGATTAAGCAAGAAATTAGAAGGAATAGAATAACTATATTACCACCTGATATTAATGAGTCGGCGCTAAGCTATTCTATGACAACCAACAATAGATTATTAACCGGGTTAGATGCGTTAAAATTTGTTAGTAATGATGCTATTATGGATATTATCAGCAAACGACCATTTGTAAGCTTCTTTGATTTTATGTTACGAGTTGATGCTGGAAAAGTAAGGTCAAATACTATTCAGGCTTTAGCTGCATGTGGATGTTTAGATTCATTTAAAATATCAAGAAAATCAATGCATTTATATTGTTCTGATTATCGCAAAAAACTAACTACTTGGCTGAAAAAGCATGATGTAAATACTGAAACATTTTCATATCCATGGGAAGATAAACAAGAATGGGATATGTCTGAAATATATGCCATGGAACATTTTTATCTTGGAGAAGCTTTTATTTGTAAACCTAATAAAGCATATAAAGATTTTTTTACTGTTACAGATAAATCAAATAATTACTTTACTGTGCAAAATCTAAAAAAAGCTCAAAATAAGGACCGTATTAGATTAGTGAAGGCTATTGTACGAGGTTTATTCTCTTTCAAAATAAAGAAAGAAAAAAGTAAATATTATGGACAGGTTATGATGAAAGTTGATATTGAAGATGTAAATGGAGAAAGGTGTACATTAACAATTTTTCCTGATAGAGTTGAGCGCCTAGAGGATGCAATTAAAAAGGCTAGCAAGAAAAAGGTTGAGTTGGCCGATGGATTCGCTATTAGCTTTTCGGCAACAGCTAATTTATATGAAGATGAAATGGGTTTAATTTTAGACGATGTATATCAAATATTACTACCTCCTCAGCCGCCAGCAGACTTAAAAGCGAAAAAGGTGTCTCTGAAAAATAAAAGTATAATTGATGAATCATTAGAGATATTGCCAAAAGAACAATTATTGGAAGAGGTTCAGAGTGCGCTGGCTGACGAAGGCCTTATTGAAATAGAAAATTAATTATCGTATCGATATATATGGCTATAGAAAGCGAGAATAGTATGAAATGCACTAATTGCACCGCCGAAATTAATCCAAAATGGACTCATGCTGTAAATATGAACCTTTGTCCGTTCTGTGGTAAAGAAATCATGTCATCTGAAATAAAAGATTTATTGTCAGCTTTAACCAGCACAATAGAATCATTATCTTCTTATCCGGAGTATTTAGATGATTGGCTTGGAACCCATGGATATGTAAAACGAGTTTTGGTAAAACAAACCGTTAATCATGGCGTTGCAAAATCTATTTCGCATAATGATCCGGAAATAGAAGGCGAATTTGCTAGTAAAACTGTATCTGTCCATGATCAAGAAAAAACAAATAAGTTTTTTAAGAATGCTAGAGTTGGAGATGTAGTAAATAAAACTCAACATTTAAAAAGCCTAGTTTCTAAAATTAAGTCTAGTGCACCGGAGACGGATACTGTTGATATGGAAAATTTAAACCCGGAAGAAATTGAAGAGTATCAATTAGCTATGTCCGATTATACTGATAATACAATTACATCGGCGCTAAAACAAGATGATTATGAAGATGAGATACCGCCAGCAGCATTAGCACTATCGCAATTGGCAGGTAAAAGCGACATGTCCAACGCCAAGGACTTAATGAGACTACAACAATTGCAAAATAAAACTGCGGATGCAAGAGATCGAATGTTGTCAGGATCGTCTGGTAAAGGCGGGTTCTCGAGATCATGAGTTTAAGAATTATTGATAATAAAAAGATTGATATGACAAATGAAGAATGGGTGTTGTATGAGAGCATTTGTCGGTCTTATGATGATATTAACTTTAAGGGATCGGATTTATTCTGTGGATTATTTGAAACAAATGATGATGGTATTATTATTTTTTTAAGACCGCCCTCAACAAAAAGAACAAGCTTTGAAGTATATTTATTTTTAATGACGCTACTTGTTCATCAGCATTTAAGGGTTATACATAGTGAGGTAGATGACTGCTGCTCACAAATAAAAACCAAAATGGCTGAGATTGATGAGAAATTAAAAAAATATGACCTTATTCAAGAAGAATAAATTTAACGGAATTCAAAAAGATCCTTATGGGACTATACGTCATTACAAAGACGGCGCTCTTCACAATGATGATGGCCCTGCAATAATTTACCAGAACGGCGATGTTTGTTGGTACGTAAATGGAAGGGAACACAGGATTGACGGACCGGCAATAGATTGGTCAGGGCATGAAGAATGGATGATAAACGGAAAACATCATCGAGAAGATGGTCCGGCATACGAAGAAAAAAATAGAAAGTATTTTGAATATTGGATTAACGGCAATCGACTAGATGTGCCAACTAATTTAAGATTAACTAAAGAACAGATTGAGATATACACTATATTTTCATGATCTTACGGGTAATGAAACGTGATTGAATTATTCTGATAGCAATTGACAAGAAAGATTAATTAAAATGGCTAATGAGAAGGAACGTATTACGCTCGGAGATATTATCGGGTATAATATGGAAGAAGAATTTGTTAAATTTGACATCACTGAAATTCAACTTGTTTTAGCCGATCTTAGAGAAACTGATGTTATTGATTTGGCTCATGCAGAATATTTGCAACAAAAAACATTACGTTGCGCCGATTTATTAACAGAATATCTTGGAAGGGTAATTAAAACTGTTGGGTATCTTGAGTCCAAAATTAATAGTGTTAGAAATAAAGTTGCTTTAGAATATAAGGCGCCAGATGGAAGCAGAACTACGTCAGACATGAAAAAATGGGCTAGTGAATCTAGCCCCGATGTTGAAATTATCCAAGTAAAGTTGGCCGTAGCTAAAGCAAGTAAAATTGTTTTAGAGAAGAAATTTGATATTATCATTCGTCTTCATCATTATTATAAAGAAATGGCGGCTGGACTTCGAAGAACTATATTGGGGTATAGCCCCGTTCCATTTAAGGCTCCAGAAGGTTATGAATGATATTAGATGTTCTGTACAAAATGTAAAAAGGAATTAAATGAGTCTTGTTTTTACTTGTTTGAAGGTAAACTGAAATCGCCATGTAAACAATGTAAATTATTATATCAAAAAATATATAGCGGAATCAAAGCCGCTCAAATAATTGAATATAAAAAAATATATTATAAAAATAATAAATCAAAGATAATATTAAATCAATTAACTAGAGATCTAAAAAGAAAAAATTTAATTAGCCAATATCAAAAAATATATAGGCGTGATAATAAATATATTTTGAGATTAAAAAAAAGAAAATATATCAAAAACAAATTGTTAACTGATACAGTATTTAAATTAAGGGCATCTGTTTCAAAAGCAATTAATCAATCATTAAAAGAAATTGGATTGAATAAAAATAAAGTTTCCTGTTTCAGTTATTTAATATATTCGGCTGCGCAATTAAAAGAGCATTTAGAAAAATTATTTGAGCCTTGGATGAGTTGGCAAAATCATGGAACTTATCGTATTTGTAGTTGGAATGATTATGACCCTTTAACTTGGACTTGGCAGATAGATCACATAATCCCACAAAGTAATTTTCATTTTAGCTCTATTGACGATTTAGAATTTCAGAAATGTTGGGCTCTTGAAAACCTTAGGCCTTATTCTGCAAAACAAAATATAATCGATGGCGCAAGACCATGTATAGTGAAAAAGATAAAGAATATTATTTAAAAAATAGAGATTTAATTTTAAAAAAATCAAGAAATTATTATGAAAATAATAAGAGTGCTATTTTAGATAGAGTGAAAGAGTATAACAAAATTAATAAATTAAAAATATCTGAAAGAAAAAGATTTAAATATATAAATGATAAGGCCAATGGAAATTTAAAAAAAAGAAAATATGTTAGACGGGATGCATCGAAAAGATTTAGAAATAATATTAGTAGACAAATTAGGTCGCAATTAACCGACCGCGGCCATTCAAAACGAAATAATTCAATTTTAAAATATTTACCATATTCAATTAATGATCTTAAAATACATTTAGAGAGCCAATTTGAATTATGGATGAGTTGGGGAAATTACGGAACTTATAATGTTTGTAGTTGGAATGATTATGATCCTTTAACTTGGACCTGGCAGATAGACCACATAATTCCACAAAGTAATTTCAATTTTAGTTCCATGGGCGATTTAGATTTTCAAAAATGCTGGGCCCTTGAAAACTTAAGGCCATACTCAGCGAAACAAAATATAATAGATGGTGCAAGAAAGAAAATAACATAATTTAGCCGAAGATATATATAATATGAATAGGCAATGTTTAAATTATACAATAAAAGAGAGAATGATAAAATGGCAAAAAATACCGATACATTAAGCGCTTTTTTTAAGAGCTTTGCAGATACAGAAGATCAGCTGGACTTTAGGCTTGCACATGAAACAGCAGGAAAACAAATGCCGGTTATTTCAACTGGTTCGCTTGCACTTGACGATGCATTATCATCGGGAGGGTTGCCACTTGGTCGATTGATTCAATTTTATGGCGCCGCAGGTTCAGGAAAAACCCTGATGACAATGCTTGCAATTAAAGAAGCCCAAGTTAAAGACCCTAAATCACAGCAAATGTTTATTGATGCCGAAGGTACCTTTGATTCTAATTGGGCAGAGGTGCTTGGGCTTGATACTTCAAGAATTATAGTTGTAGATGGAGAAACGGCTGTTATTGGCCGTAATTGTTTTGAAATGATTCTTGGCGTTCCAAAAGAAGATAAAAAAACCCATGAATATGTTGGCAAATCAAAGGAAGGTCTTCTTGATAAAATTAGAGCTGGCGAATTTAATATTAATTTAATAGTGCTGGATTCATTGGGAGCTATTTTACCACCAGGCGAGGATATTTCTGCTGTCGGTAAAATGAACATGGCTTTGCTTTCAAGATTTTTAACAACAACATTTCGAAAGCTTTCTTTGGAATTAAATAAATCACAGGTACCATTTATAGTAATTAATCATAAGAAAGCTACAATGGATCCTTATGGAGCTGACCATTCTTATTCCGGCGGCAATACATATACTCACTTTCTTAGCGCAAATATTTATTTTGAGGCAGTTGCACGAGCCGATGCCCAAATATTAGACGAGAAAGACCAAAAAATTGGACACACAATGCGAGCAACAGTAGAAAAGTCTAAGTTCGGTCCACATCCTAGAAAGTGTGAATTTAAAGTTAATTTTGGTATTGGAATTATTGATCGCCATATCGAAATAGCTCAATTAGCGGTTGATTATAACGTGATAAATAAAACCTCAACCGTTACTCATGAATATGGTGATAAAAAATGGGTTGGATTTAGTAAATTTTGTGATGCAATTAAAGAAGACGAAGCATTGGCGGCAGAGCTTATTATAAAGATTAATTCTGCAAGAGAACATAAATGGGAAACCAAAAGATTGGAACAACAACAAAAAACCGAAATTTTAATAAATAGCTTAGAGAAAAAGAAAAGTAAAAAGGGCGAATAATATGTCAGATAAAGATTTAGCTGTGGCGGCAACTACAAGAATAACTGCGGTAAGTTCTGCTGTAAATAAACCAATTTATTTGATTGTATTTACTGATATGATCAAAACAAAGGGAAAGTTTTTTGTTTCCATAGAGAAACCGGAAATTCAAGATTCGTTTGTTCAAGTCAAAGGTATTTTTTCTCAGGCATCCGAAGAAGAAATAATTAATTCTTTTTATGACATATTGACACGGGCCGGTAAGGAGAGTATAATGGAAATATACTTTCCTTGGCACAACGTTTCGTATATTCGAAGCCTCGTATTTAAGGCAAAATAATATCTTATTAATTAACAAAAATAAAGGCGGCTCAATGCCTTATAAATTGAGAATAAATAACAAAAACAACAACAAGAAAGAGAGCAATAAAATGGTATCTAATAGCAATACTGAAACTGAATTATCCGACGTAGTTTTAACCGGGGTTTTAACGCTTCTACAAAATAGTCAATCGCGAAAGTGGGTTGGCACAATGACTGAACTTGATCGCTCATTAACCAGAGTATTGAAGAATCATGTTCCAGAAAATTGGCCAGGATCACCAAGTGCTTTACGAGTAGAGCTTAATAAAGTGGTTAATCGAATTCGTGTACGTAAGGTTTCCGTAAAGTTCGGTCGCACATCGGGTGATAACTCGACACGGTATGTTAAATTTGTAGCCCGATAATGGGTTATGGTCGAAAACAACAACTAAACGTGAAAATTGGTAAAAAAAAGGAGAATAAAATATGAGTACATTTGGAGAGGTAAATTGGACAGATAATTTAGATTTTGGTAGTGATAAAAAACTAAGCGGGAAAGATACTTTTCTTCGACTAACAGAGGGAGATAATGAGCTTCGTTTTGTTACAGCACCACACCAATATCTATCACATAAAATCAAGAAAGATCCTAATGATAAGAAGGATTTCGGCCAAAAAGTAATGTGTTCGGCAATCAATGGAAGTTGCTCTGCATGTACTTATGGCGAAGCTAAACCACGATGGTTGGTTGGCGTTATTGATCGTAAAACCGGAGCAGCCAAGATACTTGATGTTGGCTGGGCTGTATTTCAACAAATACGTAAGCTTGCAAAGAATCCAAAACTGGGTGATCCGCAAAAATATGATATTAATGTTGTTGTAGATCCAAAGGCCGGCCCATCTGGCTATTATACAGTTCAAGCGTATTCAAAAGAATCTCTTTCAGCTGAAGATCAAGTAATCAAAGAGAATTTTGATATGGAAGATCTTCAGCGCCGAGTTACCCCATTTACGCCTGAGCAAGTTCAAAAACGACTTGACAAGATATTTGGGGATGCACCTGCCGCCGCAACTACTGTGACGACCGCTGTGGTAAAAACTGCATCTGTTGACGCTGAAACCAAAGTAGCTTCAGGCGCTAGGCCAGCCTCTGTAAATGTTGCGTCAGACGATGATCTTGGCGAAGCATTCCCAGCATACGAAGAGTAAATTAAAGTAAACTTAACTTATTTCCATTTTGTTTGTAGGGAGGCCCCGAATGTTTTATTCGGGGCCTTTCTTTTTGTATGCTACTAAAAAAACCGCATTGATATAGACAAAACTTGCAAAAATAATCAATGCCAAATTACCCAATATCTCTCGATGATACGCTATCTCTTCCGCCAGTATCAGGAGTAGACGAAAACTCTACCGCTATTAATGCGTTAAATGACGTTGTAATATCCATTGAACAAGAGCTTGGAATTACACCTAAAGGCATTTATTCTGATACAAGAACAAGGTTAGATATATTAGAATCAAGAGTTAATAACCCGTCCGTTACATCCGTTTTGCCAGATGGTTATGCAAATAGCCCGATATATCTTGTTAATAATTTTTATCCTTTAACAGTTACGATTAGCGCTGGAGATGGATATCCTTCAGAAAACAGACTTGATGGATCAATTTATCTTCGAAGAGACGGGGACCCATCAGAAGGCATATACACACGCAAAGACGGTAGCTGGAACTTAGTTACTGGTGGCGGTGGTGGCGGCGGTTCGTTTTCAGCTGGTGGTGATTTAACAGGCACATCATTCTCCCAAACAGTTGCAAAATTAAGAGGTAAATCATTAGCGCCCGCAATGAGTTCTATTGGTAGCGCTCAAGATGGATATGTTATTACTTGGGTAAATGGCTCTGCAGAATATCAAGTTAAACCTGTATCATCCCCTATTACCTGGGCCGATGATCTTGTAGGATCAACAAATACAAGTCAAAAAGTAAAAACAATAACTGGAGACGTAGGGGCAACAACCACAATATTTTTAGGTGACGCTTCTAATAATGAAATTGATATCAAACCAAAAGACACTACTAATGTTGCTGGAGGTGGTCAATTATTTATTAAGGGTCAAAGTCCAACTGGAGACGGACCTGGGGGCGACACATTTGTAAAGGGTGGAGATGCTTTTGATACATTAAATTTTGTTGGTGGAAATGCTGGTATAGTTGGCGGATTAGGTTTAACAAAAGGATCTGCCATTATAGATGGCGGAGCGGTATATATTGATTCCAATGTTGATGGTATTTTTATTACTGGAAATCTAGGTGGCCCGATAACTTTAGCGTCAGCTGGAGCGGGCACAATAAATCTAAATACGCCTGCATTAAAAGCAAATGTACTGGCAGGATTTGGTGACGGGTATATAAAAGTAAATAATTCTGGTCAATTTAGCTGGTCTGCCGGCCCTGGTAGCGAATTTCCGGCGTTTACTAATGCATATGAATTGTTGCGGATAAATGGATCTAATAATGGCGTAGAATGGAGTAGCCCAGTTATAATTTTTGATCTTGGAGCTGCTTCATCAAATATACGTTCAAATAGAAGTGTAAATCAATCACCTATTAACAACGCTTTAGACGGGATTGTTAATTTAAGCTCTGATACAAGTGGCGTATCTCTCGGTATAACTAGTAATTATTCTTGTGCGGTAGGAGGGGACCGAAACGCAATATCTGGCGATTATTCGTTTGTTGGCGGTGGGTATAATAATAATATAATAAGTACATATAGCGCAATAAGTGGCGGTAGTACTAATTATGTTGGTAGTGATTATGGATTCATTGGGTCAGGTCTTCAAAATACAATTAATTCAGGATTAACGCGCAGTTCAATAATTTCAGGATCAAACCATACAATTAATGGTAATTATGGATTAATTGGAATGGGAGATCTAAATGCAATTAATGGTGATAATAATACCATTATTAGCGGCCAAACAAATCAAATAAACAATGTCTCCGGATCACCAAATTATTCAACAATTGGTGGCGGCAATACAAACGTAATAGATGGTCTTGGCGATTATAATACTATCACGAATGGCAATCTAAATAATATTCATAAATCTAATTATAGTATAATAGCTAATGGGCAAAGCAATATTATTGGAAGCGGATCTTCTACATCTGATAATTCAACTATTAGCGGTGGAGCGTCTAACAGCATAGGTACTTTTAGCGGTGGTGATAGTAGTCGTGGAACTATTGGTGGTGGGTTCAATAATAAAATTGGAAGTCTTGTTGGTGAAGGCTTTGTGCTATCTGCAACAATCAGCGGTGGTCAAAATAATATAATAAGCAACGGGTTTGCCGGGGTAATATCTGGGGGCGGAACTAATTCTATAAAATCTCCTGTAAATCTTGGCACATCATATGGTACTATTAGTGGCGGAAATAATAATAATATTTTAGATGCTGACTCATCTATAATTGCCGGTGGTGTAAGTAATAATATTAATGGGAATGATGGATACGATGGGTTTGCAGTCGGTGTTTTTGTCGCAGGTAGATTTAATACTGCTAACCCTAATCCTGTGGGTAGTAGAAAAAATGTACAAGATTCGTGTTTAATTGGATTTGGGAACAGTACTAGCGCACAATATAGCTTTGCTTTTGGTCGAAATTGCACTATAACTGAAGACGGATATTATGGATTTGCAATTGGGCGCTCTTCAAAATCTAATCGTCCTGGTCAATTATCATACGGCTCTTTATCTAATTTTTTTGGAAATCCTGGCAATGCACAATCTGGCATTATGCATATTGGAGCTATAGCAAGTGGAGCTATAACGGCCACTTTACAAGATAAAGTAAGTACTTCTGGCGCGATGGAATTTACGCTTGAAAATCAAAAAGCTTATAAAATACGAATAAATATATTGGCTAATAGAACTGATGCCGCAGGAAGGGCTTGTTATGAAAGAACATTGTTAGCTCATCAAAGCGGAGGTGTTGCTGTGATAGATGATAATACTTTGGTTCAAGATGTTCCAAATGGTAATGCTTGGACATATTCAATCGCTGCAACCGGAAACATTATTAGAATTACATTTACTGGTACTGCAGGGCAAACTACAAATGTAATGGCAACTATACAATGGTCTGAGCTAATAGGGTTTTAATTAAATGGACTATAACAAATGACCACTAATAATAGAATAGTTATTGTAGATTCAACAATTTCAGATGGATATGTTCCTATTTATAATTCATCTCAAAATAAGTTTATATCATCATCTACAGGTGCAACAACATTAAAACAACTACATTTTAATTCATATACGCCAATATCAATAAATAATATTGTATATACCGCTGTTGGTATCATTAAATTTGATAAGTCTTCTCTTGATCCTGTTAATACCGGCACAAGAACAATTAAATTAAAAGTAATAGCTGAAATGACCGCAGGAGATGGGTATGTCCAATTATATAACGTAACTGCCGCATCTGTTGTCACACTAACCCCGTCTGATCCAATACATATAACCTCTTTAACACCAACTGAATTATTATCTAATGATATTTCTGCAAATTTATCACTCGGACCTGCTATATATCAGGTACAAGCAAAAGCCACATCTGGAAATACAATAACTGTATCTTTATCGGAATTATTAGTGGAATGGAGTTAAAGAATGCCTGATAATTATGCATTAATGGATTTTGGAACATTCATTATAATGACTTTATCTGGATGGACAATTGAATCGAGTGGAGATGGGCTATCAGCATATAGCTCTATTGGCACCGTTTTTACTGAAGGTACAATGGTTGGCCCAAATGCATTTACGCAGAATCTTGCATGGATTAGACTTCGTGATGCAAATGGAATTTCAGAAATTGTTTTTCAAAGAGACGCTTATTATGGGATAAGAATTAAGTTTTCTGCATCAAGTAAATTTATCATGGGTAATCCAAGTCCAACCAAAGTGCCGTCTGCAGATGATGAAATAATTACATCTGGTGGTGGAACAGATGAAGCCCCAGAGTTTTTAATCAGGGAAATATAA
>Ga0315284_10000725_pt1 | contig 45377 bp, 38 predicted proteins | sample YL17G09_16_MG_FD_203696 | JGI IMG/M metagenome (GOLD analysis project Ga0315284, IMG submission 203696) | Sediment microbial communities from Yellowstone Lake, YNP, Wyoming, USA - YL17G09_16 | ecosystem: Environmental > Aquatic > Freshwater > Lake > Sediment | place: USA: Wyoming | collected...
AGCTTCAAAAACTCATCGACCTGACCGGGGCCCAGAAAGAGAAGAAGTCCGCCAAAGCGGCGTTCGAGCCGGTCCCGCGCGAGCCGCTGCTGTTCTATGAAAATCCCTATCCTCTTCAGACGAAATACGGAAAAAATATCCTGGCCGAGGGCCTGAAGATCAAGGGCGATGTCCTTTATTTTTTAGGGCGGGACAGCGCCTTCGAAGCCCTCGATCTATCGACGGCGCTTTTTGTGGACCTCGAAACGACGGGCTTGTCCGGCGGCACGGGGACGGTGCCGTTCCTCGTCGGCATGGGCTATTACCGGGACAATCGATTCAACGTCGCCCAATATTTCCTGGGCGAGCTCGGCGAGGAAGAGCGGATGATCAAGGAGATCGGCCGTTTTTTTTCCGAGATGAATTTCCAATCCGTCGTGACGTATAACGGGAAGGCTTTCGATATGCCGCTGCTCGAAACACGGTTTATAATGTCCAGGCGGCCTTTCCCGCTGTCCGACCTCCCGCATCTGGATTTGCTCTTCTCCGCACGAAGCCTCTGGAAGCACAAGCACGAAAGCTGCCGTCTTTTTCATCTGGCCCAGCAGATCGTCGAGGTGGAGCGCGCCGAGGACATCCCTTCCGCAGAAATACCCTCCAGGTATTTTGAGTTTTTGAGGACGGGGAATTTTTCCCTGATGGAGCCCGTCCTCTATCACAACCAGGAGGATATCCTTTCGCTCCTGGGCCTGGTCATCGCCGCGGCCAAGCTTTTTTTGGAGGGACGCGAACCGCCGGATAGCGAAGATTTCGATGCCATGGATCTGATCGGCGTGGGTAAGGTCTTCGAGAGCGCCGGCCACGTCGAGAAGTCCATGGAGCTATTCCAGCGCGCCCTAGAAGGTGATCTGCCCCAAGCGCTGGCCCTCAACATCAAACGCAAGCTTTCCTACCATTTCAAGAAAAACGAAGACTGGGAAAGGGCCATCTCGCTCTGGCAGGACCTATCCCGGGAGGACCAGTTGTTTTGTTATAAAGAGCTGGCCATGTATTTTGAGCATAAGACCGGGAAATTGGAAGATGCCAAACGAATGGCCGAGGAAGGCCTGACCATATCCATGAATGTTTCGCTGAACTTCCAGAGGGATTTTGAACACAGGCTGGAGAGGCTCAACGATAAGATCCGAAGGCTGCAGGCGAAGGCCAAGAAAGGCCGGCCGTGAAGAATAAGCAGTCATACGGTCGTCGAAGGCCATCATTTTTTTGTCATTGCGCGCGCGGCGAGCCTGGCAATCTCATGGGAGAACGAACCAATGAAAGCGATGATCTTAAGGCAATTCGGGCCGATTGAAAAAAATCCTTTAGAGCTTGCCGATATGCCTGTGCCTCAGCCCGGCCCTGGGGACGTTCTTGTCAAAGTTAAAGTCTGCGGGGTCTGTCATACGGACCTTCATACGGTTGAGGGAGAACTCCCCGAAGTTAAGCTGCCGGTCATTCCAGGACACCAGGTGGTGGGGATTGCGGAGACGGCGGGGCAGGGGACTGGCCGCTTTAAAAAAGGGGATCGTATCGGCGCGGCATGGCTGCATTACGCCTGTGGCACGTGTGCTTTCTGCCGGCGTGGACAGGAGAATTTGTGCGAAAACGGCCGGTTCACCGGTTATCATGCCAACGGCGGCTATGCCGAATACATGACCGTCCCCGAGAAATTCGCCTATGCCATTCCGGCGATTTTTTCCGACGAGGAAGCTTCGCCGCTCCTGTGCGCGGGAATTATCGGCTACCGCGCTTTGCGGCTGAGCAAGATCAGGCCGGGTGGATGCCTTGGGTTGTATGGATTCGGAGCTTCGGCGCATGTGGCGATCCAGGTCGCCGTGCATTGGGGATGCCGCGTTTATGTGTTTTCAAGGAGCAAGGAACATCAGGATCTTGCCCGAAAGCTGGGCGCGGCGTGGACGGGATCGGCCAAGGGGATTCCGCCGACGAAAACGGATAGCGCGATCATTTTCGCTCCTGCCGGGCCGCTGGTCCTCGAGGCGCTGTTGAACACGGAGAAGGGCGGAACAGTCGCCTTGGCCGGGATCTACATGACTCCGATCCCGGAAATGGATTACCAGAAATATCTCTATCATGAGCGCACGTTGCGCAGCGTGGCCAACGCCACCCGCCAGGACGGAGAAGAGCTGCTCAAGATTGCGGCAGAAATCCCGATCCGGACAACGACACAGGTTTTTCCTCTAGAAGAGACGAATAAGGTTTTGCGCCTTCTCAAGGAAGGCCGAATCAGCGGCGCCGCCGTCTTGAAAATATAGTGTCATCGCCTCCGGATTGGGGTCAAACCTACTCGTTACGCATGGTCCCCTGGAGAAATGTGCGTAACGAGTAGGTTTGACCCCGTGACGGATTATTGGCATAATAAGGCCCGATCACCCGGCGCGCCAGTAGCTCAGTTGGATAGAGCGCCTGACTACGAATCAGAAGGTCGGAGGTTCGAGTCCTCTCTGGCGCGCTCCTTTTTCTCCCCCCGTTATCCCGAGAAAATCAACGACTTATAGCCCATGACCTCAGTTTTCAGCTATCCGCCGTTATCCCTTATTTTCCCCCATTTTCCGGTATAAACCGGAAAGAAAGCGGAAAGCGTTTTTGCGTGGTCTATCGGAATGGTAGGGATTCTTAAAAAGGGCCGCATTCCCTCCTCCGGCACGCCGTGGTCAGATGGCGGGCGGCTACGGGGTGAGGTTTTGGTTTGGCTACGCATATTGACACAGATCCGCGGCCGGGTTTATAATTATTACTTAAACGGAGGGTTGTATAATATAAAAAAGCAAATCCTTCTCGACTAAAGACCAATATCCTGGAATTTCAAATTTTAAAGGGGGAGGGCGTAATGAAAAATAAAGCGTTTCGTGTGGCCGCGGCTTCGGGAATTATGTTGTTCATTTGTTCGGGGGGCCAATTTGCCCAAGTGTCTGCCTGGAAGGGCAAGATCGTCAAAGAGGACGAGATTACCGTTGTCCGGAATCCAAAAGAACCGATTTATCGAGATCCCATTCTTACTCTTAAAGAAGATCTTATCGTGGGCGGGAGCAAGGCTCAGGGAGAAGCCGCGTTCTACACGGTGCGGGGCATCGAGGTGGATCAGGACGGCAATATTTATGTAGGAGATTTGAGGCAGGCCTGCGTTAAAGTCTTCGACAAGGCCGGCGCATATTTGCGGACGATTGGAAGACGAGGTCAGGGCCCGGGGGAAATGGAGGGCGTGCTTTACGTCTCTATCATTCCTGACAATCGCGAATTGATCGTCGGCGATTTAAATAGGCTGGTTGTTTTCGATCTCCAGGGGCGATTTAAAAGAAATCTTGTTTTACTCGTCTTGACCACGCGAGCCTCTGTAGACCGAAAGGGAAACGTTTTTGCCTGGTTCTTTGACAGGCGAGATAGGCGGGAGGTTCTTCGTTTGTTCGGCGCGGACTTGACCACAATTCTATCCGATATCGTCGCCATTCCCTTGCCCCAGGATCTTAATATGTACTCGCCGCGGACGTGCTGGATTCTTGATAGTCAGGACCGATTGATATTCGGATACTCGAAGACCTACGAGATTTCGTTCTACGACCAGCATTTTAAAATTGCAAAAAAGATTCGTCGGGAATTTGAACCCGTCAAAGTGACCGAAGAGGATAAAAAAATATACATGAAACGGAGTCTCCCTCCGGGATCCAGCGGCCCAGTAAAACAACCTTGCCCCTCCGTCCATGCCGCATTCCGAAGCTTTTTCATCGACGATCAGGGACGCCTTTTCGTCCAAACCTGGGAACGAACCTCTGATGGCCGGCAGGATATTCATGACGTATATGATTCCGAAGGGCGTTTTTTCGGGCGAATCGCGCTCAACGTCCATCCGGACTTTATCAATCCGGTTCCGCGGATCCTCAGGAATAACAGGCTCTATACTGTTGATGTCGATGAGGAGGGTTACGAAGTCGTCAAACGCTATTCCGTGACTTGGAAACATTAAGGATGAAGTCCGCGGCCCGTAAGCGTGGCTTCCCTTGATCGGAAAAGACGCTTGCGCGGATAATCGCCTCATTGGGATAGACGAGCAAGAAAATAAAAGGGAGACCGCAGCGAATGACCTTAATTATTGGAATTTTTTTCAGAGATAATAATAGTAAGAAGGAGATATTTTTTGCTTCAGATGGATTAGAAGTTAAATACCAAGACAATAAAAAGGTCGGTCAGCGTGAGGATGTTGAAAAAATTAGGAAACTAGCTCCTAGACTTTGTATGGGATATGCTGGCAAGAACGCGGGATTTTATAAAGAAGTTTTTGATAAACTCAAAAACCAAACTCCTAATAATATAAAAAAGGACCTTGAGCTGTTCAAAAAAGAGTTGCAAAAAGTAATCATAAATTCTTTGAGAAAGAATGTTCAGAGTCCAAAAAAAGATAGGTTTATTGTCGTAGGAGCGTTTGGGAATAGAATGGTTTTAATTAGAGCAAGCTCAGATAAGAATTATGAAATATTAGAACGTGAGGTAATGCCTACTCCTGGTATCGACGTTTATATTGCTGGTGCGACTGACGAAATACAAGAAAAAACAAATAGCATTCTCAAAAAGAGAATGGGCCAGATAAAAAATAATGACGAGATTGAAAAAATTATCAGGGATACAATATCTGAAATTGCAGCACAATACCCTAATGATATAAATAATCATATTTTTATCAGAAGACTATCAAGGAATTTCGATTCATAACGATAGAAATAAAATGAGGCCCAGGGAAGCCAGAGGCCCAAAGGCATGACTTCCCTTTGACAAGATGACGCTCGCAAGCGGATAATCGCCTCAATGGGATAGAAGGTTGAGGCAGGCGGGAATTCTCACTTAAAAGCCGGAAGGAAAGTGGAAAGGTTTTTTTAAAGGCACATCGGAATGGTAGGGATTCAATTTCTCTCCAAAGGTCTGTAGTCGTGGGCGACGAAGGGCTACCTTCATTCCGGCCGACTCGCTAAGTGCCGGATTTTTGACTTAAAGGGTAAATTTTAATAAAAAAAATATCCGTAATAATTTCTAAAGTCTTATTCTGTAATAAAATCAATAACTTATAAGGGTATTTTTTTTAAAAAAAGGATTTGACAGTAACTCAAAAAATATATAAATTCAGAAGTGGAGAAAAAAATGAACATCGCTAAAAGGTGCGAGGTGTTAAGGTGGCGGCGATTGTTCAGATCGACTTACGAAGAAGATTTGATGAAATAGATCATGAGATATTCTGCGAAATAAAACCCGGTATTTATCTCAAATACTGGGAAACGTGCCTTCCAAAACAACCTCAGTGTGATTTACTCATAAGCGATCCCCCCTACTCTACCGACATCGAGGATAGGACTGACTATGTTTAATGGTCGTCGGTGGATTAGTTGCCGTGAGGCCGGGTTGTATCTCGGCCTCAGCGCGAAGCACGTCTCTGAACTCTGCTTACGCGGCGTGATCCCCTCCATCAAGATCGGCGGCTCGCGGAGAGTTGATTTGAAATCACTTGAAGCAGGTTTGGAGCGGCAGGAACAAAGGGGAAGGGCATGAACGAGGGAAGGCCATGGCGGCCGCGAAAACAACCTCTCAGGTTAAAAGAACCATTGGGGACAGTTTCAAACGGCGTTATGAAAATAAGGAGAAACGACATGAAAACGAATAAGGTTTTGAATCGTCAGGTATTTGAGTTAAGCCGGGAGCTCGAGTTCTTCACGGAGAAAGAGTTGCAAATGCAGATCGGGCACCCAAAACCCGAGTGGCGCATTACGATTTTAAAGGAACTTATAGACAATGCGCTTGATGCCTGCGAAGTCTCAGACATTCGGCCGGAGATCACGGTTGAAGACGATGAGAATGGTTTTTCTGTTTCCGATAACGGCCCAGGTTTGCCCTTATCGACGATCAAAAAGTCTCTTGATTATATGGTGCGTATCAGCGACAAGCAGTACTACGTCAGTCCGACTCGAGGGCAAATGGGCAATGCCCTGAAGACGGTCTGGGCGGCGCCGTTCGTGGCCTTGGGAGAGGGCGAAGTCATCGTTGAAAGCCGGGGAAAGCACCACGTCATCAAGACTTCGCTCGACAGGATCATGGGCAAGCCGCAGATGAATTTCAAGTCTTCTGAAGGCCTTATAAAGAACGGGACAAAAGTCTCTATTCGATGGCCTTTGTCTTCTAGGTTACAAGATGCAGAAGCATTAGATTCTTACAATTCCCCCGAGAACGGTGATGGGGATGAAGATCATAAAGAAAGCGACTTGATAAAGGCCGGTGAACTCATAGCTCATTACGCCCTTTTCAACCCCCATGCAATTTTTCGTTTCAAGGATAAGGCCTACGCTGCCACTACGCCGGCCTGGAGCAAATGGCGAACTGACTTCCCAACTTCGGCTCACTGGTATAACGAATTTCAACTCCGCGACCTGATTGCTGCCTACATCCTGATTGAACGAAAAGACAAGAGCAGGGCGAAGACGGTGCGGGAGTTCGTGACCGAATTTCGAGGTCTGTCTGGGACTGCCAAGGGAGCTGAAGTCATCAAGGGATTTAAAGGGACCTACCTGCATGACCTAATGGAAAATGACGACGTGGACATGGCGACAATCAAGAAGTTACTTCAAGCGATGAAGGATCATAGCAAGCCGGTGAAGCCTTATCAGATGGGGTTGGTCGGCGAGGATCATCTAAAGGCATGGGCCGCGGCTAACGTCGGGGTCGTCCCGGAATCCTTCCAGTATGGCAAATGCCAGGGCGTGGATGCTGCGGGCCTGCCATATACGCAAGAGGCTTTGTTCGCACTCAAATCGGACACCGAAAAGGCGCACCGGTCCGTTATCACCGGCCTAAATTGGTCGCCGACAATCGGCGATCCGGCGGAGGAAATTGCTGAAGCCGTAGGCAATGCGAGAATCGGCAAAGACAAACCGGTATTGCTGATTATCCACATGGTACAACCAAGATTTGCCTTCACAGACCGCGGCAAAACGAGATTGTCATTATGAACAACCAGAAAGCGAGTTTATCTAAACTGCTGGCGCACGTTACAAAGCCGTGGAAGTCTGAGATGCACAAGGCCGACCGCCATGACCGGTTACCTTCTTATGCGCACTTCTATGTCCCCTCCGACCGGCGGACGATCCGCGACGCCGTCTTTAAGCACCTAGAGGCGGCCTATAACAAAGCGAGTTCGAATGGAAAATATTGGGCTAATGCACGGCAGATTTTTTACGCCATCCGGCCGATGATACAGAATGAGGTTGATGCGGACAAACTAGAAGCTAAGTACATAACGGGTGTGCTACTGAAGGACTATATTGAGCAGCATTCGCCCGGATGGAGGATCGCCTGGGATGCGCGGGGCCACTTTGAGGAGCCGCATACGAAAAAAAAGATCGGGGTCGGCGGCCAGGACGTTGAAAAATATCTTCGGGGAATCATCACCGAAATACCGAAGGAAAGTTTCTATACCCTAAAAAGGGTAATTCCAACCCATGGTCCGGTCAATCGGTTCGGATCGATTTTGTTTATTGAAAAAGAAGGCTTTGATGAAATTTTGACCGAGGCAAAGATCGGGAAGAAATTCGACATGGCGATTATTTCGACGAAGGGGATACCCGTGAAGGCGGCCTGTGATCTACTGTGTCGGCTTGAGGCCGACACGCGAATCTTCGTTCTGCACGACTTCGACAAGTCCGGTTTCACCATTCTTAAGACCCTTCAGGAGGGGACGCGCCTGGCTCATGGCTGCAATGTTATCGACCTGGGTTTGCGACTCGAAGACGTGAAGGGCCTTGAATCTGAGGATGTCAGCGAGAATACAAATGGTTATCAGGCACGGAGGCATCTCCAAAGATGCGGCGCAACCAAAGAAGAGATAGATTTTCTTATTTCCGAGCCAGACGATTGTCGCGGCTGGTCGGGAAATCGTGTTGAACTCAATACAATGATGACCGAAGATTTTATAGAGTGGCTTGAAAATAAATTAAAGAAGAACAAAGTTGAAAAGATAATTCCGAATGAGAAGGATTTAAAGGCCACCTATCGTCGTGCCATTTTAGGATTGAAAATGGAGGCCTTTTCTGAGAAGGAAATGAAGAGGGCCAAGAAATATGAAGTGCCGGAAGACTTGAAAAGCCAAGTTAAAAAACGGTTGAAGCTCAATCCGGCATCGTCGTGGGATAGGGTTGTTTGGACCTTGGCTAGCGGGAAGAGTTTAAAAGACGAAATATTTGATGACGATGATGATGAAAATATCGAAGATGATTATGACGACGACGAAGACAATGACTCTGAAGATAATGAGGAAAGCGATGATGAAAAATAAACAAAAAAACATGACGGCAAAGCAAAGGTGAAACATGACGTGGGAAGAGAAAATTCTAACAGAAGCTGAGCCATATTTTGAAAAGGGCATTATCAGCCAAAAATTATTGGCTGTCCTAGGGATTGGATTGATGAGATTTTGGACCATGCTAAAAGGTCCAATTCAGTGTACTTTTTTGACTACCTAAAACATCACGATTTAGGGCTTCAGATCGAAATCGGGTCTGAGGCCTTGGCGAGTTTATTATGAGAAAAATTTGTTTGAGAAAAACTTTTTACAGACAGAGCAGGACAAGCCCCAGCCGTATGAAAAGAGGGGCATTGATGCGATGCTGGCCAAGATGCTGACAGGGACGATCACGGACGCGTTGCGCGGCGATTATTGGGCACGTGAGGACGTTGCCGGACGTGTAGGGCATGGCATTTTCAGCTTTGGGGTGTTGTGCGAGTTTTTCGGCTTGGACGTTGAGGCCGTGAAAAAGCAGATGCAAGGAATGACTTTAAAAAAATGGTTAAAAATAAAGCGTTCATTCGGCACAAGGATTATCCATGCCAAGGCTAAAGAAATATGAGCATTGAATAATAATATTATTGCATCGTTCCATAAAATATGGTATAATGCGATTTAAAAGCCGAGACCTGAGGCGGCAAAGATAGGAGAAATATTATGGAAAATAAAATTAACAAAGTTATTTCAGGCGAGATTCACAAATCGCTGCACGAAATGACAAGGGAAATGTCAACAGAAATGGAAAATATCAAACGAATTAGCGAAGGCGAATTTAAACGAATGGGCGGCAAGATTGATTTTGGTTGTCAGACACTGCCTCGTCAATCCGTTTTTAGATTTGTGGGATTGCAAAAAGTCCCTTCACGAGATGGCAGAGAATGGGCATTTCCTCTCTTTGAAAAAAAAGACGAGCCAGGCATTGTTTATGCGATTAGGCCTCCGGGTTTTGATATTGAGAATTAAAACGGCCGTGCCCTTGGCGGCGAAGAGAAATGAAAATGGCCAGAGTTAAAAAACCAGCATGCAGAGAAGTTAAAATTTGGGGCTGGCATTTATGCCGTGAATGCGAAAACCGGCCATGGCCGAAGTGCGGTAACATCGAAAAATGGCATACTCCGACTTTAAAAGAGTATGTTAGTGAAGGTTGGCCGAAAAATAAAACTAAAGCGGAGCGGCTTGCAATTCAAGAGAATTTAAAGAAGAGCAAGCGTTACCAGCGTGCAAGTGAAAAAAGTAAAAAGGCCATGCTTGAGTTTTCTTGGTCACTGTCAAAGCCGGTGACGATGAAGGACAAGATAGAGTCATACAAAGAATTCATGAAACTCCCGGATTATATTCCCTTGCCGTCCGAGCCGGATGAAACGATGGCGATTTTTATTCGGAAAAAAACATGAAAGTGGTAGATATAAATACGATTGACGATAACGGCGATCCTGAACTTTTTGCCAGGTTCGGGTTTGACGGAGTCAAGATTGTTACTTTGTTTTCGGAGAATCCGGCCGCAAATGATGAATGGCTTGTAGTTGGTTTTGATATAGAAGATAAGTCCGGGAATTTTGAGACTGTAACCGGGGCCAATGGATTGGATTTTTTGAATATTCTTAAGCAAGTTTTTGACGGATTTTACATGCGGGCATCCGATATTTAGGTGGAATAAAAATGCTAAACGAAATTGAAAAAGATTGGGACGAAGATAAACTCAAAAAATCGGATAAGAAAAACGTTATTATCACTGACAGGACTTTCAATCTTTTGACAGGCAATCCCGAAGACAAATTAAGAATCCATGGCCGGTTCAATTATCAGACAAAGTGGATCCATGATATTTATGTTCACCTTCTCTTCAGGAATCATGTTCGGCCGATGCCGCGGCTGACTGAAGATATTTTCAAAGCGTCTGATATAAAAATCTTGGCCGAAATGATAGATGAAATTCGGTGGAAGGTGCCGGTTATTTCTTTCAGCGATTCGCAAGCCAGAGAAACCTTGGGCCTCGACCCGACAAATTTTCCTAACGAAGAAATTTCAAGGATTGTCCGTGACTATGCTCATTTGAGAGTTGAAGGCGAAATACATTCCTATTGGAATGAAGAACAGAAGCTTTGGAAAAAGATTTTTTTGGATGATTCTCTTTTTGGCCTCTTCAGGGACGAGCCGGAGGAGAAATACAGCCATCGGGGCCATCATCTAGATCATAAATATGTTTTCGTCATGAACGTCGGGGGGCTTTTCCATTTCCAAAATCTTTTCTATCATAAATATTCTCTTTTCAAGAAGGAATTTTATCGTCTAAAACCTGGCAGTCAGAATATTTTTAGGTATATGGCTCAGTATCAAAAAGAAGCGTTGAGCCTGGATGAAATAAGCTGGATTTTGGGCTATCAAGAAACAGTCCAAAATAAAAGAAGAAGAATTGAGTTGGTAATAAGATATTTGGACGAGCTGATAGAAAAGGGGTTTATCAGAAAATATAAGCCTGAAGGGCAAGGCGAAAAAACCGTATTTCATATTTGGCGCTATTTTCCTTATTTCAGGGAAGAGCCGAAAAACCTTCTTTTAGAAGTCAATCCTGAAGTCAATTCTAATTGTAAATCGGATACGCAATTCTAATTGTAAATCGGATACGCCTTCTTGGGGGGAAATGGCCGATATATAAGAAGAAAGACAAGAAAAGAGAGTAGTGTATTAGGAAGGGCTTGAAGGGCATATATTCCAAATTTCATATTTCTTCTCGCTACGCTCGAAAGAAATATTCATTTGGATGCGCAAGCGCATCCTTTTGTTTTTTAATACTGATAAGAGAAAGAAGAATTTAAAGCTGAAAGAAAAATAAAAGGGATTTGGGCTGAGATAAATAAGAGACTGTCAAATTCTCCTGCAATCCTATCCAGGAAAAAGCAGATTTTCAGGAAAATGAGATTTTTGGACGTGGAAAAAATAGAGAAAAAAAGAAGTGAGTTGGAGTTGGCTGAGAAAAGAAGCGGAAAATTGAATGAAGAAATTTTCTCTATCAGTAATTGAAGAAATAAAAAAGAGAAGATGATTTGGTATAGGATAAAAGATTGGAGTTGGCCATCATGCGCATACGTTCATTTGCAGTCAGTCTTCATGATGTTGCATGAGGTGGGACAGGAAGAAGCAGAGGTGGGCCATCAGGGCAGGTGTGAGCCGCCTGCCCGCCGGAAAATCCGGCTTTGGATCCAGCCGCCCGGCCGCCGTCGAGGGCGTCCAGATCGGCTGTTGGGCTGAGCGTTCCTCAGAATTAAAATGCTCATTTTAATAACATCCTTCTTGAGGGGATTGCCTTATTTCAGAAAATGGGATATTTTTTTGCTGATTTGTCCCATTTGGACGTTGATTTGGGCCTGGAAAGGGGCATGAGTCTTCGATTTTATGGCAATTTAGGGGGGTAAAATCCCTTATTCCAGGGGCAGGATCGGAAGGACTATGCTGAAGAAGGCCGGGTCGGCCATGGCCGGAAGCCAAATCCGGCGTTGCCGTGAATGGAAATCCGAATTAAAGTGGCTTGTTTTCCAGGGGGGCGGGGATCGTCGTTAAAAGTTGGTGAATTTCTGCCTGTCTGGGTCTGGGCCTCAGGGGCGAAGGAAAGGGGCAGAAAAGCAGGGGGGTTGGTTTGCTTGTCAGGATACGGTTATTTAATTCGCAAAATTGAGTCAGGGCGTTGGCAGCCGCGGACGTTGGGTTGCAGATTATACCGGAAGCTACTTCCTGTATAATTCCAGGCCATGCAGTCTAGGGCGTGCGTGGCATGCCGTCCAGTGCTGATAAACAGCGTTGTCTAGCGTGCAGAAACGACGATCAAGGGCTGGACGTCCTGGGGGACGTTTTGAAAGTGTGAAATATTGATGATTTGGGGTTTTCTCTCAAGAGAAAAGGCAGGGGGAAGTGTTTTATCAGGTGATTGCAGGTTGGAGATCGTCCCAAAAGGGCGTTTTTAGCGTCAGGTTGACTTGTGGACGTCTTTCAGGGGCATGACAGGGCAGTTGGTCATGGCAGGAGCGGCCTGCCTGGCCATGGTCCTGCCTGTAGAGTTTGAGGTTTTGGGTGTTTGGACGTTCAGGAGCAAGGGTAGGAGCAGGGGGGATCTCTTCCTGGAGTCAAAGCTGGCACGGTAAGGGATCGAATTCTCTAATCATTTTTCCGCCAAATGCTTAAGCTCTTTTTTTCATGCGATTTTTCTTGACCTGTTTCTAATATTCGAAAATTCTAGACAAACGGCCCGCAGTTTCGTGAATATGCGGAAGGTCCAAGGCTTCTCCTGACCACATAAAGCTCCTCCTAAACAGCGGACACAGGTCATGCAAATAATTTATTGCTTTCAAACCTGATACGATTCCTTTTTTTGCATCATTAAAAATAACTTCTCTTCTTCCGCCGTGAACAATTTCATTCCTTAACTCATAAAGATTCTCGGACCATTCCTTTTCGGCAACACTATTAGCAAATTTTTTCTTCGTGAATTCGTCGGCAATTTCGTCCAATTTTTTCAATCGTTTGTTTAGCCAATGCAAATTTCCCTTATATTTGAATTCGTTTTCTATATCTTCCTTTTTCAATCCTTTTGAACCTAGCCCGTCCCTAAGCATGCTTGCTACCGCAGATTCAAATGCGGATTGAGCATCAATGATTGCTAAGGCTCCTTCTTTCCGCTTGAGTCTTCGAAATGATGAAAACAATAAAAGATGAAATAGCTCAAATTGTTGCTTAGATTTTACTAAACTATAAAAATATTCTTCGCCTTCACGGATTAATCTTAAGCCTCTAAGATCGTCATACGAATTTACTCCAATGTGACCTGTTCTTCCTTTACCTATTACTGAACCGAATTCTAGTTTATCAACATTCATAAGGATTTCTTGTGGTGGGAGATGTTGCAAAGATTCTTGCAAGACAGCCTCAGCAATTGTCGTATAATAATGATCGCCCTGGCTTCGTATCGGTCGCAAAATTGGATCCATTGATAATAGTCGGTAGACATCAATTAAATTGTTAAGAGCGGCATTTGCTCTAATTTCTATATTGTCATCTTTATCCGAATCAGAAAATGAAAGACATAGAAAAATATTTGCAACTGTATAAGGCCTTGCTTCAATAAAACCTCCGTCAGGACCATGCAATATTTCAGCAGTAAGAATTTTGGTTTTAAGATCCTTACTGTCGCAAAAGATTCTAAAATCTTCTTTTGTAAATATATTTGGATCCTGCTCCAATAGTTTCTCGCCGAATACGATCTCTGAGGATAGCAGCCCGTACGACCTTTTCCACTGTATGGATCCTACTTGTCCTTCTGGAACAAATCCTGCTATCCCTTCTTTTGGCTCCCAGCACAAGAAAAGTTTCAAAGGTAACATTATTGGAAATGGCAGTTCCCAACGCACATGAGCGACAGATTTATATTTATTTTCCATGAATCCCCTCCACAAATATATTATCTAGCATTGACCCAAACTCAATAATGAATTATACCGGTTTCCAAAAAATATTTGTATGCTCTACTAGCGAATTCTTCAGCGGCTTTTTTCCCAGACCCGTTTTTTCATCCGTCCAGGGCGGCCATGGGCAGGGTTTAAACCCTGTGCCTATTTCAGGTAATGCAGTCACAGGGACAGGGCGTTTTTGGCTAAATTTCGAGCGGAAACAGGGCTAGGTTGCATTTTCTTTGACTTCCAGGGCATATCTTTGAATCAGGAATTGCCGCCTAAGCAGTCCTTGACATGGAGTTAGGCTGGGAATACCATCATTTTGTGAAGGGGGGTAATTAATTCTAGCTTAACGGGAGGGAAAACTATGTGGCGTAAAAAAGGAAATGAATTTCCTCGAAAGTTGGCTGAAGATCTAAATGAGATCAAAAAGATTTTATTCGCCTTTTTGTATAACAATTATCGTAATATTTTTCCCAGTGATTCAGAAAATACAACTTTCTTAAGAACGGCAGTCGTCCTCAATGAGCTTGTGCTCTTTGACCTATCCGGAGAGCAGGTTTCATTCCGCAATGCTAATGCACAATTCATAGATGATGCAAAGAGAGAGGCAATGAGGCTTGCAGAATTCCGGAAGGGAGTTTTGAGCTTCCTTGCGTCTGAAGGAGGTCTATATAAGTCGTGGGGCCATCCATTAGCAGATAAATGGATAGCTGAAGCCAAGAATATTGACTTGGAGGTGCACATCCCATCTTCTTTTGAGGAGGTGCAGGAAGAAGTAAGTCGCTGCCTCTCATATTATCGGACTTTATCGGAAAAGTGCAGACCCTAAATAATCGTAATGGCGATTTTGAATAGGAACAATCAATGTGTGCAGGTGAGAAGCATCCCTACGATCCCGCAAACACAGAATTAGCCACCAAGTTTACAGTTGGGGACTACGAAAAAGCCCGAGATTCTAAAGACCGAGATAAAATAGCGAAAGGGATCCAAAGGCGATTTGATGAACGCTATCTAACGCCTATCTCGGGAAAAAATACACATGGCTTCACAATAATGGCCGTGTCATGCCTAATGATCGAAGCGCTGGAGTCTCTTCGTGAAGGCCGGGAAACGACCGAAGGGAAAAGTCTTGAAGCTTTCCGTTCTTTCTTCGACCACGCTGATCAGTTCAGCACACTTAGGGGACATGCGCAGGGCTTTTATAAGCATGTTAGATGTGCGATCCTGCACCAGGCTGAGACAACTGGCGGATGGCGAATTCGACGTGATGATAGCCCGCTCTTCGATTCTGAGAACCTTACAGTCAATGCCCGGCGGTTCGTTGTAGCGCTTAGGCGATACCTTACAGGCTTTTGTAACGAATTGAGGTCTGTCCCTTGGGATGATCTCTTATGGAAGCGTGTTCGTAGGAAAATGGATGCAATTGCTTGGAATTGCCGAAAAGCAACCCGTAAGACCAACTAACGCGCTTGCGGAATGATATTCATATTGGAGCTAATCAATTAAGTTTTCTTCCGTTTACTGTGGGTAGCTGAAGGTTAAGCGCCCAGTAACAAGACAAATGATGGGTCAGTTGATAGGCACTATAGACGGCGGAGAACGCGCCTCATAGGGGATAGGCGTTTGAGGGGGCGCGGGTGAGCTATACAGTTTAAAATGTATAGCTGGCCAGGGCAAAGGAAAAGCAAGGAAAGAGGACTGACATTTCACAGAATTCTGTGAAATGTATTGATACTCAGAAAGAACTCGCCGCCATCTTGTCAGGGCATGAGCCAGAGCAGCCAACCCGAAAGACTCCGCTTAAAAAACGGAATTAAAGAAAAAGGAAGTTTGAACTCAGAGAAAATTTCAATTTGAAAAATATAATTAGAATAATTATACTGCAATTAATACAATTGGCTCATCTCCCGATTAGTTGATAAAAAGAACAAAGACATTTCCAGCAGATAAAACGGGAGGGCATTTGTATGATCACTACTCAAGAAATTGTAGGTTTGATGGTAAGCGACTTAGCCGAGATCTCTGCATCTGATCTTGTTAAAAAATGCAATGATCTCGGAATGAAACAGGTCCCGTACCAAGATGTTGGCTTGGATTCAAATCTTCCACCCTTTGAAGCGGGACATCATTTCCGCTTCAATCTCGATGGCAAAGAAGAAGTCCTCTTTGAAATACTAGAGAAAGACAGCCTTGTGCTTCAAACTGGGTATCAGCTTGTTCTCCCGGCACCCTTGTTTTTCTCCAAAGCCAAGAAAAGGCACCGCCAGTTTGAAGAGATCCTTGAAAATTATTATGGTGTTGGCTCAGTTATGAAGGTAGGCGGAATTAAGATTACTAATTATCGAAATGACACAACCATAGCATACATCTCAAGAGCAAAGGGCGCCGGATATACCGACGTGATAACCGTAAGGGTAGGAAACAGACGCTTCTGGGGTTAAACAATCCTTTGCCAAAAATTAGAATAATCTATTAGACTAATGAGGCAGGGGAAAGATTAAAGAGAAGGGAAAAACAATGATAGTCTATTTCATAGGATTGTATGTCTTGTCTCTCCTATTGGGCTATGATACGGTATTTTCCCAAGCAACGCTCATGATAGGAAAGTCAATAAGCTTTACGGATAGCCGGACCGGATATCAAGACGCGATTACGCCCCCCATATTTTCAATCGTTAGTTTTGTATTATATGGGCTAGTCCTGGCGTGGGTAGTTTATGGTTTCATCAAGTATGGTTGGTTGGTAGGTATAGGAATTATCGCAGGGCTCCTTTTTCTAATGGCCCTCAATAGAGTCATTCTCTTGCCAAAAAAAGATAGCGATCATTTTCACCATATAATTACCGGCTCAATGATAAGGCGATATGCAGATTATTTGCGGAAAGGGGATGAGTTGCGTACCTCTGCGATGAAATCACTTTTGAATAAACTTGATACCCCAGTTTCTGAGGTTATTTCTGAGACAAAGAACGACAAATGATCAAGGCGATAGCTTTCATTAAGTGGATGATCGTCTCGTTGATATAGACGATGGAGTGAGGGAATGTTTAATAAATGGATTGTCCCCAGGAACATTAGGAAGCGTTTGAATAATTGTAACTATGAAATGGCGAGGAGTCACCTGATAGATCAATGGCAAGGTAAAGTAACACCAAAGGAATTGGCCGGAATTTTGGATAGGTTTATTAATAACCCGTGTAAAGAGACTGCCTTGGAACTAATAAAGTATGATGCAAATTTCATTGCGCTTTTTGAACTCTGCCGCATGGGGGGTTTTACGGAGTGCCTTTTCAGGGAAGAACGCAATAAAAGTAATTCGTGAGAAGACAAGTATTATTAGGAAATCACAGAAAAAACATATGACATTTTTTGATAAGAAAAAAGAAGTTGACCTCGAGTCATTTTGTCGTCTTTTCTATGAAAATGTCATTTTTAATTGTGTGGTTGACGGACTTGATGTCAATGATAATATATTTGAAATATTAAATAATTCCTTAGTAGCCGTAGATCAAATTTTTGCCAATATTGATTCTCAAAAATTCAATTATGAAATAATAGTTTTACAATTTGAATTGTTTGCACTTGCATGGCTATACCAATTCGGAGACAAACTGGCTGTTGCTCAGAGCACTTTCACAAAAAATTATCTGCATGAAAAGAAAAAAGACGATATTTGGGATGCGATGGAACCGTATAATCAGGCGATCGCTCGTTCTAGCACTTTTGGCAAAACATCCAAGAACGCATTTGATAGAGTATTTCTTGCTAAAGTTTTTAAAACGAGAGCGGCTCTATTTGAACAGTTTTATAAAGAAGGTTATGACCCGAAATGTATTGCGCGAGTCTTAAACCGATTATTCTCTGATGAGGCTTGGAGAAAAGGTACTGCTGCCGGTTTACTCATGTTCGCCCTCTGTGATCGTTTTGGTTTTGATCAAAATTTTCAACCGAATAAAGAAGCGCATTCCCGATGGTTTATAGAAATCAATGATTTTTACGAGAAGAATAAAGAGTCTTTAAGTAAATATAAAATAAAAAAGTAAAAAGAAATCAAACCGAAATAAATGAGGATGTATTCAGGATTTTAGTAGAAATTCAAGTTATAGAGTTAAATAAAGGCGCGCGGGAAGCCAGTAACTTAGAGGAGAGGGGCTCCTCAATAGCGGGAAAGAATGTTTAGGGGAGAAAGCAATGTGGCCCTTTATAAAGAAAGCAAAGAAACCCGAGGCGAAAATCGTAGAAGAAAAACCCAAGCCGGAACCTCACCCCGAAGTAAAGCCAGAACCCCCGCTCATGGTAAAGCTGGAATGCCCGACCTGTAAGCAGTCATTGGAGAGACATTCACGGAACAGGTTCAAATGTCCTCACTGCCGGAATTGGATATACTTCTTGGGCAACCGCCCGGTAACCAGGGAAGACCACGAGCGACTTCGGGAAAAGTATTACCAAGACCGTCATGAGGAATGCCTCAAACAGTCAATGGCAGAAGACTTAGCGAAGCTCGGGTTGAACGAAGAGATGATCCAACAAAGAGAACAGGACTTCGTAAGAAAGACGGGGGTATCACCGAAGAAATTCACCGTGGTTCTAAGCCTTTTCAACGAAACTATTCTGAAGCTCAAGGACCTGAACGAGATGGAGGAACGGTATCACAATCTGGCTATCATCCTCAACAAAGGAGGCGAGGAGTCGTTTCACATTCTCAAAGCCGCCGCAAAAACTAAACTCGCGGCCTTGAAAAAAGAAGGGTTCAAGAATGTCTACATTCTTACAAGCCAAATGTGTGCGGCATGTAAACAAGTGGACGGGGAAGTATTGTCAATTGAAGAAGCGCTTCGAACGATGCCAATCCCGATAAAGGAGTGCACTAACTATCCCTATAACGAAAACCGCTCATTCTGCATCTGCAGTTATAATCCTGAGTATGACGACGAGTACTGGGCGAAACAGAAATAGGGTTTGGCTAAAGGTTTAGGCGCGTGGGAAGCCAGATGCCCGGGGGCATGGCTTCCAACCCCATTGGCCTTTTATCCTACCTTGACAGTAATCGTCAGCCGGCGATAGAATTTGAAAACGAGGGGAAACATGGATTCTGAGCTTAAAGGGGAGATCTTATGACTAAAGTTATCTGCATCCGGGTCATCAGGTATGGGGCGGCCTTTGCCTTGATTATTGCGATGGCAACTCTTGCCCAAGCCCAAAGACAACAGCCGCCGGAATCCGACCAGATCGAAGCCGCGATCAAGATCCAAGACATGGCGGCACGACTCAAGGAACTCGAGCGGCTCAAGGCCGCATTTCCCAAGAGCCAATTCATGGTCATACTGAATATGTATATCGCGGAGGCCAAGGTCACGCTCACACCGACGTTGGATGGCATCCTCGAACTCCAGAAGGAATCTCTCAAGCAACTTGAGGGCTATTTCCAGTTCATGAACTATAGCCAGGCGGCCGAGCAGATTTTAGACCATAAGAATTTCAAAGAGTTCAACAAAGCCAAGGTTACAGAGTCAATCCTATCGTATAAAGCGCAGATCGATAAATTTCTTCAGAGCCAGTCCTTCATCAATAGTTTTCCCGAGCCCATGCGTCCCCAGCTCCGTCAAGCGGGAAACGTATTCGGCCTTTATCTCGCCCGGGCATATCTCAACGAGGGCAAGGTTGATCAAGCCGTGCTTGTTCTGGAAGACTATAAAAGAGGGGGCGGCAACATTGGAGCCGACTATCAATATGTGGCTGCAGAAGCCAATATCAGACGTGGCCGGGACAAAGATGCCTATGAAGGCTACCTCACTGCGGCTGCCGAGAACTATAAGGATGCGGCGGATAAAGCCAAGGCCCTCTACCTGAAAATCGACGCCAAAACCGAAGGCTTCGAGGCTTCTCTCGAAGCCAAGCGGCGCGTTTTGCCCTATCATCCCGAGCCCTTTAAAGCGCCTGTAGATTGGAAGGGGAAAGCCGTCCTTGCCGAGTTGTTCACGGGCTCGGAATGCCCGCCCTGCGTCGGTGCCGACTTGGGTTTTGACGGACTATTGGAAGCCTATGACGCCAAATACCTTGCCGTCCTCGAATATCACTTGCCTATTCCCGGGCCTGATCCGATGATGAACCCAGCCACGAAGAAACGCCAGGACTATTACGGAGTACGCAGCACCCCCTCAACCTTCTTCGACGGCGATAGCAAATTTGGCGGAGGTGCGGCACGAACCGCGTCCGAGAAGAAATTCAAAGAGTACAGCGGCGAGATTAACGCCCGTCTGGCTGAAGGGGCCCAGATCGTCCTCACGGTTGCGACGGAGCGTTCCGGTGATCTCATTAAGGTTAATTATGGCTTCGATCAAGCCCTGCCCAACGCTGATTACAATTTGACCCTTGTCCAGAAGGAGGTAATGTACAAAGGTGGAAACGGAATCCTCTACCACAAGATGGCCGTACGGGATTTCCTGACCGTGGATCCTTCGGCTGCGGAGAAACAGACGACTGTGAACTTGGCCGAATTGGAAAAGGCGGCGGCCCGATATCTGGACGATTTCGAGAAGGTCCAAAAGTTCACCTTCAAGGAAAAGCGTTTTGCGATCGAGCGGGCGAAACTCGCCGTCATCTTTTTCGTACAAGATAAGGAAACAAAGAAGGTCTATAACGCTGTTGTCGCCGATGTCAAATGACACTATGACGTCAAAAAAGCGAAGAGAGGCCGTCGCCGGTATGAAGGAAGTATGAAGCGGGCCGCCGAAGGTGAAGGTAATTGCCAGACCAGATTGCCAAATTTTTATGTCGCCGACCCGGGCCTGCCCGAAGTCGAGGACGCCAGGAAGAGGCTGGCGCGGCTGAAGGGCAACTGATTTAGATTTCAATCATTATCCCCCACGCGCCTTGCTGGCAATTCTGACAAGCCTTATGTTGGCTCTATAAAGAGTGAAGATTGCTACTTTGTTTGTCTATTATTCCCAACCTTCTTAATAATAAGCCTGATAATAAGTCCTACAATATACATGACTAATCCAATCAGAAATATGAGAATCCCCAACATATCTGAGTCGAAATTAAACAACCGAATTAGTAAAGGGGTAAGTACAAAAAGAATTGCTCCAACAATCATTATGATATAAGTAGCTACGTCATACTTACTAAACTTCCTTGCCGATTTTTTCATTTTATCTTCCTCCTATTTTTTTTCTTTAATCCGTAGGAGCTTCCAACCAGAACAAGACAGTGTAAACGATCTGCTGGAACGCTGATAAAGCATAAAATTATTAGTATCGGTTTGTCCGCCATTAACTCTTGCTAAGAATGGTAGTCAAAATCACGGTATCGAGTCAAGCAATTCAGAAACCTAAAGACATCGTTTGTAGAAGGACACAGGGGTCAAGCCTACTCGCTACACATCTTTCCCGAGAAAATCCTGCGTAACGAGTAGGCTTAACTCCGAACTCAGTTGACTATGCTCCCTTTCCCTGCTAATCTTTAGCCATCCCAGATAGAAGGGGTCAGCGATGGCCATCAAATGCCCGAAATGTCAGGCTGAGAATCCTGAAACCAAGCAGTTCTGCGGAGATTGCGGAACTCAGCTTCCTCCGCCTAAAGACGATCGTCCACAGGTCACGGAAACTCTTCAAACGCCCATTAAAGAATTAACAACCGGCTCCACCGTTGCCGGCCGCTACCAGATCATCGAGGAGCTGGGCAAGGGGGGAATGGGCAAGGTTTACAAGGTCTTCGACCAGGAAGTCCAGGCCAAAATGGCCCTGAAGCTTATCAAGCCCGAGGTCTCGGCCGACAAGAACACGATCGATCGCTTCCGGAATGAGCTCAAAATCGCCCGGGATATCTCTCACAAGAATATTTGCCGGATGTATGACCTGGGCAGGGAAGCCGGCAATTATTTCATCACCATGGAGTACGTATCCGGAGAAGACCTGAAGAGCTTTATCAAAAGGGCGCGGCAATTGGTTGTGGGAACGGCCATTTTCATTGCCAAGCAAGTCTGCGACGGTCTGGCTGAGGCACACCGGCTGGGAGTCGTCCATCGGGACCTTAAGCCTGGCAATATCATGATCGACCGGGAGGGCAACGCCAAGATCATGGATTTTGGGATCGCCCGGTCCATATCGGTCAAGGGGATCACGGGCGCCGGGGTGATGATCGGGACACCGGAATACATGTCACCCGAACAGGTCGAAGGGAAAGAGGTCGATCAGCGCTCGGACATCTATTCCTTGGGGATCATCCTCTATGAGATGCTGACCGGGCAGGTGCCGTTTGAAGGAGATACGCCGTTCACGATCGGCGTTAAGCAGAAGAGCGAAATTCCGCGCGACCCCAATGAACTCAACGCCCAGATTCCCCAGGACCTCAGCCGCCTCATCCTTCGCTGCCTGGAGAAAGACAAAGACAGGCGCTACCAAAGCGCCGGTGAGCTCGGAGCCGACCTCGAGAAAATCGAAAAGGGCATCCCGACCAAGGAACGCCCGATCCCCAAAAGGAGGACCGTCACTTCAAAGCCGATCACCGTAACCTTGAGCCGGAAAAAGTTGCTCATCCCAACAGCGGTCATTGCCCTAATTGCCATTGCCGCAGTCATCTGGCTTTTTTTTCTTAAAAAGGCCTCCGTTCTCCTTCCCGAGCAAAAGCGCTCCATCGCCGTGATCAGTTTCGAAAATCAGACAGGCGACAAGGCCTATGATTATCTCAGCAAAGTCATCCCGAATCTTTTGATCACGAACCTCGAGCAGTCCGGGTATTTTAGTGTGACAACATGGGAAAGGATCCGGGATCTTCTCAAACAGATCGGGAAGGGAGATACCGAATTCATTGACTCAGACGTCGGCTTCGAGCTTTGCCGGAAGGACAACGTTGAAATCATCGTTCTCGGGAGCGTGACCAAGGCGGGGAACACGTTTGTCACGGACGCTAAGGTCCATGATGTCGGGACGAAGAAATTGCTGGGCACAGCCGGCTCGAGGGGGGACAGTCCGGACAGCATCCTCAATAATCAGGTGGATGAACTGAGCCGTCAGATAGCCAAAGGAGTCGGTCTTTCCGAGCGCAGAATAGAAACCGCCAAGATGCAGGTCCGCGATGTGACGACAAATTCACCGGACGCGTATAATTACTATCTAAAGGGGATGGAGGAGTGGATAAATTTTGATTTTGATAAGGCAAGACAATTTTTTGAGAAAGCCGTCGGACTCGATCCGTCCTTTGCCTCGGCCTATTATCGGCTTTCTGGGCAATATACAGCCCTAGGAGACAGCCAGAAAAGCAAGGAAGCCTTAGAGAAAGCATGGAATCTTTCTAAGAAAACAACAGAAAAAGAAAAGCTTTCGATCGAAGCTTCGTATGCCTCGGCTATAGAACATAATCCGGAGAAATATTTCCGTATCCTTCAAGAAACCGTAGCGAAATATCCTAAAGATAAGGGTGCAAGAAGTCAACTTGCCAATTATTATGATAATAGAAAAATGTATAACCAGGCTGTTGAGGAGTACACCAAAGTTCTGGACCTCGATCCCAATAATGAGGAAGCTCTAAATATGCTTGGCGGCATATATCTGGATATGGGGGATTTTGAGAAGGCTATCGAATTTTTAAAGAGAGCGGCTTTAGTTTATCCCGGGAAACCCAACCCCCTCGATTCTTTGGCTGAAGCCTATTTTCGGATGGGGAAACTTGACGAAGCCATAGCGACTTACAGGAAAGCCTTGGAGGTCAAGCCTGATTTCTATTCATCGATGTTTGGCCTCCAATACAACTATGCTTTAAAGGAAGATTACTCTGAAGCTTCAAAATGGCTTGATAAATATATTGAAGCTGCGCCATCCCCAGGTGTTAAAGTCCAAGGCTTTTTCTGGAAAGGATTTTATGCCTCATGGCTCGGCAGTCTGGAAAAGTCAATGAGCTATATTCAGAGGGCGGAAGACCTGGCAGATGCCATTGGCAATAAAAGAATGATAGCTTTTGCCGACATGCTAACATCATGGATTCATTTTGATTGGCACAAGCTTGAACTGAGCCGGAAATATGATGATGCTTGGCTTTCCCTTTATATCGAAGATGTTCCAACAAGAAAACTCTATTATGAAGCCTGGTATAAATTTGCTTGCGGATTAATAGAATTAGAAGAAGGGAAGTTCGCTTCGGCAGAGAACAGATTGAAAGAGATAGAATCCATTTTACCTCAGTTAGACCTGCTGCAAAAAAAAGATATTGGATTCTTGCATAATTTCTTTAGTTCAGAAGTGTCGCTGGCCAAGGGATCTCCCAAGGAAGCAATAGATGTTATCGGAAAAACATCGCCTTCGCCACCGCCATGGTTTGGACAATCAACAGATTATATAATCCGTTATAATGCGCCGTTTCTCAAAGATGTTTTGGCCAGGGCTTATGTAAAGATGGGGGATTTAGATAAAGCTATCGCTGAATACGAGAAGCTGATCACATTTGATCCCAAGATCGAATCACGCTTCCTCATCCATCCCAAATATCATTATCGGTTGGCTAAGTTATATGAACAGAAAGGCCTGAAGGCCAAGGCGGCCGAGCAATACCAGCGCTTCCTCTCACTCTGGAAAGACGCCGACCCCGGCCTGCCCGAAGTTGAGGATGCCAGGAAGAGGCTGGCGGGGGTGAAGAATTATTGAGGCGCCTAGAGGCCGGATAGCCCAGCCTCCCGACCTATTAGATGACAGCGGATAATCGCCTCATAGAGATAGACAATCCGAATGTCCGAGACCTCCGAACCTCATCAGGGAAATAAAGCGTTAACGCCTTTCTCAGCCAAGGTCTCCCCTCTGACCATGGGAGATCTTGACTTTATCGCTGCCAGAGACGATATTGAGAATAGAGGGGAAAATGAGATTTCTAGCGACCTTCTTCCAGGTTCTCGGCTATCTTTGGCTGGCCGTCGCCGGGGTCATGATCGTTATGGGGATTATCGGCGTAGGGATAAAGGGCGGATTTTCCGTGGTCCAAAAGCTCCTCAGTCCGTTCGACCTTCCAAACTTGGTCGTTACGCTTATCGCCCTGGCTCCTGGAATCGGGCTCCTTATCATTGCCGATATATTTAGGCAGAAGATAAAATCAAAACGCTTTTTCTAGCCATACTCTCGCCTGGCCGTATTTGGCAGAGAAGCCCGTTTTTTCATTTAAATTTCGCACCAGGTTTACTTGTGGGCGCCTTTCTTAGCCAAAACGTGGCGAAGGTCGAGCTGGAATTTACTCGATTGGCCATTCCTGCCTGTAGAGTTTGAAGTCCCAGCGCCGAAACTTTAAAAGGGCACGGCCATGATCAGGAGGCTTTGTAAGAATATTAGGTTTTTTCGTCTGTTAATCAGGGTGAACTCAGCCATCGGACAATGACTCTTGCCATCTTTTTTACAGGGGGCTTCGGTCGTGGCCTATCCGCGATACAAAATATAAAGCATTTGGCTGAAATCTCATCGAGCCCCACCATCACTACGGTAGTGGACGAGTTCAACAGCTTGACATATTTTTTTTCAGGCCTTATTATTTTATCAGGGGAGAGAATGTGAACCTCTAAGTGGCAACTTCTAAGCTCCTTGGCATGAACTAAAGAAAATGATCCCCAAAACTTTTCTGGAACTATAAAAGCATGATAACAAAGATCGATTCGCTTGAGTACATAGGGAAGTTTCAAAAATTCGAATGGCATAGCGATGTACCTTTTTTTAGCAAAGTCAATTTGATATTCGGATATAATGGCAGCGGAAAGACCTTAATATCGAATGTTTTTCGTCTCTTTTCGAAGCAAAGGGAAGATGAAAGTGATCTTCTATTCAAAGAGTTAAGCAATGAAAGTAACGCTCGTATTGAAATAAGCTTCGACGGCAAAAAAATATATTATTCTCCGGCTGCGGAAAAGCAAGATATTTATGTCTTTAATTCTGATTTCGTTTCAGAGCACGTATACGATGGCACAGTAGCTAAATGCAAAGAATTCGATTCTTCTATCGTAACGCGAGAACAATTAAGAAATCCCCAGATAGCAAAAATTGAACAAGAACTGAATATTCTTAATAAAAAACATCAAGAACGCCAGAACCAGAAGGAGAAATTGGAAAAAAAGTTCGAAGAAATTAGGGGACACTTGTCAACTGAATTTAATGCGAAAATAAAAGGAAAACGTGCCCCAAGTATTAGTATTCCTGATGTATCGATTTCGTTGGAAGTAAATGAGATTAAAGAAAAGCTTAAGAGAGCATACGAGGACTTTTCGTTAAGCCAAAAGCAAGAAAAACTAAATAGTGATATACAAGAGTTGGAAGTATTAGATTTTAAGAAGATCGATGTCGATTTTGAAAGGGTGTCGAAGGCCCTTGCTTTAAGCCTTCCGGACGAAGCTCGAAAAAAAGTACAACAAAAAATCGACTCTTTAAGAAATGTCGAGTTAAAAAATACAACTCTCAATGAGTGGTTTGAAAATGGATATCAGCTTTTGCAGTACTCGAAAAATATGGGCAGAGGGGATTGTCCGTTATGCGAGAGCAATCTTGAAATTAGGATTGATGATGTAATCAGTGATTATAAAGCTTTTTTTAGTGGGGAATACAATTCGCTTATAACTGAACTAGAGACGCTCCTTCATGATTATGGGATTTATCAATCTTTTTTGGAGCTGAATAAAAAGGGAGAAGAGAAATTAACCGGTACTGAAGGTAGGTATTCGGAAATATATGCGCGAAAAAAAGCAATACCCAGTTTAAAAGGGGTTGAAGCGAAGAAAGCCCTGGAAGGGGTTATAGGACATCTTCAGAGCAAAAAGAGTACCCCAGAGAAGGTCACATGGGAAATTCCTCTTGGTTTTAGACAATGCCTTGAAGATTATGATTTCTCAATTGCCGACCTGGATAAAGACAGAAAAGAAATATTGGATATACTAAAAAATAAGTCCTTGGATCCGGAAAAAATCATTGGAGAAATAAAGCTCTTAATGGAGCACTGTGCTCACGCCGAGTTTGATAGCTTCGATGAAGGGGGTCAAATCGAGAACTTTAAGAGATTTCAAAGAGAGATTCGCGACACCGACGAGAATATAAAAAAGTTGCAGCTTCAAAGAAGCAAAGAAATCGCCAAGCTAAAGGATGAATCTCGATATGTTAATACTTTTTTGAAACAATTAGGCATAACCCATTTCAGCGTTTTGATAGGGAAGAGCAGGTCTGAAGATAATATCCAAATTAATTTCTCAAGTGGAGTAACTCGGTCCAAACTAAAGCATTCCTTGAGCGAGAGTGAAAAAACGGCCTTGGCGTTTGCTTATTTTTTAAGCAAAATAAAATATGAAATACTCGATAATAATAATGCGGATATTAAAAGGACCATAATCGTCATCGACGATCCTATATCGAGTTTAGATGAAAATAGGCTTCATATTACCGCATGCATAATCTCTGATATTTTCGGAGCGGCTGAACAACTCTTTGTGCTTAGTCACAACCTGCTTTTTATGAGATTCATGAGTAATCTAATAGGAAATCTAAAAATAAGGTTGGAAAACGGTGAGTCAGAGAGCGGCAGAAGAGATTATTATCTTTCTAGCGTCGATAATAAATTATTGGAGCTTCCATGGGTCTTAAGAAATTATAGAACTTCGTATTTTCAAAAGGTTAATGACCTAATTAAATATCGGGAGGGGAATCTGCCTTATGAAGAGGCGAAGCAGTTTCTTCCTAACCACATAAGGATTGTATTGGAAACATTTTTAAGCTTTAAGTTTTGTGTCCTAACTCAGGGGAGTTCCGACGATAAATACAGATCCCCAGGATTGGACAGATTGGTGAATTTCATGAGAAACAAAATGCATCTTTTTTCTTTCTATGAAAAAGTTGGCGATATCGACGCTTCTTCGATTATTGCGAGGCTCGAACAAATTCGGAAGGTTACGGATCCGCAGTCTCACGGCACGCCTCAGGATATTGATGAAGTAACTTTTTTGAGCGAAGATGAATTGAAAAATATAACCAGAGACACATTAGATATAATTGGTTTTTTTGATAAGATACATTATGGTGAAATGAAGAGTCATTGAAAGGGGGGAGCCATGAAAACCGGTGCTAAAGCGTTTCTCCTTTTTTGTCTCTTAGTCGCGGTGCCGGTCGCCATCTTTACTTCTGTCCTGGCCGGGCAGTTTAAGGTCAGGACCGAGAAAGAGGTCACGGTCGTCACGAACGGCCGGAAGCCCGACCCACCGAAGGGCACGGCGACCAAGCTCATCCTCGAAGAGATCTATACCGTCGGCGGCGGGGATTCCCCCGAAGAATCGTTCGTCGAGATCGTGGCCCTGGATGTCCTCAAAGATGGGACGGCGTACGTTCTCGACATGAAAGACAACCGGGTCAAAATCTTCGACGTCCGGGGTAAGTTCCTCCGGGCTTTCGGCAGGAAAGGCCAGGGGCCGGGGGAATTGAACCAGCCGGTGGGTCTCATCATCACGCCGGAGAACGAAGTCCTCGTTGAAGACATCCTCAACCAGCGTCTGGCCGTATTCACCCTCGACGGAAAGTTTCTGCGGCATATCTCCACGGCGAAAGCCATGGGATTCTCCGGGATCAAGATAGACGGCCGGGGCTTGATCGTCGCTCGTTCCATGGGCCTGGGCGATGCCGGCAAGGTGTTCATGGACGTCAAGACGTACGACAAGGACCTCAATCCGAAGATTAAGCTGGCGGCCATCGAGTTCCCGATTTCCCTACAGAGTAAGATCAATCCGTTCTCTAGGATGAACCTGCTCTATGCGTTGGACGGCCAAGGCCGCCTGTATCTCGGCAGCCAAAGAGGCTATGAAATCAAGGTCGTCTCCCTGGAGGGTAAGCTCATCAAGACAATCAGGCGGGATTACGATCCCGTCGCCATCACCAAAGAGGACAAAGGCGAGATGCTGAAGCTGATCCCAACGACTTCCGGCATCAATATCAAAGACATGATCCAGTTCCCGGAGGTTTTCCCTCCTTATGGCAATTTCATCCTGGCCGACGATGGCCGGCTTCTGGTGTGGACATACGAAAAGGGACGGGTAAAAAAAGAGTTTTACTGGGATGTTTTCGACCCCGAGGGACGCTATGTCGCCAAAGTTCCCATTGCGCACGAGATTCAGCTCTGGCGTGACGGGAAAGTTTATTCCTTCGTGGAAAATGAGGACGGATACAAAGTCCTTAAGTGCTTCCGGGCCCGCTGGGAGAAGTAGAGCGTTTCGTTTACGATCAACATCAAGGTCGAGTCGGTGCAGGGGAAAGAGAAAAAAGGAGGCTGGCTTAAAGCATTTGCCTAAGCTATTAGGGCGCGTGGGAAGCCAGAGGCCCCACGGCACGGTTTCCCATTGATAAAATGACGCTAAAAGCGGATATGCGCCTCATTCGGGATAGACGCCATTCTCTAAGCAAAATTCTCACTAATACGAAACGGTGTCGTTTTTGAAACGTCCATGCCCTCGTGTGCATGCGTGGGCGAGGCCAAGTGGTCAGGGAAAGGGCATGAACAGGGTTTAAACCATGTTCATCCTCAGGAGCTAGGGCAGATCGTCAGCTCGTGCGTGCGTGCCTGAGCAAGAGGGAAGGGTTGAGGGCGTTGGAGCAGGGCAAGCTGGTTTTAGAGAAATTAAATAATTATTTGGTATCCATGCGTCAAATCGATAATAGAAAGAAATGTTTTACCGCCACAAAATAGATTTATAGTTGATAATTTACGAAGGGTTTGATTGAACGCTTCAAGAATTACCTTTTGTGGATTCTTAATAAAATAATTAGATTGGATATTTTGATTTAAATAAGATGCTATTTCGCTAGATGGGTTTTCAATCGAATTCCCAGAACCATGTGAAATCGCCGCTATTTCTATTTCAAAAGTGAGTTGTCTTTCCTGAATATCAAATGGAGGTGTTGTTTGGTTATCGATATAAAATATACGCGGGTTATGTTTTTTATCAAAGCCCACAATAAAACAAAAGAATTTTTCTTGTTTATATTGAACATTTATTCTTTTTATTAATTCTTCCCATTGGCGCTTTATTTCTGTTTTTGCTAGGTTAATTACATCATCAACATAAATATGTGGTCCATTTGAGCAAAGTCTTGCAATTTCAGGAGCTAAATTATTTAGATACCTGCCAGCTGTAAGCATAGCAGAATAATTAGTTAATTTATGAAGCTTAGAGTGAGAATTGCTGATAACAGACATATTTCGGGAGTCTACCAATCTCCCATCTGATAGAAGATAAAAATTGGTATTGAAATATACAACAGCAATCAGGGTGCCAGTAATATTAAAATTAATATGTGGCGATGACATAAATGAAATCGCGCCCAAAAAATATTGAAGAAATAAACTAAATATAAAACAAACCGCAATTAAGATTGATAATAAAAATATACGTCTGATCATTAGCCTGCCCTTCGTGACCATTTTATCCATTTAGAAGGCCTAAAGCTATTTTCGCCATGAACCTAGAAAGACGATTTCGCCGTTTGACCCAGGAACAACGGTCTCAAGCCTGTCCATAGTAGTTCCAAAGCTATCCTTCCTTTTTAGACGATCAGCCCTAGGACGAGAGGAAATAGGTGCAAAGCTGGGGGTTGATCAAGGCTTAATCAGCAAAATTATGAAAAATTGTAATCTTACAAAAATTCATAAAGACCTTGGACCGAATTGGAATAAAGAGGATTTAAAAGGGCAGTTGGCCGAGCTGAGGGCGTCTTGTCAGAGGCAAGTGAGTTGCTCTGATAAGTTAATGATGCTATAATATTTTCCGTTACCGCAAATTGGGTGTAAATAAAAATATGTTGCTCATGAAAATTGATGAAATTGTTTCCAATCTTGAATCTCCTATGCTTATCAGAGCTGGTCCCGGGTCTGGAAAGACAACTTTATTAGCAGAAAGAATTAAATTTTTATTGGATAAAAACGAAGATAAAAATACGATAACAGTTCTTTCATATAATAAAGATACAAGACAACATTTATATAATAAACTTGTTGATAAAGAAGGAAAGTTTCAAATTAACTCTGAAGACCTGCCTCAAATATCTACGCTACATTCTTTAGGGTATCAAATCGTTAAGGATTGTCCAGAAGAAGTTAATCTGAATAATAATCTCGAAGTGCAGGATGACGAAGATGTTACTCAATTAATATTTCGTGATGCGGCCCTAATACTTGGTTTAACTGAAGAGGATAGTAGAGTAGCCAGAAAATGCAAACAGTATGGTGATTGTAGAGAAAACGCAAAAGAAAAAAAATGTAGAATATGCGGAAGATATAGGGAAATAATGTCGAAATGTAACCGTATTGATTTCGATGATCAAATTCTTTTTGCTCTTCAGATATTAGAGAAAAAAGCCGATATAAGAGAAAAATATCAATCAAAAGCAAAACATCTACTAGTTGACGAATATCAGGATATTAATTCGGCTCAATTCAAATTAATAGAACTGCTCAGCAGAGAATCAAGAAAAGGGCTTTTTGTAGTTGGAGACGATGCTCAAACGATCTATGCTTTCCGCGGGTGTAATCCCAAATTTATCTTGCATTTTGATGAAGATTTTCCTAATGCAAAAATTCCACCGTTGCCATATAGCCATAGATGTCATGAAAAAACGATGAATGACGCATGCAAAGTTTTAAAAAAATATTATAAAGAATGGAAGCAATCGCAGTTGGAATTTGATACAAAAGAAGGTGAAGAACCGGCTATTTGGCAATGGCTTGATGAAAAGGAAGAAGCTTTATGGACTGCTAGGGCAGCACAGAAATTTATGCATGAAAAGAAAACAGTTTTAATACTTGCGCCAAAAAAAGAATTTTTTTCATTAATTTCAACAGAATTATCCAAATTAAACGTGCCCTATGCCTGCCAAGAAAATGTCTTGTCTAAACAAATAAATGATCGAATGGACATTTTGTTACAATTTATGAAATGGGTCACCAACCCATCTGATACTTTCATTACGCGATTAGTTATTGAAGATTTATTGAATTTTGGCATAGCAAAGGTTCCAGGCGCAAAAAAGAATAGGAGATGTAACCCGGAGACAATAGAAAAACGAATTTCTGAAGAAAGAGAAATTGCTAAACTATGGGAATTAGTAGATAGAAATAATGATTTATTTTCAGTTTTAATGAAACTCAAGACTGAAAATATGACCTTAAAAAAAATTCAAGAAGGTCTTGGGAGATTATTAAATTTATATAATCAATCTTCTGATAATAACCCCGGAGATTTTGTTAAGGAATTATATGTTATTACTGGAATCTGGAAAGGACCATCTATTTTTGTAGCGGATATGTATTCAGTAATAAAACTCGTGCAGTTCCAGCGGCCTTTGGGAATCAGTATAGTCCAATTAATGACTATGAGAAAAGCAAAGGGATTGGATGCAGATATTGTAATAATTGTTGGCTTAGAAAATGATATTATGCCGAATCCTATAAGCGATAAAATTGAAGAAGCTCGATTATTTTATGTTTCCATGACTCGTGCTAAAGAAAAGGTAATTCTTTTTCATTCTTGGAAAAGACCTCGTAATATTTCATTTGGTAAAGATGTTGTGAAAAAAAAGCGTTCATGTTTTCTTGATGATATAGGAAGAAAAAGCAAATATCCTAAAAGAAAGTAAAAATCAAATATATTTTTCAATAATTAAAAGAAATAAAACTTACTCAAATATATATTCCTTGAAAGCCAAGAGATTTAGCGCGTGGGAAGCCAGATGCCCGAAGGCATGGCTTCCCAGAAAATGAAATGACGCAAACGCGGCTAATCGCCTCAATAGGAAAGACGATGGAAGGGATGAAAATTATAACTAAGTGCTTAATGATTCTCTCCCTTCTTTTTTTCTTCGTCTTTGCTGAATCGAAAGAAAGTCAAAAGCCGGAATGGAAAGGGAAGGTTGAAACAGAGAAAGGCGTCAAGGTCATTAAGAACCCGAAAGAACCCTTGTACGGTGATATTGTCTTTGATTTGCAAGAAGAGTTGACTATAGGAAACGAAAATGACGAAAACTCCACTTTCTATCAGGGATTAGATATCGCTGTTGACAAAGACGAGAATATTTTTGTCTTAGATAACGGAATTTTTCGTGTCCAAAAATTTGATAAGGACGGCCGCTATCTTATGACGATCGGAAGAAAAGGTCAGGGGCCTGGAGAATTTCAGGTTCTCTCCAGCGCATTCATAGACTCGAAGAGTAGCCTTTATGTTAATCAGGGCCATAGCATAAGTGTCTTTGATAATCAGGGAAAATACAATAGAAGCATTCCTCTTGGCACGCACATATTATTTTTTGGAATAACCTCAGACAGGAATATCATTGCGACAACATCCACCATAATTCCTGGGAAAACTAGCGAGGACCTGATTTTATTCGACTCCATGGGGAAAAAGTTGAAAACTCTGGCAACTTTTCCCAATGTCCGCGTAGTCCCAGTTGGTGGGATTGCGCTCGGTGCTCGCAATAGATTGGCATTTTATCTCTCATTCTGCCCTTTAACTGAAAAGATAAGTCTGTATGGATTTTCATCTGAATACAAGCTATACCTGATTGACTCATCGGGGGACGTTGTATCCATAATCGAAAAGGAAGAAATTCCGGAGAGGCTGACTGAAAGAGATAAAGAAAATACGATCAATGCGGAGATTGAATTTTTAAAAAGGCGCGGAATGCTTATACCTAAAGACGAGATTAAAAAAGCTTACCCTTTCCCTCCCCATAAATCCTTTTTTTTAGGGGGGTTTATGACGGATGATTTAGGAGATATCTATGTCCCTAAGTTTTCGACAATAAAAAAAGAGCTCTATTATGACCTTTTCAATCCAAAGGGATATTATCTTTACAAAGTCATCATGAAAGAGGCAGTGTTGCCTAGGACTATAAAGAACGGCTGTATATATGCAACAAGCATGGATAAAGAAACCGGCTGTTTTAAAATCAAGCGCTATCGAATCAAGAACTGGGACCAGATTAAGGTTGGAATTTAATCTTAATTAAACTTAATTAAGGCGCGCGGGAAGCCAGGGGCCTTAAGGCATGGCTTCCCGTTGGCAAGATGACGCTCTTCGCGATTGACCGCCTCGATAGGATAGACGATAACAGGGAGGGGAAATTCTCATTTTTGACAAACCGTGACAAGATGATCTAATATCAATACATTCCATTTAATTTGCGGCATAAAGGAGGTTCTCTCCTATGAAACGTTTAGTGTTTCTCTCAGCTATTCTTATTGCCGTTGTCGTCTTCGTCCCTGTGCAGCACTACGTATCGATAAAAAAGGAGCCAGTACCGCCGCAGCAAGGGGGACCACTCCACACGGATTACCCAAATGGGACTCGGAGAGTGTACCAATTTGACGGGTCATACATTCTGAGTAGCGAGTTGGTTAACACTGCGACCGGCAAGGTGTTGTCGAAGAGCCTATACGAGGCGAAACTCATCGATGGTATGTATAGACTAGTCGTGGCGAAACGATTCGACTACACGTTGTGGGGACGCACCAGAACGTACGTTTTCGCAGCTGCGGTGGTGGGCTTAGTATTTGCGCTCCGTGGTCTTAAAACGTCACGAAATCGCCGAAAAGCCGGACCCTAGCGATATCGCTGAGCATACTTTATTGAGGCCGGATAGCCCAACCTCCCGATAAATAGATGATGCTAGTTAGCGGATGATTGCCTCGTTGAGATAGACGATGGAAAGAAGGCAAAATTCTCATTTGGTTCTATCCTTTTAAAGGGGGCTAAATCCATGATTCCACCCTACGTTACTTTGACGTCGATAATAGTAAATATTCTACAGGGCGTTCTTAATATCTTACAGCACTTCTCTAATCGGAGGCTGAGAAAGTATCAAGATTTCGAATACGCTCCTCATCTTCAGCTTAAGGACGAAGAAATCAGCGTTCTACATGAAACTATAGGTCATGCAATTTCGTATAGCGCAAAAATTGAAAACAGCGGCTCGAAAGCAGTGCATATTAAGGGGATTTTTCTGGATTGCGGATCGGAAGATAATTCCCAAAAGCGCTATAAATTCGGCATGGAGGAAGAATTCTATCTCAGGCCGGGGGAGTCCAAAGAGATAACCAAGTCTCTTCTTTCTAATGAGATTAGGGAGACAAAGGAAAAATTCGGGCTTGAAGATTGCTACTTTTCACTCCGGGTTATTTATTATAAGGCCCCGGGCAAATCCACAGAGAAAGAGATTTTTCTTGTCCACACAGGCACAAAGGGAGTCATTTTTACTGCACGAAGGGGAAGTGTTATTGCTTAGCTAGCAGATAAATTACTTCCTCCCTATAGGTAGCTTAGCTTCCCAGTTGATGACCTTCCGAGGCAATCTCGGCGATTTTGTCCCAGTGGTGTCCCCACGGCGGGCGCACGGGGAAACGTTTGTTATCTGCATTTGACTCCCCTTTCCATCGGTGTTATTCTTTTACCAAGCGGCCGAATAGGGATAAAGGGTAATGCAACGTCTCGAATATCATTTTGGCAGTACTTGTGATAGCCGCTTCTGTTGGCGGTGCAGAACGGTAGATTAGGAAATCGGCGGAAGAATATAAAAGCGTTTGACGATATTTATGCAAGGCCAATTTTATGATGGGTTATGATTTTTTAAAATATATAAGAAGCGCTATCTAAAAAAGGAGGGTCTATGAAGAAAACTTATATCTTCAAAGCTTTGTTAGGACTCTTGGGACTTCTTTTTTTGGGGATGCCTTTTGCTGGTCAACAGCCAGAAATTCCCGTCCGTCTCAAGACGATGAAGCAGGAGCTGCAGAGAAATTTTGATGCTCTTCAGAAGGAGCAAGTCCCGCCGTATTATATCAGCTATTCGATCGATGAAGTCCGGACCCAATCCGTCTCTGGCACTTTTGGTGCTATCACCAACAAGGATGAAAACAAGACATCCTTTTTAAGGATTGATGTCCGGGTCGGTTCCTATCATCTTGACAGTTCCCATGAGCTGCGGGGCGATACCCTAAGCCGAATCCGCGATCGTTTCTCCAGCGGCGGCCGAGCCCCCCTCGATGAATCGCCGGACGCCTTGCGAGTTCTCCTCTGGCAGGGGACCGATAAGGCATACAAGAGCGCCGTGGAAACGTTTTCCAAGGTCAAATCAGAAAAGAGCCTCAAAGTCGCCGAGGAAGACAAATCCGACGATTTTTCTAAAACAGATTTCCATCTCTCTGTTGAAAAGCCCTTGATGGCCGAAGTGAATTTGGACGTCTGGGCGGCCAAGATCCGCAAGTATTCCGAGCCGTTCAAAAAATATCCTCATATCCTGGATTCGTCTGCTGGATTTCAGAATGAAATCCGCCATAAGTCCTTTGTCAACACCGAAGGCACGATCCTTTCCACACCCGTCAACTATATGCGTCTTTACGTCACAGCCACAACCAAAGCGGACGATGGCATGGAAATGCCGCTGTATTTGAGCTACTTCGGCTTTAAGGAATCCGAGTTGCCCACAGATGAAAAAGTGATGGCCGATATCGCCGCCATGATCGGAACGCTTGAAAAATTGAAGACGGCGCCAGTGGTCGATCCCTACATCGGCCCCGCCATCCTGTCTGGCAAAGCCAGCGGTGTCTTCTTCCATGAGATCCTGGGGCACCGCCTGGAAGGTCATCGCCAAAAAAGTGAATCCGACGCGCAGACATTTAAGAAAAAAGTAGGCGAGAAGGTCTTGCCGGAGTTTATGTCTATCGTTTTCGATCCGGCCATCAAGGAGCTCCACGGCCTCAAGTTATCCGGCGCTTACAGCTTTGATGATGAAGGGACGAAGGGCGAAAAGGTCGTCTGCATTGAAAACGGGATTCTTAAAGATTTCCTCATGAGCCGGACGCCGATCGACAACTTTCCGCGATCGAACGGACACGCCCGGTGTCAGCCGGGATTGAAACCCGTTTCTCGTCAGTCGAATCTGATTGTAGAATCGAAAAATGTCCTGTCCGAGCAAAAACTCCGGCAGATGCTCATCGAGGAGTGCAAAAAGCAGAACAAAGCGTTCGGACTTATTTTTACCGAAAACCAAGGCGGCTTCACTTCGACGGGACGGGTAGCGCCGAATGCGTTCAATGTGACACCCTTGGTCGTTTTTAAAGTTTATACGGATGGGCGTCCCGACGAGCTGGTGAGAGGCGTCGATCTGATCGGCACGCCGTTGACGACGTTCGGAAAAATCATGGCCACGGGCTCTGCGATGGAAGTCTTTAACGGGACCTGCGGCGCCGAAAGCGGCGGTGTTCCCGTGTCCTCCGTTTCCCCTTCGATCCTCGTCTCGGAAATCGAGGTGCAGAAAAAAGCCAAATCGCAGGAGAAGCCGCCGATCCTTCCGCCTCCGGCAAAAGACAAAAAATGAACTGAAGGAGACCGATGATGAAAAAAGTGATTTATGTTTTAATAATCCTTCTGGTTTTTCAGGTCGTGTCGTATGCCGAGAATACCGCACTCTTGAACGCCATGAAAGATGAGTTGGCCAGGTCCATGGCAAAATTGAAGCTTGATAACGAAGCCGCCCCCTACTTTATCGGGTACCTGATCAAAGACGTTTATTCCATGAGGATCACGGCCACCTCCGGCGCGATCACGGCTAATACGAGCAATCGTTTCAGGACGTTGAAAATCGATTTGAGGGTAGGGGATTACAGCCTGGATAATTCGAATTTCACAAGTATGGGCGGTATGTTGGCTTCCGGGGTAACCGGGATGGAAACGCGTTTTACGATCGACGACGATTACGATGTCCTGCGGAGACAGCTCTGGCTGGCCACGGACAGAGCCTATAAAAGCGCGCTGGATACCTTGACGAGGAAGAAAGCTTTTCTTCAAAACACCATTCAAGCCGAATCCGTGCCTGACTTCGCGAAAGGGGAGGCGCTGTCCAGTCTCCTCCCCGAGGCTTCGGTTGATGCCAAAAGGGGTTTTTGGGGACAAATCGTGGATCAAGTCTCAAAGCTCTTTCTAAGTCAGGATAAGATCCAGAGGTCCAAAGTGGAGTGCAGGCTTCAAGTCGTGAACTCCTATTATGTCAACAGTGAAGGCGCAGTCAGTGTTCAGCCGTTCACGGCGGCTCGGCTTGCCATCAACGCTTCGACCCAGGCCGATGACGGCATGTCGCTAAAAAATTTCCTGGTCTATATATCGGCGAAGCCAGAGGATATGCCTGACAAAGAAAGGATTGTCGGTGATACAAAAAAGATGATTGCTGATCTTCTGGCCTTGAGAACAGCCCCCCTCGCCGAGGATTATAGTGGCCCCGTCCTCTTTGAACAGGAAGCGGCCGGCGAATTTTTTGCCCAGGGTTTTGTGTCGAACCTCTTGGCTAAAAAAATGCCGCTCTCAGACAATGCCCAATACAATGCACTCTTCGCCCGGATGGAAAATCCCTTCCTGGCAAAGGTGAACACGAAGGTCGCGGCGAATTTCCTATCCGTAAAAGCCGTTCCGACCTTGAAAGACATTAACCGCAAAGCACTGCTGGGTTCGTATCAGGTGGATGAAGAAGGCGTGAAGTGTCGGGATGTCGATTTGGTTGAGAACGGAATATTGAAGAACCTGTTGACCTCGCGTACGCCGGTCAAAGGCTTCCTTCAATCCAACGGGCATTTCCGGAGCTCGGCGACGGCGCCCAGTGTCGTCCAATTTTTCTCGTCGAAAAAACTGTCGTCCCCGGAACTGAAAAAGAAACTGATCGAGGCTGTAAAGGAGGAAAACCTGCCCTACGGCTACCATGTCAAATACCTGACGCCTCCTTCTGAGGCAGTTGATCCGGATGATATTAGCTTTGAGAGTCTATTGGCGCCGGACCAAGGCCTTCCAGACCCGATGCAATTCAAGCTATCTAAACCGATCTTGGTGTATAGGATATATGCCGACGGAAAGGAAGAGCTTGTCAGAGGTGCAGAGTTCGGCAGCCTTAGCGTCAATGCCTTTAAAAATATTCTCGCCACGTCGGACGACAGTCTCGTCTATGATTATCCCATTGGCGGGGCGGGCCTCGCGGCAGGATTGAGCAGCCTCTTGGGAATGGTTGGAATGGCGGGTTTGTCCGGCCAAGAAGTCTATGCGACGGTCATCGCTCCTTCGTTCCTCATCGGCGGGATCGACCTGAAAAAACCGGCCGGGAGTTATCAGAAGCCGCCGATTGTCGGCTATCCGATTAAATAGAAGGCTGGCGCGAAAACGTCGGAGACAAGGCTGGCGCCGCGGCGAAATACCGCAAATTCCTCGACCTCTGGAAAGACGCCGACCCGGGGCTTCCCGAAGTTGAGGATGCCAGGAAGAGGCTGGCGGGGCTGAAGAACTATTGAGGCGTGGGGAGGCCGGACAGACCAGCCTCCCGAAATTAAACGACGCTAATTAGCTGGTCTGACCTAAACTCGGCTTGACAAGTACTGTCAAGTTAAATTCAATAATCTCATCAAAATCAAGGAGGGGAAAATGAAACGCATTGCCACAGCAGTTAGCGTGGTGGTCTTGGTATTCGGCGTTGCCATCCTGGCTCAGACACAGACCGAGAGCGTAGAACAGCAGTTAAAAAAGCTGGAGAAAGAGATTGGTCACGCCTGGGCTAAGCGCGACGTCGCATCCTATGGCCGGATTTTAGCAGATGACTATACGTGGACGGACTTCGATGGCATCGTCTGGACCAAGGCCCAAGACCTTGAAACCCTAAAGTCTGGGGAGGTCGTGAATACGTCCTATGTCGTCGATGATTGGAAAGTTCGCGTTTACGGAAACGCGGCGGTGGTCACCGGCCGCACCACGGTCAAAGAGACGTGGAAAGGCAAGGATGTCAGCGGCCAGTATCGATATACGGATACCTGGGTCAAGCGTGCCGGACGTTGGCAGCTCGTAGCCTCGCATACTTCAAAGATAGCTCAGAAATAGGGCATCGGCGAACGAACATAATTTGACACTCGTTGTCTGGTCAAGTATTGGTCAGAGCAACTGATAAGTCAGAAATTGTGAATAAAAAAAAGTAATTTTGATATTTGTTAAAGTTTTGAAGTGGTCTGGGCTGAACTTATCTTGACAAGTGCTGTTAGGCGAAGTCTAATAATCTAAGCAAGGAGGGATAAATGAAACGCATTGTTTTTGGCGTTTGTATCGTCGTCTTGGTCTTTTCATTCGCCGCTCAGGCACAAGTCCCCGGCCAGCCCGGTCCGGAACATAAAAAACTTGAGGTCTGGGCGGGAAACTGGACTATTCAGGGGGAGGCTAAGAACAACCCATCAGGCCCCCCTTATAAGGTCAATTGGACCATGCAGGGCGAGTGGCTGCCGGGAGGTTTTTTCTTGCTTATCAATGGTTCAGCTAAGTATACAGACAGGGAGTTCCGTTGGCTGGAAGTTCTTGGCTACGACCCTGTCAAGAAGACCCATATTGGGTATGTCTTCTGGTTACGAAGTGGAAATACGGCAACCTATACGATGACATTTAAAGACAGAACCATTTTAACGGGGGGCCAAGGTTGGCGGCAGGAGTGGGAATTTTCTCCTGATGGGATGTCTCTTACGGGAAAGAGGGAACGTGAACAGGATGGCAAGTGGTGGACTGCATTCGATGTTAAGGGAGTCAAGAAATAGGGGATTTCACCGAACGAACTAAATTTGACACTCTCTGTCTGGTCAAGTATTGGTCAGAGCAACTAGCCGTTTTTAGCGATTTTGTCCACGTATTATCCCCACGGCGGGCAAAGGAAGAGAGGTATATTTCATATCTTAAATTCTGACAGCGATCAGCGGTTCGGGATATTATCGCTTTGTAATGGGAAGCGTAATTCCGGAGCGTTGAAGGCGGGACGCACACGCGAGGCAAAAAAGCAAATCCTCTTATCCTCATTTCAGGCGGCTAATAATCGGAGTGAAGCCCTACCACTTATTGGACATGGCTCCCCCGCGAGTCCAATTTATGCCATCGTAATAGTCTATTTCATTCCTTAATTTTATTTGAATGAGCTCCTTATTTTTATCATCCAGCGGAGCCCTCAGCTTTCCTTCCCTATAGGCATCACGATATCTCCTGGCGAAGTCGTCACTCAAGGTGACATCTTCAGGATTCAGCAGGAAATTCAGTTCATAGATAACATCGGAAGAAGTCGTCCGCACCTGGATACGCCGATTTGAAAGTATATCGATTTTGCCGAGCGCGATTCGAGGCATAAATAGTTTATCTAATTCGGTCAAAGCGAAAAGCAAATAATATTTTTCAGAACCTTTTTCGAGCCCGGGGCATTCCATCTCCGGTTTGGTCGGAGAAATCCCTTTCATTGAATCGAAATCAAGCACAACAAGACAAGGTCGATCATAGGCGTTACTTTGACCCGCCAGAAGAATGTCTTTCCTCCCATCTCCGTTGAGATCCTCAAAGGCGTAATCATTAAATTGCCCCACATTCCAATATTCTCGGATTAAGCTACCCCTGAGGTTCAAAACGGCAACCTGGGTTGGAATTTGTTGCCGGGCATGAGAAATCACCAAGATTTCCATAACACCATCGTTATTGAGATCGACAATGTCAACAGCAATAATTACAAAGTCCCGAGAATAGACTTTGGAGCCAAGCTGGATCTCACGTCCAGCCTTGAATTCCCAGAGCTTTGTTCCCTTGGAATCGAAACAATAAAGAACATCTGCTTTCAAGCCATCAGTGGTTTGAGTCGAAAATAATACTTCGTTCAGTCCATCATGATCTATATCTTTTATAAAGAGAACCGGCAATCTTCTTTGTTCATCCGAGATTTCTTTTTTTCTCTGGAATGCTTCCCGATATTCTTTTTCTTCCCATAGATTCGGTATCTGAGTATCGTACGACCACAACTCCCGCCCCAGCTTGTTGAGTATGATCAGGGTTGAGTGATCGATCCTGAAATCAACGGGCTGGCGGTCGGAGAAGAATCGGGGGAGGAAGATAGTGAGCAGAGCAGCCATGATAAGGACGGGAATTCCATAAAAGATATATCTTTTAATCAAATTTTGAGGTCTGGATTCGCCCTTTTGGGCAGGGCTGGCCAGTTGGACTTCTCGGACAAAATTGTTATTCTTTGTTACGGCATCGCGCCAGCGGTCCAAGTCCTCCTTATGAGCAAACACCCTGGATTTTGGAGTATCTTCCATCCTCCGCACCGGCAGCCCGTATTTCTTCTCCCACCTCTGGCAGGTCCGCTCGTCAACGCCCAAATAAGAAGCGATCTCCTTCCAGGAGGCTAACTGTTTATTCTCCCCGCTCTTATCCGCAGGCACCTAGTTTCGTTCTCCCTTGGAATTCTTGGGCTTATCTAATCAAAAAACACCTTTGAAGTCAAGAATATGACGACTCACATGGATCTTTTGACGGCCTAGATCATTGGATTATTTAAAAAGAAATACGACAAAAAACGACAAGATGCGACATCCGGTTCAAAGCTATTGACTAACAAATAGGACAACAGTATTTTTATCGTAAATCCACAAGGAAAAGGAGGGTAACATGAAAAAATCTATCTTAATCGCATTGTTATTTTCCCTTGTATTTTTGATGAGTGGAATTGCAGAACTAGGCATGGGCGATTCTCCTACATCCAATACATCCAATACGGTTGAAGTGACGCTTCTAGGGCCTAAACAATATATAAGAACCAATGGCAAACCCAACATATATACAAACACGTTTCCAGGAAGAGTTGGACAAGGGAAGCTTATAGTTAAAAACGGAGAAGGCTCTGGGGCTAATCGGATAAGTAGCGCGATTGTCAAAATTAATGATACCCAAGTACTCGGCACTCAAGATTTCAACCAGAATGTTTATGAAATTGGAGTCGCGACGAGCTTAATGGAGCACAATACGATAACAGTTGAACTAAGAAGCAAGCCGGGAAGTTTCCTTACAATTCAAATAAAGGAAGAAATTGACGCCGAGGCTGGCGGAATCATCGACCCTGAGGGGGGAATCGTAAGGGTCGCTAATCCAAGGAGCCCCCTTTGCGGGGTAGGAATCAACATACCTGTAGGTGCTTTAGATGCTACTCAATTAGTTACTATTTCTTTATCTGATAGTTCATTCGATGTTTATAATGCATTGCGTGAGGATGTAGTACCAGTTGGCGCCGCTGTAGAATTTGGGCCTAGTGATCTTAATTTTTTTATTCCGGCAATTTTTACGCTTATTTATTATGACATCGACAATGATGGTCTTATAGATGGAATACGTGTACCGGAAGAAAAGATTCACGTTATGAGAATTGATGATCAAGGAAATTGTGAGGGCCTCGATGTTTTAGGCCAAAATATTATTGACAACTCAATATCTTTTGCTGCTGAACACTTTTCAAAGTATATTCTTACAACTCCAGGGTATTCAGAGGAATCGAGATGGGAGATGGAATCAAGCAGTGGTTGGATAGAGGGAAGCCAATATGGCGACCCGGGGGGACCAGAGTATATAACCAATCAGATTAAATACAACCATCAGTGTTATTCCGAGCCTCCTTGTCTAGATAGAGGAGATGGTAAAAGCGCTAAAATATGGATCGATGCTGGAACTGAGGAAAGGGTAAAAATTAGAAGAATTAATAAATACCCCACTTATAATGATATTTATGTTTGGAGAGTATTTGTACCAGATATGGAACCAAATGCACGCGTGAGTATAGGTGCTTTTCTTCGTTATTCTGATATTTATGAATTCGATTTTGAAATAGGATGGGGATTTAAAGAAAATAATATAGATGATAGGAAAAATGTTGGAGCTTCAAGGGATAATGAAGTCCTTTGTTATGCATCAATGCCGGGACATCCAAGCCCTTATGGACCCATAAAAATAATAACGAACGCGTATCACACATTAGAACTCAGGATATCTTTTGTTTCTGGCGTATATGAAGCTGCTTGGTATGTAGATTCTATACCAGCAAATTGGACACGAATGAGTTCGCCAGCTCCTTATGATCATTATGTTTATTGTAGTGTAGAATATCTCAACTACATAGGAACTCAGCCACTTGCCCTAGAAGGAAAAGCATATTTTGATTATGTTAAGCATCAGCAGCCAATAAAGGGAGAAGAGATCTTCTTTAGCAATTTTGATGATGGAACTCTACAGGGCTGGGGAACAAAAGACTATTCTTGCTTATCTTCAGAACGAGCTTATAGCGGAAACTACTCGATTAAAGTTAACGATATAATGGCAGGCGGTAATGAAGCGGAAGTCTATAGAATCTTCCAACCCGCTGTTTCCAAGGGTAGAGCTGAGTTTATGATGTATATTCCTTCCGGAAACTCTGCAGGTATCGGTTTATATTTATCAGATAAAACTTATTGGGAGAAATACATATCTCCGAGGTTCCAGATATACTTTGAAACAAATGGCCAGGTATATTGGAATCAAGAAGGCATATGGCATCAATATTCTGATCAGCCGATTGTTTTTAATGCATGGAATAAAGTGATTCTGTCTTGGGATTGCACGAAAAATGAGATGAGTCTGAAAATTAATGGCTTTGATTATGGTGTCGCTTACAACAGGTATCCGGGAGGCGGCATATCGCAGTTGGCATTTCAAGGAATGTGTTGGATCTGCACTGGAATATATGCGTGGTTTGATGATATAAGGGTAGTAAAATATTGATTTAATCTTAAAGCGGATACAAATCTAAGGATGGTTAGGTCGAGAATTATGCTTACGGTCGATTCGGCGATTAGGCAAGGCCGGCTGTCGCCAAAAGGGGGATTGATGATGGGACTCTCCCCAGCCGGCTAAAGAGAGCTAGAAATATTTTATCACAAAGAACGAACGTCGTGACGCATTTATTTGGTAGAAATCCTGACTTCGAATCTCAGCTTCAATCTATGGGACGAGATTTTTAGCGATCCGGCCATCGCCATCCTTGATCCCCATCACTCGACGACGATCACCCTAAAGGGCAACTCGTATCGTTTGCGGGAAAAGGTCAAAGCGGGCCTAATCCGAGAGCCCGAGATCGAACAAAACTAAGATGAGAAGAGGGGTGATTTTTCGATGCCCACAAGGGGTGAATTTTGGATGCTCATTGACAACGGAAGAGCAAGAAGTGAAGAATGTAGAGAAATGCTTGGCCGCAGGGTATGAGAAGGTCATTCTCTGTTCGCCGGAGATAAAAACGTTGACCAGCGTAAGGGCTCTTGTCTCGGAAAAGCTGAGCAAATCCGATCAGGCCAAGATTTTATTTCTCCAGCCGGAGGAGTTGCTCCATCATCTAGATGAACTCGAGGCCGCTGAGCAAAGCAAGGAAGTGCGGATCAAGGGTTATAAGGTCAAAGTCCGATATCAGGCGACGAAAGAAGAAGAGAAGAAGGCCAAGCGGGAGGCCGTAGCCAAAATCATTCTTCAGGCGATGAAGAGGATGAGGGAGAAGAAGTGAGAGACTACTGAGGAGGATAAAATGGTGATTGGATTTCGTTCATTTCCTGATGGATTTTCATACGTAATATTAGACGGTTCACAATCAAGTCCAATATGTATTTGCAAAGAAAGATTGACTCTGCCTGTTTGTGGATCTTGGGCGGAAAAACTGGCGTGGGTCAGACGCCAAGTTGAGGAAATATTTAATCCTCAACGCATTT
>Ga0315284_10000726_pt1 | contig 45339 bp, 33 predicted proteins | sample YL17G09_16_MG_FD_203696 | JGI IMG/M metagenome (GOLD analysis project Ga0315284, IMG submission 203696) | Sediment microbial communities from Yellowstone Lake, YNP, Wyoming, USA - YL17G09_16 | ecosystem: Environmental > Aquatic > Freshwater > Lake > Sediment | place: USA: Wyoming | collected...
TTCACCTATGTGACGGATTTCTATGACAGCATGGATGTGGGAGAAAAAGGTTCGCCGGAGTTTGCGGATATTGACGGAGATGGGGATTATGATTTGTTGGTGGGGCGGAATCAGCAATCTACCATCACCAGTCCCGGAGATATTTTCTTCTATGAAAACGTGGGCACAGCACAAGTGGCAGAATGGAATTTTATAACAAAGAATTACATATCCCTGGACGTAGGCTATTATGCACAATCCGCGATGAGCGATATTGATGCCGACCAAGACCGCGACATATTCATTCAGCACGCTGGAGATTATTTGACTTATTATCAAAGTGCGGGATCATTGGATTCCGCCTCATATTTTTGGATTACGGATAATTATCAGAATATTTCGGTGAACGACGCCTTTCCGGAATTCGGTGACCTCGATGGCGACCAGGATCCCGATCTGCTCATGGGGGAAGCCGCCATCCCCGGCCCGCCGAGCATTTACCTCTTCCAGAATCGGGGCACTCCGCAGAATGCCTCATTCTCACTTTACTCGAGCGACTATATTCCAGGTATCTTCACGCAGTTCACCGTGAGTAATGCTCCGGCCCTGGCGGACATTGACGCGGACGGCGACCTTGATCTCTTTACCTGCGATCAAGAAAGGCATTTCTATTATTTTCAAAATGACGGATCTCCTGCAAATCCAGCGTTTAATTTAGTAACTACCAATTGGCAGAATATCTTTCAAGTGGGGACCCCCACGACGCAACTAATACCGCTATTTTATGACGTTGACGATGATTCCGACTTGGATCTTTTCTGCGGAATGCTATGGGGGTGGAATCAGCTCTGGTTTTATCGCAATGTGGGCACCCCGCAGAATGCGCAGATGGTAATGGAGACGCAGACCTTCTTGGGAGCCGGATCAAAGCACTTCACGGGCGTCGATATTTTCGATATTGATCAAGACGGGGATGGGGACTTTCTAATGTCCACTTATAACGGCGGGATGGTATTCTATCGCAACATCACCGGCGAGGTCTCGGCTCCGCCGCCCGTGCAGCGGCACCCCAGCGCCGGGCTGCAAATCTCTCTGGGGCCTAATCCGGCTAATCCCTTCGTAGTTGCGAGTTTCGAGTTGCGAGTTGCGAGTAATATGTCGCTGGACATCTTCGATATATGCGGAAGGAAGATCGTCGAACTGGCGTCGGGCTTTCACCTGCCGGGGGAGTATCGGTATGTGTGGGATGCGTCAAAGAATGCATCGGGGATTTATATCATTCGGTTGGAAACGCCGCAGGAGAGCCTCTCGGAAAAGCTGACGATAGTGAAGTAAAGTAGGGCGGACTAGCGCAGCGTAGTCCGCCATTTGTCTTTTGCCCCGCCGCCCGTCTCCTCCGTCGGGCGGTCTTTCTTCTCCGGGGGTAAAATACCGCCGGCCACTTAAGGGTCCCTTCGGGACTATTCACGGGTCACCCCTTGCGGGGTGATTTTAATCTGCGGCATCCCATAATCTGAGTGAATCAGCGGTTCAGAAAATTTACTCCCAAATCCCCACTTTCCGCTTGTCAGACCAGCCTGAAAACATTATATTATTAAGTTTTGCAAGACCATAGGATCATCATGAAGAAAGACATTCACCCCCGTTACGTCATGGCCAAGGTGCACTGCGCCTGCGGCCACGAATTTCTGACGCGCTCCACCGTGGGCGATCTGCGCATTGACATCTGCTCCAACTGCCACCCCTTCTTCACCGGCCGCCAGAAGCTGATTGACACGGCCGGCCGCGTAGATAAATTTATGAAGAAGTACAAGCTGGAAAAGAAGGCGGAGCCGAGTGGGGAAGAGTCCCGATAAGGCTCCGCCGCGCATCGGCGGCCAGGCCATCATCGAAGGCGTTATGATGCGCAGCCCGCAGCGGATCAGCGCCGTCGTGCGTCTGCCTTCGGGCGAAATGACCAGCAAGGTCTGGGAGAGCGTCGCTTGGTTTCGGCGTCACAAGCTCTTGGGCTTGCCCGTCGTGCGCGGAGCCGTCTCTCTGGCCGAGGCGCTGGTGCTGGGCGTGCGCACCCTGAACTGGTCGGCGGATATCGCCCTCGAAGAGGAGCGCAAGACCACCGCTCAGCGGTCGAAGAAACGCGATTCCATCAGTCTGACCATCACGCTGATCGTCGCTTTCCTTCTGGCCATCGGGCTGTTCATGCTCGTCCCGTACCAAATCGCGAGCCTGCTGAAGACCGATCGCAACCAGCCGCTGTTTCATCTGGTGGCGGGATCCACGCGCATCATCTTCTTCCTGGTCTATCTCTGGGCCATATCGAGGCTGAAGGAGATCCGCCGCGTCTTCGAATATCACGGCGCCGAACACCAGTCCATCTACTGTTACGAAAAGGGAGAGGCTTTGGAGGAGGATTGCGTCCGCCGCCAATCTCGCTTCCACCCCCGCTGCGGCACCAGCTTCCTCTTGATCACCGCCCTGCTGGTGATGGCCATCTTCGTGCTGTTCGATATCGCGGTTGTGGCCATCTGGGGAGCCTATCCGAACGCCCTGGTGCGGCTGGCCGTGCATCTGCCTTTCCTGCCGCTGGTGGCAGGCGTCAGCTATGAAGTCCTGCGCCTTTCGGATCGCTTCGCCAATTCGAGCATTGTGAAGACGTTGATCGCTCCCGGGCTGGCACTGCAGCGCCTGACCACCCGCCCGCCCGACAACAGCCAGCGCGAAGTCGCCATCGAATCCATTCGTCTGGCGCTGGGAGCCGAAACCGCCCCTGCGGCGGCGGAAGATCCGGGTTATTCGGCGGCTGTCGGCATGTAGGTATATTATTTGCGATGATTTATAATGACTGCCTCGCGAGGCTTTTATCGTGAAATCATTTCGACGCGAGTGAATTCTCTGCGTCCTTGAAGAGACCAATCCAGTTTCCATGCTTGTCATACTGATCCTGACCATTGCGCTGCTGATTTACGGCTTCTGGGAATATTACGCTCACCAGGCGAACCTGCGGTCCATCCCCATCCGCATCCACGTCAATGGGACGCGCGGCAAATCTTCCGTGACCCGCTTGGTCGCCGCCGCTCTGCGCGCCGGAGGCTACCGCACCTTTGCCAAGGTGACCGGCACGCTGCCCCGCATCATTGATGACAAGGGTCTTGAAATCCCCATTTTGCGGCCGCACGGCGCCAATATCATCGAACAGGTCAAGATTATCCGCTACATGCGCCGGCGCAAGCCGGATGCCATCGTCGTCGAGTGCATGGCGGTGCTGCCCGAGTATCAATGGATTTGCGAGCACAAGCTGGTCAAAGCCACCATCGGCGTCATCACCAACTCGCGCCCGGATCATCTCCGCGAAATGGGGCCTTCGCCGGAAAACATCACCCGCTCCCTGCTGAACACGCTGCCCCGGAACGGAGTTGCCTTTACCGCCGAAACGAAGACGTTCCCGCTGATGAGCGCCGAGGCGCAGAAGCGCGGCGTCAGTCTTTTCCAGGTGCAGGAGGATGTCGTTCCGCGCGAGGCCATGAGTCGCTTCGATCATCTCGAGCACCGCGAGAACGTCGCCCTGGCCCTGGCGATTGCCGAACATCTGAAGATACCGCCGGAGGTGGCTTTGCAGGGGATGCACGAATCTTATCCCGACGCTGGAGCTTTGCGCCTGTATCATGTGGAGGAAGCGGGCAAGGACATCCATTTCATCAACGCGCTGGCCGCCAATGATCCCGAATCCACCTTGATGATATGGCAGAGGGTTCTCGAGATCTATCGCGATCCGGGCACCGTTTTCGTGCTGCTGAATACCCGCGCCGATCGCTTTGACCGCTCGCTCCAATTGCTCGAGATGATCGGCGGGAACATCCAATACGATTATCTCGTCTCCATAGGCGAAAAGACCCGCATGCTGACTCAGCATTACCGCCGTTACAAGCTGGATCCCGCGCGCGTTATTGAAATGGGCCTGACGACCAAAGAAGCGGTTTACCATAAAATCTTCGAAATACTTCCGCAGCGCGGAATCGTCTTGGCGATGGGCAACATGGGGGCGGGCGGTTTGGCGGTCGCCCATTATTTCCGCGATCGAGGCAAACTCAAGGAGAACGTCAGTGGTTGAAATCGCTGTTGGGCTGGGCGTTATCTTCAGCCTGCTTTTTTCGGAATTTTTCGGCGTCGCCGCGGGTGGGATCGTCGTGCCGGGTTACGTCGCCCTGCAGTTGCACGATCCCTTTCAACTGCTGGGCACTCTGATCGTCGCTTTTTTGACCTTTTTGATCCTGCGCGCCGCTTCCCATTATCTCTTTATCTATGGCCGCCGCCGCATGGTGTTAGCCATCCTGATCGGCTTTATCCTCGGTTATGCTTCGCGGCAATTGGTCCTGCACCATTGGTTGAATGCGGATATCCGGCTACAGGCCATCGGATTCATTATACCGGGATTGATCGCCAATTGGATGGAGCGGCAGGGTTTCATTCGCACCATCGCCGGCGTCATCATCGCGGCTTCCGCCGTGCGCCTGCTGCTCATGATTATCACGGGCGGGGAGATCTTCACGAATGTATAGACCCTCCATCAAATCCCGCCGCACCCTGCTCGTGCTGATGGTCCTGGCGGCGGGTCTTTACTACTGGTCGGAGAACAGCCATGTCCGGATTCGCCAGCCGAATTACGAGCTGAAGATGCTGGCGGCTCAGCGCATGCTGCTGGCCATAGACGCCCTGCGCGCCAATCGGGCCGCCGCCGGCTATGCCCTGGATGAAATAAACGATCCTAACCAGAGCGCCCTGATCGGCGAACGCTATAGCTTGATCACGACGGACCAGGGCGAACTGGGCGCCAAACTGACCTCGATCAATCCCAATTTCGCGGCGGTCATCCTGCAGATGCTGTCGGACGCCGGAGTCGAGAAAGGTGACCGGGTGGCGATGGGTTTTACCGGATCCTTTCCGGCCCTGAACATCGCCGCCATCATCGCCTGCGAGGTTCTGGAAGTGGAACCGGTGATCATCACCTCCGTGGGATCATCCAGTTGGGGGGCGAATGAATCGGAATTCACCTGCCTGGACATGGAACGCATTCTCTTCGAGCGGGGGTTGATTCGGCATCGCACTCTGGCCGCTTCCATCGGCGGCGGTGATGATATCGGCCGGGCGCTATCGCGCTCGGGCCGCAAAATAATCGAAGAGGCTATTCGGCGCAATCAGATCGCGGCGATTGAAGGTAAATCCCTTGAAGAGAACATGGATGCCCGCCGTTTGGTGTACAAGAAGCAGGCACAAGGCGAGCCGTATGCCTGCTTTGTCAATGTGGGCGGAGGTCTGGCCGTCCTGGGATCCTCGGAAACGGCTGCCCTGATCCCGCCCGGATTGAACTTAGAATACCGGCCGATGAATTATCCCAATCGGGGGATTCTCTTCGATTTCTGGGAACAGGCGATTCCCATCATTCACCTGCTCAATGTGGATGAAATCGCCTTGAAGTATGGCTTGCCGCGTTCCCCCGTGCCCCTGCCTTCGGTGGGATTGGGAAAAGTCTTCACGATCGTGCGTTACAATCTGACCATAGCCACCATCTCCGCCATCATTCTCTTCTCGGTTTTGCTTGGCATTGTCTTGCTGGATCGAGACAAGTATAAATTGCATGAAGAGGGGGTTGATCCCGACACCCTGGTGTAGCTGCTCTCAACTGGTGAAAACTATGAACCTATCTGGAATGACCCGTTGCCTCATCATGGTTATTTGCCCGGCCTTAACCTGGCAGGCGGCCGCGGCTCAGAATGCGGCAATCTGGCTTCCCATAAAACCCGATCAGGCGCCGGCACCCGTCAAGGTCATGGTGCGAGGACGGCAGTTGAACTATTATCCCCTGGAGCAAGGCGCCACCCTTGAACTTACCGTTCAGGGTCCGGAGACGCTGCGGGTTTTGTCCCGGGTGGAATTCGGCCGAGACACGACGGATGAGAAGAGTTATTACGTCAGGTATGAGCAGGAAGACGGCAAGAAGGGGCACATCGGCTGCAAGGCGACGGCCACCGCCGGCGCCATTCTGGCCGACAGCCAGTCCGTGCATTTGGGGAATGCCCGCATTGCTGCCATCGAGGTTCCCTCCGGACAGCACACTTACAAATTCAGCCGGGAATCCAAAGATAAGGATAGGCTCTATTTCCGCTTTTATTTTCGAACTTCGGATATGGAAGCGCAGTCTCAAAATGTGGCTTTCACGCCGGTGAAATATACCGCCGCCGTCAATCTCATCGTCAAAGAGGAGCAGAGCACCTATTATCGGGTAGGTCCGCTGGATTCTGTTACCGTCAGCGTGATCGGTCCGACGACCATGCAGGTTTTGACCCGGCTGGAATTTGACGCCACCATGGTCGCAGATCAGAAATTTCTGATCCGCGTATACGAAGACGGCAGGGCGAAACAGATCATCCCCTTCCGCTCCCAGCCCTCAGATATAGCGGATTATCAGGGCCGGAGTGATAAAATCGCGGGCAAGGCGGATAAACTGTTTGTGGAAGTGCCGCGCGGCAAACATGAATATGCTTTCGAAGTCCTCGACGATGGCCACACCGCCCTGATGCGCTTTTTCATCCCGCGCAAGGCTTTGGCCAACAACTTATGAACCCTCTGCTCCGTTTCCGGTCCCTGAGCGTGCTCGGACTTATGCTTCCGCTGCTGACGGCGCCGCCGCTCCGGGGGACCGAAAAGATGCAAGTCCCCTTCCACGTCAAGGTGGCCTTCTCGACCTCCTACGACGACAATATCCTAAAGTACTCCAACAATGATCTGCATCGCTTCGAGACCAATACCGAGGCCTTCCCTTCCGAGATCACCACGAGCGATGACTGGGTGAACGCCTTGGGCCTGCGCGTGTACCGTGATTTCGATCTGGGGCGACGCTTCAGATTGCGCGGCTACTATTCCGGAAAAATCTCCCTTTACGCCGTCAATCAAATCAAAAACTACCAATCTCATTATTTTTCCGCCCGCCTGAGTTACCGCAGCCGCGGTTATCTGACCCTGAAATATAGCTATCTTCCCAGCTACTACCTGCGAATTTATAAAGATCGCGATTGGAACGCCTATCACGGGGCACAATTTGATCTCTCCCGGCCGGCCGTCAGCCTGCGCTGGCGCTCCTCCATCGCCGAGATCGAAGGCGAGCTGGGGCGCGAGTTCGTTTATTATAACGAATATTTCACCGAATATGACTCCAGGGCGTATTATTGGGGCCTTTCCGCCTTGCGCCGCTTCGTGGAGAATCTGGATGTTTCCCTCGGCTATACTTTCACCTCCAGCGACAATATCGGCTTTGATCAATCCGCCGGCCTGCCCTCCCAGGATCCACTAACGGACACGGAATATGGCGACGCCACCTATGAGGAGGATGAATATACTCTAAGGCTTTCCTACCTTCTGCCTCTGGAGAGCCATTGGGATTGGCGGATCGAATTCGGATACCGGCATTCGGACCGTTTCTACCAGAGCCAGTTGCCTTTGGCGCAGGACGGTTTCCATACCGGCCGCGAAGATCATCGCAACATTTTCACGCCATCGCTGACGATTTCGCCGCTGTCCACGCTGGATCTGGAATTGGTCTTCTCCTATGATCAGCGCCGCTCGGATTCGCCCAATGCCTCCGTTCCGAAAATAAAGAATTACGACGAGCGCACCTTCGAAATCGGCATCGTCTATCAAATATTCTGATCCCTGCTTTATCATAGGTCGGCGCCCTATTTCGTGATCATACCAATCAAATTCACCCTCCCCATGGCGCGCTGAATGGCTAGCATCCTCTACATCAGCCCCGAACACGTCTCCGGAGCTCTTTCGCTTTTCCAGCGCGGCCATCGCGCCCGCGGCCATGAATGCCGCTATGTCACTTTTTTCCCTTCCTCGTCCGGTTTCCCCGAAGACATCTGCCTGAATCTTCCCCTGATGCCCGACTCGTCCTTCGTCAAGAAGATCAAGAATCTGGCCTACCGGCGAGCGCCCCAAATGCTCGGCCAGGCCGACCGCGAAGGCTGTCCGCCGGTCTGGAAACCGGGCACCGCCGCCGAGGCGGTGTTTTTCGCCATTCGCGATTTTCTTCTCTCCGGTAAGATTCAGCGCACCATCCGCCGATACGAATTCGACCAGTTTGACCTGATTCACCTCGACCAGGGTTTGGATTTCTTCCGCGACGCGCGTTTCGTCAAAAAGATGAAGGCTCGCGGCGCCCATATCACCTGCTTTTACCACGGCACCGATCTGCGCAACCGCGGCGTCATCCCCGCCGTGGATGAACTTAGCAGCCTGAACTTGACCAGCGAGCTGGATCTGCTGCAGAAACACCCCAACATCCGCTATCTGCACCTCCCCTTCGATGTCGAACGCTTCGAGATGAAAGCGGCGGAAAATTCGCCGCTGATCATCGGGCACGCCTGTCGGGCGCCCGTGGCCCGCCATTTCAAGGGAACGGATCGCATCATCGCGGTCGTTCAAGAGCTTGAGAAGACGCACCCGGTGAAACTGGACCTGGTCGAAGGACTGCCGAATGACGAATGCCTGCGGCGCAAAGCCTGCTGGGACATTGCCATAGATCAAATCGCCGATCGAGGCGGCTGGGGTTATGGCGTTAATTCTCTGGAAACCCTCTCGATGGGGATCCCCACCTGCACACGCATGAATCCCGAATGCGACAATTTCTTCGCTGATCATCCTTTCATCAATGTGAGCGCCGAGAATCTGAAATTCGAGCTGACCAAGCTGATCGAGAATCAGGACTACCGCCGTCGCAAGGGGCGCGAAGGCCGCGAATATGTTCTGCGGAGGCATTCGTTGAACAGCGTGATGGATGAACTCTATGAGCTTTACGCAAAGGCCAGCATTAATCTGAAGGCGAAATGAAACTCGTCTGGCTGGCTCAAGATCTCCACATCGGCGGCGGGCAGCGCGTCATCTGCGAACTGTCCGCCAAACTTGCTCAGCGCGGCCATGAGGTTGAGATTCTCTATCCTCGCGGCCGCCACGGATTCAAGATCCCCTTCGGAGTCAGCAGCCGCGCCTGCGGCATTGAAATCGCCTCGCCGCTAACCTCATTGATTATCAATATCCCCGCCATGATCGCCGCGGTTCCGCTCTGCGATTGGGTGCTCTGCAGCATGCCCATCTCCACCTTTTTGGGGCTTATCGCCGGCCGGTTGCGCGGCGCCCGCGTACTCTCCTACGCCATGAACGACGAGCGCGCCTTGTTCGATGATCGCAGCTTGATCCAGTCGCAAATTCTCCTCGAATTGTATCACTTTGTCGCCGATCTGAGCCACAAGCTGCCGGTAGTCTACGCCGCCAACAGTCTCTGGACGGCTAATCGCCTGCGCCACGGCCGCGGCGGAGATTTTCCCATCATCCCGCATGGAGTTGACCTCTCGATATTCTCGCCCGAAGGCCCCAGGCTCCACAAGGAAGCAAAATTCACCATCGCCTGCGTGGGTCGCCGCCACCGTTGGAAGGGACTGCAGGACTTAATCCAATCCTTGAATCGAGTGCGCCATTCCATCGCAGGAGACGCTGATTTCGAACTCTGGATAATCACCCAGGATGACCTCAATCTGACCACTGCCCAATTCGCCACGCGGGTCATCAAGCCCGCCTCCGATCGCGAGATCGCCGCAGCCTATCGAGCGGCCGATCTGCTCGTGCATCCGTCCTGGTTTGAGGGTTTCGGCTTGCCCCCTTTGGAGGCCATGGCCTGCGGCACGGCTTGCGTGATCACGGATAGCGGCGGCATCAGCGAATTCGCCCGGCCGGATATTAACTGCCTGATGGTTCCGCCCCGCGATCCGGTATCCCTATCAAAAGCGATCACCATCCTGATGCAGAACGATTTTCTGAGGCATCGCCTCGCCCAAGCCGGTCCGGCCACAGCCGCCCAATTCACCTGGGATCGCGCGGCGGATGCTCTGGAATTAATATTGAAGTCGCCCCGATGAAAGCCTCCGTCGTCATCCCCGCTTTCAACGCCGCCGCCACAATAACGCTCGTCTTGCGTGCCCTGCAAAACCAGGATTCCCGCGATTTCGAAGTCATCCTTGTCGATGACGCCTCGGCTGATGACACCTCCAACATCGCAGAAAAAAATGCAGGCCAATTAGACCTGCACGTCATCCGCAATTGCGCAAATCAAGACCGTGCCAAGACCCGCAATACTGGCGTGAAGCAGGCGCGAGGTGATATTGTCGTTCTGCTGGATAGCGACATCGAAACTATCCCCAATTACATTTCGACCCATCTGCGGCTTCACGAAAGTTTGCCCCGCTCCGTCGGCATCGGAGCCCTGCGCTATCCGCCTCATCTGGCGAAGCGAGCGCTGGCGCGTTATTACAGCTCGCGCGGCGGAGCGCGCCTGAAGCTCGGCCAGCCGCTGCCCGGAAAATACTTTGTATCCGGGCTGGCTTCATTTTCTCGTGCTTTGTTCGAAGAAGTCGGCGGCTTCGACGAACGTTTCCAATCTTATGGCAGCGAGGATCTCGAATTGGGCCTGCGCTTCCAGACGGCTGGAGCGAAGATTCACTACCTGCCGGAGGCCGTCGGCTATCACCACCACCTGCGCCCGTTGAAAGAGGTTATGGCGATTCTCCGTCAATACGGCCGCGAGGGCATTCCCGTCCTGCTCGAAAAGCACCCGGCGTTCGCCTCCGATCTGCGTCTGGATGATCTGACCGGGCAAATTCCCGCCGGCAGGCCAACCGGCCTCATGCGCCGGCTGCTGACGACTTCTTTTTTCTTTTCGCCTGCGGCGGCCCTGGCCGATCTATTTCAAAATATTCCCCTGCCATCGGCTCTTCTGACCTACCTGCACTACAACGCCTATCGGCGGGGATTTTTAGAATATCTGGCGGCTAAGCCCACTCCAAAATCCTCCGAAGGCACGAAGTGCTCCTTCGGAGAGTCCTTCGGACAAAATCTAAAGCCGAAAATCCATTGACATAGACTGGTCGAAGTCGTAAATTCTATTCCTAACTCGAGCGCAAGGATATTCATGGTTCGCACCGTTTATTCCGCCGCCACGCAGGGCGTGGATGGCTACATCGTCGTCGTCGAAACCAACCTCGAAGGTTTCATGCCCGGCTACGCCACCGTCGGCTTGCCGGACAACGCCGTTAAAGAATCCAAAGAGCGCATCTACGCCGCCATCCGCAACTGCGGCTATATTTTTCCCCAGAAACGCATCACCATCAATCTGGCTCCCGCCGACATCCGCAAAGAGGGTTCCGGCTACGATCTCCCCATCGCCCTGGGAATACTCGCCGCTTCCGGACAGATGGACTCTGATTCACTCGAATCGCGCATGATCATCGGCGAGCTTTCCTTGGAAGGCTTCGTTCGCCCGGTGCGCGGCGCGCTCTCGCTGGCGCTGGCCGCCGCCGCCAACAGCTATAAGTCCGTCATCGTCCCTTCCGAAAACGCCGCCGAAGCCGCCATGGCCTCCAGCATCGAAGTTTTCGGAGTCAAGACCTTGATGGATGTGGTGAATTTCTTGAATGGGGAAACGAACATCCCGCCCACCAAAGTGGACGTTGATGAACTCTTCACTCAGCATTGCCGATATCCGGTAGATATGAAGGATGTGAAGGGCCAGGATGCCGCCAAGCGCTCCCTGGAGATTGCCGCCGCCGGCAGCCACAATCTAATTATGATCGGCCCGCCGGGATCGGGCAAAACCATGCTGGCCAAGCGCTTTCCGACAATACTTCCTCAGTTGACTTTAGAGGAGGCCCTGGAGACCACCAAGATCCATTCCATCGCCGGATTCCTGCCGCCCGATCAGCCGCTTCTGGCCACCCGACCGTACCGCTCTCCGCATCACACCATTTCCGACGCCGGACTGATTGGCGGCGGCGCCTTCCCGCGCCCCGGCGAAGTTTCACTGGCCCACAATGGAGTCCTCTTCCTGGATGAGCTGCCTGAATTCCAGCGCAGCGTCCTCGAGGTCATGCGCCAGCCCATGGAGGACGCTCGAGTCACACTCTCCCGCGCACGAATCTCGACGACTTATCCCGCCCGCTTCATGTTGGTTTCCGCCATGAATCCCTGCCCCTGCGGATTTTTCGGCGACGCCAGCAACGAATGCACCTGCTCGCCCTTAAATATCCAGCGCTATCGTTCCCGCGTCTCCGGCCCCTTGCTGGATCGCATTGATATTCATATCGAAGTCCCCGCCGTCAAATTTGAACAGCTCACTTCGTTGGCGGAAGGCGAATCCTCAGAGAAGATCCGCGTTCGCGTGCAGCAAGCTCGCGAACGTCAACTGCTTCGCTTCAAGGGTCTGAAGGGGATCTACGCCAACGCGCACATGACCTCCAAGGAGTTGCATCAGCACTGCCAGCTTGATGAAACCAGCATGAACCTTTTGAAGACCGCCATTGACCGGCTGGGCCTCTCCGCCCGAGCCTACGACCGCATCCTGAAAGTCAGCCGCACCATCGCTGATATTGAAGGCCAAGATCGTATTCAACCCGACCACGTGGCCGAAGCCATTCAGTACCGATCACTGGATCGCGAGAGCTTGTCGTGATGGCCGATCCTCCAAAATTCGTCCTCGATGACGGCTTTTTCCGCCTCTGCAAAGCCCTGCGTATGCTGGGCTTTGATGCTCTTTATGGCGGCAACCTCTCCCTGAAAGAGGTCATCCGACGAGCCATCGAAGAGCGGCGCATTTGGATTCGATCCGCTCCTGAAGAGCTGAATCTCCAATACGGAATCCGCTATTTTGTCGTAGAACATCAGGATATGGCCTCTCAGTTGCAGGAATTGGATGCTCAATTGAATCTAAGGGAGTCCGCCGATCCGCTCTCGCTCTGTTTAAAGTGCAACTGCCGGATTGCCGAAGTTTCCAAGGATTCGATTCGGGATCGCGTCCCGCCGCGCGTCTATTCCACTTTCGAGCAATTCTATGCCTGCCCGCAATGTGGCCGGGTCTATTGGCCGGGCAGCCATTATCAACGCATGAAAGCCAAATTGGCCGCCTGGGGCTGGGAAGAGAAGCATGGACCTTGACCGGCAACGCGAAGAACGCACTCTGCGCACGCTCCAGACCCTGGTGGACGGCGCCGGCCGCCGCATTGTAACGGGCAATCTGACCCGGGCGCAGGCGGAAGCGCTGGCCGCAGAAACGCGTGAAGCCGCATCGCGCCTCATCCCGGATCAGATGCAGACTTACGATCTGATCTATGGCGCGCGCTTCCGCCGCTGGATTGAGCAATTTTGTCCCGCAGACGCTTAAGTCGCAGGTATGGCGCCGAATTATTGCCGCAGAAAATCCGCTTTTGGCTTGACTCAAAGCCTATAATTTAGTAAATTTAAAGTTGCATTTTTTCCAGAAGGATTACCATGCGTATCGGTCTGCTGACCGGCGGCGGCGATTGCCCCGGCCTGAATGCGGTCATCCGCGGCGTCACCCGCCGCGCCATTGACACCTATAAGTACGACGTTCTGGGCATCAAGAACGGCTGGCAGGGCCTCGTGAACGGCGAGGTCGAGCCACTCTCCGTTTACGCCGTTTCCGGCATCCTGCATCGCGGCGGCACCATCCTGGGCACTTCTCGGACCAACCCGATGAAGAAGCCGGATGACATGCTTAAGCTAAAGAATAACTTGAAGAAATATTCGATAGACGCCCTGATCGCCGTGGGCGGCGAAGATACGCTTTCGGTAGCGCTCCATCTGCACCGCGAAGGGATCAAGGTCGTCGGCGTGCCCAAAACCATTGATAACGACATCATGGGCACGGATTTCACCTTCGGTTTTAATACGGCCGTCTCCATCGTAACCGAAGCCATTGACCGCCTGCATACCACCGCCGAATCGCATCATCGCATCATGGTGGTGGAAGCCATGGGGCGGGAATCGGGCTGGATCGCCGTCATGTCCGGCATCGCTGGCGGCGCGGATGCCATCTTAATACCCGAGGTGCCTTTCGACTATGATGAGCTTTGCACAAAATTGAAGAAGCGCCATCAGCATAAGAGTTTTTCCATCGTTGTAATCGCCGAAGGCGCAACTCCGAAAGGCGGCCAGCAGATCACCCAGAGCGACCGCAAGGACGCTTTTGGCCATGTCATTCTGGGCGGCGTCGGCCGCGTCATCGCCGATGAGATCGAAGCTCGCACCGGCATCGAAACCAGGCTGACGGTGTTGGGCCACATCCAGCGCGGCGGTTCGCCCACGGCCTATGACCGCATCCTGGCCACCCGCTTCGGCGTGAAAGCCGTGGACGCCCTGCACAACGGCGAATTCGGCAAAATGGTAGCCCTGCGATCTGAGGACATCATCACCATCAACCTGGAAGAGGCCGTGCTGAAGAACAAGAAAGTGGACATGGGGCTCTATGAGATTGCGGCGGTGTTTTTTTAGAATTGCGTCGAAAAGCCAGGAATGAAATCCCTGCTTGACCTTCGCCCTGCCCACATCCAAACCAAGCTGGGCGCCAAAAGCCCGATCTGCCTGATCGGCAGCCATCCCGTGATCGAAGCCTTCCGCGACGAGAAGGTCATGGTCATGGCCTGCAACACGCGCATCAAGCATGCGATTCCGGGCATCATGAAGGCCGCCGAGGAGCTGGACGCCATCGTTGGATTCGAGCTGGCCAAGACCGAGGCCGGCCTGGACGGCGGCTACACCGGCATGACGCCCAAGACGTTCTTTGATACGATTGTTGACTACGCCGACCATCTGAGATTCAGCAAGCCCTTTTTCATTCACGGCGATCATATTACCGTCAAGGACACAGCTCCAGAGCAATTCGATTCATCAAGGGTCCTAATTGACGCGCAGCTTGAAGCCGGCTATACTTCGTTCGCCATTGACGCCTCCTTCAACGATCTGGAGGACAACATTCGCATCACCGCCGCCTTGGCGAAGCGGCTGAGTGACATGCAAGTTGGTCTCGAAGTGGAGGTCGGCGAAATCAAGACCGTCGGCCAAGAAGCCGAGATCACGACAGTCGAGGAGGCGCTGGGCTTTATTCGAGGCCTAAAAGATCACGGCGTTGATCCGGATCTGCTGGCGATCAACAACGGCTCCAAGCACGGCAATTATCTGCCGGGCGAGGAGGTGCATATAGACCTTCAGCGCACGGGCGAGATCTACAAGGCCGTCCGTCCCTTCGGCGTGTGCATTGCCCAGCATGGCATCACCGGCACGCCCCTGCATTTGATGGGGCAGTTCACGGACTACGGCATCCGCAAGGGCAATGTCGGCACCCTCTGGCAGAACATCGCCCATGAACATCTGCCCGGCGATCTGATGGCCGCCATGAAGAAATGGGCCGTCGAAAACAACAAGAATATCAAAGAAACAACGAGAATTTTTAAGCCTCAAATTGATTCCATCGGAGAACGTCATGTCCAGGCCATCGTGGATCACTCCTTCCGCGAGGCCTGCGAGCATATCAAGGCGTTTCGCTCTCAGGGATCGGCTTCCTTGCTGAAGAAAAAGCTGAATCTTAACTAATCATTTAGTCGGGATTATCGAGCGCAGCCCCCCTTTTGGGGCCGCACCCCGACCGAAATAAAATCTGTCCCCACGGAGGCATAATGGCAATTCGCATCGGCATCAACGGCTTCGGCCGCATCGGACGCTTGGTCTTCCGAGTCGGCCATAAAGATCCCAACATCGAATTCGTCGGCATCAATGACATCACCGACGCCAAAACGCTGGCTTATCTGCTGAAATATGATTCGACGCACGGCCGTTTCGCCCAAGCCGTATCGCACGACGAAAGCAACATCATCATCGGCGGCAAGAAGCTGCCCATCACGGCTATCAAGGATCCCGCGGAGATTCCCTGGAAGAAGCTGGGGGCTGATTTTGTCGTCGAATCCACCGGCATTTTCCGCGACCGCGCCAAGATCGAAAAGCACCTTCAGGCCGGCGCCAAGAAGGTTGTCCTGACCGTCCCGTCCAAGGACGAAATTGACGCCACCATCGTTTTGGGCGTCAATGACAGCGCTCTGAAGCCCGAGCACAAAATCATCTCGAACGCCTCCTGCACGACCAATTGCCTCGCGCCCATGGTGCGCGTTCTGCACGATAAATTCGGTGTTCAATACGGCCTAATGACCACCATTCACGCCTACACCAATGACCAGCGGCTGCTGGATATGCCGCATAAGGATCTGCGCCGAGCTCGCTCAGCGGCTGTCTCGATTATTCCGACTTCTACCGGCGCTGCCCGTACCGTTGGCAAGGTCATCCCCGAGTTGAAAGGTAAGCTGGACGGCATGGCTTTCCGCGTTCCGGTGATGAACGGCTCAGTAACCGACTTTGTGGCCACGTTGGCCAAGCCTACAACAAAGGAAGAGATCAACGCCGCCATGAAAGAAGCCGCCGCCGGCCGCCTGAAGGGCATTCTGGAATACACCGAAGACGAGATCGTCTCCGCCGACATCATCGGCAATTCCCATTCCTGCATCTTCGACGCCCAGTCCACGCTGGTCATGCAGGGCCATATGGTCAAGGTCATAGGCTGGTACGATAACGAATGGGGCTACTCCTGCCGCGTCGTGGATCTCATCAAGAAGGCCGCGGCGCTATGAACAAATTGAGTATTGACACTCTGAGTCTTGGCGGGCGGCGCGTGCTCGTGCGCGTAGATTTCAATGTTCCGCTGGACCAGGATGGCTCGGTCCGCGACGATGTCCGCATCCGCGAGGCTTTGCCTACGGTGCAGAAGATACTGAGGGACGACGGCAAAGCAATTCTGATGTCTCATCTGGGCCGCCCCAAAGGCAAGCCCGCGCCCGAATTCAGTCTGAAACCGGTCGCAGTGCATCTGGCCAGACTGCTTGGTAAGTCTGTGGCCTTTGCTGATGACTGCATCGGTCCGGCGGCTGAAACCAAAGTTGCGGCCATGCAAAACGGCGACTGCCTCCTGCTCGAAAACCTCCGCTTTCATGCCGAAGAAGAGAAAAACGATCCGGCTTTCGCGCAGGCTCTGGCGAAGTTGGGCGACATTTATGTGAGCGATGCCTTCGGTTCCGCCCACCGCGCCCACGCTTCCACCGAAGGCATCACCAAATACTTCAAACAAAATGCCGCCGGCTACCTAATGCAGAAGGAATTGGATTATCTCGGCAAGGCGCTTGAGAATCCTGCACGTCCTTTCGTCGCCATCCTGGGCGGCGCCAAGATATCCGGAAAAATTGACGTCATCCAGAATCTGATGAAGAAGGTGGACGCCATCTTGATCGGCGGCGGCATGGCCTTCGCTTTCTTGAAGGCTCAAGGCAGGGAGATCGGCGATTCCCTCTTCGAACCGGAAACCCTGGGCACAGCCCGCGAAGTGCTCGAACTGGCGCAAAAATCGAAAATTGAATTCCTCCTGCCGGTTGACGCCGTGGCAGGCGACAAGGTGGAAGCCTCGGCCAAGGTGCGCCTGATCAAAGTTGATCAGCTCGCGGCCGGTTGGCGAGGCTTGGATATTGGCCCCGAAACGGCCAAGATCTTTCGCCAGAAAATCTTATCGGCCAAAACCATCATCTGGAACGGGCCGATGGGAGTTTTCGAACTGGAGCCTTTCGCGGGGGGAACCAAGGTCGTCGCCAGCGCGATGGCCGAAGCGACCTCCAAGGGTGCCGTCACCATCGTGGGCGGCGGCGATTCCGCTGCGGCCATTGCTCAGTTTGGCCTGGCAAACAAGGTCAGCCATGTCTCCACTGGCGGCGGAGCTTCACTGGAACTCTTGGAAGGCAAGGTGCTGCCCGGCGTGGCCGCCTTGACCGACGCCTAGGCGGCTTTTCATGGGACGCAAGAAACTAATCGCCGGCAACTGGAAGCTGAACCCAGCCGATGCCGACGCGACGCTCGAACTGCTGCGGCAGTTGAAGGCCCGCCTGGCGCCGTTTACCAAGACCCCAATGGCGGTCATACCGCCTTTCACGGCGCTGCATTTGGCCACCGACATACTTAAGTCAACGCGTGTCGCGGTGGGCGCTCAGGATCTCTTCTGGGAAGATAGCGGTGCCTACACGGGCGAAATCTCTGCTCCCATGCTGAAATCAGCAGGCTGCAAGTACGTTGTCATCGGCCATTCCGAACGTCGCCAGTATTTCGGCGAAACTAATGAGACCGTCCATCGCAAAATCGCGGCGGCCTTGAAGCATGGCTTGACTCCGATTGTCTGCGTCGGCGAAACCCTCTCCGAGCGCGAAGCCGGGGTGATGCAAGAAATCGTCCGGGAACAGGTCACGCAAGCCCTGCGTGGAATGGGTGAAAATGAAGTTCGGCGCATCGTCATCGCCTATGAGCCGGTCTGGGCGATCGGCACCGGCAGGACCGCCACGCCCGGTCAGGCGCAGGAGATGCACCGCTTCATCCGCGAATTGCTCGCAGACCTATACACGATAAATCTGGCCGATTCCATTCAGATTCTCTACGGCGGCAGCGTCAAAGCAGACAATGCCGCTTCGCTTCTGCAACAACCCGACATAGACGGCGCTCTGGTGGGCGGAGCCAGCCTGCAGGCTGATGGCTTCGCCGAAATTGTCAAAGCCGCTGAACTAATCGCTTAGGATAGAAAAAATGATCTACACAATCCTGGTGCTCTTGCACGTCTTGGTGTCGTTCTTTCTGGTCGTCGTGATTTTGCTGCAATCCTCCAAGGGAGGCGGTCTGGCCGGATCCACCTTCGGCGGAGGCGCTTCGTCCTTTCTGGGCGCGCGCGGCACCGCGAACTTTTTGTCGCGAGCCACGGCTATCCTGGCGGCCATCTTTATGCTAAATAGTCTGGGCTTGTCCCTATTGCTGCAGGGGGGCGGTGCTTCGCGTTCCGTCACACAGCAGGAGATGCAGCAGTCCGGCGCGCAGAATCTTCCCCGTGTCCCCGGCGACATGAACCTGGGCCATCTGGAAACCAGCCCCGGCGCGCCGTCCGAAGGCCAACCGCAGGGTGCGCCGGATCAGCCGCCTCCAGAAAGGCCGGCCTCGCCGTAACCTTTGAATCTTCAGCCGGATAGAGGGTTTTACGCCGGAGTGGTGAAAATGGCAGACACACCATCTTGAGGGGGTGGCGCTCGAAAGGGCGTGCCGGTTCAAATCCGGCCTCCGGCACAACAAAAGACCCAGCCATGCGGCTGGGCCTCAAGTTGCGACTTGTAGGGGCGCACCGCAGTGCGTCCCTTCTTTCTATAGGGTCTTCTCCACTATCGCTTTCCAAATTTCATCGACCTGCGCAAATAACTCTTCCAGCGTCCCCCCATTGTGGATCACGAAATCCGCTCGTTCGATTTTCTTTTCCAGCGGCCACTGGGCGGCCATGCGCTGCCGGGTCTGCTCCTCGGTCAATCCGTTCCGCGCCATCGTCCGCTGCAACCGCGCCTCCAGCGGAGCTTCCACGACGATTATCCGGTGAAAGAAACCCGACAGGCCCCATTCATAAATCAGAGCGGCGTCCACCACCACGACGCCGTTTTGCAGCTCCAGTTGCCGCACTTCACGGGTGAGGATATCCAGCAGAACGGGATGAACGATGCGGTTGAGCTCCTTCCGCGCCGCCTCGTCAGCAAAGACGATTTCGCCCAAAGTAGGGCGGTCAACTTCCCCCTCGGGGGTAAATATTCTCTGGCCAAATCGCTCGCGCAGCGAATTTTGGACTTCTGGAAACGTCAACGCGGCATGTCCGGCCTCGTCGCCGGATACAACCGCAACCCCCTTCGCTTCCAGCCTCTTGGCGGCTTGAGTTGCGCCGCTGCCGACGCCTCCCGTTAGACCGATCCGCATCAGCGCACCACGGCCAGCTTGCCCCACTTCGTGTCGTCGCCGTTCTTGATGTAATAGAGGTAGATACCCGAGCCCACCGGTTCGCCCCGCTCATTGTTCAGGTCCCAGGTCACGCCGCCGCTGATGTTATTGCTGGTCTGGATTTTCTTCACCAGAATTCCGTTCAGACTCAGGATCCGGATTTCTGCATTTTGAGTCAGGTTGGCAAATACCACGTAGGACAGGCCCGATTCGCGGCTGTAGGGATTGGGGAAGACGAAGGCGTTACCCAGGCCGTTCGCGAAGAAGTTCAACGTGGTCGAATTGTGGTCTGGATCCAGTTCCAGACCGCCTTCGCTGAGAATATTATTGGCCGTAATTCGATAAATGCGGCCAAAGGGCCCCAGGGGCGAATTGGGGCTGATCTGCAGATGAATAGTATTGCTGCCGCCCGTCGAATCCACTTGGGCGTCCAGAATGGTAATTTCTTGCGGAGTGTTGATGGGCGAGGCCAAATCCACCGTAATCGAGTAGTTGGAAACGAGGGCCAGATCATCGTGATCCATGGACTGTGAAAAGAGCAGCGTGACCGTGGTTAAGCCATTCGATGGCGCTGCTGAAATGAGGTAGGGGAGGACATCCTCCGGGCGGGGCACGTTGAAATAGATCGTATCCCTCAAGGTCGAGAGAGGAGAGCCTTGCAGGTCGTATAACTGGTAGATCACCAACCGGTAGGTGGAATCGGAAAAAATAGGATCGAAGGTGAGCACGGCGCGCTTCGCCCCCCTATCCGACACCACGGATCGCGGCTGAACTTCATTGCCCGCGATCCAGTAGTTGTTCAAGTTCAAGATGGAACTGTTCATCGGCTCATTGAAATCCACCGTGACGAAACCGGGGCTGACGAATCCCGCGGTATCGCCGATGACGTAGGGCGGCAGATTGGGAATGGCCGCCTGCGGCACGGTGGTAGGTCCCTCCGGCGTCGGGGAGGATAAATCCACCGTGGCCACAGCGTAGTAATAGAGGCTGTCCAGGGTCACCGTAAAATCCGTGTAGCTCTGCTGCGGTGCAAGTATCTCAGCAAAGAATCCGAGCGAGTCCGAATTCTCTCCGCGGTACAGAATGTATTCATCGGCGCCGGTTACTGGCTGCCAGCTCAGGATGACGCGGTCATCCTCTGCCAGGGCCTGAAATCCCAGCGGGGGCGGCGGCCAGTAGGACCAGGCTCCAAGCGCTTCAAAGCTGCGCGTCATCTGGCCATCGCTGAAGAGAAAATCATTGACGCCATTGCGGTTGAAATCGCCGACGACAGCCTTGTTGCTCTGGCATTGCGGATAATACCACAGCGGCACGAATCGCTCAGCGGGGGAATCCCACCCCACCGCATAGAAATCCGGATAAACGCAGACGAGCATTTCCGCTTTCGCATCTCCATAAATAGTGCCGGATGAAATCCCCGAGGGGAAAGCCGAGGGGCTTTCCGCGCCGAAGAAGTACAAGGTATCCAGGCCGGAATAGGAGTCATCTCCATCGGTTTTATAGACGTAGAGCCCCCAGTATCGGGTGTCAGCCAGATGCTCGCCCGGCAGCACGGTCTGAGTGTGAGCCAGAGCCGCAAATTCGATCAGGCCGTCGCCGTCATAATCGCCATCGGTTAGAAATTCCCCCGTATCCAACAGCGGGGTAGAATCGCTCCAACTGACGGCAAACGTCCCGTCGGATTGTTCTTCATAAATGTAAAGGTGCCCGTCGTAATCGCCGAACAGCAAATCCGTCTGGCCGTCGTCGTCATAATCGTTCACGCGGCAATAGGGAGCAAGATACAACGGCCCCGGAGAGAAGGGATTGAGCAGAGACTGAAGGGGGATCAGGTTGGGATTATTCATCTCGTGAGCGAAAAGCTGGTAGGCGCCGTCGGCGTAGAGCAGCACTTCGCCCCGCCCGTCGTTGGGATGCAGGTCCAGCAGCTTCGCGCCCCACACATTCCCGGAATCAGACCAGATCACGTTGCCCGGCGCGGGGAGCTCGCCGGAATTCAGCGCCTCATAGATCTTCGTCTTGCCCCCGTAGAGAGTCATAAGCTCGGCCTTGCCATTCTCGTCGCTATCCCCGATGGATTTGGGGATCTCCTTGCCGAAATCCAACCCCAGATCGGAAAACTCCCAGCTTGTGGATGCCTCCCAGACTCGTAAATCCGACACCGCGCCAAAATTGTCGAGCGTATCCGCCCAAACTTCGACAAAGTTGTCGCTGTCGAGATCGGTCGCCTCTTCGTAAAATAATCCCGGCGCGATCCCGGGCGGGGGAAGTTCCACAAAATTATTGGTGGCGATGGAAAGCGTCTGCAGATTGAGAGTATCCAAAATGCCGGTGCTGTCCTGCAAACCCGCCAGATTCTCAACCCAAACATAATATCGATAATCGTCCGGCACGAGATCTCGGCCGATCAAAGCGACGTGATCCGTTGTTTCGTAGTTCAGCGCCAGGGAGGTCCAGCGAGCCGGCGGCCCGCCCAGTCCTTGGAGTTGGATCTTTCCGGTCGTCTTGTCATCCGTATGAAAGGTCAACAAATAGGACGGCCTTTCGCCATCCAGTATCGGGAAGAGCTCAAGGTCCGAAATCTCCGGCGGCGTGGGGTCATAGTAGACTACCACTCGTTCATCCGCCACATTCCCGAAGATATCCTTGACGTCCAGCCGCAGTGTATAGGCCGTGTCGGTGGGCTCGCCGAGATCCCAATACCCCAAAGTTTCCTCAAGGAGCTGTACCCCGCGAATCCATTGGATGGTATCCCAGGCGCCGGGATTCTCGCCGATGCCCGAAGAGAGGACGAAATCCTCGATATACGCCCCCGCCGCCGTCCCCGTTACCTGAATCGAATCCAGCGAAGTTATGCCCTGTCCGGTAACGGGATAGCTGATTTCCGCCATCAGGGCTTCCGGGATTTGAAGAGCCCGGTCGGCCCGCAAAAGGCCTTGACCGCTTTGAGCATCCCACCCCGCGGGTTCCACGTCCTCGCAAGAGCTCTTCAGCGTGGAAATGACCATATTGGCGTTCCACTCCGGGTGCTCACTGAGAATCAAACCCGCCGCCGCCGAGGCAAATGCGGCTGAGTAGGAACTCCCATTGCCGCCCAGCAGGGTGCCATAGCCTTCATTCAGCAGCGTCGTATAGATGCCGCTGCCCGGCGCCAGCAGATCGAGCGAAGTCCCGTAACTCGAAAATGAGGCTCTCTGACCGGTTTGGTCGCTCGCGCCCACGCACAGGACAGAATTGTAGGCCGCCGGATACACCATAGCGGCGCTGCCATAATTGCCGGCCGCCGCCACTAGAATCAGCCCCGCCTGCGTTGCATAGGTCATGACGTCTTCGAGCATCGGGCTGGCTTGGGTGTCGCCGAAGCTCATGTTGATGATTTTCGCTCCGTTGTCCAGAGCGTAGAAAATCGCCGAAGCGACGTCGTCCTCCTGCAGATAGCCATCCATATTCCCCGCGCGCAGCACCATGATCGGGCAGCCCGGCGCCAGACCCGCCACGCCCAGGCCATTGTTCATCTGCGCTCCGCAAATTCCGGCGACGGCGGTGCCATGCCCGTTTTCGTCGGATGGGTCGGCGTCCCGCACCAGGTAATCGCCGCTGCTGGGGAAGGAGGGCGCATCCACAAAATCCCAGCCGTGAATGTCATCCACGTAGCCGTTATTGTCATCGTCAATGTTGTTCCCGGCGATTTCGCCCGGATTCGTCCAGAGCGAAGCCGCCAGATCCGGGTGAGTCAATTCGCAGCCCGTATCAATAATCGCAATGGGGATTTCGCTGCTGCCCTGATTGATATCCCACGCCATCGGCGCGCCGACGGCCTGCAGCCCCCACTGATCGCCGTAATAGGGATCATCTGGAATTAGGTGAGATCGAAAGAGGTGGTTGCCCTGTGCCCACCTCACGGATGCGAGACGAGATATCTTATGGATAAAACTGGACTTTTCATCCTCTCGATTAAGCCGAACCAGGAGTACATTCCTAAATTCCGAGTGCCGGGAAACCGCATCCGCCAGGGCATAGGCGGTCTGATGCCCGGGATACTCCCCCAGAACGGCGTCCAAGTCAGGCAGACCTGTTCTGGCCGCCCCAGCGGCCGTGAGCAACTGGACCGGCTGATGGAGTCGAATCAAGACCTCGCGCCCATCTTCCAGCGCCCGGCAGGGCAGCGATATGCCCAAAAAGAACAAAACCCCTAACCAGGGGCGCGCTTTCCCGATTGTCGTCATTTTCACTGGATCGCTCGAAATCATTATACGATGATGAAATCTCGCGGTGAATGCGTGAGGACTTCCGCCTGACCCGCATGACCTGCCTGTCCCGCCTGGCCGTTCGTGATCAGGACATCGTCCTCGATGCGCACCCCGCCAACTTCTGGTATATAGATCCCCGGCTCGATGGTCACCACATGGCCTGCCTGCAGCATCACGTCCGACCCGGAAAAGACCCGCGGCTCCGCATGGATCTCCAGCCCCAACCCATGGCCCAATCCGTGCCCGAAGTGTTCGCCGTGTCCGCCGTTCTGGATGATCTTGCGGGCGACTTCATCCAGGGCCTTGGCTGTCATCCCCGCGCGCGCCTGAGCGATGGCCTCCGTCTGCGCCTTCAGCACCAGATGATAAACTGACTTCAGCTTGGCTAAACAGCGTCCCACCGCCACCGTGCGGGTTAGGTCGCTGGCATAGCCCTGGTAGAAACACCCCAGATCGAGGGTCACAAGATCGCCGTGGCGAATCTTGCGCTCGCTGGCGATGCCGTGCGGCAGCGCCGAGCGCGGCCCTGACGCCACGATGGGAGGAAACGAATCTCCGTCCGCCCCGCGCTTTTTGTGCAAATAGGTTATCTCGGCGGATAGATCGAGCTCTTTTACCCCGGGCTTAATTAGCTTCAAGACGTCAGCAAAGACCGAATCCGTGATCGCCGCCGCTTGGCGGATTTTCGCTATCTCCTCAGGATCCTTCACGGCGGCGATGTTCTCCACCAGTTTCTCGGTCGAAATCCAGGTGAGGTTGGGGAGGATATCTTTCAATTGTTGATACGACGCCACATCCAAAAAAAGCCCTTCAAAGCCGATCCGCCCCGCAAGTTTCAACGAGCGCCGCCGCAACTCCTTGAAAAGTTCATCCGGATAAATGACGACTTCGGCGTTCTCAACCTGCCGTGCCGCCTGGCTCTTATAGCGCAAATCCGTGAAAAGGCGCGCCTTGCGCGGGCTGATCAAGAGAAATCCCGAGCTGCCGGAAAACCCGCACAAATAACGGATATTGGACAGCCGAGTCACAATGAAATTGGGCAAATTCAGGCGGTGCAGCTCCTGCCGCAGCCGGCGCATCCTATCCATCCTGACTCGCCTTGCGATTCTCTGGGTCGGCCTCCTGCAACTGCACCAGCTCCCGCAGGCGGTTCTGGCAGGATTCGTTCAGAGGATCTTGGTCCAGCAGACGGCGGTAAACCTCGATCGCCTCGTCATACTTTCCCTGCTTGGCGTAAAGCTCGCCCAGCGTGCGCGTGGCAATTCCGCCCGGCGCAGCTTCGGCCGCTTCGGATGGCTCACCCGATTCTTCCTCGGCGCCCATCTTCTCAGGGGATTCGAGGATTTCGTTCAGATATTTTTGCAGCTCCAGACCGTTCTTGGCATCCGGCTTTGTCGCCGGGCCGCGGGTGAGCTCGGCAGTTGTCGGACCAGTTCCGCCGGCGTCAACGGCCGGCGCCGGCCCAGGTGCGGCCGCGGATTCAGTCTCTTTCTTGTGCTCTCGCCGAGCCGCTTTGATCTTCCAGACCTCGGCCGGTGAAGGCACGCTTGGTTCTTCCTCGTCCTGTGTGGACGTATCGGTCTCGATGATGTATTCCGGAGCATGCAGGGGATCCAGGCGCACGAGCGTCCCCTGAAGCTGACCGGCTTCCCAGTCGTTGTCCTCCTTCTTCTTGATGCGCATCAGGAGGTGGAGCAGCCCGAGATGATTTGGATCGCGCTCCAGACCCTTGCGGCAGTTCTCCTCGGCGTCGCGGTAGAATCCCTTCCAGAACTGAATCTCCGCCAAAACGCGGTAGGCGTTCGGATAATCCTGAACCGCGCCCATCCCCGTAGTCAGGATCGTCTCGGCCTGATCTGCGTCGCCCAGTCGCAGATAGCAGTCGCCCAGGCGCGCAAAAAGCAGCGGATTCTGCTTTGCCTGTTTCTTCAGCCGGCGGATTTCCTGTCGGATGTTACGGTCTTCATGGAACATGGGAGCTCCCGGAAAACGAACTTAATTTACGGCAATTTGCCAGTGAAGTCAAGCATAATTTCAAGATTGCGAGTCCAAACCGCACGGGGAGGTCAGAACCGCCCCGCCAATGGCCGCCGCATTGCCGCCCCGCAGCAGCGTGGCCAGAGCATGCAGCGTGGCGCCGGATGTCGCCAGATCGTCCACCAGCAGCACTCTGCGCCGCTGGAAGAATTCGGGCCGGCGCAGTTGGAAAGCTTCTGCCACACTGTGCCATCGTTCCTTGCGATCCAGCAGCGTCTGCGATGGGGTGTTGATGATCCGCACGGCATCCCGTTCCGCTACCGGCAAGCCCAGGATCTTCCCTAGCTCCCGCGCCAACAGCTCGCTTTGATTGAATCCCCGCTCCCGCCGCCTCGCCGGGTGGATCGGCACCGGCAACAGAACGTCGAAATCCTGAAGTCCCTCCGGGTGAACGATGACCCTCAGCCACTCTTCGATCAATTTCGGCGCCAACTCCGGCCGGCCTTCGAATTTCATCAGATGGACGATCCGCCGCACCCGAGCCTCATATTCCCACCCGATCCAGAGGTGATCCAGGACGCCTCGTAGCGGGCGCAGAGGCGTCGTCGTGCGTTCGGGGAAGGGCGCCAATTTGCCCCAGCAGCCGCCGCAGACGTATTCCGCGCCGACACCCAGCCGCGCTTCGCAAAGCACGCACAAATTGGGGATGAATAGGTCGGCAAGGCTGCTTAGAGTCGCCCGAATCATCGCCCAATCTGCCCGTTTTTATCGGATATTTCACTATATTCATGGCAAAAAGGGAGGCATGAAATAAGCCTTGGCGGCCAGGATTGCGGCCCTAATAACATATCGAAAATATTCAATAAATGACTTGACAAAGGTCTTTCCTCTTATTATATTATCTCGAAATTCTTCGATATTTCAAACCATGGATCGCTGCTCCATCACCTTTAAAGCCCTGTCCGACTCGACGCGCCAGAAGATCCTCGGATTTCTGAAGGACGGCCCTCTGAGCGTCAACGAGATCGTGGCCCAAACGGATCTGGCTCAGCCTACGGTCAGCCATCACCTGAATCTCCTCAAGCAGGCGGGCATCGTGGTCACCCAGAGGCGCGGCAAGCAGATCCACTACTCGCTCTGCTGCGGCCCCGAAATCCTGGAGTGCTGCTCGGGAATCTTCCAGCTCCTGGGCGTCAGCATGATTGGGGCAGCCAAGAACAAGCCCGGAAAGAAGTAATTTTTTTTGAGCCATCTAATAGATATATGCAAATATTTAAGTAATACAATAATAAGAAATCAACGCGAAAGGAAAAAAATGAAAAACACTCAAGACTCACAAGTCCGCCTGGAACAGGTGAAAGAAGCCTACACGGATATGCTTCGCAAGTCCGAGAAATCCTCCTGCTGCAGCTCGGCGGCGGCCAGCGCCATCCGCGACTATTCGACCGGTGAGCTGGCCGCCCTTCCGCCGGAAGCGGTGCAGAGCTCCTTCGGCTGCGGCAATCCCCTGCAGTTCGCTGGAGTCAAGCCGGGTCAGACCGTCCTGGACATCGGCTCCGGCGCGGGAATTGACTGCTTCTTGGCCGCCGACAAAGTCGGCCCGAAGGGCAGAGTCATCGGCCTGGACATGACCCCGGCGATGATTGAAAAAGCGCGCGAAATCGCCAAGGAGAAAGGCTACCAGAACGTCGAATTCCGCCTGGGGCGCGCTGATCAGATGCCCGTGGACAATGCCTCGGCGGACTGGATCATCTCCAACTGCGTCATCAACCTCGCGCCCGACAAGCCCGCCGTCTTCCGGGAGGCTTTTCGCGTCCTGAAACCCGGCGGAGAGTTATCCATTTCCGACATCGTTCTCGGGGCGGAGCTGCCGCCGGAAATTCTGAACAGCTACGAAGCCTATGTGGGGTGCGTGGCCGGAGCTATCCGCGAAGAGGAATATCTCGAAGCCATGCGCCAGGCCGGACTTACCGATGTCCGGGTGACCTCCCGGTTCGTTTACGGCGAAGAGCATGTTCAGGGATTCTTCGGTTCGCTGGAGCAGGGAGGTTCATCCTGCGGCTGCGGCGCTATACCCAAGGACGCCCTCGGTTTGTTCCGACAAATCGCTGGGAAGGTCTGGTCGGCCCAAATTAGCGCTCTGAAGCCGAAAGTCTAAGAAAGGAGAGCCTCCATGAAGTTGGATGCACGCATCAAGGAACTCGTGGCCATCGGTGCCTCAAGCGCGGCGATTTAGTGGGAAATGCGAATTTCCGTTATGGGCCTGTAGGGTGGCTGGGCAGCCACCCTGATTTTTTTATGGAATCTCTGATCTTCTCGATATCAATCGATAGTCCCCTTGCAAGAACTGATAATATTGCCCAGATATCAATGTGACGCGATTTAAGGACAAGCTCAAATTCTGTCTGCGTAAGGTCTGGCGTGCTGAAAAATGGTCTCTTTTGGAAAAATTCGTTAGCCCAATATTTTCGAATTAAATTAGCGAAAGATCTTAGTAAAATGCCCTCTTTAGAAAACCATCCTTCCAAGATCACTGTTGTTCCAATTTGCATTTTAGCTACATTTTCTGCAGTCATTTCAGGCCGAAGACTAGCTCCGCAATAACTCATAATGGATAACAACGGAGTTGCTTTTGCATTCGAATCTCCAAATGCTTTTAGCTTGTATCCGCTTTCGCCAATTATAAATGTCCTCTCCAAAAGGTCAAAATACAAAATAATTGCGGGATTTTGTTCATGGCCTAAAAGTGACTTTCTAAGTGTAGTAATTATTTCTGCAAACGAATTTTCAGGCATATTTGCCAGGTAATCCTCCAATAGCTTATTGTATATGGGGAATAGCGTGAAATTGGAAAATCCCAAAGAGATCACATTTTCCATTTGCATATTTCGAAATTCAGCAATTTGAATCGCAAGCAAAAGTCCTTCTTCAACTGCTCTTTCAAACATCCCTTCCCGCGAATAGCAATTTATCATAAAATACTTATAGATTGGAAAATCTGGTTTTGGTATCGGATTAGCATTTTCCAGTTCTTTGATTTTTAGTACTAATGCATTTTTCTCATCAGATTTATTCAATTTATTTGCTATTGAGAACAGAGCGGATAGGGTGACGAAGACTGCATTCATAGAGAAGCTATGTTCTCGACTGCGATACGGCAATAGAAATCCACGCTCGATAATCTCGGGCGGCTTGCCCTCAGGCCGGATAAATTGGCTGAAATCGCCATTTCCGATTGACCAATCAAAATAGCATGCCATAGATACTAATGCGATCCATTGGTCTTTGTGCAGGTCATCGTATATAGCGGAATCAAGCATTACCAACACGGCAGCATAAAGATGTGCAAAGGCATATTCTGCATCCTCTTTTAAAAGATAGGCGATTGCAAGCTCTCCATATGGCTTGGCAATTAGCCAACTATTTGTCATTTGCAGATCCTTAAGCATTTCAATCGACTCTAATAAATTTGTAATTGCATCATGAATATTTGCCATATCAAGTCCACAGGCATAGTAGATTTTGGCCGTTGCGTACTCTTCAGTAGGAAATGGTAAGGGATTTTCAACTACTAATTTCAGCCATTCCATGCCTTTTTCAATTTGCTTTGCCAATACTAGCTGCTGGCCGATGGCCTTGCCCACCAAGACTTTTGCTGGCGCACAATTAAGCAGTTCTTTATTTCCCTCTGCAATCTGAATTGCCCTTGCCAGGTTTCGCTGGTATTCAGCATAAAGGAGTATTTTGGCACTGACCGTGCTAGCTAGTAAAATTTCGATATTAGCATCTTTTGCCACTTTTTCTAGCCGATCTAGCAGATGCAAGGCGCGGGACCAGTCTCTTTGCTGCTCCGGTTTAATCGCTTCGATAGCGGCAATCATATTGGCTGCAACTCGGCACGCATCGTATGCAATTTCTTCATCAGCAAACGATTTCAAAATATGGTCTGGCTCAAGGCTTTCCAGCAAATCAATCCAATGCGCTGCATCATCATGGTTTTTTATGAGTCCACCCAAAATCGGCAGTATAAATCGCGACATGTCAAAAGGACGGCTGTCACTTTCCTCATCCGGAACCAGTGAAAATTGTTCCTTAGCTTTATCGAAGTAGGGGAGACTTATTTTTAAGGCAGCACACTTGTCAGCAAAACCAACCCCTTCTGAAAGGAAACAAATTATGCAGCCCCCCCATACTGAATAAGAAATAGTTTCGTCCGCCTGTTTCATCAAAATGAGTAAATCCTTTACATGAAATGAAAGATCTCTCTTATAGAATGAAAGGCATCGAACTTGTAGCGCCCGAATCATAATCTTACTGGGCAACATCATTGAATTAGGCAAGTTTACGTTTTGCCACAATGATAATACGAATTCAATAAGGCCAAAATCATCTTTGACATCTTGCACGTTTTCAACACTTATAAGAACTTTTTCTATTACAATAGCCATCAAGTCGTAATTCTCTGCCTTGCCAAAATGTGCTATAGCGGCCATTGCTTCAAGAGGTCCCAATTGTTTTTTACTTAAGATATTTAGTCCCAAATTGTGATTAAGATTTCTTACAAGTTCAGGTGGGAGATTTTTAGCTCCTAGCGGTTTGATGAGGGGCGATAAGGAAAACAAATTGCCATTTATTGGCCTTATCCATAGATCTCTTAGTCTGCTTACCATCTCACCCGGATTTTTAATTTGCGGGGGGGTGTTGGCCAGCAAAAGAACATCTTCAATGGAGAACTGATAAATAACCTCTCCAACACGATATAATAATTCTCTTTCAGCCTCACTTAACGTTTGCGCAAGTACTATTTGCGCCTTATCATACAAATCCTTTGCGTAGTCCTTTTTCATCATTACATTAAAGCTATCAAAGTCAATTTGCCAATTATTAGATCGAAGAAATTGAAAAAGAGAAATCAAAAATACTGGATGATGGTCAGTAAAGCTCCCAAAAAGATCAGGCCATGATCCTAAACTAAATTCTTGGGGTGCATTATAAATCGCCAAGAGCTCAATGATGTCGTCTCTGGTGAAACTGGGCGCCTTGATACCAAATATTTCATTATCTGCAAATAATCGCAAAAATTCTTGATCAAGGGGATAAACTGAGGTCGCAATTAGCGTTAAACCGCGCTTCAAGCATAGCGATATAAACTGCTGTAATTGGCTGAATAGGAGATCGTTGCTAGCGAATCTGGGCAGTCCATCAACGATAATAATTTGTTTTGGTTCGATACTATGCACCACCTGATCCAGAGTAGGTGCACCAGAAATATTAGTCATTTGATTTAGGCAGGAAGCTAATATTGGATTTATCGGAAATTTTGAAAGGTCAATTATCGCTTGAATTTGATTAAAATCTATGAAGATCGGTTCAAGTTCCAAGTGCTCAGCAACAAGCATTGCCAATGTGGTTTTTCCTAAATCAATTTCTCCATGGATGAATAAGCAAGGATATTTGCTGATAATAGCACAAAGCTCAGTTACTACCGCACTTCTCTTGCAGTGTTCTGCACGCAGACGGGGTGGCGTTGAGGCTAAATATTTGCCAAGATCGAATATTTTAACAGTGACATCGGATCTTGAACTCTTTATATAGTCTGCTAATAGCTGTGTTGTAGCAAAGTTCATTTGATCCATCCCACCACGCCTAAATCTTGTCTTGAGTCTTTGAACTGCTGCTGCCATAAAACCGCTGAGACCTCCCAAAACAAGTAGTGCTCCTGGTATTTGTTCCCTTGTTACGGTATGGCCCGAAGCCAAAAGCAAATTAATAAGTGGGGGTCCAAGTGTTTCAAGATCCTTGGATTTTTCATCCAACAGAATAGACCTTAAGTGCAAAAGTTCATCTGCCCTTTCCAGCTCAGATTTGCCTTTTTTTGTTGCAGTATCGATGTCTTTGCAACAGTGCTTCAACTTCCTTCCACTGCCGCAGGGACAAGGTTCATTCTTGCCAGGTATTTTCATTTTGGTATTTTCAGCCTCCTCTTATTGTGCAATGGTGTCCGGCTTCTTCCGCGACATATAGATTAAAGTCCCGCACAGCGCTCCAAAGGCCACAAACGGCACGATTTCCGAGAATGGGAAGGGGAGGGAATCCAATCCCAGGCTCGGCCCGACGCCCAGCAGGGCGGCGGCGATCGAATTCCCGCTCGCCTCCAATCCGCGCGCCAGCGCCCAGAAAATGCCCCCCATGGCGCCTCCTGCGATCAGGCCGGAGCTGTACAGGACGCCCGGGCTGGTTTCCGCTTCGGCCCCTTTGAATTTGTAGATTCGATCCACGAAATATTTGATGACCCCGCCCACGAAGATCGGCACGGATATCTCCATCGGCAAGTAGGCTCCGACCGCAAACGGTAGCGCCTCCACGCCGCACAGTTGAATGACCGCCCCCATAAAGAATCCCGCCAGGATCAGATCCCAGGGCAGCTTCTGCATCAGCACGCCATCCACGATGATGGCCATGAGCTGCGCCTTTGGGGCCGTCAGATCCCGAGATCCCACGCCCAGCACCGAATGCAGGTAAAAGAGCGTCAGGCCGACCACAATTGCCGAGGTCAACACGCCGATAATCAATCCAATCTGCTGATTGCGCGGCGTCGCGCCGACCAGATAGCCCGTTTTCAAGTCCTGACTGGTGGCGCCCCCGTTGGCTGCGGCGATGCAAACCACGCCGCCGATGGCTATGGCGACAACGGCAAATTCATGCCCCGTCCATCCCAGCGCCACGAAGATCAGGCAGGTGATCATCAGCGTGGTGATCGTCATGCCGGATATGGGGCTGGATGATGAACCCACTAGGCCGACGATTCGACTGGCGACGGTCACGAAGAAGAATCCGAAGAAGACCATTAAAATCGCGGCCGCAATGTGCGTCCAAAATCCTCCGGGAATAATCGGCAGCAGCGCAATCGGCACCACCAGCGCGACCGCCCCCATCATGGCCCAGAAGACCGGAATATCTCGTTCGGTTCGCAGTCGCACCTCCGCTCCGGCCTTGGCGCGGTGCGCCAGAATCTCCCGGAAATTCTCGCGGAAGCTTGTCCAGATTGTTGGCAGCGCCCGCAGCAAAGTGACGATGCCTCCGAACACCACCGCCCCGCCGCCGATGTAGCGAATGTAGTTGGCCCAGACGTCATCCGGCGTCATCGCGGAGATGAGCTGCCCATCGGCCGCCGGCGGGAGAGCGTTGGGCGCCAGGCTGCCGAAAAACTTGATCAGCGGAATCAGCACCAACCACGACAACACGCCGCCGGAAAGCATATAGCCCGAGATCCGCAAACCGATAATGTAACCGACGCCCAAAAGCTCCGGCGAAACTTCGCCCCGGATCGCTGCCCCTTTGAACCACTTTGGCTCCCATCCGGGCGCCACCTTCCAGAGGTTGAGGATCCTCATGCAAAAAGTGTAAAGGAATCCCGAGCCCAGTCCAAAAAAGACTTTTTGCGCCAATTTTCCGCCCTTTTCTCCGGCGATCAGGACATCGGCGCAAGCTGTCCCTTCGGGGTAGGGGAGAACGCCGTGTTCCTTGACGATCAAGGATCGCCGAATCGGGATCATGAAGAACACTCCCAGAATGCCGCCGATGGAAGCCAGAATTAGGATCGTGGCGTACTTCAGATCAAATCCCATCAGGAACAGAGCCGGCAGGGTGAAAACCACGCCCGCTCCGATGGATTCCCCCGCCGAAGCGATGGTCTGCACGATGTTGTTTTCCAGGATATTGGCGCGCCCCAGCAATCGGAAGAGGGAGATCGAGAGCACTGCCACCGGAATCGAAGCGGACACGGTCAGGCCGATCTTTAGTCCCAGATAAACCGACGTCGCCCCAAACAAAAACCCGAATAGGATTCCCAGCAGAATGGCTTTGGGAGTCAATTCGGGCAGAACTGTGCTGGCCGGAATGTACGATTGATGGCCGGAAGAGTTTTCCACCTTGTTCATATCGGTCCCGGATTTGTCCCTTCTGGTAAATTTGCCTAAATTACGAATTTCCGGTTATGAAGTCAAGGGCTTTTAGATCTACTGACGAAAATAGGGGCACACTATAGTGCGCCCCTATTCCTTGAATTCGCAACTTGCCGCGAAGTGGCCCCTTACGGGAAAACCAACGGCTACTTCATCAGCACCATCTTTGCCGCGGCTTCGAAATTTCCAGCCGTCAGCCGGCAAACGTACACGCCGGAGGCCAGATGAGTTCCGTCGAAAGTGGCGCTATAGGTGCCCGCCGCCTTCCAACCGTCAACCAGTGTCGCCGCTTTGCGGCCGCTGGAATCGAACACCTCCAACTTCACCTGGCTGGCCCGCGGCAGATCGAAACCAATTGTCGCGGTGGGATTGAAGGGATTCGGAACGGCGGAATGCAAAGCATAGCTGGCCGGCAGAGTTCCAACTTTCGTATCGCCGATGGCGTTGACGACATATCCCAAGCCGTTCAAATTCACCATCATATATTGGTCATTGTTGGCGATGACCAGCGTATCTTCGTAGGGCAACGTGTCCGTGGGTGTGAAGGTCACGGTTACCCACAGGGTGTCGCCGGGTACGATCACGCTATCGGCCAGATTGAAATTCGTGGTGTAAACAGGATCTGTGGTCGTCAAACTGTAGAGCACCAGATCCAATTGGCCGACATTCGTAATGTAGATCATGGCATCCTCAGAACTGTCCACCATGACCGAATCATAGTTGAGAATCAGCGGATCCACGACGATCTGCGGCAGTGGCGGTCCCGCCAGACGAATCAGGTAGAAGTCATGCGATCCCGCTCCAGAGGACTGCGTCTGACCGACGTAGAAGTAGCCCTGATCTTCCGTCACGAAGACGCTATTGCCCATGTCATTTTGGGTTCCACCGTAGAAGGCGCCCCAAAGGCTGTCGCCATTGGCGTCCGTCTTGACGGTCCAGACATCCTTGGCATTGGACGTTGTCTCGGATTCGCCCACAATGACGTAGCCGCCATCCGGGTGCGTGCTGACGGAATAGGCGATTTCGCCGTAGGGACGAACTCCGAAGGTGCGGGTCCAAAGCGTATCTGCGGCCGCATCAATCTTGACTAACCAACCGTCATTGCTTATTCCTGCGCCCGCGCCGAAGGATTTCGTGCAACCGGCCAAAATGTAGCCGCCGTCGTCCGTTAGCGCCATACCATAGCCATAATCCCAATTGGTGCCTCCATAGGTGGTATCAAAGGAAGTTTGCCCGACGGGATTCGTCTTGATAAAGTACATATCCATTCCGCCCGCGCCGGCGGAAAGTGTATAGCCCAGAATGGCGAATCCGAGGTCGGAGGTCTGCACCACGTATCTGCCGATATCTACGCCGGTGCCGCCCAGGGTCTTACTCCAGATGGGTAGGCCGGAGGGGCCAAGTCGCTGCAGGTAAATGTCATAGCTGGTGGTATCGGTGGTTGAGTGCCCGGTCGCGATATATCCGCCCGCCAGCAGCTCCTGGATGCAGAAGAATTGATCATCGCTGGTCGTCGTGCCGAAAGTCTTTGTCCACGCCGTATCGCCGGCCGAATTCGTCTTGATCACATAGGCGTTATTGCTGACGCCGAGGTTGGTGTACCCCGCGATGATATAGCCCCCGTCCGCCGTCTGCCGGACGAAATTCCCCACTTGGGTTCCATCTCCGCCGATGAATTTGGTCCAGAGGGTATCGCCGTTCGAAGCCATTTTCACAAGATAGATTTCAGTGCCCTCGGGCTGTGCAAGATCGGTCCGTCCCACCGCGATGTAACCGCCATCCGCGGTCTGCATGCCGGAATTACCGGCGTCAAAATTGACGTCGCCGTAGGTGCGCGTCCACAGGGTATCCGGCGGCTGCGCCCAAGCGGCGACGACGCAGATTGCCAGGATAACCGGCGTAATTTGTAAAAGTGATGTGAAAGTCTTGTGCATTTCTGCCTCCTCTGATCTTACAGATTGAACAAATGACTATTAGGATTCTTGGTATCTTTCGTCGCCAATATAAGCATCTGCAGGGTCAAAGTCAAGCACTTGATGCAAAAAGGTTTAAAGAATTTTTTGCGCTTTTTTTGCGTCAGTAGCAATGAATTGTGCGTTTTCACGGAAATGTAAAACAACGCCCGCCCTTTTAAGGTCATGACTCGGTGTGCTAGCTACTTCATCAGCACCATCTTTTGCGACGCCTGCTGACCTCCGGCATCGAGACGAACAACATATACCCCCGACGCCATTCCCAATCCGTCAAACGTCACTTGGTGCGATCCCGCTTCGCGCCAGCCGTTGATCAACTCCGCCACCCGCCGACCCGATAGGTCATACACACTTAACCTCACGAGGATCGCCGTTCGCAGCTCGAAGCGAAGAATTGTGGTCGGATTAAACGGATTCGGGTGCGGCCTGCTCAGCGCGTAACCATCTGGCATCGCCTCAACCGCAACCTCTTCTTTGAAGGATTCGCCCGTATTCGTCCACTCACCAGCCCCCAGCCCCTCCGAAGGAGTCCTTGCGGACAAGTCACCAGTCCCTAACTTGGTGAAATTGAAACTGTCCTGCGACAGGATTACACTGGGATAGGTTCCCAGGTAAGCATTATAGCTGTACTGTCCCGCCGGCGCATTGCCGGGAACATTTTGTGTCCGATCTCGAGCGATGCTGCCGCCCGCCGGAAGGGTGATATTCACCGGCCCCAAGACCGGCCCGTAAGGCGATCCATTGGGCAGAGTGACATCACACCAGGCCTGGAATATTGCCGCGCCGGTGGAGTCATTTGTCGCCATGATGTTATAATTGAACGCCCCGCCTGAAGCGGGTATGACGATGGGCGCTCCGTAAGGAGCCAACAGGATTTGCAGGGGAGAGGTTGCAATGCTCGCAAACCAATCCAGAACATTCGACAATACCACCTGCCGACTTGTTGACGCTATTCCCGAAGCGGCTTCGAAGCAGAAGGCAAAATAGACGATGGCACCATTAGAGTTGGTCCAGCGGATTGCCGCCCCCAAGCCCGTATTATTGTAGGTATAAACCTGAAATGCTCCCGGCACGGGCGCGATGCTTGAAGGGGATAAGTTGTTTTGCGCTCCCCCGGCACCCGCCAGGATCAGATTCGTTCCATTGGATATCGGATCGCCAGGAACTCCAGAAAGTTGAGGAGAGCCCGGTTGAGACAATGATCGGCAGCGAAGGACATTGGCATAGAAGGTGGTGCCTGCAAGTTGCTCATCAATATCTTCACCGGTGAGAAACAACTTGCCGCCGTTGGCCAGATATGCCGCAATGATTTCCTGCTCTGTGCCGCTTAGGGGACTGTCGGAATTCGATGTATGCCAGACGGCAGTGGGATAAAGCTGTATCTCAGCTTGCGGAATTTCACCTTGGCTGCTGACGTGCCAGATGTCATGAGCCAGATTCAGCGAGTCAAGATCTAAGTCATACCACAATTGATAATTCGCGCCGCCGTCGTCATCAATGACAACTATTTCGGGTCGCCCAATCATCTGGACGATTTCATCCATCAGCGTCAAACCTGTCCCAGCCTCGGTCAGCGTGAGGATGAGGATGACTTCATGCGGCATCGCGCTTGAATCCACGGCGAACGTTATCGGACTTGAGTGATTATTCGCAGAGCTTCCCGCAGGTATATCTCCGAAATTACTAGTGTTTTGCAGGATGTCAATATCAGGATCAGAGCAAGTCAAGTTCACTACCACTCCGACGGCATTCACATCTGGCGAACTATTTTGCAGGGTCAGGAGCAGATTCACAATTTCGCCAGGATCCGGCCGGCCATTTGCATTACCGGCCGAATCGTCAATAGCCTGCTCAGTATAGTTGAGCTGGGGATAAAGCCCGGAAATGGCCGCCCCGGCGTCAATTCGGCCATGGCCCAGTAGACCCCCATATCCCGGATTCAGCGAATCTATATTCACGCAGGTCGAATAGATCTGCTCCAGAACTTCGCTATTCGTAAAATCCGGTCTGGCTGCCCAGACCAGACAGGCCAATCCGCCCACTATGGGAGCGGAAAAGGAGGTGCCGTCGCATATCGTGTAATTGCTGCCCGGAATTGTGGTTAAAATGAGTTCGCCGGGGGCACAAACATCAATCCATGTGCCATAGTTCGCGAAGGAGCAGAGTTGATCATTGGGATCAGTCGCCGTTACAGCAACGACATCATTGTAAGCGGCGGGATAATGCAAATAGGGTGCAGCATCATTTCCCGCCGATGCTACGATTATAGCTCCCTGTTGCCAGGCGTTGCTGACAGCCGCCGCCTCCAAGGCTGAATAATATGAACCGCCATAGGACAGACTGATCACGTTCGCGCCGTTGTTGGCCAGATAGTTGATTCCCGCGGCGGACGCGTAAATATACTGCCAATCGCCGGCTTTGGCCGTCATGATCTTGGCCTTCCATCCCAGGCTGGAAATGCCCAGACCATTGTCGGTCACCGCCGAGGCACAACCGGCGCAAGCCGTCCCATGCCCGGCTCCCGGCGGATCCTGCACGTTATTATTGTTCTGCCAGACATTCCAACCCCAGAAATCGTCAATGTAGCCGTTTTGATCATCATCAATCCTATTCCACTCCGACGGCTCGATCATGCCGTTGCCGTTCAAATCCTCGCCGGGATTGACCCACAGATTGTCCCTGAGATCCACATGGGCTGTATCTATGCCGGTATCCACAAGTCCCACTATCACCGAATCGCTCCCCTGACAGTAGTCGTAGGCGGTCTCGGCGTCGGTGATATCCAGAGCCCACTGCTGCGGAAACATCGGATCGTTCGGTGTGTAGTCGCACCGGCGCACATAATAGGGCTCCGCCGTGGCAACGTTGGAGTTTTCCGTGTAGGCTCGAGCGACTTCATGCAGGTCCACATCCAGAGGAAATTCGACGATGTAGAATCTGGAAAGATCGCGGATTTCGGCATTGGCGGGCTTTTGGGCTCCCGGGATCGCCGGCTGAATCTCATACACGCCGAATTGCCGCGCCAGGGCATCCAAATTATCCTTGCCGAGGAGAGCGATGTTGCCATCATGGTTCAACTGGATTTCTCCCAGTCCGGCGGCGAATTCCACTACAATGCGCCCTTTCCATTCCAAATCCGGCGTCAGAGGCGGCCGCGCCTGCCCCGCGGCAGATTGAAAAGCGATGCCCGCGGCGAGAACAGCCAGAAGAATGTCAACGAAGCGTTTCATAATTTGCCTCCCGCAGATAATTAAAAGGGCGAGTATTTACCCGCCCTTGCCTTTAGCGTCTATTTCATCAGCACCATCTTTTGCGACGCCTGCTGACCCCCGGCATCGAGATGCACGATGTACACCCCCGACGCCATTCCCAATCCGTCAAACGTCACCTCATGGGATCCCGCTTCGCGCCAGCCATCCAGCAATGTCGCCACGAGTCTTCCGGCAGTATCGTACACCCGCAAACTGACACGGCTCGGAACTCGCAACTCGAAACTCGCAACTGTTGTCGGATTGAATGGATTCGGATGCGGCCTGTCCAGAGCAAACTCGTTGGGTATGGCCCCAACTGCCACTTCTGATTCAAAAGGTTCTCCGCTGTTTGTCCATTCACCTATTTCTGAACCCTGGTCACCGGTTCCCGACTTCGTGAAATTGAAGCTGTCTGATGACCATATGCCGCTGGGGTATATCCCCACATAGGCGTTGTAGCTGTACTGCCCAGCAGGGGCGCTCCCAGGCACGACCTGCGTCCGGTCGCGGTTGATGCTGCCGCCCCCGGGGAGGGTGATATTCACCGGCCCCAAGACCGGCCCGTAAGGCGAGCCATTCGGAAGTGTGACATCACACCAGGCCTGGAAGCTCTGCGCTGTGGCTTCGCTATTCGTGGCGCTGATGTTAAAGCTGAAGGATCCGCCCGAAATCGGAATGATGATGGGAGTACCATAGGGAATCAGATCCACCGTCACCTGCGGATAGCCTGTCGCCGTCATGAAGAGCACCGCCAGGCCGGCATTCAGCGGAGCGGCATGCGCGTCGTAATCCGTATTGTAGAGATACTGCAATCCAATGGTTTCGGCTAAATTCTCGATCCCCACCGTGCAGCTCGTCGGATCCGAGACGAGCTTGTATTGGAAGAGAATCTTGCCATCGCCCGTCGGCGTCTGGTAGTAGGCGGGGTCATAGAGAACCACCTCGAAAGTCTCTCGCGCCGTTGTCGGGCTGAACTGCCGCACGCTGTCGAATTCCACCACATAGTAATGCTGGGAAGCATCATAGTAATAGGCCATGTGTCCGCCCGGCTGCTGGGGTGACAGGTCTTCCCAGAACGGCGCAATCATCGCCGGAGGCCCGTCCGAGTTGGGAATCGCCGAGTTGGTCCAGTCGTTATCCGTCGTGGTCCCCATCGTAATCCAGCCGTTGTTGCAGATGGAAATCTGCGTGTAACTCTGCCCATAGTAAACGAAGGTGAATGGCAGATTGAGATGGAAGGTGGTGTCGTCCGCAGCGGAAGTGAGCGAGGTTCCCGGCCCGCCCGCAAAGGGATCTACCTCAATCCAGTTGTAGGCTGGCCCATTCTGGTCGTAGATGTCGTAGGCATAGTATCCGTAAGCATCAGGCCCCGTGGGATCATATAGCGGATTGCCGACGATGAAATTGATCGGCGAAGTGTGCTGGTATCCTCCCCCCGCCGTGATCGTCAGCGTGGTGCTGACGAACGTCCCCTGGGGGCATGAGGCGCTGATATTGAGCATATACGGCTGCGACCCGACGCCCGTCTGCTGGGGATTTAAGTTGGGATAGGTGGCGCTGTTCTGAGTGATCGTCAGGTATTGATTGGTCGTCGAAAGCGTCGCCGAAATGCCTGTCGCGCCCTGCGTGCCCACATTGATCAGATAGACCAAAATGCTGATCGTCTCACCCGGATCGGGCATGCCATTATTGTTTCCGCCGATATCGTCGAAAACGGTGCTGTCCACTCCCAGGTACGGTCCGCCAGACACGATGGGAACGGCATAATCGGCCAGCGCGGCGAGGTTCGCCTTGGTGCAGTTCGTGGCGTACACCATGTCGCAATTGGCCAGGATGTCGTTGGTGGAATGATAATAGGGATTGAAATCTGATCCCCAGGCTTCATCTTCGATGCTGCAAATGGCCGGCCAACCGGCATCCCAGAAGGGAGCGTGATCCGAGCCGGTCATCGTCGGAGCCACCGTCACCAGCGGCTCCAAGGTGCCGGGGATAAACGTCGCTACCGCCTCGGCCACCTTATTCGCCATCGCCTGCGAGCGCGGATTGTTGTCGCAGTAGAGCACCAGATCGAACGGCAGCGGATCACTCCCCGACCAGGCGATCATGTCGCAATCGTAGGCGCCGACCACGTGCGCGCCCTGGGAGATCAGATTCGACACGTAGTCTTCGCTGCCCACCAATCCCTGCTCTTCGCCGGCAAAGGCGCAGAAGCGGATGGTCTTTTCGAAGTCATAAGTGGAGAGAATGCGAGCGCACTCGATGACCGCCGCCGTGCCGGATCCGTTGTCGTCCGCCCCCGGCGCATTCGGCTCGGGGCTGGAGGGCGAACCGGCCGTGGCGTCGTAATGCGCGACCACAAAGACGATGGAATCCGGATAGAGCAGGCCGGGCAGTTCGCCGATGACGTTGCGCTTGGTCATGCCGCTTAGCTGGAAGTAATCATAGGAGGCATTCAGTCCGTAGCTCTGAAACTGAGACAGAATCCACGCCGCCGCGCTGTCGCAATTGGCCGTGCGAGTGTTGCGCGTGATAAAATTCTGCAGAGCCAGCACATTCTGCGTGCACTGAGCCTGCGAAACCTGGTTCACCATCTCCTGCACCAGCGGATGGAAATCATCCGTCGCCGGCGGAGTCACTCCGGAATAGTGCATCGGCTTGGCCGTCAGAGTGATCCGCACCCATTCGGCTTTGATCGCCGGCAGCGTTTCCAACTGCGCCTGCGTGGCCTGAAAGATGACCTCATCCTGATCGCGATAGAGGATGTTCACCTTTCCAACCGCCTTGTCGGCCTCAGCTTCCGATGGAATCAGCAGCCGATACAAATCCCCGCCGTCCTGCTGATAGCCCGCCAGCGTCTGCCCGCCTTGGGGCAGAGCCGCCCCCTGTGGCAAACTTCCGATCCAGTAGTCTCCTGCCCGGTGGAAGAGCTGAAATCCCGCCGCCTCTAATGCTGCCGGATCGGACGGCGCGGGCACCCGCACCAGATTCCAATCGGCGGCCATTAAAGCGAGCGGGAAGATGATCGCCAAAATCCAGGTCAACCGCTTCATTTTATACTCCCTCGTTTGTGTTCATTCTTTCACAATAAGATAGCAAAATTTCTAGCCAAAGTCAAGTTCAATCTGCGCTCAGTGCTCAAATTCGCCACCGCCCTGCGCTCAAGGACGGAGCTACGAATATTAAAAGCCCCCTGGAAGGAGGCTCTCTAATCCCGTAATCGGGGTCGTCTCGACCCCGACCGCTATTTCAGCAAGACCAGCTTTTGCGTCTGGGTGAAATTTCCCGCCTCCAGCCGAGCCAGATAAATGCCGGAGGGGAGATCCGAGCCATTATACATAACCTGATGAGCGCCCGCCTCCCGCCAGCCATTGATCAGGGGCGAGGGCGCACTACTGTGCGCCCCTACAGCGCGGCCAGAGATATCGAAAACCTCCAATTTGACGTAACCTGCAACTGGCAACTGGTAACTGAGAACTGTTGTGAGATTGAAAGGATTGGGAGATATTGCCATAGTCGGGGTCGCCCCTGACCCCGACGGGCGCACGCAGTGCGCCCCTACGTCGCCCAAATCCTCCCCCGTATTCGTCCATCCACCAGCCCCCAAATCCCAGTCCGCACCTCCCAATTTCGTGAAGGTGAAACTATCCTCCGATGTATCGCTCACCGCCACCGCATAGGCGTTGTAATGATACATCCCCGCCGGAGCGCCTGCTGGGACGACCTGCGTACGGATGCGGCTCAGCGTGGCGCCAGATCCCAGCGTGATATTCACTGGACCCAACACCGGCCCATACGTGCCGCTATTGGGCAATGTGACATTGCACCAGACCAGAGCCGACAGGGTGGCGCTCTCGATGTTGGTCGCCTGGATGGCATACTGGAAGCTGCCCCCTTCGGCGGGAATCTGGATGGGCGCGTTGTAGGGGGTCAGCAGGATGCGCACGGGCATGGATTGGTCGTAATACCAAGCTCCCATGTCCGCGCGGGTGAAGTCGGGGTCGTTGTAGAAGGGATTGGGATCGCCCGTGTCAATGCAGGGTGAACCCCACTGCAGGCGGTAATCGTCCTGCGCGGTATCTACAAAGGCAGGCCAGGAATTGATGTTGCCCGTTCCGGTGTAGCCGCCCTGGATGTCGGAATAACTCAACTGTGGAGCGCCACCGTAAATTTGCTGGAGCGTATTGCCCCAGAGAATGCAGTTGACCAGCGTGGGGCTAGTAGCACCAGGGCAGCCAATGCCGCCACCATAGGTCGCTGAATTCCCGACAATGGTGTTGCTAATGATGATAGCGTTAGGATCGCCCTCGCAACCAAGCCCGCCGCCCCAAAGAGCAGAATTTCCGCTGATGGTGTTGCCACTGATGCTGGCACTGGAAAAGTAGCAATCAATCCCACCGCCGCCGACAGTGGCTGAATTTTCATTAATAGTGTTGTCGCTGATGATTGCACTTGAATAGTGGCACCAAATCCCGCCACCGAAATCGGCGGAATTCTCGTTGATGGTGTTGCCGCCGATTGTAGGGCTGGATTCATAGCAGTGAATCCCGCCACCATCTTCAATGGATTCATTTCCGCTGATGGTATTGCCGCTGATAGTGGGGGTGGAACTGGTGCAGTAAATCCCGCCGCCGGATCCGGCTGAATTTCCGCTGATGGTGTTGCCGCTGATGGTGGGATTGGAATTGTTCGCGCATTCAATCCCGCCGCCGGAGCCGGCTGAATTTCCGCTGATGGTATTGCCCATGATGCTGGGACTGGAATTATTGCAGTAAATTCCGCCACCGTAATTCCCCGCCGTATTATCGCTAATAGTGTTGCCACTGATACTGGGGCTGGAATTGGTATAGCAGTAAATCCCGCCGCCCTGACCTGCTTGATTTCTCGTGATGATGTTGCCGCTAATGACGGGGCTGGAATTGTAGCAGAAAATCCCGCCGCCACTAATAGGCGCCGAATTTCTGCCGACGATGTTGCCGCTAATGACGGGGCTGGAATCGTAGCAATAAATCCCGCCGCCAATGTCGAGGGCTGAATTTTCGCTGATGGTGTTGGCGCTAATGGTGGGGCTGGAATTGTTCCAGCAGGAAATCCCGCCGCCTGAATTATCGCTGATGATGTTGCCGCTGATGCTGGGGCTGGAATTGTAGCAGTAAATGCCGCCGCCAGAGGCGGCTGAATTCTCGCTAAAGGTATTGTGGCTGATGGTGGGACTGGAGTTGGAACAGTAGATAGCTCCGCCTTTGCCGTCCTCACCGCCGCCGGTGGCATATCCATGCGTCAAATGGCAATATTCCAGCCGCGAGGAATCCGAAGCGGAAAGGAAGCGGATGCCGTGCCAATTTACATTGGGCGGCAGCACGTCAAAGCGGATGGAATCCGCCGCAGTGCCCACGGCCCGCAAGGTCGCTCCGTTGTCCACGATCAGCTTGCAGTAAACCGAGAACAGCACCTCCACTCCGGGGAGGATGGTCAGGCTCATGGACGGCGGCACGCGCACCTCGGCGGTTACGATCACCGTGTCCGCCGACCAGGTGCCGGTCTGGTCGCCGGAAACGTAGATGACGGTGGCCCACGAAGGGGCGGACAGGCTCAGCAGAGCGAGCAAGAAAAGGATAAATGTGCGATACATGGGGGATCTCCTTTTTTAATTGTCTGAATCGCCGATTAAACGGATTGAACGGATTACGCCGATCATTTATTCTCTGGGGCGGCATGGACCAATCCATGCCGCTATTTAAGATATTTATCGGCCTCAAACCCTAAAGGTTTGCAAAACCTTTAGGGTTTCTTGTGGGATCTATTCCTGCCACGAAGTGGTGGCTTCGCCAAAGGATACGGGAAGTCAGGGGGCGGGTCGGCGAGCGGATTTGCAGGATAAACAAGGACTAGCGACGAGTCCTCTGGCGATCCCGATCCTTCGATTTTGCGGGGAAGGATAGGGAGATACCAAGATTAGCAGATAATATACAAAATTCAAGGACGGATGTCAAGAGGAATTATTCGCAAATGCGGAAAATCGGGCCGTCATTTAATGCCCGCTTTAGCGGGCTAGTTAGACGTAGCCCACTCCTTTAGTGTAGAGTGACACCTTGGGGTTTACACATCAGTGACGGGACATGGTTTACACCTAGGGTGCCCCGTAACCGTAGCGAAGGCGTAGCCGAGCGGAGGT
>Ga0315284_10000727_pt1 | contig 45333 bp, 57 predicted proteins | sample YL17G09_16_MG_FD_203696 | JGI IMG/M metagenome (GOLD analysis project Ga0315284, IMG submission 203696) | Sediment microbial communities from Yellowstone Lake, YNP, Wyoming, USA - YL17G09_16 | ecosystem: Environmental > Aquatic > Freshwater > Lake > Sediment | place: USA: Wyoming | collected...
ACTTGCTACACTATCTTGACATTTAAAAATAATTATTCCATCTTTCTTTAATACTCTTGAAAATTCCTTCAAACTATTTGAATACATTTGCTTTAATTCGTCAAAACTTTCAAATTGGGTAAATCTTTTTTGTATTATACAACTTCCTTTTTTTGACTTAGGATAAGTTTTTCCCCCAATAACGAATGGGGGGTCAAACATTATAGTATAGATACTTTCATTTTCTAACGGGAGATTATCGCTTGTTGCCATTGAAACTTCTGCTAATTGTGGAAACTTATCAAACTTATATTTTGGTTTTTGAAGTCCGAACTTGTAAAAATTTCCAACTGAATATGTTGGGTCGCAATCAATATATTTATTTTCAGAATGTAAATAAAGTATATCTTTAATCATTTCTTGCTCATTATATCCTATACTGGAAATAACTTTTTTGCCAAATAAATTGTTTTGCCCCAAATCATCTTTCTTCATAATTTCTTTTTATTTTTCATCTTTTAAGGGGGTTAAAATAATACTTCTTGTCTTAATCTTTGTTTTGCGATTTTTACATAAGCGGGATTTATTTCTATACCGATATAATTTCTGCCCGTTTTTTTACAAGCCACACCAGTAGTTCCGCTTCCCGCACAATTATCTAATACTAAATCTCCTTCGTTGGTATAGGTTTTGATAAGATAAGACATTAAAGCAATTGGTTTTTGGGTGGGATGGAGACCTCTTGAATCCTCTCTATTATTGAAATACTGGACACTACTTGGATTTCTTAATTCTCCATATTTTCCTGTTCTTTCTGTATTTAGTAAACTTCCATTAGCTTCACCAGTTTTGCTTTCAAGAGCATTGTATTTGTGTTTAACTCGTTCACTACCACTCCCTTTTCGTTCTTCCATAATTGGATTGTATGTAGTTTTGCCTTTTCCGAATATCAAAACATCTTCGTGTTCTTTCATAGGTTGATACTTTAATGTGGCAAAATTACTACCAACAGCTTTTTGCCAAATCCAAGAGTATTTGAACATATCAGGATTACTCATCACCAAAGCACTGGTAAATGGTTGTGAAGCGGTCAAAACTATCGCTCCGTTGTTTTTTATAATTCTCTTATATTGCTCCCATAATGGCTCAAAAGGAATAATTGTATCCCAATGACAGGCAGTCGTTCCATAAGGTAAATCGCAAAGTATCATATCAATACTTTTATCAGGTATATCTTTTATAACTTCCAAACAATCCCCACAAATTATTTTATTTATAAAATCTTCTGGATATTTCATCTCTTTTTTATTTTTCATCTTTTAAGTTGGAGGGAAGTAAAATCTTACTTCTTTTATTTCATATGGACTTCTAAAATCTTTGTATAAACATTTGGTTCCGAATAGCATCGTTTCACTTTCTTTTATGGCTTCCTCTGCTTCTTTTTTAGTTTCATAAATCGGGAATGGTTGGTTTAAGTCCATAATCAATCTTCCTCTCATTATTTTTGCATATCCAATTCTTTTTATTTTCATATTTTTCATCTCTTTTTTATTTTTCATCTTTAAGGGGGGTAATTTTGCCATTTTCTACCTTAAACATTGGATAAGTTTTAAGCATTAAATTATCTTCAATTGCTTTCATCTGCTTATTTATTAACTCTTCTTGTGTGCAAAAATCCACCCAAAATCTGTAAGTTGGCGAAGTAATATATCTCCAAATATGTTTTATTTTTTTCATCTCTCTTTTATTTTTCATCTTGAGGGGGTTAAGATTTTTTGATTTTATCTAAAAGTTCCTGTTTTTCTTTATTAACCATTAAAGCAATCTCAATTGCCCATTTTTTAAGATGCATTGAATAAGGTTTATCTGCCCCAGTTTCATCAGAACAAATATCATCTACTAATTTTTCGTATTTCTTGTAATCTTTTTTCATAAGTTTTCTGGCTTAAATGTTTTACTAATTGTTAGAGATTTTTCTGTTATATTCCTGCTCTATCATTTTTGCCTTTCTTTCTTTCAAATAATCTCTCAGTTGAAGTAAATCCCATTTTTCATCTATAGCCCTATTTTCCAAAATAGTTATAATGCAATTTAATTCTGCCCCAACACCACAATTATAAGCATCAACCCATTTTTTCCCAACGAATAAAGAATTAAATCTCTCTTTGTCTTTTAACACTCTTACCTTTTTCCAAAACTTTTTGGTTTTTTTTATTTGAGGAGGACTTGTAATTTTTCCGCAAGAAATACATCTCCAATTTTCTTCTCCGCCTCCTTTTGCGATTGCTGGATGCTTACAGATTTCTTTTTCAATTAAATCAAGGGGTTTGTCTTTCCAGTTTTCTTTTGGCGGTTTTGTATTTTTCATAATGTTTTTATTAGTTGGGCGAGAGATTCTTGGAGGTCGGTGAGGGCTTTTTCAAAACCTCTTGTGTATTCTGCCCCCCTCATTTCAATCATTTCGTTATGGTTCTTCATTATTTCTATATCCTTTATCACCGCTTCTAAAAGGGCTTTTTGGGAGGCGAAGAGGTGGGATTTAATGTGTTCACGATTTGGTGTTTCCTTAAAAATAGGGAATGGGGCTCCACTCCCAATAAATTGCGGAAATCTTTCCTCAAACTCCTCTACACCCTTTCTAATTGTTTCTGATGTGTGTTTCATAAAGTTTCAAAATAAGATTCTGCGGATTTGCCAGAGGCGAGGTGGTCTATAAATTGGTGCTGGCGATAAAGCCAAGGTTCACAAGAATCAACTCCTTCCCATTCCATTTTCTCACAATTCGTGCATTGTTTGTGATTCGCATATAAAACTATTTTAGCCCCACAGCACTTTGAGATGTGAAAACCTTGCATACCTTTAACTTTATATCCTTTTTCCCACCTCATCGCCTTTCCAAGGCATTGCCAGAATTGAGGGTCAAGGAAAATATCCGACCATTTGAAACTTACTGGCATTTTATATCCTTCCTTTATTGCTAATTTTATTGCGTCTGGTATTGTCATAATGGTTTATTTAATAATTACTTGGTCGTAGCACCAATCAAAATCTTGATTTGTCTTTTGAAAACATTGGATAAGTTCTTGTTTCTCTTTTTCGTGATATTCTTTTCCGTATTGGTTCGCAAACCTTACTACCTTAATCAAGCCCAAAACGACTAATCCCATCACTACTATAATTGCTATAATTGAGAAAATTATCTTTATGTTTTCGTTCATAATGTTATCGTTCACAATTTTTTACTAAATTATATTATTCTGTGCGGATACTTTTGTGATTCGCTTTGTCCAATTTTGCCTGATGGATATGATACCAAATAGTATTAGAACTTTTAAGCCCGACAACTTTTCCTATTTGCCTCATTGATAAGCCTTTTTTATAAAGTTCCAGAATGGTTAATTCTGTTTTTGTGGGTTTTTTAATATATCCGCTTCCATTACATAAAGGACATTTTTTCATAACACTTATTTTTCTGATTTGGGGTTAATCTTCTATGGTTTCCGCCACGCCTACAAAGAACACCTCACCTATTTTTTATTTAAGTTGGTTTTATTGAGTTATCTTGGTTCATATCTTGGATACATTTCCTGTGCCATATCATAAAGTTCACCGACTATTTCTTCACACGATTTTTGAGGCAAGTCAGGAAGATAATTCTGCTCACCAATAATTCGTGAAGGCATAGCAAGACCATTCGCATATCCCCACATTTCTCTTTCGTATGCGATTTTTTCAATCCAATCGTTATTTACCTCAAAAGTAATCTGTTGAGAAGGTCGGTGATTTATCCAAATAATAAAGGCAAGAAGCCCTATCAGGAATAAAATTACCCAATCTATCTCTTTCTTTTCTTTTTGTTGTTTTATCCTTTTTCGCTTTTTCATAATCTCTTTTTAACGGGTTATTTTGAGGACTGATTTGTCTTTCCATTCTTTTACTGGTTTGCCGAAATTTCTTTCCGCTTCTTCTGATGCTTCTTTATCTGACCAGCCATATTGATAGATTTTACCGCAATTACCACACTTGTATTCATTTTTCTTCATAAGGTTTAGAGTTAAGGGGTTAGGGTTTCTTCTTTTTCCCGGCGCCGGATTATGACAAAGGCGTAATCGTCGCCGTTTTCTTTGAAGATTCTGATTTTGAATAGTTCTGTGTTAAATATCTCTTTGCCCGCATTATACGGCATATTTATCACAAAAGTTTTATCCTCTGTTATTTTGTTTTTTAATGGTTGAGTTTCCATAAAAATTAGATTCACATCATTGATAGCCGTAGCATTTTCTCGCCCTCGTCTTTTCTTTCTTTGGCGGAAAGTTCTCGTAATCGTTCTAATGAAATCATCAGTTTTGGCGCGAACTCACTCGGAGGTGCTTTTAACTTCTCATTCGCCCGGGGCGGGTATAGCCAGCAATTCTTCAAAAAATCCGTTTTGTTGATTATGTAATCTCTGCCATTGGGCATTTGAAAGATTATTTTTTCCACCCAGTTAAAGAATTTTCTTTTAATAAGCCGCTCATCTATTCCTACCGCGCCTGTGCCCGATTCTGCCTGTCTGAATAATCTTTTTTCAGTGATGCGGAAAGTTATTTCCTTGTTTAATAAATCGTAATATCCCACAAGGACTTTGATTTTATTGACGGGCGAAATTATGTAGATAGGGGTTGGCATAGTTGTTCTCTTTTTTTATTTTTTCCAGCAATGCTCCGACTTCCTCAACCATTATTCTCTTGTGGCGACAGAACTTTCCTATCTCCCCGGCCCAGCAACTGCACCAGACATCGCCCGTTTCGTAAACCTTCACCTGCCGCATCACTCCTGTCATCGACTTGCTCGGTACCTTGTAAGAGAACGCCACCTCCGGATAGTTCTTTTTTCTATGTTCTTCCGGCCACCAAATCATCCCAGGACATCCTTGATTATTTGGAGCCCACTTCGGGCAAACCCAGTAATTCTTTTGCGGATGCTTCTGGAGTGGCGTCTTGCAGTGCTCGCATGGCGGGATTGCCTGCCCGGCTAAGTTTGTTTGGTCTGGCATTTTATTTGGTCCAGCCTCCTCCTCAGCATGACGCAGTTGAGGAAAGCCTTCTTGTCTTTCTCGTTGTCCTTGAACTCCCTGAATGCGAAGTCCCCGGTGTCCTTGTGCAGTGCTATCACTATTCTCCGGTCTATCTTTTTCCCCGTCTCTTCCTCATAGGCCAGTTGATATCCTGCGGCCTGAATAGAATGCTCCGGATAGATTCCGTCAGGAGAGATACTTGATGGCTTTGTGCTTTTGAAGTCGAAGAGTATCAGGTCCTTTCCTATCTTTCCTATCGCATCTGCGGTCCCGGGATATTTGTGCTTTTTGCTGAATACCATCCTCTCGCTCTCAAGCCAGTTAACCTTGTGAATGTTCTGAAACTGCTGGAATGCGATGAGGCCGTTCTTTGATTCCAACCTTTCTGGAATAGGGGCCTTCCCCGTCTCGATCCATTGACTTATCAGGGCGTGAATTTCCTTGCCGATATCCATCATTTCTTTTTGGACATTCTTGTATTCTTTCTTGGCCAGATCAACCAACTCCGGAGTGATTGCGTAATTTCCCTTTTCTCTTTCGGCTAATAAATATAATCCCATCATTTTCACGGCCCACCCTTTCAGTGCCTCTGATTTGTCGATTATGCCAGTGAAGTATGTTACCCCTGGTAGCCATTTGCCGTTCTCGTCATAATAACTGTGCTTGTCGGCATGGTCGGTCACGAACTTTATCTTGACCGTTCCCTTGTATAGTTTGATGATTTTTGTTTCCTCCATATTACTGTTTGTTTATTTTCTTTTGCAGGAGTGTGGCATATATCGTTGTCGCTTCGCTCTTGGTCATCTTATCCCAGTCCACTGTCCTCTTGATTGCATTTTCGACCATTCTGGCTGTCATTTGCGCGGTCTTGGCTCCCAGGTCTTTGGTCAGATCCACGATCCTTTTCTTGTCTGATTCGCTGTACAGTATTTCCTTTACTTTGTTTTCCTTGGTGGGTGAGAATCCGTTCACTGGAACAATTGCTTGCGATCTTACCTTTCCATTCTGTATTTCCTCTGCGGAAGTGCTAATGGCATGCCCGATGTTGCTTGCCTGCTCTTCTGAAACTTGACCAGTACTCAACATCTTTCCTATTTCTTTCATCATGTCTTTGTGGATCCTCATTCCGAAGACCTTCTTTATTGCCCTGACCTTGGCCCTGGTCTGCGCGATGTGGTTCTGGTATCCCTTTAGAGTGCTCATCTTCGTTGATGCCAGCGAACATTCTCCGGTGATCCAGTCGCAGAGTGGCTTGCCACTTTTGTTGACCAACCGGCATTCACAAATCGCCTTATCCTCGTCCGTCTCGCTGTGTCTGATCCAGTGGTATTCGTATTTTACTCCGGAACTGTATTGCTCGGCTTTCTCTTCCGAACCCAGTTCGTTGAAGTATGGCATATTCCCCAAGACGTTCACTCCGAATGGGGAGATATGCGATGCCTTTGCAGTGAAGAGGATCAATGCCCTCTCGTCTTTCTCTTTCTGGTCCCTTGGTCTGCTCATCAATCTTTGAGACCCGGCCCAGAGCAATTCTCTTTCCTGCTTTTTGACTAATTCCTTCGTTGTTTTTTTCTTTTTTGTTTTTTCCATTTTGTTTTAGTTTATTGGTGGGGACTCCGAAGGGATGATTACCTTCGCGCTCTTCCGAGGTGCCTAAGACATTTAGAATGCGTTGCCGCTACTAAACATCCCTCATGAGTAGTTAAGCCAAGTCCCCACCAATGCAACCCATTTTAATTTGTTATTTCAACTTTTTAATTTGCTTTTTCGGCTTCTTCCGCTTCCTTTTGCTTTGCTTCCGCATCCGCTATTTCTTCTTCTACTCCTTTTTTGACTTCTTCAACCTTGCCAAAGATAACATTTATCACGCCTGTTATTCCCTCTGTCATTATCGAGCCAGCGTCAATATCGTCTTTCAATTCTTTTAAGTCCACGAGAATCTGGTTGATAAGAATTAGTTTGTTTTCCATTTTAGTTTTTTACTTTTTAACTCCCGGACTCCTTCCGGGATAATGAAGTTATAACCGACCTTTTTCCCTTTAGAGGAATTACAACTTCTACATAATGGCTGTATATTGGTAATATAATTATCGCCACCTTGACTTATCGGAATGACATGGTCAATTGATAAAGTGATTTTTGGTTCTTTCTCGCCACATTTTAAACAAGTATAATTATATTTTTCCTTTAAATCTTCCCATTGCTCCCTTGTGAATGACCCTTCTATATTTCTTAATTTCATTCGCCTAATCATATCCATATAATTTCTATATTGTCTGTGGGTTTTATTCCATTCTCTGTTTTTCCTTCTCCATCCTTCACTTCTATAATAATCTTTTTGTAATGTTCTTCCTCCTTTCCAAGCAGGATTTTCTTTACCATTTCTGAATAAAGAAGTGGATTTTTTCCATAATTGACTCCCTTTCATTAACTTACTTAATTTTTTCTTATGTTCTTTTGAAAGATGTTTACCCTTCATCCCATTACCAAGATTTTTTATTGCTTGTTCTTTATGTTCTTTTGTTCTTTTGTAAATTCCTATTGGCATATTTTTTTTTAATCTTTGAAACCATCGCTGGTGTAATGCCAAAAAACTTGGCAATGTCAACGCCAAGTTCGCCTTTTTTCAATTTCTCTATTATTAACTTATCTCTTTCTGGGTTGCCTCTTTTCATAGTTATTGTTTCTATTTACATATTAACTTATCATCAACCTTTGTCAAGCATTCCAGCAAAAGCCCATTTTCCCTCTTAAAAAATGGGGTTATCCACTTTTACCGATTTCCCGCGGACTATTTTTTATTTTGTCTGCGAGGGATTTTTCCATTTTTTTCTAAAACATTGGCGAGGGCGTTCCCCTTAATCTTTCTTCCGCTATCTTACAATAAGCGGGCGAAATTTCTATGCCGATAAAGTTTCTGCCGAGTTTTTTGGCAACTATTAAAGCAGTGCCACTACCGGAAAAACAATCAAGCACAATTCCGTTTTTAGGACAGCCGAATTTTATTGGTATTTCGCACAATGCTTCTGGGAAAACAGCGAAATGGTCTACGGAAGCCCCGACCTCCTTTTGAAAATTGTGCGGTTCGCTTCCTATGAGCCAAATTGTGGGGAGATTTTTACCTTGTATATTCTCACCCATCCTTTCATATAAACTAATATCTCTTCTTCTACCATTTAATACTTCTATATTTTTTCTCTTTTGAAACTTTGGAAAACTATTTTCAGGATTATCTTTGAAATCCCGCCAACTTCCTGGGACTCCTTCGTGATTGCCTCGTGGGTCATTGACTTTGTTTCTCTGCGTTCTTACTCTCGGACTATTAAAACTTTCGGCATTTTCATTTCCTCTAAACTTTCCACGATATTTTGAATTTGGATATAGTTCTGGCGTTCTTACAAAGCCACTTCCTAAATGGTGTGTATCTTCTCTAAAATCCGTTACTCCTAAAACTTGGTTTGGTAATCTGACTACATCAAGATTAGAGTAATACTTTTTGCTTTTAACAAAAAAATATAACTCTTCTCCACTTTCGTTAAATCTGTCTTTTACCGAAGTCGGCATTACGCTTCCTATGGTGCGGTTTTGTTTTTTAATAAGAACTTGTTTCGCCCATTTGATTTTATTCCGCAAAATCCAACCTTGCTCATCTATCATTTTTATCGCCAATCTTTCAGGTTGCATTAGCATACATTTTTCTGATAAATTCTGTTTGGGTTTATTCCACGATTGTCCAATATCTTCTTTTTTGAAATTATGACTATGTCCTTTTCCACCAGAATTATGAGTCCCATAACAATCTCCCATGTTAAGAAAAAATGTTCCCGTCTTTTTAAGAACCCGTTTTAATTCGGCCGTAATCTCTAAAATCTTTTTAAGATATTCTTCAAAGGTTTTCTCTAATCCGATTTGGCCATCAACTTGATAATTTCTTAATCCATAGTAGGGCGGACTGGTGATTATTAAATCTATACTTTCATCCGGCAGTTTTTTAAGTTCTAAAAGGGCATCCCCGCAAATAATTTTATTTATTATGTCTTCAAGTTTCATTTTTTATTCTTTTTAATGGTTGATTTTGATTGTGAACCCCTTTTCCTGCAGGGCCCACAGACGCTTTCCGTATTGAGAGAACTCTCCCTCCGTCATTATGATGTCATGCCTCAAACCTGTTTTCTCCGAATGCATCAAGCGGCCGGTGCGTTGCAATTCTTGCTGCCGAGATCCGAAAAGGAAATCAACCTCAATTAAAGTTTCAAGTTCTTTTTTGAGATCTGTTATTTCCATGTTCTAAATTATAACCGGCGACACAGGCATCGCACCATTGTTTCTTTTCGCCGACGATTTCTATTTCTTCTAATTCGCAACCCTTTTCGTGGCAGTTTTGACAAGTGTTGGTTTTTGGGGGTTCTTTGATCATAGTGATTTTATCGGCGTTTTCTCTTTTATGAGTTGGTATCTCTTAAGACCGACTGGATTAACCGTTCGTTCGTCGTTTAAATTATTAAAAACACTTTCTTTAGTATTATTCTTTAATATATGTTCTTTAATGGCTGGCACACGGTGTGCATCCCCCCCTGGCATGCTATGTGCCACCCTCCCTGGTGTGTTTTGGGTATGGTGCATTTGTGCATCCCTCTCTTGGATGATAGATATCAGTTCCAAGTTAATCCTGTAGGTATTCACCTTGCCCTTCAATGTCCTATCAACCAAAATCAGGTTGTTTTCCTCTAATTCCTTTATCCTTTCAAAAACCTCCCGAATCTTGCAGTCCATTCTTTTGGCCAGATAACTCTTTGGCCATTTAATTTTCTCAAGATTGGCCTTTGCGAAGATTCCAAAAAGGAATTTCGCTCCCCAACTAAGCGCCTTGCTCCTCATTAGTTCCTCCGGTATCGGTAAGAATGAGAATTGCAGTTTCATAATTTTAAATCAAAAGCGGCGAGTCATCTGGGAAGATGTGCCACCCGCCGCCTTGATTTTCCCAGATGATTTTGTTTATTTGTTGGCATTGGTTTTTCGACTGATACACCTATTTCTATAATGCTCTACCCAAGACCCCCTGTCAAGTTTTCAATCCCCACTTTATTCAGTTTCCTCTTCTTCTTCCTTTGGAGTTTCTTCTTTCTCCGGAGTTTCTTCTTCCGGTAAAGTTGCTGTGTCTTCTGGCATAATTTTGACAAACTTGATTATATTATGCGTAATAAAACGGCGACTTTTTCGTCTTATTTTGAAAGTAGGCCTCGCCTCCCGGTAAGGGGGGCTTTTTTATTTAAGATTTAATTTCTGCCAACAATTCGTCCACAAGTCCATAAAGTTATCTTATTATCTTGGATTAGATAAACAGCGAGTTCTATCTGTTGTTCAGAATTCCAAATGTCGGGATTTTCTATTCCATACTTTGAAGCATAATAATAAAACGTAGGAATTTGATATTGTAAAATTCCGATTGACCCCCCATTCGGGTCTTTTTTATTCCAAGCATCAGGATTAAATCCACTTTCGCATTCTATCAATTTTATTAGAATATCGGCAATTTCGGGGTATTTTACTTTCAACAGAGTATTTATCCCGTTAAGGTCTATCTCTTGAATTTTAACGTTTAGAACTTGAATAATAGGGCTTTCAGGAGGGGTTCTCCCTACCAAAGTATTCCCCTGCAAAATCGTCAATTCCGGTATTTCTGTTATTAAATTATGGATTGAAGTGGCGAGAGGCAACAAGGAAAACATCACCACGAATCCTATAATTTTTTTAGCATTGTCTTATTATATCACTTCCTTTTCCTTGCCTTTTAACCATTCCCTGATTATATTCACGAAAATTGGAATGAGTGCTGCGATAATTGGAGTGATAGCTGAACCAAAATCTAACTTTCCTATTGCCCCTAAAATATAAAGTCCAGCAGTTCCAGTGGCGGCGATTAAAGCACCTTTGCCTATCTTTTTAAGAGTTTCTGGGTCAAATGAGTTTTTTACCTGCATATTTTTCTCCTATTTAATTTTCTGCGACCTTTTTTTCTTTCTATCCCGCTTTGCTCTTTGGCGGGCGATAGGTTTGCTCATTTTTTTATTCTGATTTCTATTTGAAGATTTATTATTTTCCTGATGATTTCTAACATCTGCCGTAAAATTGAAACCTGCCCTTTTAATTGTGCCATATAATCCTTGATAAAAACATTCTTCCAGAATAACTGAATATCAAGACAGCCACCATATCCATTATCTTTATTCAAAGTATTGTAGTTTTTGTCGCATTCTTTCAAATCTCTGTGCAAGTGCGGGCCAGTGGATTTTCCAGTGTTGTCAGCCAATCCTATTAAGTCCCCGCCTTCTAAAATCTGCCCCGTATGGCATTTGAATTCTTTTAAGTGCCAAAATCGGTGCTTGTAGAATTTGCCGTTGTCCTCGCTGTTCACCACAACTCCCAAACCGCCATAGCAGTCAATGGAAGTTTCTATTACCATTCCTCTGCCGTCTGTATCCCAGTAAATCGGTTCAGCGTCTTTTGTGCCAAAGTCCCAGCCATTATGTCCTTTTAATCCGATAGATTGATAAAATGATAAAAGAGAAGAGGCTGTGTTTTCTAATCCAAACTTCTGTCCAATCCAGCAAAAGTTCATTGCTCTATAAATAATCATTTTTTCGGCGGTCTCACGAATTGTGATAAAACTGAAACCGCATTTTTAATTTGTAATAATTGTCTCGGCGTCAATGAAAACTTTTTTGCTTTATTTCGTTTTTTACTGGTTATTTTGTGCTTCATTTTTATTTTTAAGAAAGGTGGGTGTTTTAAAAGGCAACACCCAAGCCCTTGTTTTGTGGAGGCGGTTTTTCCCTCAGTGGAACTTCTGCGACAGGCACAAGAATGATGACAACTGCCCGAATTTCATCAGTAGGGTCAGGATTTGCGAAGACGATATAGAACATTCCGTCTGGCATCAGTTTCACCGAAACAATGTTCCAATTCTTGTAGGGAAAGTCGCTATCCTCCGCCTTCACCGACAGAACCAATAAAACAGATATGAACAGGAAAATCACAATCAGGGAAATCACGAATACAAGCCATCGGTTCGGTTTCATATTGCTTACCTCCTTTGTCAGAAAAATAGGAATCCAGCATCGGTCTGTTATTTTTCTTATCTTTCTTTTTGTCAAAAGATACATTTTATGCCTCCTTTCTGGCTGGAATATCGTGTAAGTGTTCGGGACACAATCCGCTTGAAAAATCTTTTAAGATATGGGGAAATCTTTTGGGGCAATTATCTCCCATCCCGCATCTTTCCAATTCTCCACAAGAATGGATGCCTTCCCACCAACAGCCAAAGATTTTTGAACAAACCAGACATTTATACAGCAACGCCTTTTCAATTCTGTCATTCATTTGAAATCACCTCCAGTTTTTTGATTGAAAAGAACTATTTTTTGTTATTTTTCCGCATAATAAGTAATTGTCCAATTTGACTAATCAACATAGTCATTGTCGCTATCCCAAAAGCCCGAAACCACCAAGTTATCGTTTCCATCTGCGATTTCAAAACTGCCACACTTATTGATATTTGTCCGTATTCATCGTTCAGTTTTGCTATGTGGTCTAAAATTTGTTGGATGACAGGGTCAGTCATTGAAGTTTGTTGAATTTGTCCCAATTTGGCAAATCTCTTACTTCCCTTTTTTCTTCCTTATAAAAGATAACTCCAATCGTGAATAGAATGATGGCGACAGTGATTAGTGTTCCTAAAATTGTCATATTATTTGTTTAAGAAATCTAATAAATTTATACATTTTTCTGGAGATTCATTTATTTCGTGCTCCCAGAAACGATAGATATTGAAGCCGTTGAATGTTAATACTTTATCTTGTCTTTCATCTCTTTCTTTTTGCCAAGATAAGTTATGGTAATATTCGCCATCACATTGGATAACTATTCGGTATTCTGGTAAATAGAAATCTACGATTGCGATATTACATAATGGAATTTGTTTTTGATAATTGATTTCTCTTTTTTTTAATTCTGCCTCTATTTTTAATTCAATGGAGGTATCTTTGAATTTCCTGTTGGGATTGTTAATATTCCATTTTCTTAACTTATTTTTAGTTTTTTCTGAATGAGGATATTTTCTACCTTTTCGTCCTTTACCCATTTTAGAAGTATTTTTTATTTTCCAATGTTTTCCCTTAACCGTGTTGATTTGACCTTTACGAGCTTGTCGTATTTTTTTTATTGTTTCTTCTGTGTGTGTTATTCCTAATCTAATTTTATTTCCTTTCTTAAATTCTGTTTTAGATGATTTATGTTCTCCTTTTTGAAAACTCCCTGAATTTGATTTACATAATCCTTTTATTCCTTTATTCCACGCTTTTTGTCCTTTTTGAAATTCTGTTTTAGGATGAATTCCTTTTTGAAATCCAAATTTTCTACTTTTTTCTTTATGTTCTTTTGTTTGTTTATATCCTTTCTTTGGCATAATATTATAATCAAATGCCTGTCTTAAGGGTTAGCTCTTGACAGGCATAAAAAATGAGCCAACCCTTAGTTTGATTATAATACTTCAAAAAGTAAAGTCAAGTCAATAATCGGAAGTAGTCGACCAGAATAAACCAGCCAAAATCAATATTATAAAACCTATTATTACCGTTAAAATCATGGTTTTGTAGAAGGTATTAAGTTGGGTAATGTTCGTGGAATAGAATATGATAAAAATGGAAAAACAGCATCAATTGCTTTTCCTCCTTTGTATAATAGTTGTGATATTGAGGTCAAGGATATAGGCAATTGAAATCCTCGTATGGCTACAGCAGCCCCTATCCCAGTTCCAGGAAATCCACCAGCCATCCCGCCTCCTCCAACTAATATATCTGTTAAATTTAATATATTTTTATTAGCTCTTTTTACAGCATCTTCAATGATATTATCAGTAGCTTGAATAAATATTCTCTCCTCGTTCATTAAATCTTTTAATCCAGCATTTGATAATTGTTTTCTTAAATAATCAGTCGCAACTTTGAATTCTTCTTGACGAGGAGTTAATTTTGGGTCTAATCTAAAAGATGAGGTATTTCTCATTTGGTCTATAAATCTCCGCAATCTTAATCCTAAATCCATACTTACATTTTGCCCTTTTACAGATGATAATTCTTTTGATAATTGTGTTGCCTCTTTTGCTCTATTAGATAAAAATCCTGATTTAAATTGATTAACCACAGTATTCAAAATATCTTTATATCCTTTTTTATTGCCTAAATTTATTGTTATTCCTTCTAATTGTTTTGTTCTTACAGTTTGCTGAACTAAATTTTCCAATTCATCAATTTTTTTGATAGAATACACTGCCATATTTTGAGAATTACCTTTTAATCCTCTATCTAATAATTCTTTGGCTAATGTTGGATTTACTTCTTGTCCTTTTGCCACTGTCTTGTAGTATGCCCTTAGGTCATCTTCAGCACTTTTGAATATTTGGGAATAAAGTTTTTCTGGTACTCCTTTTGTTATAAATTTAGTTATTCCCGATATCATACTAATAGCAGGAGGAGTTAATAATCCAATTATTGCTGCTCTTTTTACTTCATTTATATCTCCACCTTTTTGTAAAACTGTTTTCCCTGTAAATTCAGCTGCTGTTCCTAATGATTTACCTACTAATCCTAATTTTACTCCTATTTTAGGGACTTTTGTTGCCAATTGAGCACCTTTTATTGCTAACCCAGTAGGAACTAAAAACTCTGCTATCTGTTCTGCGGTATATCCAATTTTCTCTGCAGTAGTTTGAGGTTTTAATGATTCAGGAACTGTGGTAATTTTTTTTAATAATTCTGGGGCTTTTCCTTGTTCTTGATATTGCGTTATTTTTTCTCCTGCTTTTTTAATAGGAGCAATGGGAATTTTCTGCATTATTTTTCCTGCTCCATAAGCCAAAGATTTACCTAATTCCATCGCACGAAAAGGTAAACTCATTGCTCCTTTTGTAGCACCTGAAATTGTCTCTAAAACAGGGTTTTCAACTGGTTGCTGTTCTGGTTTTTGTTGCCCATAATTAGCGAACTCCTCAGCCGATAAGGTTGTTCCTACAGGATATAATTTATTAAATTGTTCTTTTGAGATTGTTTCTCCAATTTTAGGTATTACCATATTATTTTATTCTGGTATAAGAACCATCGGCATTTTGTTGCCATTGAGTTCCATCTGGTTTAGTAATTATATTTCCTCCAGTTTGTGATTGATTATATGGGGTCGTAAATCCGCCTGTAAAATTTGACCACAAATCTTCAATCCCCCCTGTTTTGGCCTGTGACTCAAACATCTTTGCCTTTCTTGATGCTGCATCATTTATAGAATTAACAAGAGTTCTCAATCCTTTAGTTATATCAAGAACTACCTTAGGATTTACAGCTTGTCCTTTGTTCAATTTGGTCAATGCTAATTCAAGATTCTCTTGTAAGGATGAAGCACCAGTTAATAATCCTATCTCTCCCTCTCTTACGGCTGATTGATAATTATCAAGGATTTGAATAAATTGATAAATTGCTATTAATTGATTTGCTCTATTGGATGGGTCTTTCTCAAGAGTATCTATTAAACTTGCCGTTGTTGAAGCTCTATCTGCTGCCGCTATTAATGGAGATTTAGAATATTTATCGGCAAGAGAATTAAAGTTAGTAATTTTTCTTTGCTCTAATTGTTCTTGTTGATATAATGTTAATTGTTTTTGTCCTTCTGATTGAACTTTTTTCCAATCAATGAGAGGAAGAACTTTATCTCTAATTTCTTCTGGAACAGCAGTTGGAGACCCCCCCGCCTCTATCATACCTACATATCCTTGTAAAACTTCTGGAGATGGAGTTATTTTAACAAGGTCTAATCCTATTTGTCTTACTGTTCCTAAAATAGATTCAAAGTTCTGTAATCGAGCATCTTGTGCCTTAATTTTTGCTGATACTGCATCAATTTCAGGTTCTAATGCTGATATTTGTCCACCTCTAATAGCCGATTGCTGAGAGGGACTTAAAACTCTTAATGATTCAGGAGTAATTTCAGCTTGTCTTCCTATTGCCGCTCTTTGTAAAGCTGTTTGTTGAGAAAATAAACTTTCATTACCAGCCGTTCCTTGTGCTTGGCGAAGCATATCCCAGATGGCTAAATTGAATTTTCTAATTGGGTCTTCGGTTTGAAATTGATTAAGATTTATTGGTTGATTTGTTGTTTGAGTAGTTGAAGTAGTCGGAGTTATCGGTGTTTCTGTTGAAGGAATATTTAAAGTTTGTCCCGAATATATTCTGTTCGGGTCTGTAATTTGAGGATTAATTGCCATTAATTCCTGAATAGTTCTTCCACTTCTACTGGCTATTTGTGATAAAGTATCACCTTGTTGTATTTGATAGTTTGCCATTATTTTAATAATAATTTATCTATACATTTTTTAGCAGATTCGTTTATTTCGTGTCCCCAAAAACGATACACATTAAATCCATTAAAGGTTAGAGCTTTTGTTTTTTCTTCGTCTTTTTCTTTTGCTCCAAGTTGATTATGCCAATAGTCACCATCGCATTCAATTACTAATTGACGTTCTGGTAAGTAGAAATCAACTATTGCGACTTTACATAATGGAACTTGTTTTTGATAGTTGATATTTCTTCGTTGAAGTTCTGATTCTATTTTTAATTCTATACTGGTATCCTTGAATTTTCTGTTAGGGTTATTTATACTCCAAATTCTCATTTTTTCAATTTCCTCTTTGGTATGTGGTCTATGTGGTTTTCTTAATTTATTTTTAGTTTCCTCTGTGCGAGGTATCCCTTTATTCCATGCTGGTTTTCCTTTTTGAAATCCAAATATTTTTCTTTGATGTGCATTTTTAATTCCTTCACTCATCTTTTTCTTAATTCCCTTGGTTATAATTTGTTTTGCTCTTGCTATCCTACATTTTTCTTTTGCTTTTTCAGTATGATGTTTTCCAGTAATCCAGGGAAGTTGCCCTTTCTTAGAAATACTTATATTTTTTATCCATTCTTTTCTTTTAATTTGATTTTGGGGACTTGGCATATTAATTCATTGTATATCTTTATGAATAGAAATTCAAGACCCTTTTTCTGCGTTCTGCCTCTTCTAATTCAGCTTGCCTTAATTGTTGGGCTGTTATTTGTTCACGCTCCATTGAACCCGTTATCCCACCAGTTAAATTATATAAGTTTCTTGTTCCTAAGGGAGCAAACCCCCCCATACCTTTGGTTGAAACACTATATGGCTTATAGGAAGGATATGTTACTCCACCTAAATTAAGAGAACCGATGGTTCGCTCTGCTTCTGTTCCAGCTTTTTGTGCCCCATAAGCAAGAGAAGTTCCTAATCCCGTCATTGTTCTTTGGGTAGCCCCAGCTAATTCTTGCTCCCGTGTCATTCTACCACCGCTGAAAATGGTGCCTTTTTCTGCTTCACTTTCCCGCTGATATGCCAAGTTCTGTTTAAATTGGGCTTGCTGAGTTTCCACTGTTTGCTTATATTGCTCAGAAAGATAGGAAAGGTCGGTTTCTAAATCACCTTTAATTGCGGAAAATTGACCTTTATAATAAGGAGAAAATTCTGCCTCTGCTTGTTCTTGAAATTGTTTAATTAATGAGGCATCAATTTCTATGTTCGGATTGACTATTTTCCCAGAATCCACGATTGATTTCAAAATGTCTTGGATGCTTTTAAGAATGACATTCAAATCTTTATTTCCAGTATCGTAAACATTAGTTTCTTTTGGAACATAATTTCCAGAAGTGTCTTTTGTTAATTGTTCGGTATCGGTTAATCCATATTGTTGTAATGCTTGCTGTTGTGCCTGTAAATCTGTTATCTGAGATTGAGTAGTGCTTATTTGTTGTTGAGTTGACTGGATAGTAGGAGATGGTATAGGTGCCGGAGGGATTATTGGGAATTGTTGTTCGGTTAATCCATGGGGTGGAATTGGAGATTCTGCTATTTTTGGTGCCTGTGCTATCGTGCTGTATTTTGGAGCTTCTGCCAATGTAGAGTATTTTTTCTCTGTTGATTGCAGAGCACTTAATGTTCTCTGACCCCAGTATCCAGGATAACCAGCAGTATCTACTCCCAAATCAGATTGTAGTTTTGCCACTGCCGATTTTGTTTGGTTTCCATAATAACCAGTAGCACCATCAGGGATTGAATATCCTTTAGAAATTAAATATTCTTGAAGTTTTTTTACTTCATTTCCGCTTTGATTAGGTTGTAGCGATATAGTCGGATAATTTGGCATATTTTTTAAGAAAGTTCTTGTTGTTCCTCTTCAAATTTTTTTATGTCTTGGTTTTTCATATTTTTATATGTTTATGATTTCTATTACACGACCCACTGCTCCGTTAGTTGGTTCAGATGAAATCTTATATTTAATTTTGCATTTCTATGACTGTCCCATCAAGAGCTGGAATTGGGCCGTCTCCAGTGTATCCTCCGTTCACTCCATATCCTCTCTGTCCCCCTGTTCCTGCGACTGTCCTGATTAAACCACTCCCAGTTTTAGAACTATAAATAACGACCACAACTCCCCCACTTCCAGCACAACCTGCCGCACCTCCTCCTGCCGAACTCGGGCCAGAACCATTAGCCGCATCCCCGCCATTGCCTCCGTTCGCCTCTATATTTCCGCTTAATACAATAGTTTTTGCGGCAACCCACACTATTCCTCCTGGGCTTCCCGAACCTCCGCCACCACCTCCATAGGTTGTGGGTGCGAAGTCGTGTCCTGCTCCTCCACCTGAACCCCCTGTCCCAGCAGACGACTTCAGGGTGGTTGAAAAATCGGCTTCTTCTTTCATTATTATTATCCAAGGCAATGTTCTCGGCTTTGTCGTGGACAAAGTCCTAACACCATTACTGCCTCCTACTCCACCAGTATGTTGGCTGCCTGGCTCTCCCCCTCCTATTCCCCCAGTTTGTCCGTTCACGCCTACTGAATTTGCGATATTGTTACCATTGCCTCCAGGAAAACCATCACCACCACTTATCCCATCACCTCCGTCTTTTCCGCTTACTGCTCCTGCCAAAGTCCCAGCAGATAAAGAAGCACCACCTGTTCCAGCAATATTCACTGCGGCGTTTCCTCCATTATTCCCATTTCTGTGAACCTTATAACTACTCCCGACAGTTAGTGTCCCTTTAACGAATAACCTGTACCCTCCGCAATCCAGATTTCCTCCACTTAAAGTTAGGTTGTTGAAATAGGCATCTCCGGTTAAAACATTGGAAGTAATCGGACCAGAACTAAAAGAACCAGAGTTTATGTCCACTGTTCCGTCTAAACCATCGCCGAAAACTGCTAATCCTCCAGGTGTATTTGCTACATCTAATTGCATCCAAGCCGAATCATTGCGGAAATAAAGTTTATGGTCAGTTCCTGCATAAATATCTCCTTCAACTGGATTTGCAGGGGTGGATTGGCTTCTAATTCTTAATGCCGAACCTGTCCCGTCTTGGTTTAATTCAAGCAAAGTATCTTTATTTTCATTAGCCCCGCCAGAAATATAAACGATTGGATTTAAACAACTTGCTATGTTTCTTATAAAAGAGCCAGTTTTTTCATCTTTCCCACTTGTCAAATGAATATAGGTTGAAAAAACATATGTTCCTGTCCCAGCCAAAGTTATTGCTCCTGAAGTTTCTAATTGAATCCAGGAAGCACAACTGGTATAGGTTCTTAAATACTTCACCCCCGTCTCATCTATTTCAAAATAAACATTTCCACCACTTGTTAAAGTTATATGCCCTCCCGTAATATCTCCCAAAGTTCCTGTTGCTGCAGATAAAGTTCCTGCAAAAGTAGTGGAGTTTCCTGATTTATCATAAAATATCCCTTGCCCGCCAGCATAATTCCCTATAATAACATCACCTACATTTGTTCCTCCGACTATACATTTGAAAACATCGGCAGCGGCATCATCAATGACCTGTATTCCAGTGTTTGCGTCAGGAAATATCCTTACCCTTGCTCCAGAAGCAGCACTATCGTAAGTTCCACCAACTTCATCTACTTTGACAGTCGGGTCATAGCCAGAAGCAAATGTTGTAGAACCTGAAATTGTTATATTGTCAGCATCTATTGTAATTCCTTCTGCTGAAGCATTGATAGAAGCAATAACATTGCCTGTCTGGACTGGCGTAAAATTAAGTTGAGTTGTGGTAACGGAAGCGGCATAAATATCTCCCCCATCTATTTTTGTAATATCGCTTGAATGTCGCCAATTAGAAAGATAAACTGCTCCGTCAATTAAAATCTTTGAAGCGGCAATGGCGGCTGTGGATTCAACATCTGTATTGCCGACATTTCGTGGTGCGGCTGATTTTACCGTTGAAAAACTTGCCGAAACATTGCCCGAAGTATCAACCGCTTTTATCCAATAATAATAAGTCGTTCCACCTGTTCTTCCGCCATCTATAAAATAATTGGTTCGGCAATTTCCTATTAAAACAGCAGTTCCGCTATCGTTTGTTTCACTTCTGTAAATATTATATGAAGCCAAATCAGAATCGGAGTTATGCGTCCATTCAACAATAATATATTGTATTCCGCCAGTTGCCGAACCTGCGGTTACAGTTGCTGGGGCGGTTGTGTCAGAAGCAGTTGTCTGGGTTATATTAGTTGAAAAAGCCGAAGAAGTGCCGTATTTATTCACCGAGCAAACTCCGAAATTATATGAAACATTAGGCGTTAATCCTTCAATGGTAATCGTATTAGTCGTGGCTGGAATATAAGTATAATAAGTCAGTGACGCCTTTTTATATCTGATTAGATAATGGTCAAAGGTATTTGTTGAAATTGCCGTCCAAGTCAATACTACATAAGCCGACTGCGAGCCGTCTGAACCTGTTGAAATACCGCCAGTGGAATATGCCAGTCCCGCAGGGACTGCGTCTGCGGTTAGAGTAGCGACATAACTAATTTGTGTCCCAGTAATTCCAGCAAGAGTTGAAGTTCCATCAATTATTGCTCCAGCCAGAGTTGCCACTCCAGTGTTAGATATTTTTCCAGGTGCCGAAGCGAATGTGGAAGCTCCTAACCACATATTGCCATTTATGTCGACATGGAAAGAAGTAGTATCCGAACCTCCAATATCTATTGCTCCTGCAGATAGTGTTCCACTAACTATTACATTTGTCCCATCAAAATTAAGATAATTCGTGGTCGTTCCAATATACAATTTCGGTATTCCTTCTTCTAATCCTAAAATATATCCCGTTTCATCATTGCTAAATGTTAATTTCCCCGATTGAAATCCCCCCACCGATTGAACCAATGAAGCAACCGAAGAACCAGATATTATTCTATCAGGATTTATATCAAAAGGAACTTCAACCTTCTCGGTTTCGAGCCGATAAAGTGATTTATCAAAATTGATGTAAAGTTGTGGGTCTTCCATACTAAATACACTTTTTATCCCTAATTATTGCCCTATTAATGCCCCTGTGAGCCGTTTTCTTGGCTTAGTGGCAGTATGTACCTTTCTCCTATCCAATGGTCTCACTCGTTGCTTCCAATATTTCAATACCACCGAATTCCAAAGGTTCTCCAACTGAACTTCCTGATATATTAAAATAAATTATATTTCCCTTGATATCCACAGTGAAAGATTTAGCCACATCACTTTCTATTTGATAAAGAGGTTTTAAGTCGCTTATATTTTCAGAATCTACCCGATACTTAACCATTGCTCCCGAAGCATTATCACTGATTATTGCCATTTTAGATATATGTTTTCTGGTAGAAAATAAACCATCTAACGAATAAGGTCTCGTAGTCAAAGAATAAAATATCGCACTCCCGTTATCGGTATTGCCAGTATTTGTCTTTAATACATTCCCATCATCATCTCCGCATAAATTATAAATGGTTATGCCATCGTTATATTTTGAACTAACCAAGAATTGTGTTGGATAACTTCTAAATGTCCATACCTTTGATGAAATTGTGTATCGTAAAACAACATTGATGTAAGAAATATCTCCAATACTCACATTGCCTACTTGAAAATATATATGATTTCCATCTTCCCAACCGACAATCTTTGAATAATTAGCCACAGTGATATTTTTTATGAAGTCAATTACTGGTTCTGAAATACAAGATATTCCACTTTCATTATATCTATAAATACCAGAAGAGTGATGAAAATAAATGCCATCTATCGCCTCTACTATACTTCTTCCCGAATAAGTTCCAACACTTATTTTTGGGTCTGGTTCTGTTTCGGTAGTTGAATATATTCTATAAAGATGCTCTCTCTTAAAAAGCAAAAGGGCATTTTTATATCGTTTCAATTTCGTCACATTGTCGCCATCTTGAGGACTTACATCGATATACCAACTACTATCCCAAGTAATATCCAGCGAAGAATCAGGCAAGGAAGAATAATAAACTCTATCAGTATTATTGGCTATCCATACTCTTGACCTGAAGTTGTCAATATAATGTCCTACTGGGGCTCCACTTACCTGCGTTGTTCCAAAACTGTTACTCGGGTTGCCGTCCCAAGTCATCGTGGCATCAACTCCATTTACCATAAAAATTAAATCAAGAAATGTGGTAAATTCTGCCTTGTATCCCGTGCTAACTGTTCTTTTTGAAGTCCAAGTTGAATCTACTAAATAATAAACCGTGCTTCCGTTAACTGCTAATATTTGATTATTGGTTCCATCGCCCGAATCTCTGAACTCATAGAGACCAAGAATATCTCCTGAAAGTTGATTTCCCAATAATGTTGTTCCCTTTCTTGTTTTAGCCGAACCTATTTGGTCGAAATCCCAGTTCATTGATTCTGTCACTACCGAGAGGGGCATCTGGCTATTTGAAACTGCCCCAGAAGTAATAAGTCCATCACTAAAATTCGTAAGATTAGAAGGGTCAAGTTTTATAATCATTTAAATATCAGGACAGAAATAAATGTCTTGTCCCGTGTGTTCTTTATTAATAAATGCTTTCTTCTTTTTCTCCCATAAAAGAAAGTCACCATCACTTGTTGGACTTAATGTTCCATTGCTCTTTTTATATTTAATCCGCCATTTTAAGAAATCAACAAACAAATCATATTGTGGTTCATCAAGTTCGTCACCATCGCTGTCATAAGCGGGTAGAATAGTATAATAATCCATATAAACATTCTCTCCCGCATAATCATCTGAGAAGGGGATGTCAAATTCAATTTCCTTTGTCTCGCCATTGATTGTATAAGCAGTTGGTAATCCAAAAGAAGCATCTTGCCATACATCTTTTCCTGTTGTATGTCCTCCTGTTTGAATTCCTGTAACGCCAGAAATAGTATTCGTTGCCTCCGCATTAGCAGTATAAACTATGCTATCTATCGTGGTGGCTACAGAAACTGCGGCAACTTTAATCGTTCCTGATTCATCAAAATCCCCAGAATCAGTTAAAACTATTGAAGTATCGGTATCGGCAACCGCACCATTTAATGTTGTATGCTGTATCCCGTAATAGTTCTTGTTAAATCTCACTATATCTTGATAATCAAGAGGTTGTCCGTCTTGCCCAATTCTTAAAGAAAGAATATGTTGATTCGTATTTGGATTCCTTAAATCAGTCGGCAAGGTTAATTGATAAGTGCCAGGAATGATGCTTCCTACATTGGCATTTCTCTTAATCCTGAAAGACCATCTGCCAATGCCTTCATCATTATCTAATTCTCTCCTTCCCTCCCATAATGCCTCATTAAGAAACTCATCGGTGATAACATCTCCTATTTTTTCACCAAGTTGGGTTAAAGCCCGTTTTTTAATAGACCATACAGAATTATCGGCAAAGCCAGTCGCAATTATTGGGTCTGAATAAGCACTATATTTAAGAGATGTTAAATTGTAAAATCTGTATTTATAATAATCGGTTGAAGCATCAGTAGTCCTTTGAATATAGGTTTCCGAAGAATCAGGTCTAATATCTATCGCATCTAATGCAGTATAATTTACTCCACTATCGGTTGACCTTGAAATTACTATTTGATTATAAGGAATAAATTGAATCTTTGTTCCTCTGGCGTGAGCGAACAATAAAGCATCGGTCACTATTGTAGTATTTGTTTGAGACGATACCTTTCTTATTTCTGCTATTTCCTCTCCGATATTTCCCACCAATACATATTCATTAGCCGAGAAATTACGACCAGAAATAATACTTAAAGTTGTTTGAGCACTTGCTTCGTCTGTATTCAAAAATGTTTTCTCATTTTCTGAAATATCGGGAAATTGAATAAATAATTCAACACCTATATTTTCTCCATATTTTGTTTTTAGTCGAGGTAATATCATATTTTTTCTCAATTATCTCCTTATCTTGATTATTTGTGGTTGCGACCTTGATTGTAAATAGAATCTTTTAATTTGAATCCGCCGAAAATCAGATATCCGATTAAAAGCAGTCCAGTCAATATCCACGGAATTATTTTTACGGGTATTTTTTTAAAAAAGTTTTGCATGAAATTATTCAACTATTATAATTCTGCTTCTGGTTGCGGCAGGGGCAGACACATCATCAGTAAAAACTTGTGAGCCGTCTGCCCCGTCTGCGTGAATTAACAGAACGGTATATGCGTCCCAGCAATAAGCGACTGTAGGCAAAGAGGCACTAAAATTAGCAGTCCATCTCGCTACTCCCTTGCTCACCCTGAACTCGTCTATCCAGCCGTCAAAATATCCACTATTATATTCTCCATTTCTGCCGATTGCGAATTTAGTGGTCGGGGTTTGGACAGCCAATCCAGAAACATCGTAAGGCGTAGTTTCTGGAACTCCGTCAAGATAGACGGTAATAGTATTTGCGTTTCTTACCATTGCGACGTGATGCCAGTTAGTGTTTGAGATGGCAAGACTTGTCAAATGGCTTCGGTCATCATTGGTTTCAAATCTAATGTTCCACTGAAGCAAATCCGTTGTCGGACTGATATACATCTCAACTTCATAAGTCCCATCGCTTTGAGTTTGCCCGAAAACCCTCATTCTTCCTGAATTGTAATTTGCTCTTTTTATCCAGAAATCTATCGTGAAGTTTCCGGAGTCATAATCAAAATCTGCATGGTTGGGGGTGTCAATGTAGTCGGGACCGCTTGTAGCAGTTAAAAGCGAACCAGTGCCAAACTCTTTATAATCAGTATCTACTTGGGCGGTATTATAGGCAGTAATCGTTTTTGCTGTTGGGTCAAGCAAACCATATCCCCCTTCATTCCCAACTGCTTCAATATAAAACTCCTGGTCTATTCTTTCTCTTGGTAGTTGGATTATAATCTTGAAATAAGATATTCCTTGATTCAAGATAGGAGTTTGGATTTGCTTATCCGCCCTTTGATTCGGCTTCGGTTTTTCTGATAATGTCCCTTTTGTTATCCAGATTCTATTTACCTGTTCATCTATATCGCTTAAAGTTGCAGATTCCCAGAAGTTTTCTGTTCTTGTTTCCTTATGTTCGCCGATTTTCGTTTCTTTAATAAGGGTTGATGTGGCAAGTTGAATAGTGGTGGTGGCGAAATCCTCAACTATGACTTCGTGACTGACATTTTCTTTAAGGATTTCTATGCTTTTTGCGGTTGTGCTGGCTCTCGGGAAATAAAGTTGGAGATTGATTATCTGTCCCATCCCGCTTTTGTTTTCAACCATTGCGTATAAGGTGATGTCCCAATTATTTGAAGCCGAGTATTCTTTTTTGTCTGTTCTGATGATAAAGTTCTCATCGCTGTTTTCGTCTGTGTAGGGGAAAGAAATCGTCTGTCCGTCAATCTCAATAAAAGGAATCTTATCGGGTATTAAATCCACTCCTATTGCGACCGCCACACCTATCCCTAAAATAGCCAGAATAATCTTTTTTGTTTTGCTTTTAATCCAGTTCCAGCAATTTTTTATTTTCTGGCGTATTTTCTCAAACATATTTAATTATTTATCATAATCAAAGTTAATCCTGACCTTGACATACGGTTCGGTATTAGAAGCCGATGTTATTTGGATAGAAAGGACATCATTGGCGTGAACTTGGTCATCGGAAGTCGTTGATTGCCCATATTCGTCAGCCAGAACCGTAGCTATGGTAGCAGTAGCCGTATTTGAAGCATCACCCTCGTAAATACTAAAAGTTACGCCACCGGCAGAAGCAGTGTATCCTATGACCGTAGTAATAGTGGCATCATAACCCATTGTTCTGAAGGGATAAAAGTTATCACCAGCAGTGGTTGTCGGAACAGTAATAGTAAAATCCATTCCTCCGCTTGCCGCATATTTATAGATGGTATCCCAAGCAGTAGCCGAAGCGTAGTCCAATACTCCGCTTATGGTTAGACCTGTAGTGGAGGCGTTGGTAAGCGTTATATTGCCCGTATCAGAATTAAATAAAAATCCTGAACCTGCTGTTGTCGTTCCAAATGCTACACTGCCCCAAACATCTAAAGCATAGGATGGAGTCAAAGTATTGATTCCTATTAAAGAAAAGGTGTCAGAAGCATGCATAGCGGTCGTGCTTGGCGATACCCAGTAAGATGCGGGAATAATTGCCGATTCAAGTTTTGTGGAAGTAGAGTTTAAATAACCCACAACGTAATCCCAGCCAATCGGGCTTGTCCCAGATGAATTGACAATATCCGCAGCCAAACTGCAAGCAGTCATTGTTGCGTCTGTGATGGTTGCGTAATCAAAACTGCCAGTTAGATTGAGATTTCCTGTGATAATAAAGTTTCCCGATGTTGAAGCATTGCCCAGATTATCTATTGTAAAAGCCCCGAAAGTTGAAGTGCCGATAACTTCTAAAATGCTGTCTGCGGTAGTGGTAGAAGTTCCGCCGATTAGCCATTGAGCAACAGTGGTTGAGGCATAGCCAAGCCCGTTTGAAAGAACCCAACTGGAAGTATCGCCACCTGTTCCTGTATCATCCGTCCCGCAAATCATAAGCCCGTTTACGTTTGTTTCCAAATTACAACTTGTATAAGTCGGGAAAGTAGAACTTGCCTCAACATTCAAATTTCCTTCTATATCAAGAGTATAAGCAGGACTTGTCGTCCCGATGCCGACGTTGCCGCTTCCTAATACTGTGACTTTGGCAGTACCCCAACTATCAATCTGAAGAAGAGTTTCCGCATCACCAAGAACCTGTTGTTCCGTAGTATTCTTCTTAGACCCCCGAAGAATAAGCGCCGGTTTAGTATCAGTTGGGTCAGTGGAACCGATAATGCCCTCTAATACCATTCCTGTCGCATCCCCATCAGAAATGCCACGGAATATAACCCCTCCAAGCGTTCCTGAAAGTGGTTGCATGTGAGCATAAACATTAGTTGACGCAACCAATGTCATTCCATGCGCAACATCAGTATCACTTAAAGCAAAGTTTCCATCCCAAACATCCAGTTTCGCTTGCGGACTTGTCGTCCCGATGCCGACGTTGCCAGATATTATTAAATTCCCGTCTGTGACTGCTGTCGTGTCATAACTACTGCCTACTGCCATACCACCAGACACGGAAAGTTTTGCCCCTGGGGACGTTTCCCCGATGCCGACGAGGCCGGTGGTGTCTATCGTCATTCGTGGTGTGTTGGCAGTTATATCTACAATGCCAAATTTACCACCACCAAACCATCCATCAGCATTATTAGCCGAAACTATTGCATATTCTCTGCCACCAGTATGTGTATTTTTTAATGATAATGTTGCCCGATAGCCATCGGCATAAGATGAGGTAATTTTAATTGTCGGATTATCCGCGTAAGAAGTGCCCGGACTAACTGTCAACAGTGCGTCTGGGCTCGTTGTCCCGATGCCGACGTTGCCGAGAGGGTCTACTACAAAAGTATCATTGAAATTAAATGTCGTGGTGCTTACAGATAAAATATTGGAAACGCTGTCATTAAGGAATAACTCGCCCTCTGAACCAGTATAAAAATAATTATAATTATTATCGCCAGAATTATAAAAAGTAAAAGCCGAGGAATCGTGCATATTCACATCTCCATAAATATCAAAACCGCTATTGAATGTGCTGTTGCTTCCGCCTCCAGTAATGGTTGAACTTGCTATTCCCCCAATCACCAATTCTCCACCTTGAAGTTCAAGTAATGAAGTTGGAGCATTAGTTCCGATGCCGACATAACTTATCGTATCGCTCGCATAAAGAGATGTGCCGTTTAGAATCCAAGTGGGGTCGTAAGTTGCGCTACCTGTTCCACACGCTTGCCATTCAAAACCATTTCCTGTTTCCTCGTAGGTCAGGCATTGTTCGTCAGTAGTGGCATTCGCATAACTTATTCTATCTACAACAACTCCTCCCGTAGTTGAACTAATGGAAAGCGTCCCCGCCAAATTAGCCAAATCTATATCTGCTAAAACTAATCCTATTGAATGTCCGCTTACGGTTAATCCTGCCGTTGAAGTAGTCAAAGCGGTTTCATTTCCGATTCTCAAATATTCCGTAGAACTCGCAGTCCAAAGGGGATCTGTTTCAGAATACGCTGTTAAAAATGTTGAATTGCACACAATTCCCGTTCCGCTTGTAAAAATACAGCCCTTCCCGTTTGTCAAAGTCCCTTCGTTCACGCCCACAGCGTCCCCGATTAAAGATATCAAACTTCCACTTGTCGCTAAGTTGGTTCTGTCTGATATATCAATAGTTCCTGTTGTTGAAGCAATTAAAAGAGTGCCGGCTAAGTTTGCTAAATTGATTTCGCTCTGTTCAACGCTTAAAATGTCGCCAGTCAAAAGTATTCCCGTTGAAGTCGCTAAGTTAGTCATTGCTGAAATATCAATCGTGGTGCAAGTTAAGGTGTCCCCAATTCCGGTTACCGCCTGATTCGTGCAGGCGGTCGGATAATTGTCTATTGTCGTCCAATCGTTTCTCGCCACATAGGTTAAGGTAGCTGTTCCGGTAGCCAGATAAGTTAAATTAGCACTGCCAATCGTCAAATATTCAGTTGAACTGGCTATCCAAAGAGGGTCGGCTTCTGTGATGTAAGAACTCCCGATGACTGAACCTGTCCAAATACCGATGATGTTTCCTGAACTGTCAATAGAGGCTTTATTTCCTATGGATAACAAAGCATTAGGAGAAGTGGAGGCGATACCGAGAGTTCCAGAAATATAAGTATTTCCAATTACTTCCAAAGTGGCATCTGTTGTAGTAGAAGTCCCACCAATAAGAACTTTATCGGCATAAAAAGGATGGATACTTCCCACTACCAATCTTTCCCAACCAACCGATATTCCAAAAACTGAAGCTGGAATAAGTAGTGCCAGAATTAAAGTTCTGAAAAGTATATAAATAGATTTTTTCATAGTTTTTTAATAAATGCTGAATATATCATAAGAAGGAGGTATAAGCGGGTCAACCGTTATTGTATTACCAGAAAAAGTATAACCTTTTGTCGCTCTTCTGATTAATCCATCTATAACGACAAGATTGGGTTCATTTACTACCGTGAATGTTGTATTTGAACCATTAACATCACCCGATGGAACTTCAATTGTTCCTATTTTAGCATCAATCTGGGGTTGAATAGCCGATGTTACTCCATTAAGGTAAGAAAATTCTGTATCATTAATAGTTCCATTTCCTATTTTTCCTGCGGGAATATTGGAAGGCAAGTCAGATGCTAATATAAAACTATTAACCCATTCGCTACCATCAAATCTTAAATATTGTCTTGTTTCTGCACTTCCCGCTATGGTTACATCAGATAAACTATCAATAGTTGTTATTTCAATCGACGAAGGGTTGGCATTTTCAAAAGAATCAATCCCAATTTTTCTTAAGAATTCCCCAGAGGGTGATATATCCAGATTATTAAGTCCAGTTAAAAGTTCTATTTCTGAAATGGTTGACTGTTCCCCCATTGGGGCGATGAAACTCATTTTGATTCAACTAAAATTACCTTTCCTAATTTTAGTTCTTTATATTTATTCTGTAATCTATTTTTGTATATTTCCAAATCTCTTTTTTGAGATTGTATTATATCTTGCTCTTTGACACATTTTTGGTGGGTTTCACGATAGATACTTTTTATATTGTCTAATTTTTGTTGAACTTCAGATAATTTCTTATCCAGTCCCGAATACATCTCCTTAATATCTTCAATGGTATTTTCTTGAATTAACTTCAAGCCAGAAATATCGGATGAATATGTTACTATATCGTTTAACAGAACATTGGCTTCAATTTCTTTTTCTTTGGTTGAGGATTCCAACAAGGAAATATTGCTCAGAAGTTTAGTATGGGATTTAATCAATTCATCGTTTTCTCTTCTGGTTATTTCATTTCTTTCCTTTATTTTGGTTTCAACAACATCAAATTCACGAAGCTTTTCTCTCCTTTTATCAAGCAACATTTTCGTTGTCCTAATCTCCCGTGCCATTTTATTTAAGTTATCTATTTATTATGCGATACCTCACGAACCCGCTTATTTGAACTCCTGCCGATAGGTTAATAACAAAAGCTGAATTAGCACTTAATGTTATTATTCCTTCTTGATTCTGAACTGAATTTTCCAATACCCAACCCTGACTGGCGGTTAAAGAATAAGCTCCTCCATAATTTATTGAACCATCTTTTAATTGAATGGTCACGCTTGAGTTGGGAACCATATTTATGTGGTCAATCACAAGATATTCTGAAGTTCCCGAAGGGGCGGCAATGATTGTATTGTCTCCTAAAGTAGATATTGAGATATCTGCTTTTAACAAGTTTTCTGTAATCATTTTAGTTTGAGTTAATTAATAATTCCATCACGAGGGGTTTACTTCTCAAGAAACCCCTCAGAAAGAATGGCCATTACTTTCTATTAGGTTGCCGTAAATGTAATTGCGTCTTCATCTCCGCAAACTCCAAAAGCATACCAGTATGTTCCATCACAAACCACTTCAACCCAGTCGCCGACTGCAGCTTGACCATCAACAAATGTTATTGTATCTGCTTTTGTTCCTGCTGTGCTATCGGCACTGCCACCCGCATCGGCAGATGAAACTATGTTCCCATAGATTAAATCTGCACCAGCTGGTGTAACAATTGTATAAGCAGCACCTGCTGGAGCCAATGATACAATGAACTTGAAGTGTAATCCTGCTGCTACCGCTGGGAGAGTTGTTACGAATTCTGTCGCATGACCCAAGAAACAAGTTTTGCCAGTTTCTGCCGCAGTAAGAGTATTTGCTGCTTCAACTGTTTCAGTCAATTGCCTGTAAGCTATTGTTCCTTCGCTAAGCACTATATCTCCAGCTGTAATTGTAAGAGCCGCTGTTCCTACCGCACTACCAGCAATAACTGTCGCACCAAAATCGCCAACACTGAAATCGGTTGCCACACCGTCATTACAACGGATATAGAAACCAGTCGTCAGAGTGGCTGTTGTGGTGTTAATCAATAATGCCGTTCCTGTGGTTAGTCCTGTGCCAGTGATTACAGCAATATTACCTGTTGTGGCTGCTGCTGCTGAGACTGCGAGAACTCCAACTGTGCCAGTATAGACACCAGATGTTAGAATTTTTGCTCCATAGCCATCTACTGCTGCTCCCATCGCCAAGTTCAGAACTCCGCCAGCATTTGTTATCGTTGCTCCACCACCTGTTAATGATGCCACAAATCCACTCGTTAATGCTGCAGCTGAGATTCTTAACACTCCCGTGCAAGTTGTTGCTGCGTCAGCAACTAAGCTTACTAATGACCCTGTAGTTATTGCCACACCTGCTGATGTAACCAATAATCCAGTGCCTGTAGTTATCGCTGCTGCATCAATCTTAACGGTATTGCCAGCAGTAGTATTCGCACCAGTGACCAATAATACATTAGATGCACCATCGGTTGACACACCAGTTATCTTAACTACTGAACCCGTGTATCCTGCTGTGTATCCTGCTGCCACTACATTTAACAAACAAGTTGATGTTTGAGCGGCAAGATTAGATTTAATCTGAACTAATGTTCCTGCCACCGAACCTGTATTTGCTATATCCAATATAGTCGCATTGGTAGCTCCACCAGTATCTGCCGAAGATGAACTCAATCTCATTATTGACCCAGTGTCAGCAATAACTGTGGTCGCATGTGCAACAAGGAACATAGTTCCTGTCGTAAGAGCATTATTAACCAAGGTTAGCACAGAGCCTTTTGTATCATTTACTCCAGTGATACTTACAACATTTCCAACACTTGAATTTCCTGAGAATCCACCTGTGATTGAAACAAAATCTCCAGTAAAAGCAGTAATGGTGGCTCCTGATTGGGTGACATTCAATGCCTGAACTGCTGTTTGGCTCGCTGCCGAAGAGGTAATATGAACTATTGTGCCTGTCACTGTTGCAGAAGCACCTATATCTACCAAACCTGCATTTGAAGTTGAGGTATAAACTCCAGTTCCTTTGAAGGAATAGATACCATTAGTCGCAACTGCTGCTGCTGTTGACGAAGTAGCTCTTATCAAAGAACCAGTGGTCATTCCAGTAGTTCCAACGATATTCAGAGCAATACCATCAACCATTGCAGCTGTATTAAGTTGCACCAGTATCGTTTCATCAGTTGCCGCTGTCTTAAATTCTGCTATTACACCAGATGTAGTTGTCGCCCCAGAGTGATAAACTCGTAAAACTCTTCCTGTTGCTGTAAGAACAGCCGAAGAAGAACTAACATCTAATGCCATACCATTTGTCAAGACATTGGCTACAACATTTAATGCTTTACCAGCTATAAATCCAGTTGAACCATTAACTTTTAAGATGGTCGTGCCATCTGTTGCCAATGAAATGAACTCAGAAAGAATACCTGCCCCAGAATCAGTGGTCGCTCCTGTGTGACTGATATAAAGCAATCTTCCAGTTGTTATTGCTATTGCTGAAGAAAGAATACTCAATCCAGCTCCACTTGTCAGTGCTGCTAAATCAGCAAACACAATACCAGACCCAGTTGTCATTGACCCAGCAGAAATATTCAACATATTTCCAAGAGCCAACACATCTGACGCTGTTAATTTTAGAAGTATTGTTTCATCTGCTGCTGCAGTGCTGAATCCTACGAGCACTGCAGAAGTTCCTGCATTTCCTGAATGTGCGACATTCAACAAAGCACCCACCGTATCTGTTATTCCTGTTGCTGCAGATGAAATCACAACCAAATTACCAGAAGTTTGTGTTGTTCCACCCGCAATTTCTAATCCCATTCCCGTTGTAATTGCCGCAAGTGGAAGATAAACTGCTGTTCCTGTGGTTAATCCAGATGGAGTAATCGTAAGGAACGATGTCGTAGTCGAACCAGTAAAAGTTCCTGCACCAGCAAAGACAACCATTGAAGCTGTCGCTGCAGAATTGTTGGTAATTGTTAATGAAGCGGCATCATCTGCATCTGTTAATGCTATACAACCATCGGAAATAAGAACATCTCCTGCTGTCAAAGTAATGGAATCTGAAGTAGCGTCGCCTGAGAATACAGCCATATTGGCAGTCATATCTCCTGCTTTTGAGAAATGCCAAGTATCACCTGTTCCTTCAATGTCATTACCTGTTCCAGAATTTGTAATCTGAATACAATCTCCCGTTTTGCCAGAAGCATTGGTGATTAACAACACATCATTAGTTGCGTGAGAACCCGCTAATGTCAACTGAGAACCAGAAATTGCTAATGTTTGGTCGCCAGCATAAATAGCATCTAATGATGGTGCTGCACCTCCACCTCCCGTTGCTCCAAGAGTTGTGGATGTCGTAGTTGACCTGAAGATTAATTCTCCAGAACCATTAACATACAAACCGTAAGATTCGTCTCCAAATGGATTGCTCGATTGTGTCGTATTGAATCTTAAACACCCTCCTTTCAAATTGATATTCTGAGGAGAACTATAATTTTTGTTATTTATTGTCATTTAAGTAGAGATAAAGGAGTGTATAGAATTTTGGCTTTATGCCTCACCCACTTCTCCCTATCTCCAATTAAGGTTTTTATCGACCTTTACTAAAATTATCGACCTGTTTCCCTCTATTCTAATCCACAAGATTAGTCAGAAGGAGTCCCTGAATTACCCTTTGACCCAACCCAGCATCGTGCTACATCGTTATGACCTAAGTCAAAAATTGTTGTAGCCGAATTCTGGATTTCTTTGGTCTTGTAGACCACATTCACGGGGTCAAGAGTTGTCGGTTGCGATTCTACGAACTGAAGTCCTTCGCTATCTGTCAACGCTCTTGAACTATCAAACATCCACCAATAGGCGGCTGTTGAGAGATAGTCAAGAGGAATGATTTTGAAGGCGGGAACTGCGGCAGCGTCATTGTCCATTGATTCTGGAATTTTTCCAGCTTTGATTGCTCCCAAGATTTCATTCGCCTTGAAGTGAACTGAACTTCCTTTTTTACAAACTAATGTATCAAGGTTGCCAGCTCTGGGATTTCCTCTTGGGTCAACGAATTTTGAGGCTGTTGTGTGAGCAGCTTTCAAACCTGAATAGTCAAAGGCAAGATTATAAGTAGTCCCATCATAAACATAATTGTTCATGTTAGTTCCACTATCTTCCCGTGTGTGGTCATCGTCAATCAATCCAAGAGAATCACCTCCAGCAATGCTAATGCTTCTGGTTCCTCCTATACCATAATGGGTATAAGAAGTAGTTTCAAAACCATTAGTTAATCGCTCGGCACAAAGCTTTTCACGCTTTCTTGCGTTAGCAGCTTTGAGCTCTTTGGCGACATTGTTGAGGTCTCTTTTCTTGATTCCGAATCTCCACATTTTCCAGGTAAATGATACAATAATCCCTACCATATTTTGCGTGTAGGTTTTATCGTTGCCCTGGATAGGCACATCGCTCACTATCGCCGCATTCTCATCTACAAAGTCAGATTCACCGAGTCCTGATAAGCTACTATCTTTCTCATAATAATCATCGGTTGACCTGACATTGTAGTATTTCGGATACATTGATTCAGGTTCAGAAGTTTTGGAGAAGATTTTCTGAATAGATAAATCTACCAAATCTGCTGCCTGAGCAATGTTTAATGGTGCTTGATTCATAATTTTGATTTATCTATTAAGCAGCTGCAGGGGTAAGTCCAGTGCCAACTAATATCCTGCCAAAAATTGAATAGGTAGTGGTAGCTCCTCCGTAAGTGTTACCAACTTCATCCATGACAAAAACAGCTTCTTTTGCTGTGCTATTTATGCCAGTATTATTGACAGTATTCTTGTCGACAAGAACCATGTGGTCTCCGATATCAGCGGTTAAACCTATCGTAGTAGATTGAGCTTCCACTTTTTCATTGCCTCTAACTTCATATCCTAAAACTTCAGTTCCAGTTGTTGCTTGATAAGCAATAAACTTTCTCGTGTAGTGAAGAGAACCACTTGTACATACTGTCCAAGTTGTTCCACCTGCTGGTTTCTGCAATAAATCACCAATTTCCACAGTTTGACCTGAAATAGGAAACTTCTTCAATTCAATCTCATCGATTGTCGTGCAAACTTTAAATCCTTGCATAGCTTTAATAAATTTTTAATTGGTATTACTCAGCGGATTTCTCTATAATTCCAGTTCTTCAAAGTCCTTCTCGGAAAATCCTTTCAAATGACCTTTTTGTTCTGGAGTTAAACGAACTCCTTCGGAAGAAGATTGACCTCTTGTAGCCGAGCCCCCAGAATGGGATACGACCTTAATTTTCTCTTTCTGGGCGTTGATTTTTTTGAGCCCTTCATCAGATTTTACTCCAAAAATGTCCTGATGAATCTTATTAAAGATTCTTTTCAAATCTCTGGGATTTTCAGGCACTTTATAGAGTTGGAATTCTGATTTGAATCTGCCCCATAGCACATTGTCTTTATCGTTTTCTGGCAGATATTCAGAATGACCCTGTAGGAAATCATCAAGAATATCGTTAGAAACCTGACTCCGTGCTGTGGAAGCAAGGTCTTCTCTTTTGACCCACCCGTGTTTTTTAGCCAACACATCTAAGATTCTCTCAAATGTGCTTAATTCGTTAGCGTCATATTGACCGAGTAATGATTTCTCATCATCGGTCAATTCACTATATTGGGCTTGAGTAATCCCAGAAGGTTTTTCTGGTTTCTCCTCTCCCAATAAATCTTTGGCTCGTTTTTCACGATTACCTCGCTTTAAACGAGTGACCTCTAAACGAAGGGCATATTCACGAGGGGTCTCGCCAGGAAGACGCTTGATTTCTCCTTCAGATTCCTCGTCTGATGGCTCAACGAAACCCTTGTCTTCTTCGGATTCGGAAGGTTCGCCTTTTTCCTTGCGTATTTGAGTGATAAGTTTTTCTTTCTCTTCACCCCCTTCTTCCTCCTCTTTGGTTTCGCTTGGTTCTTTTTCGGTGGAAGATTCATCCGATGGAGTTTCCTTCTCCTCGATGTCTTCAGGTTTTGTTATTACTTCCTCGCCTTCTTCGGTTTCGGAAGGTTCTAACTCAACTTTATCGACATCTACATTTACTTCCTTTTGTTGTTCAGCCATAGTTTTTTACTTTTTAATATTTTACTTGCTGAAAGATTAAAGCAAGAAAACAGCTCTCCGAATTTGAAGAGCTGGTGAATCCCTCCGACAGGACAAAGGTATTAGAACCTATCAGAGAGATTTTATCAACTCTCCAAATTAATACCTTTTGGTTAAATTGTTAAGCTATACCTTATTTTGACTTTTTCTTTTCTTCTAATTTTTCAGAAAGTGTCACTGCAGCTCTATCTTGAAGTGTGAATTGTCCTTTATCATTTGCTTCTTTTATTTTCTCTATCAGGTAATCTTTTGTTGCTTTGGTTATTTCAATTTCCTTCTCGCCTCCTTTTGCGTCATCCCAAGTCCAGGAAGTGATTGGTTTCCCATCATCGCTCATAACGGTATTTACCTGCTTATCTGCTTTCGTCCATTCTTCATCGGTCATTCGGAATCCTTTTATATCTTCCATCACATCAACTAATGTTTCAAGAGTTCCCTTGAATTGATTTAATAAAGCAAGCGAATAGATTCTTTCTGAAACGGTTAGTAAAAGTTTCATAATTTTACGCTAAATAGCCAGTTGAAGAGAATCTTTTCTTTTTCTTTTTTTCTGGCAATCCTTTTCTTTTTGTTTCGGCAAATTCTTTTAAATCAGACTTTGACATTTTAGCCAATCCTTTATTTTTAGCATACAACTTTGATGGAGAATGTAAAGCAATTGCCATTACTTGTTGCTGTGCTTTTGATTTCGCTGGCATATTTAGTTAATTTATTTTTATTACTTATTGACCTTTACACGGTTTGTTTTCTTTCAAGATTCTTTTTGACTCCTTCGCAGAATTTCCTAATTCCATCTACTCCTTCGTTGTAATTGATAGCTTTCGTTCTAATGTCCACTTTGTAGAATTCCTTGTAATCCTTGCTCATATTGGATTTTTCTGCAGGAACAATAACCTTGAAAAGAAACCCCGACCCTGCTTGCGGATATACCACATCTATCCCGAAGTCCATCCCCAACAATTCATCTACCATTTTTCTCCAAGCGGGAGGAACTGGTATTTTTTCTATTCCACCTGCTATTTCTTCATCTGTTGGTTTTGTGATTAGTTGAGGCACATCTGATTCTTTTACTTTTGATAAATCAGCCGTGCCAGGGATTTCTTGCTTTGATTGTGCCAAATCATTGACAGTTTTGGCAATCTTTGTCATTGCGTCCGCCAATTTATCAATGTCATCTTTCGTAGCATATTTTGCCATAAATTTATGGTTATTTTACTTCTATTTTTTACTCCCAGAAGAGTGGGAGAAACCTCCGACCTTTTTAGTACCTTTTAATTGGAATTAATATATTTGATGATTTTTGATACTTTTTCCCCATTAATGCCTTGATGTTTTCCTCTACTCGTAAAGGCACCTCAATGTGACAATTCGCAATTACTATTTCCCCTTTCTTCATATCCTTTTTTAACTTTATCCTATGTTGCCGCTCGTAAATTCTGACTTGGGTTTGTCTTACAGGCATCAATTCTTGCTGTTGTTCCTCGTCAACTAATAACCAGATAATTCCATACAACTCGCTTATTTTTATGTAAGATTTTATCCAGTCACCTCTTTCGTCTTTGATTCTAAACTCTACATAATCTTTTATTTCCCCACCCTTATTAACTTCCACTTCTATATTATGCTGATTATTTCTATCTTGTAAAGTGGCTACATTATTGGTAGTGAACATATTATTCAGGATTTTCTAAAACACTAAAGAATTCTTTTAACCCTATTTTTTTCCCTTCTCTGATAAATACTCTTTTTAAGGTATCGAATTCATTCGTTCCAAGAATATTTTCTTCATTCCATTTTTCTATAACTTCGGCATACAATTTAATCAATGCTTCAAAATCATCACTATGTAATATCTTTATTAATTGTTTGCGGGTTATTTCTTGCATAATTTATTTTATCCCTCTTTATTTTATACTATTAAGAAAGCAAGTCAAATCGCTTTTTTCTTAAATTGCCGAAATGTTTGACCTTCTACAATTTGACTTTTAATATTGTATTGTGGATTTTGTTTTGATTTCAACCATTTTTTCCTTAGCCGCTTTACTTTTGATTTTCTCATTTCATTCCCAGTGCTCTTTTAAGAACACCAGCGATTCCTCCCCGTTGTGCACCCCTTTGGATTTGGTTGGCAGGAACAACTGTTTGCCCCCCCTGATTCGGAGAAGTCCTCATTTGTCCCTGCAGGGTTTGCCCCCCAGTTGCCGTTTGTGGCGGCATTGCCCCTCCTTGTGGGGTCAGCATACCTTGCTGTTGTAGTGCGGGGTTATCAACGAATAATTGTTGTGGTGCTGTTCCTTTTTCCAATTCCAACCACGCATCAGGCAACCAATCTTCAGGGTCTTCGTCATTGGCTTTAAGCAATTGTTTTGAAGGTTTAAGAACTAACTCTGGCGGTAATCCCAATAAAGGCACTAACAAGTTGAATACTTCTGATTTTCTTTGTTTCTCTAATTCTTCAGATGGAGCAAGAATAGAAGTAGGGACAACATCAATCATTCCTTTCCAATCCAATTCCTCTAATTTAATATCCTTGCCGACTTGGAAATATCTTGATTCTTTTGATTCATATAATTGTCCACCTTTTTCTTCAAGATGTAATGACAATTCTGGCAAGAATGTTGCTTTGTATTCTTCTATATTCCCCGTTTCTTGGTTTGGTTTTCCAAATAATTGGTTATGAGTCAATCCTGATTCTCTCTCATAAGCCATCAACTCTGTCGGAGTGGCAAAGTCCTTAATCTCTGGCGTTGAATAGATTTGCCCCATCCAAGAAAGCGTTAAATAAGCATCTTGTTCTATGGCGTAAGAAATATTCTCAACTGGTGTTTTCAATCTCTTAAGTGATGCTTCTTTTGCGTGAAGTATCTCTCCCAATGTCTTGCCTGTTATTTCTCCTTCAAGAGTAGGTGTAATTCCCGAATCATCGTCCATTCCTGATTTAAGATATTGTAATCCTGCCCATGCCTCTTTGCCTGGAGGAGGAACTTCAAGCCATTTTATATCTCCGTTTTGAATCTGCTTTCCTTTGCCTGGAATTATCTTGATTATCCCATCACCGAATATATCAGTCGTCCCTGTGTAAAAGAACATTTTAAGGATTGAAAGAACCAGTTGGTCCATTGTCATATTAGACATTTTATCGTAAAGTTCTTTCTTTCCTTTAATTATCTTCCAGAGCGATATTCCGTAAGGATTATTGGAATCTCTTAATATCCACATCGTATGCCATATACTTAATAATCCATCGTCATTCGGCAAATAACCAGAATGAAGAACTATTTTCTTTGATGGCACAAAAATCGCATATAAATCTTTAAGCCGATTCTCATAGAATCCAAAAGTGATTATGTCTTTTCTTTCTTTCTCTAATTGAACCTTTTGTTCTTCAGATAATCCTTCTAAATCGGTTTGTTTTGCCGAAGTGCCTATGGCATCAAAATCTTTATACTTATCAAATTCTACTTTTGCCGAATCGTAAGAATAATCTAATTCGTAATAGCACTCATTCATTGAATAAGAGTCGTAAGGCTTTGTCATCTCATCAATCCATGTTCGGTATGGGTCTAATCTTTGTTTAGCGACATCGTTATACCATACCAATTCTTTGTCATCCCATTTTGATTTCTCGGGATTTTCAGCATCATATTCGGTCAATATCTTTTTATCGTATTTAATAAGGCGGGGATAACTTCTTCCTACTGCCCAACCATACTTCGCTAAATCAAAAGCGAATAGTTTTAAGATATGCTTTGACCCAGAAATCTTCCAGTTCCTTTTCCATAATCCATTAGCGAGTTTAGATGTCTTTTCAAACTTCTTAATCAAAGCGGTCATCACTGCACGAGGGTCTCGGTCAATAATGATTGAAATTGCCGTTTGGATTTTAGCCAATAAGGTCGGGTCTGAAATGTTAGAACGCCAGCCTTCCTCATCGGTGGAAACTCTTACTAATCTTGAACGCATTCCAACATCTTGGTCTTGTTCAAATCTCTTACGAGTAGTCAATGGAATTTCCGATGGGACATATTCTCTGTCTGCTTCCTGCCAATCATTCTCAACTTTAAGATTCTTGCGATATTCTTTCATCTCGTTAATTCTCTTATCAAGAAATTCAGCCATTTTTACTTTATCAGGAGTTGGCTTATATTCAACTTCTTTTTTCTTTTCTTCGGCTTCAAGTTTTGCTTTTATTTCGTCTGCCATTTTATTTATTTATGAAAAGTTGTTGATTAGGAATAAATGGAATAGTGCTTGTCTTATTTTTATTATAGTCCGCTTGGTTTTGTTGTAAAGCCCCCATTAGAGGGATAGCTCCGAATGCTTCAATCGGCATTCCTGCTCTTTCTGGGGGAATCTTTATCTTCCACCAATCGCCATTATCTACATTGATTTTTCCTTCAACATTTAATCCCATTTTTCTTGCTTCTCTTGGAATTGCTTCTTCGTTAAGTTTATAGACAAAGTGTTGAGTATCTACTTTGCCAGAGATGTCAAAGGTTTCTTTAGAACCCCAGAAGTTTTTAGTTGCGTGTTGCTCTGCATACGACATTAAGTCCTCGCCAGATAGATTTTGAACGCCTTTTGATTCAGCGAATGAATCAAAATGTTCTTTCGGCATCGCCTTAAACTTTCCTTCTCCGAGGATGTCAGTGATTATCCAATCATTTCCTGAAGCGTCATTGACAATATTTTTTCCTATACTATCAGCAGTCAAATTTCCAGATGTTATTTTTCTTGTTCCTTCTCCAGTTTTATTGGTAAAAAACCACTTTGCTTGTTCCCCCAACCCCTCAATCTTCATCGCTGTTTCTCCACTTGGAATGAGCAGAGTATCTTTTCCATCTTTGGCGGCTCGTTTTACTTCTTCTCGGAAGGTGCGGAGTTGAGCGAGTGGGTCGTTAGAAGAGTAGGGTTCTAATTTAGCAAGTCCTCCTGGTAATTGTTCTTTCACCCCTGTCATCAATTCTCGTCCCGCTTGCCTTGAACCTTCAAGAGTTCTTGTTTTTTCTAATTCTAACCTACCCTTCTGGAACAAATCACTCTGTGTTTCAAGTATCTTCCTTGTCTTGCCGTCTGCCATATCTTCATAACGGATGTGGGAGAAGTAGTTGGGATAACTTTGTTCTATTACCGATTTTCCTTGTATTTCTCCACTAAATCTTTTTGGATAATGCACATCTCCAGCACTTGTCTTTATAGGGCTTTGATAAACTATTTCACCATATTTTCCATCGCCAATGAAATCTTCTCCTATGCCAGACCAGCGAGGGCTTTTAACTGGCGTAGCAGTAAGAGGAACAAGTTGTTCTTCAACATCAGAGGCAACTTTTGTTAAATTAACCATTCCTTTTTTAGTATTTTTTTGAATTGCTCTCCGAACTGTATATTCATCAATTGCCTTAATTCCTTCTTTTTTCGCCTTATTGATTATTTCTTCAACTCTCCCAATCTTTATCTCGGTGGGCATACTTCTGAATTTTTCAAGAAGTTTGGTTGAGATGTTTTTAAGTCCTGTGAATAGTTTCGGTGCTATTTCTCCTAATTCTTTTGTCGCTATTCCCACCACTTTTTTACCAACAGGTGTTTTAGCCAATGGCTTCAACGGTTTAGCCAATGTGCCAAAAGGAATAGCGAATAACCCTGCCTCCAGAGGGGTTTGCGGCAATAAATACTCACCAGCAGTTTTAGCCATTTCGCCTGGCCAATATCTAAGGGCTGACGTCTTTGGTAGAAACGGCACTTCGTATTTCCCTGCCTTCTCTTCGGCTTCTCTTAGTGGTTGGAACACTCTTTTACTAAGGTCTTCTCTAATCTGCCCGAATTCATTCATCTCAAGTTTTATCCAGTCGCTTAAACTTTTCTTGCCTTTATCTACGAAGAGTTTGATTTGTGGGATAATTGACATTTTATCGTATTAAATAATTATTGGACTTTGAATAATTAAGATTAAAATCTTCTTCACTTTCCTTCATTTCTTTCAATCTTCGCTCAATCATTGTCATAGGTTTTTGGGTAGCTCCCTCTCGCAATGTTTGTAAAAAATATCTTAATTCATCTGCGGCGTGGTCATCGCCCTTTGTATTTAAATCTTCTGGGTGTAAATCATCGTGAACTAACGATGGTAATGTTCTAATTAGATTCTCGCAAGTGCTGAAAATCTTTATTTTGGGGTCGGTATTCTCATCCCAACGAAGATAAGTATGAACCGTGTTCCAACCAACTACTCGTTGCTTTGATGCTGGGGTTAATCCCGACACCCCACATCTATTGTAAATCTCTGCCATAGTTTCTGGTAAACCCAATTTTGAAAATGCTGCCTCATCAATAACTGTGTAGCGGTATTTCTCACCTTCGGATAACCGTGTTATCTCTCTAGCGTGTTGGTCGGCATCCTTGCCTGTGCCATAGTGTTCTCTATAAACAAACACTCGTGAGTTCCAATCTATGGCATACCAGTGACAAGATGTGATTCCATCTCTGCCTGATGGGTCAATACTTCTGAATCTTAACCAACTCTCTGGTATAGCGAATGGTTGAACTACATGCTTATCTCGGAAGAATTCTCTGAAAAATTGTCCTTCAAATACATCCCAGTTTCCTTCTAAATATGCCTTCCTTAATTGTTCTGGCAACCTGTGAAGTTCCTCTATGTATGATTTAGCCAAATGCGGATTATCAGTAGGTAGTGACCTAATAAAAATAAGTTCTTCAGGTCGTGGGTCTTCTTCTGTTAGCTCTTTCGTAATCCATAATTTCTTAACCCATTCGTGTCCAATGTCGCCAGGGTTGGACGCTCCCCATAGTCCTGTATCTTCTATGCCCGTCCATCTAACGATTGACCTTAATTGGTCAAAAACTCTTCTTTCATTTTTAGTTAGTTCATCTACTGCTGCTATTGCGAACTCTGATGAAGCGTATTTGCTTGGGTCGTCAAGATTTCTAAGTGCTATTACACCACCCCCATATTCTGGTCTTAATATATAACTCATTCCTTCTATCTGGGTGTTTGATAAACGTCCTAACCATTCGGGGAATTCTGTTTCCATTTTGGTTATCTGTCTATCTTTCAATGAAGGATAATCTTCACAGAACATGGCAACCCTAACTCTTGGTATGCCCAATTTCGCCCATTTTATTAATTTCCTAACTAATCCCCATCTTAAAATATAACTTTTGCCACCGCCTTTTGCTCCTCCGTAAAATGGATATTTATAGTGGTCGGTTGCTATTAAGAATTCCTTTTGTTTATCGGTGGGATTTATCAGTTCGCTCAATTTTACTCGTTCTATTTCCATTATACATCATCAATTAGCAATTTCAAACTGCCTTTGTGCTCAATTGTTTCTTGTGGTTTGCCTATTACTTGGTTGAGGGTATATTCCCTTGCTCTGAAGTTCTTAACAGCATCTTTCGCTTGAGCATCAGATATCTTCTCCCATTTCTTTAATTGTGCCAATTCAAAAGCTTCCCTTGCTTTTTCTTTAGTAATGGTTTCTTTATTTTTCCCTCGTTTCCCTATACGAGGAGATTGGAGTGCCTTCTTCCTTGCTAATTTTAGTTGTTCCAATGTTGCCATAAATACTATGGAAATCTAAAAAAATCTATAAAATAAAACAAAAGGCATGTTATACCTTTTTTCTAATAATCCAAATTATATCTTGGAAATACTTTCTTTGCGTTTAATTGAGTCTTTTGGTAGTGGCATAGTATAATACCTTTCTTGCTTTATGACGCCCGTTAGGGGCTATTGTGGGGGGTTGTTTAGTATTGATTTCTACCTTTTAGGCGTTATCTTTAACTTATTGAAAAATCGCCCTAAACACATACCCGAGCAAAATTGCCTCAATCCAATTACTTTGGAATAATGAGTCCATACTCCATTTGATTCTTTAACCCAGCCAGAATATTTTTCAAAATTAATACTTATATGGGGTTTCCCTTTTCCATCCTCGCTTAATATCTTAAAGCATTCATCGCATTTGTAAAGTATAGATAGCATATTAGTTTTCTAATTTCTCTATTTTAAGTTTATAGTATTCTATTAGATTAATCAAGTCAATATACTTTGGTTTATCCCCTGTATCTCTTAATTTTTGAAGTTCTTGAAGTATCCCATGTCCATGGAGTTGTTCTAAATGAACTGCATAATCTTCCTTTTTCCCATTTCTAAATCTATTACAGCCCCAGCATTGAGCATGAACATTTCTTTCGTCCCAGCGAGTAGCAAGATGGCTTCTATTGATAAAGTGCCCAGCATCGGTCTGTTTCCATTCAAATATCCTGTAACAAGTAAAACATTTTCCTTTATCTCTTTTTCTTATGAAGATTGAGAATACTTCGTCTAACTTTTTCTTTAATTGTGCATAGGTTTTTTTCTTTTCTGTTTTCATCTCTTTTATCTCTTAAATAGTTTTAGGGGTTAGCCCCGACTTTTTTATTTTTCATCTTTTAAGGGGGGGGTAATAATCGACTTTATTAGCCGTTTTTTTAAACACCCAATAATAACTATGATATTTTCGTGCGTGTTGTTGCTTACGACCATCATTTAATCTATTTCTGGCCAGTAATACAAATAAATCCTTTGGATAAAAACCAAATCTGATTGCCTCATTCATCACCCAACAATGTGTAAAATGATTTTTAGCACTTGCTACACTATCTTGACATTTAAAAATAATTATTCCATCTTTCTTTAATACTCTTGAAAATTCCTTCAAACTATTTGAATACATTTGCTTTAATTCATCAAAACTTTCAAATTGGGTAAATCTTTTTTGTATTATACAACTTCCTTTTTTTGAC
>Ga0315284_10000730_pt1 | contig 45287 bp, 52 predicted proteins | sample YL17G09_16_MG_FD_203696 | JGI IMG/M metagenome (GOLD analysis project Ga0315284, IMG submission 203696) | Sediment microbial communities from Yellowstone Lake, YNP, Wyoming, USA - YL17G09_16 | ecosystem: Environmental > Aquatic > Freshwater > Lake > Sediment | place: USA: Wyoming | collected...
TCAAAGCAGTTCTTGTGCCGGAGATTCATTGTATCCCTGACCAAGAAATACTTTTTGAGTTTCACGACGTAGATGATGTCTCCTGACCGGAGTTTGCTGTTCCAGATGTCCTGGCTGACCGCCACGAGACCTTCTGCAACCATATCGCCGGTTGCTGTAAGGTTCGGCGTGCTGTCAGTCTGATGCCTTTCATTATTATAGCAGGTTATGCTTGCTCTCTTGAATGCTACCACTTCCAAGCCCATATCGACGGAAAGTTCGTAATGCAGGGGGATACTTATCTGGAAAGGTTTGCTGATAAAGGCTTCCAAGGAACGCTCTGTCTCTGCCGTCATTTTACGTTCCTGATACCTCGCAAAGTAAAATATGAATATTGACGTAAGTGCGGTGATGATAAAGCAAGTGAACAATACAATCCCTATCAGTCTAATCCAGAATCTCCGTTGCTTTGACACAATCCGCTCAACCGTTTTTCTTGTCGTCTCGTCGGACATCGTGGTCTCCTTTTTCCTTTGGTCTTACTTGGCTGATAATCAGGTTTACAAAATCCTCCGGAATTGATTTCATCTCTGCTTTCAGGTGGACTTCCTTCCACCATTTGATTGTCTCGGCTTCCGCAACGCTTCGCACTCGCCCTTCCCCTTTAACTCCGCCAGCCACAGCATTAAATACTTCCATCATCAACTTATCAATGATTCTTTTGCGTATCCCTATGACCATAAGCCTCATCATATTCTCGTCCTTAATGACTCGGAGATTATCCTTGTAACTCTCTTTCATATTCCTGACCATTGCATCTACGGATAACGCAACCGGCAGATTAGGATACATCTTTTTTCTCCTTCAATTTATCAGTCCACTTATCCAGTAGATGCACAAGCAATAGACCGCCGCCTATGCTGACCGCCAGAGTTACTATCAATACTATGAGTGTTCTTGTCCACACTATAATGCCACCGATAAATAGCAAGGATTCTTGCTGATTTTCCTTTCAACAACTACGTCGCTGAAATTCGTGAACATAACTTTCCAGACCTCAAAGTTGCCTTCGTCTCTTACATACCTCAAAAGAATAGCCTCGCCTTCCTCTTCCTTTTGAGTTTCCGGGTCCTTGTAAACCATTACCGCTCTGTTTTTTTCTAACATTAGTTCATTCCTTTGAACACTTCGTCCAGGAAGCATTCGTCGTTATCGTTTGTAACGTCAATCAGTTCGTCCTTGAATATATATTTACCGTCAACGCTCTCGTATTCAATGCTGATATGGAAAGATTTCTCTGGGGTCTTGGCTACAACTAATATCCCGGGAACCTTCTCGGCATTGACATCTTTCTCGTAGTCCTCTGGCGTTTTGTATTTATATCTCGTAACCAGCGACGCCATAATGAAGCCGTACAGCTGTTGTTGTTTCAGATGGGCTACAAGGTCTGTCAGGACACCCTCACGTTCTTCTTTGGTCTCCCATTTGGGTAAGTTGATAAGACCATTGCCATTGGTCAGGGAATAAGATATCACAAAGGGCGGAAACGTGCCGTCTTTCTGCAACTTGCCTTTCGTCAGATTGGCGACCTTGTGCATTTCAACGAAGACGTCTTTTTTCTCTGTCATGATACCTCTCCTTTAATCAATGATTGCTACATTCGGGAACGTATGATAGAGTTCCCTTCTCTTTTCTCTTATCTCATGCTCTGCCTTCGTGAGTTCAGCATACTTCTCTGGGTGTTTATCTCTTACGTGGTCCCTGATAGTGAACTGTATTTTATTCCCATGTTCCCTGAAAATTTCAGGGCAAAATGGGCAAGGTCTGATTTCTTTCATCGCTTTCTCCTCTATTGGTAATAATAACAATTATCTTTCTGTTACGTGCAAATATTTCTCCTGGCGTAACGGAAAACTCATTTTTATACTAAAATATATTGAATAAATGTTAACATTATAATCATAATTATTGCTATCAGAAACACTCGAAGAAAAAGTTTTCAATCCTATTTCAAATTTAGATTTTGAATTTGTTAATCCACAAAACACAGAAACTCGTGGAAAATATTCTACCCTATAATTCAAAGAATCCGCTTCTATTGTAGGTATAAACATCCCTAATCCGTAATATTTTGAATTCTCAAATTTACCTACATTTATATATATATCCCGATAATGCACGTTTACTGTACAAAAAGAACTTATGTTGTATCTAAACGGAGCCGAAAATTCTATCCCGGACATAAGCATAACTCCCTCGCTTACTATTTCGTATTCAGCAAACAAGAAACGTGTATACTGGTCGTTCTTAACCCCGACAGCCATAGAATCCTGTGCATAAGAAACCACTGAAAAAAGTAATGCTAAAATCATCATTAAAAACGTTTTCATGTTTTTGTCCTTTTTATCTCCTATTCTCTACGCCCTGAAGACGTATAGAAAGGGGGATACCCCTCATATATATCCTACTGTACTGCTATTCCCTTTGAATTGTAATCATTCCCATCCTCTTCGTTTTCCAATAAATATAGACTACAACCTCTTGGGTCGCCCTGATGATATGCCAATATTCCAAACTTTTTTGCTATATTTTGTGCTTTTTCAAAAAGAGTGTTTTCTCGTTTTTCCTGTTTTGGAGTTAATCCAAAATTACAGTTGTCTTCATCTAACTTATGTAATTGCCTTGATATTTTTCTTAATTCATCATAGCAATAAAGGAAATTTCTTAAAGATTCAAAATTTAAGTTATGCATTTTGCCACATCCTTTTTTCCAAGACATTTTTTAATGCCAGTGCTTCCCTGTTATCAGGAAAATATTTCAATGCCAGATTAACGGCATACTGAACTCCGGTTACATTCCCCCCTCTACTCTTTAATTCAGCCCATGCGACGGCAATCATTTGTTTTATTTCGCTTATGCCGGGATTATAGTAATCCATATCTCTCATAAGTTCTGTATGCCTTTTTTTGTACGCGCTTAAAATCTCTTCAAATCCGTTTTCATCAATCATTCCAAATTCAGCCCTATGCATTATCATATAACGAATATATTCATCCAGTCTTGCCCAATTCGGCATTGTATTTATATCTCCTAATGAATCTTCCTTTTTTGTAGTCCACGACGCCTTAATTATCCATCTCATTTAATTGCCTCCCGTATAAATTATCAGCCATATAAGACTTTTGCTTTCTATCTTGCTTATGATTTTTGAATAATATTTCTCAACAAATCTTTCGACCTTGCCGTGTTTCTTATATTTCCAGCCCAAGAACTCTTTTGCCCCCTGGTTTTCTTCGGTAAGTCCATGCCGTATCTTATACATATTCGGGGCTATAGTCATGTGTATGTTGTCCAGCGTCCCGATAATTACATTATAAAGCATTTTCCTTGCATACTCATTCCTCAAAACCCTGAAATAAACGCTTGTCATTTTTACCCTCCCGACATCTTATCTACTTCTACTATATATATAGCATAAATTACTTACATTGTCAAGGGTTTTCTGAAAAAAGTTTCAAATCACCAATTTGGCATAACAGACCTTCCAATCGTTTCCGTCGTAGAACTCGGTTTTTTTGACAGGTTTCAGGTAGAACACCCCCAGCCTCTTTCTCAAACACCAGACCTTACGACCGCACCGGAGTGCGTGGTCAACTTCGTGGTACACTCCCTTACCAATATATCCTTTATATTCAGAGCAAACCACGGCGTCGTGTTCACCGACTGCTCTTAAATAAGGATTCACATCTCCAAGTTCTCCCATATCGCTGTTCGGGTCCAGTACCTTGGCGAACTTTTTCCGCAACCATTTCAGTTCAGATTTTTCTCTGGGCGTGTTATAGATACATTTAGAATGAGCATAATAAACTGTTTCTTTTTTCATTGGTTTATTCATAAGCATATACCTTAACTTCCTTATCAGTAAAAATCATATCCAAATCATTATCTGGCATAGGTTTTGATTGCACAGACCGGTCAACCGATTCAATTATTCCTATATCTATAAGGCAGTAATAACTTACCGAAAAATCACTCCATCCTTTATAACAATAACAAAAAACAATCTCATCATCACAAATTTCCTTAACATAAGCCATATCTATTTTAGTTTTCCAACTATTATCAATATCCTTTCCACGTCCTCGCCATATAACAAAAACCAAATCTCCTACTTCAACTCCCAACATAAATTCATTGAATTCCTTTTTACTCATACGACTTTCATTGAGTTTTTTACGTTCACGTTTAATTTCTTCGGTTTGTTCAGCATCTCTCTTTTTCTGTTCTGCTTCTCTTTTAATTCTTATTTTTTCAAGCCTAATTTTTTCTTTTTCCCACTTAATCCTTTCTTTCTCCTGCTGAACTTCATATCTTTTCTGTGCATACAAATCCCCAATTTTTACATGCAAAAGATTTCTTATTCTATAAAGTTTAACCTTTTCTTCTTCGATGAATATTGATGAATAAAGAATCTTTCTAGCCCAGTCTATCATCTTATCCTCACTCCATCCCTGACCACTATCCTGCCGGGCTTCGGCGGATGCAAGAACTTCTTGCCGGTCCTTGTGGAATACTTGTTCCCCCAGGAGTATTGCCTCTTATATTCCTTTGTATTACCCCCCATTCCTTTTCTTTATCCTGTGCCAGTGCAGATATTCCGCCAGAGTATCTCCGCGGAAGGTCTTTGCCGGCTTCGTCCAGTTGACCACCTGCATGAGAATGGTCTCCACGGTAAGGTCAAGCATATGGTAAAACGTCGGGGATACACGGTACCCGAGCTGCCTGACCCTTGTCTTTACCGCTTTCTTTTTAACGTAAAGCACGCTGCCTCCTTATTATATAATATATTTACTATTCCTTCTTATCGCCCTTGCAGGCGCCGGTAATCATTGCGCCTACGGCTACAATCGCCATGAATATGGCAGGACCAAGGAAAAGACCGACCAAGAATCCAAACCAAAATTGCCATGTCTTATACCTGTCCTCTATCTTTCCATGCCGCACTAATGCTCCCCATGCTATCAGCCCCGTAAGCAATCCAAAAAGAATCCACGCAATGAGAAACATTACATTCATGAGAAGAACCCCATTGGGCGTTCCCTGGCAATTTGGAGTGTTAATGAATGGCGTCCCTACTCCCCAGAGGAAATAAGTGATTGGTCCCACTACCCATTCCACGCAACCAAGCCACCATTTGAAATATGCAGCAATCATGTGTCCTCCTTGCCTCAACCTATCCTATCTACACTATATATATATCATATCCTTGTTGATTTGTCAAGGGTTATTTAAAAAAAGTTTCCAAATGGCAGGAAGGGGGTATTTCTCCGACGGAACAAAAAAAAGACCTGGCATAATCAACCAAGTCTCTTTTTTGAAAATTGAAAATCAAAAGGTTTTATCCGGCATTTATGAACTTGTAAATACCGGCAAATATTCCAAGGCTAACCCACTGTCTCCAAAAACCTTCTTTCATGAAATTTGAAGTCCGTCCATCTGCGGCTGACCCGCACTTCAATATAACCGACGGGCATAAAAGACTATTGTATTTTATTTCCATCGGTTCCTCAACATAGGATACTCCCTTAACCACCGACCTTGTTCTTTTTGATGTTTCTTCGAGAATATGGTGTGCTAATTCTTCGCTGCCCACGGCTTTATTACAGACAGCTTCCATTCCGGTATCGGTAATGTATACAGTGGCGTCAATGGTAATCATAATATCTACATCAAGAAAATTAGCATAATTTATCCTTGCATTGAAATCTTGTTCCAGGACGGTTTTCCCTTCGCTATAAATCTCCGGCGGAACGTATCCTTTCTCTTTTTCCTTTTCGTAAGTCACAATGGATTTTAAATATTGAATAGCGCATTCACGGAAACGCGGTTGCTGGCTTTCGCCCATTTGACCGTCCCATTTGTTATTGAAAGATTTGGGAATTTTATTCAGCAGTCTGGTAGAATACACTTTAAAGCCTACGGTCTTTAATATATCCGCCAGAGGTATCGCCACGTCAATCGCAAAAGTATCTATATACAAATTATTGAATATGGGTTTCTGGTACACCCATTGCTTAACAATGTCATTGTAATACAGACCGCCCACCGGATTGATTAAAATCTTGTTCACTTTGCCTTTGTCGTTCATCACACTTCTCCTTTGTCTTTGATTTTAGAAATCTATCCTGAAATATATGCCTGGATACGTCTTCTCTCCCATGTCAATCTTTCCGCCTATATGGAAATTTTTCAGCATCCTGTAATCAGCGCCTACGGTTTTCACGGAATCAGTGTTTAATTCTCCCTGAAAACCCCACTTCCTGACCTGCCCGGCAAGAGCCAACTCGGATTTGAGCTTGGCGTTCTCCGCTTTGAGATTGGCAATCTCATCCAGCATGGACTGGGGAACTTCCACTATCGTTATGGTTTCGCTGACCGGTGACATAATAACATCTCCGGAAGGGCTTACCACCGGCTTGTAAACCGTTTCCTTCTTGCTCGTAACCTGCGGTTTCGCAGCCAGCTGTTTCTTTTGGATTTCTACGATGTTCGTGTAAAGGGCTACCTGCTTTTTAAGGGATTTATTGCTTACAATCAGAAACGCTATCGCAATCCCCATTACAATAACCACAGCCGCCAAAACATAAATAATCTTGTCTTTCATGCTTCCTCCCTATCTTTGAATTTGTATGTAATCTACGAGTTCCTATATATAAAGGAAAGGTGATGATGCTTTGAATTTGTATGTAATCTACAAGTTCCTGTCTTTATACCACCCTTTCCCAGACCGCATCCAGTCCGCCGAATTTATATAAAGCAAGAGCATCTTCTATTGTAAGGTCTCCGTGGTACTGGAAATGGGGGGCATCTACCGGCACCGGCTTTTTCCACCTTCCGCCCCACGTAAGCCCGAAGGACTCCCCTATTTCTCCCAGTTGCGTCCAATCGTTAACCTTATCCCCATTAGCATCCTTAAACGCTCCCCAGGAAGGCTGTAAGCCGGGTCTCGGGCTCCCATCCATTACAATGTCAGCTGCAAGCGCGTGGTTGTGCCAGGAATAGCCTGGAAGGGCATTTGTGACCACTTCTTTCTGATTTGTGACCTGCCAGACGCCATTGACCTGTTTCCTGCCCAGGGCATACAGTTCCGCCTGTCTTTTAAAGGTTCTGATACCCATATAAATTCCGACCTTCAAACCGGTCTGCCCAGCCTTAACAAGCGTCTTTCTGACCATTACCTTGACCACGGGATGAAGCATGGCAATTATAACCGCATCAGATTCAAGCAGAAATTGCTTCTCGTATTCCACGAGCCTTGCATGTTCCTGTTCCTGCTGCAATTTTTTCTCTTTCAGGAGTTTAAGTTCTTCCTCAATCTTAAATATTTCAGAATCGGAAAATATAGTCCAGATATTCATAATATCTCCTTACGTATACAGTGTCATTGCCGTCCGTATTAACGTTACATTCGTTCCTTCCAATGCGCAAGTCGCAGCAGACAAAGATGCTGCTTGGACATTAACGGCACCGCTGGCACGCAACAGCCTGGCGTTTACTCCGCCATTAACATGAGAATGAGTTATTGTCAAAACCGGCGTACTCGTCGTAATATCTATGTAAATTCCAACGCACCCCGCATTGCTTGTAGGTAAATTAAACCTGCAAAAATCTATTGTCGGGACAGAAGCTGACAAAGCAATTATTATGCAGCTGTTTGTTGCCTGTGCTGTGCCGGAATTTAAGAAACTACATCTTCTTATCGCGGGACTTGACCCTGTGCATAATATAGTGTTTCCGTCACGCAAGAAATCACAGGAGTTTATGGCAACCGCACCCGCGCTGGTCATTGAAATAGATGCTGAATTGGAAGCGTAAAACATGCAGCTCCTAAAAGAAGGGGCAGCACTTGTTGTTATAGTTATCTGGACACCGGTACTCGCCTGAAAAGTAGAATCTAAAAATATAGGATTTGCCCCGCTGCCGGTTATACTTGTAACGCTTGATATTGTACAGGAATAAAACAACGAAACCCCGGCTCCTGATATAAGAGCAATTATCCCGATATCGCACGATGCAAATTCAGGAGACGCAGTTGTTATGGAAATATCACCGGTTATAATACAAGCAAGGAAACGAGCGTTAGTGCTGGTTATTGTAATTGTGCTTGCGAAAGAACAGCCCTGGAAAGAAGATGCTGCAGCGCTTGTTAAGGTAAGAGCTGCGGAAAAACTGGAAGCCACAAACGTGCAAATTGCGGAAGTATTGAGAGTAAGAGCCTGGACAAACATGCACGTATTAAATGTTGGATTGCAACCCGCTCCGATTGTCACGGCAGCATTCACGTTACAACACGCCAACATCGCCGTTGAACTTGTAATAAACGTAAGAGCCCCGTTAAACATGCAGTTATTCACAGTACCATTATATGCCGTAAAAGTTGCTGTACTGTTGAAAATACAGAAATTCAATGATACTGGAACCGCCCCCCAGCTCATGGTTCCGCTAAACGTGCAGCAATCAAGAAGAACTGAACCCGTGGTCGACGGAGTAAAACTGGTTATTATGCAAGCGCTGAACGAAGCAACAACGGCATTCGTTAAGGTAAGCGTTGCAATTGTTGCAGCTAAAATATTTGATTGCGCAGTAGCTGCGGTTGACAGACTTAATGCGGTATAATCGGTTGCCCGTGAATTTATTACAGCTGTCGCTGAAATAGTCGCAGTAGTTATAATTGAAGAAGCAATGGTAAGCACCACCGTATTAACTGCTGTTATAGTCGTAATTCCGCATCCGCTAATGTACGGAGCTGCTGTTCCTGTAGCAGCAAATGTTCCGCTTACCGTAGACGTTCTTAAATGGAATGTTGTATTATCGGTAACGGTAACATCTTTTAAAATACAACTGTAAAATCTCACGAGATGAACGGTATCGCTTAAAACAGCATCGTCATTGTAACACCCGATAAAGTCAGCAGCATACGAAACATGCAGTTTGTTTTTCCCTGAAGGTCCTACCATCCTGACCGTTGCGAACTTTGTGGGCGCAACAACATAAACGGCATCATTTGACGTCACTGTATCGCCGGTATTCCACTCCTGCTTGACAACGTCGACATCGCTAAGGGTACTTGTACCGTTAAGATGCAATAGCCTGTCATTTCCGTGGATAATGCAAGAAGCCATGTCTAATGTTCCGTTGACGGTCGTATCGGTCTGAATGGCAATAAATTTTGTCTGTCTCATTCTGGACCCTACGATTTTTATGGTGCTATAACCCGTTGAATATATGGCTTGCTTGTTCGCAGACCTCGTATTTACGTCGCAGTTCAGCATATAAACATATCCATTGGATACGTATAAGCCGCCATATACCATATTAAGATTCGCAGCTGGACCAAGGTCTCCTATCTTGCAATTGGCAAACGTTACCACTCCCGGAAGGGCGGGGTTGGCGGAATCTATTTTTATCAGCCAGTTATTCGTTGTGTAAGCCGCATTTTTTATCCTTATCGTCAAATCGGAAAATTCTACGGTGGCGCCCGCTGCCATGGAACCGATGTTAATCCATGGAATCGAATCCGTCATTAAACTATACAAATCATCAAACTCCAGTATAGTCTTATCAGCTCCTTCGCCGCAGATTTTTATATATCCTGTCGTGCCGATGTTGAGCTGGTACGGGCAGGTATGAAGACCTGCCAGCAATTTTATAATATATGGATTGTTTGCTGCCGGCGTAATAGGCAGCGCAATGGGAGATTCAGATATCTGGCTGGGAAATATTTCGTAAATATCCCTGTATTTCCCGCCGCTTGCTCCAACCGTGATTACTTCGCCGTTTAAAAGATTATCCGTATTAACGGAAAATTTCGGTCTTAAATCCCAGATATCCCCATTGGTAATAACGTTGCCGTCCTGCCGGACTATCACTGCCAGCCTTACTCCGTGTTCACCGGCTGTCAATCCTGCTATGTCGGGGTTCTTGATAACATTGTCTCCCTGTTGATATACGAACTCGTAATACCATTTTTCACGATGCGTTGTTTCGCCCAATACTCCATCCCGCATTTCAGGGTCATCGTTGGGAATATACTCTTTCCTGTAAAATTTTACATAAACCAAATCATAGCGGTACCCTGTAGGGTTGGGTTCCGTAATAGTCAGTTCGTAATAATCTCCGGTCAATCCGTGTTCATATGTCAGCGTAGAGTAGTTTGTAAGCACATCGGGAAGTTCCAGCCTTATGCCGGAATATTCAGGTCCTCCCGTGGTTGGTTCGCCTGCCTGGACCCAGCCCCTTCCTTTATATATACGAATTTTAGTCGTGCTTGGCGTACCCGCTTCAAATACCTTAAAACCGTCCCCAATAAACCCACAATTCATTGTATTGTCTATAAGTTGCTGCTGTTCGTAATTCAGCATATCCTGAATTTCAACCATTTCAAAATCAGTAGGGTTTTTTCCAGCCTGCACTATGACATTGTTGTAGCGTTTCTCCTTCCAATGAGCGTCATCAAAAAATTCCCTTTTACTTACAGTCATCTGTGCCTCCTGTGGTTTCCGTTAGATTGTAACTTCCCACATTATCCTTAAATTTTCCGATTCCAGAAGTGAATGGTCGGATATCTTTGCATATGCAAACATGTGCGGATATGCGTTAGTATCAAGAATAAATATGGCTATTTCGCGTATTGTCTTTACTATCGTGGGACCAAAAAACCCCGTGTATCTCAATATATTAGTCGGCTGAATAGTAACTTTGGCGCCGGTATTAATGTCAAGAAAATCAAGATAAGTGATAGTATTCGCAAGAAAGGCAAGGTCTATGAGCCTGCCCATATTATGCAGGATAATTTCATCGTTGGCACCGCGGTATATCCAGCCGATATACACAATTCTTGTCCCAACGGGAATAGGCTCGCTCGCATTCGCTGTCGGGTAGATTTCTATCTTGCCTATGTGGGCTACCGGCACAGGCGTTTCCTGCACAAGAAATAAATGGTTATACGGAGTCGCTCCGCTTGTAAGGGAAGCCAATGCTATGACTTTATCGGTGGAAGGGTCTATGGCGTCAATGTAATAATAGTCCTGCGACAGCGTATCTATGTAAACAGGATAATCATTGTGAATGGTTAATTGCTCGGTACCATCATCCCATTCCATTTCAAAATTATTCCCCAGTGTGGGATTTACGTCTTTGCCTGTCTCCGCCAGACCGCTTCCGATAGCCATAATGAATCTCGCTGAAGGGAGCAAATCTTTCAGAATGCTTGCTATCTGCACTTTTGACGATACCGCTAAATCAATTGAACTTGGATTTAATCCGCTCATATTTCCAACTCCTTTACGTTACTCTTACGTGACATATTCAGGCAAGCTCGGGGACCCAAACCCCAGGTCGCTTGGTCCTACCGAAACAGGGCTTCCAAATGGCTGCATGCTGAAGCCTAAAATACTATTGGCTATGGGAATCATTCTCGTACTTTCATCTTTCGACTTATATGCAATTAATATTTCTATGTCTGTCACGATTATCTTATAATATATTCCAGCCGGCTTCACTAATCTTTGCAGTGACGGAATCACGTATTGCTCGGTCTGCCCTATTTCATCGGCATTAATTCCCCTCAAATATATCTGGACTCCGAAAAGAAAGTACCCGAGTACGCCCAGGTCAGGAACCCACGGATGGTTGCCATTCCAGATATTACCTAATATCTCTTTACATGTATAAGTAATATAATATATCTGACCTTCATCCGGCTCGTCTCCTCCGCTTCCGCGCCAATGTATAAAATAATCGTTTGGGTCAGCGGGAATCTCGTAATCAACGCCTTCGGTATAATCGGTTGAAGTGGGAGTCAATCCTACACGTGTAACGCTGTATACCTTGCCTTTAAGTGCATCGTTGGACGTATCTCCCCTGACCACCTCTTCCGTAGTCAGCAAACCTCCCGCTCCCATAAATTTAAACGACGTGTTCTGCCAGTCGTAACCCACCATATCTTCCGGTCTTTTCCAGTATTCCGCTATGTCAATTTCAGCTGTCGGGAAATAAGCGTGAACGATATCCTTGATATTCTGATTTACGGAATCAGACAATGTGACTTTTACCAGCGCTATAAGCAGGTTCCTGTACTGGGTAATATTAAAATCAGAAGTAAATACCTGACCTACCCTTACCCCCCAGATGCTGTCTATGTATTCATCTCGGCAGGTCATTATGTTCTGGTCATTCTTTACGCGGGAGAATTCCTCATCAAGCAGTTGCAGCTGTTTTGAGTAAATGTAAAGTGTCGCCAGAAGATTGGACGCAGTTACTTTTGTAGGAATGAATTCTCCCATAATATCCTCTTTTACTCGAAGTTCACGACTATATTGTTTTCGTCCCTTACCGGCATGACGGATACCGAGAAACTCCCATCCCCCAGAGCGTCTGTCTCGGCATTTAACACTCCGTTTATATAGACCTTAACGTGGACATTCGGAACGCCGGTATTCCCCGTCAGAGTCAGGGATTTGTCCAGAAATACAAACCTGTCAGCGCTGATAGAGTAGATTTTGGGATTCAAATCCAGCAGCATTGAATTGAAAAAACTATTGGAGCGTTCCTCGAAAGTAGCAAATTTAAGGCGCATTTTTCACTCCTACATAATTCTGTTTATCGTAATAGCCCCGGCACGCGGATATTCATTTCCATACAGACGAATAGTATTAACCAGATTTTCCGTGTTTCTGCATAGTTTGGTTAACGGCATTAAATCCTCTACGCCCGGCGTGTCATGTATGATATTAATAATATCCCCATATACGATAAGCGAACCTATTTCCTTTGCTTCTATATATTCCGTAATGGCATTGATTATGCTGGTCTGGACGTCTACAAACACATAGCCGGACGCTATTTTGACGGCTCCGGTCACGTCAATGAACGTTTCAACGGCGCCACGGACTAAATCGTCTATGCCGGCACGATGGTACTGGTCGCTGTCAAGCAGGTCCTGTATATCGTTGAAAAGTTTGTTATATACGTAACTGATTCTTACCTGGTCGCCGGGAGTCGGAATATCAGGGTAAAGGAACCGCAACTTATCCAATGCCCGCGTTGAATTCTGTAATATTCCGGTATCCTTGACCAACTCGTATTCATCGCTTGGCACAGGGTCATAAGCGCCGCTTCCCTCGGCTATTTCCACGGATATAATGCTTATTACCGGTTGTTTAAGGAACGTATAATCCCCGGCATAAACATACTCTTCCCCTATGACGTTTCCCTCAAATCCAGATTCAGCCTGGATATATTCATCTACTTTACCGCCCAATCCGCCGTCACGGACCATAACGGGGTCTCCGACATCTGCCATGTAAACATCAATCACATTTGGCTGTGCCAGCACAAAACCTCTTATTCCGTTCACGGTAGCAATATTGCGTGCTTTGAATACATCTATCAGTCTCTTGGCGTAGTCCTCGTTGGATTCCTGGTCCTGACCGCCGGTTGTAGCGACAATGTTTGTAACGCCGTCCACGTCAAGGGTCTCAATCATTATCACAACTGTATTTGCGCTGACATTGCCGGACAATCCAGAGATGTCCGCTTCTATCGGCACAAGGACATACAGTTGACCCGCAAGAATTGTTGCCGCCTCTGTGGTAGAAAACGTAATCTGCTGGTTATTTGTCAGGGATGGCATCGTGGCTATTTTCGTGCCTGACGGAATGCTCACGGAATATCCCCTGGCTATGTTCATATAAAACTTGGCTGTGCCTGACGATTTGGTTGAAGGAAGCCTCGGTTTGCTGTAACTTACACCCACGGCGTCCAGCTCGGCATCTGAAAATTCACTTACGTTTTGCAGCATCTGGATAAGTGAAATATGCCTTGCCACGGCATATTCGTCTACGAGCTGCCTGGCAGGAACATTGACAAAAAGGTCTTTTGCCGCGGATTTGGATACGTCAAGATTAGGCAGTACGGTATTGTAATCGCTCTGCAATTCGTTGGCGATTGTATCAAAATCCTTAATGGACTGCGTGGGATTGTATTTGTAAGTGATGTAATATGGCTGACCGGGCGTAGGCTCGGCGCCGGCAGGCATCCAGCTTATAGCACTTCCGCTGATGGTATAATCCACAGGCAAAGTGTATTCGCTTGTATCCGCCTTCAATCCAATACGGACGACTTCCGTAGGAGTATAAAGCAACTGGTCGCTTGTTCCGGGGACATCCCCCCTTATTATCCTTTGGGTTATCTGGTTGACTACTGATGTTATTACCATGGTTTCACTCCTTCTATTTTACGCTGACAGCGAATGCTTCCTGCAATCCCCTGACCGTGGTTAAAACAATGTCAAATTCTATTTTTTTGAGTTCTATCTGCTTTATTACAAGGGCGTCAAATGTCGATATCTGCTCGTAAGCGGAAAGCGTCTGTATCAATGCCTGCGCGTTCTGCTGGTCAATCATGTGCTGGATTCCGAAGTAAACGTCTTTGTTTAACAGCATTTCTACCAGGTCCTTTGGCAATGCCTTGCCAAGCAGGTCAATTACGCCGCAGCCTTCATTTACGTCAAATTTATTATCCCCTCGGGACGTGTACGCCAGCCTGTTGAGGTCTTGTTCAAGTTTGTCATATCCTTCAAGGACAATGACGTCTCCCTGGTAGTCAACGACTATATCCCCATTATTTAGTTGCAGGTCGTACGACATGGGCAATCTCCTGTTTGTGTATGTCAAATTTGTCTTTGACAATGATGAGCGTCAGTATTGACAGCCACAAAATAATTATAACCATTGAAAGTTTCATTGTTGAATCCTCAAAAGAAAATATACTTCTTGCTGGGTTTTTCAGGAGGCTTCCTGTTCTCCTCCCTTCTGACCTTTTCCAGACCAAGTATCTTGATTTTCAAGTCCCTGTTTTCCTTTTTCAGTGCTTCTATGTCGCTTTCAATATCATTAAACCGGGAATTAATAGTAACTACAGCTACCTTCATTCTCGTATCTAATCCCGTCGTAACCGTTACATTCTCATTATAGGATTTAATCCTGTCCCTTATTTTGCCATACCCCAGGAATATACCTGCTATAAAACTCTGTATGACCAGTATGGCTCCTATGGTGGCGGCAACGTTTTTTATGTTCATTTTTTTAACAGTTTAACCAGCACCCACCGTTCCTCCTGTTATACGAGCGTTGTTGTCGTTACCGGCAACGTCGCATTCGTAACCCATACCAATTTTGTAAAAGTATCTATTGCGCTTGATATTTCCTGTGCCTTTGAATCTTCCGTTCCTCCAACCACAATGAATATGGCTGTAAGAGCAATAATCAATGCCGCTGTTCCCGCAACAAGCGAAACCGCTACGGGGGGAACAAGGGAAAACACTATCGGCGGTGTCAACCAAAACACTGTCAAGGCATTCGCTATCGCCGTAGCCATCGCTATCGCTGCGGTGGGTGGCGGTACATCGCTTATGTTAGAAAAAGCCGTTTCAAGAGAACTTTTCATAGCAGTTTTGGCGCTAGCCGGTATTGTCGGGCTATATATGAATCCTAACGCATCTCCTGCATAATCAACGTAAGCATCAACCCAGTTCTGCGCCGCATCGTCATATGTCTCCGCTTTTTCAATTAATAAATTCTTTATATTTGCTTTCAACTTATTTGGGTCTAATGCCATTATTCCAATGCCACCTTTTGAGAAAATGCGCTAGCCGGTATAGGCACAGATGGAGGACCGCTTGGTCCCACCCCTGTGGGATGGGTATGGGCTTCCAGCCATGCCTTTATTTGATTCCCCAGGACACCAGGCTCAACGGCATCATCTTTCCCAAGATTTATTTTCTTGCCCGATGACACAACGGCTGCAATATTTCCGTCCTTGTCCAAGACAATACTATTGCCATCTCCGGCATTTACCGTGGTACTATCAGATGATACGTCAAGCTTCTGTATGCCGGTAACCGTCAGGTTGCTCTGGTCGTCAAACTGGATATCTATTATGCTGCCCTTGGTAAAGCCATCGCTTGCATCAAGACCGTCATTGAGTTTTATCTGCATTTTACCGTCTTGCTGCATATACACCAGGATACCCATCTGTATCTTGTTCACTGTCCTTATATCGGTATGGTTGTCTTCGGGTATTATGGCAGGGACATTGCACGCTGGCGAAGGGCATCTTTCTGTCTGTATCCCTTTCAGTGTTGGATAGATTTTATCATCAACATAGCCATAATTTTCCGCCCAGTCTTTAAGCGTAGACACTGCCTTGCATACCCTGCATTTAGCTTTCAGTATCATGTTCCGCAAAATCATTTCTCCGCTTTTGAAACCCTGCGGCATATTGGATTGCTGTTTGTACTGTTTCCAGAACGAATCATATCCCATAAAATTGGTAGGGATATAAGCGATAATAACAGGAAACTCGTATGGTCTGGTCATGCACACCACAATGCTATTTTTCCTTGGCATTGTGTAAATACCCCATCCCTGTTCGCAGAAGGGCATGGACAACGGTACCTGGACGCGTCCGCCGGATTTGTCAAGCCATTGCAGCGAAACCACCGCCCTGTCTTCGTCCACGTTGATAATAGTGGCTAATCTCAAACCTTTGTAGAGTTCAAGATTGTCCTTGTCCCCTGAATTTGAAAATATATTTCTCATACTAAATAACCTTTCCCCGTATTTGTTCCATAAATGTTACCCAGCGGATTAACGTATTTATCCAATAAGATAGATTTCCTGTCTATCAAAGAAAAAGAATCTATCACTGAAGGAGCATTCCTTGTTATTGGTCCATAGCCAATTGCTTTCCTCATTAATTCCACGGCGTTATTGTCTTGCCCGAAGTATTTTCTCATTAACGCCGCCAATTCATCGTGGTCATCCAATGAGAATGAATATCCGACGGAGCCAGTAGCCAGCCCGCTCCACCTTCTGCCGTGAGTCAATGTAAGGGTAGTGGTAAAACTTCCGCCCTGCGTATACTTGTGGCTTATCCCGCTGATGTAATAAACCGGTATATTGTTTATTATTGAACTATCGGAAGGTGTCTTTGTCGTTCCCACTTCTATATTATATATTCCCGTAACTCTGCTGGCTATCTGACCAATGGTAGACAAAGCCAGTTGCTTTGTAATATCATTCAAATCGCCCACAAAGGCAACGGTATTGCAGAGATATAATTCAGGCGTCCCGGGAATTTCCACTGTCGCTGATTTCAGTTCGGCATTCCTCCGGTTAATCCATGCCCTTGCATACAGATTCCTTGCCTTATGTGTAATCTCTGATGCAGGACCCTCTTGCACTCCCACGTCTGTCCCTGACAGGGCAGGAATGTTTTTCGTCCTGAATTTAAGACCGTATCTCTGGATAATATCGTCCGGCGCCTTGGCAAAGGCAGACAGGAACTTCGCTATGTTTTCCATCTGTATTATCTGGGGCTGGGATACTATTTCCACCGAAGTCACAACGTTGGTCTCATCAAACTTATGATTTTCGGATAAAATCTCCTTGTCCTCAATGAAGTATTTAACGTTTGCCGGATTCCAGTTATAAAATGGCGGATGATAGTTTATTGCCCCGAAATTGTCGGCATAGAACTCAAATTCCATTACGTCTGATATTTCCTTGCATATATCCCACCGGTACTTGTAATCGCTTTCCCACAGCCTGAACGCATTCTTAAAAGTAATCACATAAGGTCGCCAGCACTTTGTAATCAAATCATCGTACAAGTTCAATTTTATTTTATCAAACTCCCACGGCATATGGACAAGGGATACCCCCATATGCGTGAATATGTCTCTTGCGTCGTTTTTCTCCGCTTTATCCCCGGTTGATTTATAAAAATACTGACCTGTGGTGTCGTTGAACTCCATGCCATCTTGAACTTCTATCGCCGATACTCCTCCCCAATATCCCGCTTTCCCTTCGACTAGACCACGGATATATTCGGAAGGAGACGTAAAAGGAACGTCCGGAGATGCTAGTTTGTTCGTGTAAGCAGAAACGTTTAATTCCTCCCAGCGGAACCGGGGGTCAAGGCTGGGGTCAACGTTCACCCTTGAAAGCCTCAAACAGCGCCCGGCGTCCTCGCAGTCTATTGTGATTGTATAGCTCGGGGACTGACCTCCGGTATAATTAACTCCGCTTGCTTTGACGAATCCTGTAAAGCCCGAAACATAATCTCCGGGGAACTTCGGGATTCCAATTTCGCTTTTTACGGTGTTCTTTTTTGCCAGTGTATCCGCATATCTTTTTGAAAACCATATTTGAATCATGTCGCCAGGCAGCAAAGCGCATTCACGCCTGTCTACCTTGTCGCCTATAACCTTGAAAATATTTAACTCTCTTGGAGACGCTTGTTTGAGCTGGGAACTTTGCTGCTTGAACTGTTCGTCTAAATTCCACATATCGTTGTCTTCAAATGCGTAAAGTATATTCTCGTAAAATCCATTTTCTTCCAAAGGTAACTTTATAACTACGGAAGCGCTGCCTATCCCTGCCCTTAAAATTGTTGTCTGCACTGAATAAACACCGACTGTTATTTCCAGCAATAAAGGCTCATAGGTCGCTCTTACCGCTGACAAAGACCTTTTCTCGCTTTCGATTTTTACGTCATTATAATATTTATCCACCCCCGTCAAAGTTTTGCTTTTTTCTATATCCGCTGCAAGGGTTTTTTGCAGCAATGAAACATCATTGGCATCACCATTGCCGAATCCCGTTTTGTAATAATCAATCAACTTTGGAAAAAACATGGCTGGTTTATAATCAGCAAATGCCTTTCTCAACACTTTACTGGAAATATGGGTTTCATTTGGCGAGTCAAGATTGGCAGATACTCCTACTTTCGGGATAACAAGCCTCTTCACGAATACTCTGCAATCAGGATGATGTTCGGATACGTAATACATGTAACGTTTTATCCCCTAGTAAAGTTTCACTCCCCAGCCCTTTGAAAAACTGACGTAATCTTTCAAATCATTGCCGGTATTATACGGTGATGCAAATTTATCGGCAATTTTCATAATAGAACTCAAAACCGGAACACTGACCAGTTCAACTACGGTAAAAGTAAAATCATAGGTTATAATGTAAGGTCGTTGCTGGACAACGTTATATGTAAGGTTGTTGAAGTATCCTCGCAACGCCTGGCTTTCATACATCATTGTGATAATTGGAATAGATTTAAACGGTTTCTTTGGGCTATATCTTCCCTGAAAACAATAGTCTTTGAACAGATTAAACGCCTGCAGCGGCGCACTGCTCAACCCGAAATAGCCGGTCTCCGCTTTCACGGATATAGTTTCAAGGTCAGGTCCCCAGAACTGGACCACGAATCCGCCCTTTGTTATCTGCTTGTTGAGCAGTATGTTCTTGCTTACGGCTACGCTTTGTGGGTTGATAAACAGTGAAATCACGGGGTTTTTTATCATTGTTATGACAAAATCCATGGATTCAAATATTTCAACAGCCTTTTGAACGCCAGTTAAATCGCCCGTGCGGAAAAGAAAATTACTCATTCCCGTTGCCAGGTCAGACACTCCTTTCAAACTAAAAGAAGGTATAAAATCCGTAAATGACATCTTGGTTTTTACCTTATTTGTAATCCACGTATTCTCGGACATAACTTATCCTTTCAATGGGAATTCTGGGAAACCGTCCACTGGTCAGCCACATGCTCATCTACCTTGCCAAGAATATGGTCTGTGAATTTATCCAGTTGTTCCCTTATCTGAACTTTCAAGTCGCCTCCACCGGCAGCAACACCAATATGAACATCTCCAATGTTAAGAGTTGCTCCCCTGCCTTCTTTTACCATTCCCCTTGCTGCTTTTATGTCAGCGTCTGTGATTTTCAGGGAAGATGGTGATATAGCAAATGAAGTATCCATTCCCAGCGTGGACATTTTTCCTGCAATATCTTCCCTTTCCCCGATGGTCATCTTTCCCGCTTTTTTAGATGATTCCAATCCCGCAGGATTCCATATGTAAAGCACATAATCTCTAAACATTTCTACTCCCACTGCCGCTCTTTCACTGAATGATTCCACTGGTTTAAAACTATCCATCATGCCCTGCAATGTTATCGGCTTAAATCCGCCTTCCATGGCTTTCTTGAGTTTTTCCGGGTCTTTCAGTGTATTAACAGCATCAAGCAATGGCACCTGAACTCCTGTCAATTGTTGAAGTATCATCTGGGCTTTAACGGCTTGGTCTCCCTCTGTTCCACCCCCAGACAATCCGGTGAGAAGTTTGCCCATGCCGAAAGCAAGGGCTTTTGATTTATCCTTATCCCCAGCCGCCCGTTGCATGGCAAGTATATCATCCGTCAAACTCTTTCCGGTAATGCCTATGTCTGCTGCTTCTTTCGGAGCAAATCTACCCATCATTGCCGCTACCGCCCCCTGCTGCGGCAGCGACCACATAGCAGGAGTTATTATCTTGGACAGGTCCTGCATGGATATAGTGCCTTTTTTAACTTCTTCTCCGAAAGCGTCAAGCATCAGCATTGCGCCTTCTGTCCCACCGCCGAACCTTCGGGTTGTTTCCATGGCAGTAGTCATTTCAGCGATATATCGCTGCATATGCAAAGCGCTCTTTTGTCCATGACCGGCAATTTCAAGGAACGTGTCTCCCAACGCTTTCCCATGCAAATTCAATGACGTGGAGAAAGTACCCAGGGATTTAACCGTGGACCCCATATCCACTCCAAATCCCTTGAACATTCCACCTACTATATCCTCTATTGTTGTGATTGTGCCTGCGCCGCCAACGCCCATTGCGGACAATGGGGCAACGGCTTTTGCCATTTCCTCTCTTAACATTCCCCACTTGCTTGATATGCTTGTAAATTCCTTGTTGAATTCTTCCATTGCAGTGGTATTTTCACCATAACTCTCGCCTAGCCTGCCGAGAGTATATATAACTTCTCTCTTGGCTTTAATGGAAGTATCGTATGCCTGCGCCAGCGCTAATCCTGTGGTAATAGCCAGAGTTACCGGACCTAAAATCTTTGTTATTGTTTGGCTGAATTTGCTCATTGTTTCAGAGGCTTTTGTTATCTCCTCTTCTATGTCGAACATGTTTTTTATAAGGTCTTTTTCATTATCTTCCATGTCGGCAAACTGATTATTCAAATCATTGAATAATTTTTTCTCGGTTTGAGTTGTAAGACCAAGATGCTGCATGGATTTTATTGCATCGTCAAGTTTTAATTTGTTTTCCTGCAAAACTTTTATCTGACCCTGATAACTTTCTTTCTGTTCATTCAAGGCATCTATGTTCAGCATGGATTCACGTGTTGCCATGGCTATATGATGAGCCATTTCAGGCATTACCTTGCCACCCAGCATGCCAAAGGCGGATATTAATCCTTCAACGCTGGACGTTGCTCCCTTTATATTCTGACCAAGTTCATTTATTGCCCTGGCGGTTGTATATAACACTACATTGGTTTTTTCAAGTATGGACATGAATTCAGTGAAGGAATAATGGGACTTATGCATCGTTTCAAGCATGAGGCTCAATGAACTATAACCTGCCTGATTAGCCATAGCCATTTCATTCATGGTCTGTATGTAATCACGCATTGAGTCTGTTACGCGCAATTTCTCACTTATGTCGGCTCCGCTGATTTCCGGTGGCATTAATGTATCTCCTCAACCCCGAATCCCTTGTATTTTCCGCCTGATTCCACAATCCTGTCAAATTCCGTGGACATTATCTTGTGAATCTCTATCTGCTCTCCGTGTCCCCCGTGTACGGTATAGGAAACATTCGGATTATCTATCGTCGGTTCCTGACCCACGTAGCCTTCTTTTACAGGACTCTTCGGATTTTTAGGTTCTGGATTCCCGACCAATACCTTGATGGCGATGTCTATAATGGTCTTGATTTTCTCGTTCAGTTCCTTTTCGTCTTCAAGAACATTGTTCTGGCACATACGCCATTGAATCTTGGACATGGACTGAATCAATGGGTCGTTAGGTGTTTTTCTCAAAGCCCGCAGTACCTTCCACCTTAACCGGAGGTATGCGGCTGCTGAAAATTTCCTTTTTCAAGTTCCCCTAAAGCCTCGTTGGCTTTCTTTTCCAGCTGCTCGTATTTAAAATAGAAATAATCAATGACGTTCCTCTGCCACTTGCGGATTGTCTCACGCGCCTTTTCCACCGGCTTCATTTCATCTCTCTTGTCCTGCGGAATGAGTTCCAGCCAGGTATGACCGTCAATGGAGTCAATGGCGCGGGCGAGCTTCTCTATCTTCAACAGGTTAAGGCGTGTGTAATCGTCAAAGGAAGGAGTTGACTGCAAAGAACTGATAAATTCATCACCATCAAGCGTATGCCACTTGACTTTCTTCCCGAAGATAGCGATTTCCTCTGTCAGCTTGTTAAAAAAAATTAATTCCTCAATTGGATTAGCCATTATTTATCTCCTTTGAATTTGTTTTTGGGTGACTATGTTATGATACTACTTCTACGCTTCCGTTCGTAATCTGCCTGCCCTGCGAGTATTTCACGTACTGCGCGTTAATGTCGGCTGTTTCCGCTATGAGCAGGTCGCCGCTGGCAACGATTGGTCTGGTGTACCTGACTATCCAGCAGTTGATATACTTCGCTATCATAATCTCCGAGCCGGGAGTTGTTCCCGCTGGAAATATCTCATCGCACTGGATTTCAAAACCAACGGGTATGTCAGCGAGAGAAAATACTTGCTTCATGTTTCCGCCTGCGCCGCCTGTTGCCTGTTTCTGTCCCAGCCAGTATTTCAGCGCTGTTTGCGCTTCGGCAAGGCTTAATCCTGGTGGTGGCGTAATTGAGGCAAGGTTGTTGCTGTTTAACGCATTAGCGATAACGTTGATAAGGTTGCCGCCGTATATCGCTATTTTCGTGCAAGCCAAGGTTACCGCTGCCGGCTGCGCGGGAACAATGTCAATCGGACCAACTGTCCCTACTTCGTACTGCGGATTCGCCGGTCTCGCCTGCGTCTCGGTTATGTTGCGTATGTACCCGATTATCCAGCTACCAATCTTGATTTTGATGTTGGTAGATATGACCGCATTATTAACCGGTTTGCTTCCTGTGATGTCTGCCATGTTTGTTCAACCTCCCATTTTTGTGTAATTTTTTATCCTGCTAACCCTATATCCACAGAAAACTTTACTTTTATATCCCTGACCTTGGTCACGGGGAGATATGTGAAGGTTATTTCCCACCTGCGCAGGCTGCCTGTCTGCCTGTTTGCTGTTACAGAACCCATTCCCGCTATCGTTCCGTCGGCTACTCTCTGGGCAAGATAATCCTCAACGTAGGACTTCAACTCTGAACTTACGGAATTCGTTCCCCTTGCTCCCTTGAACTTCCTGTCTATCTGCGTCCTCAAAGTCATGATGAGGATATCCCTCGCCTCAACGGTATTAATGTCAACTTCAATCTCGTCGCTTGTGTTCGTGGTGATATCATCAACGACTTTGATTATGCTGGACAATTCTTCGGCAACGCAGACTCCGCCGTCAACCAGATTATCAATGTCAATGTCTCCCCATCTGGTATTGAACCCGGTGAATGCTCCTACGATAGGTCTATTCATCATCGGGTCGGAAATGAACTGCGTGCATCTGAATGCTGCCAGGCTGACTGCCTGGAAGCAACCGTCAAGGACGATACTCTCGCTGTCAATGACGCGGATTGGGTCATAATTTCCGCAGAGGACTTCCCTGCTGGAAAGCAGGGCTTCCGCTTCGTTTACGAAGTCATCCACTCCGAGTTCCGAGCCTGAACCGCCGTAGTTCTTTTTGCCGGTGTAAAGCATGCGTTCCTTGCCGAATTCCTCACTTGCCATTTTATTGCAATGCGCAAGGGCTAACGCTTTCACGGCGTCAAATTCGTCTATTGCCAATGAACCCAGCAATGGAACGATATAGTAAGGGTTAACGGAATTCACCGGATTTTCCAACCTGGTTAAAGCAGCCTCGTAGCCTGCCTGGTCATTGGTGATAATAGGGCATATAATCACCTGCCTTACGCCGATATTAAAGGCAATTTGCGCTGCCTCCGTCAGATAAGATGCAACGTCCAGAACGCCGTTGGTGGCATGAATTATGCCTTCTTTTGTCACGACATCGCTGAAATTGTCCGTAAGATACGGAAGGTAATCAACTTCTTCGTCCTTATCATAAGTATAAGTTACGTAATAAGTCGCTCCTACTTCCGGTTCCTTGGCTCCGGCACCGCTCGGAGACCAGTCTATTTTGCCGCCGGTTAAAAGGTAATCCGCGGTAGCGGCATAGTTTTGTGTTCCCTTATAATCGCCCACTTTGACAATTGCAGTGGCAATGTTAGCCAGCGTGTCTTCGCCTCCGGCTGAACCCTTCACAACCGCTTCCTGGATTGTAAAACTGTCGCTTCCAGGACCTATGATTGCCATTACTCTTGTGCCGACCGCAACTGGACTCGCTGCCGGTGTTGCTACAAATTGACTCGTAACTCTTGGTCTTCCCATAATGCTCCTCCCTTTAATTTTACTTTACGACTGCATTACTTCTTCGGGCAGCACTGCCTCCGCATGAACTTGTATACCTTCAATAGTATCAAGATAATAAACCAGCTGCCTGAACTCCGTCGCGCAACTTACCGTCATACGCCCTATATATATTTTATCAGCACCAAAATCCTGCTGGGATGTTCCACTGTACGAAACGTCAAGGATAATCAGCCCCTTAACCATTATCTCACGTTTCTTTGAAAACCAGAGCATTGCCCATAACTTATCAAGGACAATCTCTCTCTCGACAGGCGAAAGTGTTATAACAAACAATTCCGTCTTGAAATCAAAGAACCCGCCGTACTGTTCTGCTGTTGGCGACTTGCTTATAAGACTAAAATTGCTTGCCGGAAACGTTCCATATGGTCCTATATTGGTTCCGGTAAGTTCAATGTATCTTACCGGCGGATTGCTCAACGGAACCTCCTTGACGTTGACAACCCATTTACATGGGTCAGTCGCTATATCACCGTTATAATTCGCTTCTATCTCGGCGTCAACCGGCACGATATTGCTGATTAGGAACTTTCTGTAAGTCTCTGAACTGACAGTTTTGTCCTCTGTACCATTGACCCCGAAATATGGAATTGCTGCGGCATCTCCTATCCCCATGCGACGATTTTGCCCGGGAACTGCGTTCACTATAATGCTGGGATATTCCCGTATCTTGTAATTCCAGCTGTCAAGGACCTGCGGTATATTTATCCTGTTCTGAATGCTGTTGTCGGTATAATATAAATCCTTATCCTTGTTGAATCCGTCTCGGATTTCATTGCAAAGAATATTCGTAACCGCATACGTTAAAAGAAACCTAGAAGGCATCAGTAATACCCTGCCTCTTGATTAAATTTCTTATTGTCAGTATTTCCCGGGGCGACAGCGAACTGACCGTATAGTTGCTTTACCATTTCCTTGGTTACGCCATTCCTGAAATCTATCGTATCCCCATTGTCAAATGACGACCCGACATTGTATATCGGCGCCGTAGGGTCAAGAAGGTCAATGTCAAAACTCTGTAAAATCACCGCCCCTTGCGGAGCAACCGGAGATACCTGCTTAATCTGGTATCTCTGCGTAAACGCTTGAATATAGTCATAGGTTACATAATAGGTGGTCCCGGTGGCAGGCTTGCTTCCGCCTTCCAGCCATATGATTTTATTCCCTGAAATTGTGGCAAGAAATGATTCCAAGGGATATGTCGTTGTATTGTCTATTCCGGTCTGACTTATCGTAAAAACGAAGAATCCAGCATCTGCGCCGGTTCCAGCCACCAACGTAGCGTCCTTTAACCCAGTCCACGCCAAATCATTCTGAATTTTTACGTTCATTCCAGCAACTAATCCGGCGTTCAACGCAAAAAGCTGGACCCCCGTCCCAAGAAAGATAGGTGGCTTCTTGCCCAGCAGTCGCAGAGTTCTGGTATTTACCATTGGCAATGCTCCGGATTCTTGAAGGGTAAGTTCCCCGCCGTTCAATATATAATCCGTGCCTTCGGTATAATCGACTGCCGCAGCGTTCTTTGAGTTGGATATTTTATAAATAGTCATGTCGTTGATGTACCGCAGGATATCGGAATCCGCGGTATAATTTCCCCTTATAACCGGCTCGTCAATTATCCTTAACTGACCGCTCAATGGAAGTGCCATGCGCCGGACAAGAAAATCTCTTTCTTTAAGCATCGGGAAATTCAATGTCCATGGGGTCGCTATTTCCTGCATTTTCAATCCTAACTCGGAGATGATTTTTGTCTTGGGTACCTGCGGAAACTGCACGAGCACTTTGCCCATGTAATCGTATCCGCCGACATATTTTGTTCCGTGGCAGACGGGACAGGAACTCACCGCGGACTGCCTGTTCAGGTCAACGCAGGAACACATTTCACCGGACTGTTTCTGCCTATAAAATAGCACTTGCTCGCCAAATGCTTTCAGCCCAAGGAACAGCCTGTTCTTTACTTGGTCGTATATGAGGTCGTCCTCAACGGCTTCGTCCGGCTCGTGGCGATACCTTTCAATAGGATTAGGAAACTTACTGGCTTCCATATCCGTAATCCCAGCCGGCAATGAAAATGGTGTCTCAATAAATGGTTTATTTATAAGAGGCATCTCTCCCCCAATATCACCTAACCCTGTACTGCCTTGGAGCGTAAGTCCTGATTTTAAACGGTAAATCACTGGTCAATATTCCGCCAGGCGATACAGCGAACATCACCGAAGCCAATTTCGCCTTGTGCAATCTTTCATTATAAGCCGTGCGCTCGGCAGTGGATACAGCGAGATACTTCTGTGACCGGTCAATGCCCACTGATACTCCGCCGAATGCAAACTGGAATTCTTTCGCTACTTCCAGACCAGCCCTGCTTGAAAGAGCCTCAATTTTTGCCCTTATAAGAACCAGACTTCTCCATCCAGGAGGTAAAGTTTCCAATGTATATCTTGACGTCGGTGGTTCCGTGTTAACATCATCAACTCCCACGTTGATATATTCAATCAGCTGCTCGTCAGTCCACCGTTTCATGCGCGGGTCAGCCGGAATGTCCATTAAGTAGGATTCCCTCAACCTCGCAATCAAATCCTCAAATGCCAGCGAATAATTTGAGGCGATATTTGATATACCGCTTTCTGATGGAGTCGCCCCGCTTTTATGCGTGGTTACGTAATAACTCACGTAATTAACGCTTCCCATTGACGATTCATCAAGGTATTGGGTTATAAGGTCATCAACTTCCGCCAGTTTTATGTCATTGCGGTATATGAAATACTTGTCAAACGGGTCGCTGCCGACAGGGGCAGTCCAAACCAACTTTACCTGCAAAGTATTCTTGTTAGTTGACTTATTCTGATAAGAGCCGGTTACGCTATTCGGCGGAAGCAGAGGCATCTTTTTCTCCTGCCTTGAAACTTTCTTTTAACTTGGACTTAAACAAATTCTCACGAGTCAGATACCCCACCGTAAGACACGTAAGAAGTATTTCCTGCAATTTCGCATAGACCACCGGTCTCAATTCCATTCCGATGATATCCGCAAACGTATTAATGTACGTGCCGGTGTATTGTAGGAATGCATCACGAATACCCGGTTCCTTGGAAAGAAAATCCCTAACCCGAATGAAGTCAATAGGAAATTCCTGGAAAATCTTGACGATTTCCTGTTCACTGATAGGTTCAGGATTGACAAAACTTAACGGTTTAAGTTGTTCCATATTACCTTTTGTTCGTAAAAAGCGTTAATACAACGGTAAACACCGCCGATACACCCGTAGCCACCACAGCCGCTACAATGCTGGCTTCTTTTTTCAGGCTGTTGAGAGTGTATATTATACCGCCCTCGCCCATTTTCTCCTGGTTGCCGTAAAGAACTTTTTCGTGTTTATCAACGCATTCTTTTACTTCTTTGATTTCAGCGATATCACTGCTCATCTGCAAAAGAGTCTTGTTGATAGAGAATACCTGCTGGAGTATTATCTTGTCAGTCTTTTGCTTATCGGTTGTGTTTTCAGAATTATCCCGTTCCAGTTCTTCGCCCGGCATTATACTCTCCGATACCTCTCATCAGTAAATTTTATTTTACTGGATTACGCTTTCGCCAGTTGCTTTTGCTACGCTGAACGGCTGAAATTCCCAGCTGTCTATGCTTGTGATATCGTTATTGTCGTCATCAACCGAACCTTCAATCAGCTGACCTTCGTTCACCCATCCACGCAAAGTCATGTACTGGACTTTCGCCGCTTTTCTTACTTCCGGCAGCGTCTCCGGATTCGTCAATATATCTTCCAGACGAGAAAGCAATGTGCAGTCGCTGATTTCAACTATCGAATCGCGGACCTTTGCCTCTCTTATTTTCGTTTGGAGTTCCGATTGAATCTGTGATGCGTTCTTTGGCTTTACTTCCACTGTTTCAGTTTCCACCGCTTCGGAAGCAGGCTGCGCGGGATTTGCAGGAACAACATTAGAGTCCTGCGGCGACGTTACCTCTTCCAGTATCTGGTGATGGATGAAATTGTATATCTCCTGCGTCGCATCGGCTAACTGCGCCTTGCGGAACATCATGCGGAGATTGACTGTCTCGCCAGGACCAATCTCTATACCGTTCAGGGTAGAAAGAACAGCCTTGGAATTCTTGGTCTTGTTGCGTACCACTGCGTAAATCTTGTCATCATTAAATTCATTCATTGGATTGTCTCCTTCAATTTTATCTTTGTTGGTTTGAATTTCGCAAAAAGGCTTGGGAAGGGGCATTACCGCCCCCTCCCAACCTTAATATCCGTTCAATAAAAAATACCAAAAAAATTAGAATGGTATGAACGGAGTCTTGCCCGTAACCGTGATTTTGCTGGTAGCTCTGGGGTTGACTACTGCTACGCCGAGTTCTTCGTAAATGACCCAGCCCAGTCTCAGCCTTTCCGGTTTGTCCGCAGGGATTACGTTTACGTCCTGCCTGATTGGTACTACGCCGGTGAACTCTGGTTCAGCTATTACCCAGATTGTGCCTCTCGGCACTACCTTGGATACGAGAATATCCAGTGTCCATAGATGACCTACCAGACCAGTCTGCAGAACTTCGCGCTGTGTAACAGGGTCAAATTGGTCTCTCCCGAATTTCATGATATCCGCAAATTCCGAATAGTTCATCACGAACTTCGCTGGAATGAGGTCCCATTTCCCTATTTCAGCCAGACCCGCAACCATGGCGTCCCTTGTAAGAGATGCGCCGGAAACAGTTGATGGATTGAGAATGGTTGAAGAGCGGTCAACGGCGTTGAAAATGTTTCTGTCTTCCTCCGCCATCAGGTCAAGTTTCGCTCTCTGCTGCGCCCTGTCAATGAGATTGTAACGTCTTTCTTTGACCTGGCTGAAACGAACTTGGGGATAAGAAATGATTTCCCATGTTCCCACGGTAATCCTTTCTCCTTCCACAATCGTATCAGGAGCCTGACCTCTTTTACCCACGACTACGACCGGGATTTTTACGTCCTTGTCATAGACCGGGAGCGCGCCTTGCGGCAGCGGGTCACAATTTGTTACTCATTATTTTTCAATAATGGGTGTGGTCATTTCTGCCACACTCTGTATATCGCTATACAGTTCGGACTTTATCTTCGAGCCGGGCATAAAGTCTCTGAGGATTTGATGCTCTCCTATCTTATATAGCATTGTTTGACGAATATATGGACGAATAAGATTTGTTAATTTCTTGCTTTCTTCAACTGAAAAATGGATATACATATAAGACCTTCCATCTTTCCTATTATGTGTATGAAGTGAACACTCAATATTCCACTTGTTCTTGAAATATTGTCTTATAAGCATATTCTCTTCATAGCTGAAAGCACAAGTAAATATTCTCATTGTTTTTTTGAGAATATCACGAGAACCGTCGTCCATAAACCACACCGCTATACTCAAAGGAGATAACATTTGAAGAATCTTGTCTGAAACAATCTTTATTCCATCCTCGTAAAACATATTGTATAGATTGGTAAATTCATCATGTACGGAGGTGGTAATGCTAACACCTCTCCATTTACCGTTTTTAACACATAATGAATTACAGAATGGATTTAACGCTTCAAATTTCCATTTCAGGTAATCAAATTGTTTCATACAATGAGATTCAATAAATCTTGCTTTCATCACTTTCCTTCCATGTAAAGCAAGACATCCATCTCCCATCATAGAACCAATGATTATCTGTTTCTGTGTTTCAGATAGGGTTAAATTCCTCAAACGCCACGATTTTCGTTGAATCGGTATAATGGAAATGTTATATTTGTGAATATAACGAAGTATTGACTCTTTATTAGAATTCAACATAGACGCAATTTTCTTTGCGCTATACTGCTTTTCACAATAAAGATGAATCAACACTTCTTTTTCAATAACATTCCTTTTTCCCATAGTTAATTCAACGGAAACCACACACCATCTTTCCTGCTGATTGACTCCACCATAAAATTTTCACCGTAACCAACGGTATTTATGGATACAGAGTCTTTCCAGCAAATAGCCTGATTACGTGGCTGACATTCAACCACGAGCAGTTTCCTGCCGATACCCTGATAGTCCAGTGTAAGCCTTATCGGGTTAGCCATAGAACTGGCAAGAGCAATACGCCCTTCTTCCGTCTGGAGCGCCTGTTCAATAAGAAACTCCTTTTGTTCAGGTGTGAGTGCTTGGTTTTCCATTTGTATTTTCACCTCCTTTTTTTGTTGGATAACAACGAACATTAAGGGAGACATTTGACTGTCTCCCATGAATCTTCGCTGGCTACTCAGAAACAACATCAGTGATGTTGTCAATCTGCCACCTAAAACCAAGCAAAATACCGCTGGCAAGGTTCGGCACCTGAATTACGTGTCCGACGCACTTTCCATTGGCAGCTGCTTTCCCCAGGCTATTGGTCAGTTTTCCTTTATGGGTTCCCGACTCAATAACAAAGAGTTCCTGCCCGATTACGTATACTCCGCCCATCGGACTGGCGTCAAAGATGTCCGTGAAGTAGTCGCCGAAAAAAGAGTAATAAGTTGCCTTACCGCTCTTGAGTGTATCCACGTATGAGTCTGCAAAGATACCCTCTGGTTGAGTCCCGTCAGAAATCGTTACTGCGACGGTCCCATCGACTTCTGCCTTCAACTGGGCAATCATTCCAGCCGCAAATCCTATCGTCTGTTCACCGTAAGGTTTCTGCAAACCCAAGTTGCTGGCGCCCAGAAGTTCCGGACTTACTGCTCCGACTTCGGTGTCAATCTCGGAATGGACTTTCTTGTCTCCGATTGGCACTCCCTCGTAAAATCCCTGTGTTCTTAACATTTGTTTTTCACCTCCCCCCCCTGTGGATTCCAGGGAAGGTATCTTCCTTGGCAACCAAGGAATACTACGATACCTACCCTGTATTACTATTAAAAGTATAGTAAAGTTTCAATTGGCTGTGAAGTCCCCCCGCAATTATTGCCGGACAGGGGGTTTCTTCCACAACGCTTCAAGTTTCTCTCTCATTTCCGCAACGGGGCTTACCGTCCCGCTGCCCGTTATCTGTATCGGAATGTCAAGAGTTACTGTTTCGCCGCGGCTGGCATTCTTGACCATATTGATTTTTTCGTCAATGGTTGTCGCTTTTTTCACTGTCGGGGCTTTCAGTATCGTACTTGCAAAAGTCTGGTACCCGGAATCGTCCATCATCATCACACCGTCAACTACGGAGTCAAAATCTTTCTGGTCAACAAGACCTTTTTCAACCGCAACCCTTATCAGTTGCAGTGCTTTTTCAGCCTTCGCATGCAGAATTTGGTTTTCCTGCATTTCGGTGTTTTCCTTTGTGAGTACCGAAGTCTGTTTTTCAAGTTCTCCGACTTTCGTCTGCAACGTGCTGATTTGAAGGTCGGATTTCTTTTTCAGGTCTTTGAACAGTTCCTGCACATAAGACGCGGGGTAAATTTTCCTGTAATACGCCTTTGGGTCTTCGCCTTTTCCTTTCTTGGCGCTGATTTTAATCATTGACCCTATGCCGAGTTTCTCTCCGGTTGCAACGAGACCATCGTTCAGTACCGCGGAAAGAAGCTTCTGACCGTATTCCTGCGAACTTACCCAGTCAAACGCTTCCACTGCCTTGTCCTTGTAAAGGTCTTCCACTGTCGCCCTTACAACCAGTTCTTCCCCGCGGTACACTGACCAGAAGGAATTTTTCTTGTCAACCGAAGCCTCTTTCTTTTCGGTGCGAAGTTTTCTCTTGGCTTCCTCATATTCTGGAGTACCAATTTGAGGATATTTCTTATTAAATTCTGCCATCTCTCCTTCTTGTTCTGGGGATAATTTTTGGTGCTTACCTAACTGTTCGGGGTGTTTCTCTGCTTCTTCCGCTGCCGCCCTCGCTGCTTCTGCCGATGACGCTGGCTCACCGAGTTTCGTGAACACCGCTTTCCATCCCATTGTTTTCCGCAGTTTCTTTATCTCGTTCCATTTCTGGTCGGGCATAAGGCTGGGGTCTTTTTTGACTTCCTCAACCAACTGCTCTTCTTCCTCTGCGGTTTTGGGCATCATGCCTACCCATGACATCATCTTGGGTGGCATTGACGGTATTTCTCCCTCTCCGCCCATCATCCCGGGTTCTTTCTCCGGCAGACCGCCGGCACCGGGCATGCCTGGCAATTCAGCCGGCAATCCAGGAACTTTTTCTTCCGGTCCCATTGGCGGTTTCATCGGTGGAATTCCGGTTTTCTTTTCCACGCCTTCCAGGTGGCTGTCTATTTCCTCGGACATTTCAGTCGCTGTATCACGGATGCTCTTGAGCAGGTCAAGGGTTTCCTTGCTGACGTCTTTCACTTCTTTTTTCTTGCCCTTGCCTTTCGGACCCTTATCGTCGTCTTTCTTTTCCGGTTTCTCTCCGCCTTCGTCCTTGTCTTTTGGTTCGGGTATCTCTTCCTTTTCCTCCACTTCCTTTTCAACTTCGGCGGCTTCTTTGAGGAATGGAGTCAGCGCAGAACTTATTTCCGCAAGCGTGACCTTTAAGCCCGCGTAAAGTTCGTTGCCTTTCCTTATAATGCTTTCAAACGTTCTTTCTTCCCCTGCAGATGAAAGTTTCTCTATCTGGCTTTCAAGGGTGGATACGTTTGATTCAAGAACCTGAAGGTTCCTTATATCCTCGTCGCTTTCGCCCTTGATTCCTTTCAGCGCTTCCTTGTAAGCCGCTATCTGTTTCTTTGCCTGTTCCTTGTCAATGGCTGCCGTCACAGTCTTTCCTTCTTCGGACCATAGCGTGGTTTTCAGAGGGGATTTTACGCCGGTGTCTTTCGCCCTTTCCGCATGCTCCGACTTTATCGCTTTCTCCGTCGCTTTCGCCATTCCCTCAAAATCCTGGTCCGGCGATTTCTCAACGGGGTATTTTATCTTTATCGGGAAGTTGTTCTCTTTTCTCCATGTGCCGTCTGATTCCGCGAAAACTTCCAGTGAAGCAAGTTTGCCAGCCAAAGACGCTTTCTTGTGGACTACCGGGCGTTCCTGGTCAGGTTCTTTCTTCGCTGCTGCCATGTCCTTGTCTCCCTTGGAGATGGCGTCCTTCGCTTCCTTTTCCCTTATGTCGTTGCCTTTGTCCGGCGAATACCGCAGCTTGCCTTCCGGCATAGCTTCGAGCGGTCTGTCTTCTTTCTCGCCTTTCTTAATGCTTTTCACGCTTTCCTCCGGTGTCTTTCCCGCATCTTCTCCGCCTTTTACAGGGTCAACAAGGGCGCCGTCAACCTTCGCCCTTCTTTGCAGAACTCTCTGACGAATTCTTGCAATAATACTTTCCTTGTTCTCGGCTGGCTGTACAACCTGTTTGTCAGTTAAAACCTCTGACATTTCATCAACAGCCAGTTTCATCTGCTTCGCTCTTGCCACTACTTCTGCAATAGCGTTTTCCGCAGCACTTTTCACGGAAATCTGTTTCTCCACTACTTTTTCCGCTTCACCGTGTTCCTTCGTGCTGGGCATGTTTTTCAGCTCCTGATTAATCTCCTTGTTTGTTTCGGGAGCAGTAACTTTTTCCGTGGCTGTGATAACAGCCGGAACTGATTCGTTATGCGGGTCAAGACTTCTGGCTAATGCCATGAAATCCGTTCCCGGAACTTCTCCGTTTCCGCCAGCCATAGCAGAAATTATCGCTGGGTTGATTACTTTTCCGTCCTGGACGGGCGCTCCGTCCCTTGAAATTGGTTTATTCATTTCTGTATTACCTCCCTCTTTGTCTGTGCCTTCCCTTATATTTGAAGCGTTAATTATTTTGGGATTGTGTTCATCGCCGACAGGCGTTAAATTTTGGTTTTCACCTCCTTTCCCTATCTTTAGGGACATAATATTTTGCAATTCTGCAATCTTTTGATTCACCTGTTCAATTATAGTCTTGTCCATACTTCCCCCTTATAATAAAATCGCCTGACCTATCGCATAGTGAAGTAAATTATTCACTTTGAAATAGTTCGGGTTCTGCATATCCAACTCTTTCATCGCTCCGGTTATATATTCATCAAGCATCATCTTGTTTTTTGCATGGTTGAGATGAGCAATTTTTTCAAGATATTTCGCCTTGGAATCGGCGCCTACTGTTACCCACGAAAGTTCTATGAACTCAACACCACGGTTATCTTCGTACGCCAGTTTCGGCATCCAGTTTGTTTCCGGTCCGCTGTAATGCTGACCTTTCCAGTTCTTTATATGAGAGCAATATTCATATTCATTGTGGGCGACTTTACTGCAAATGGAACAGATGCTATATGTTACTCTGGCACCCATAGAAACGTCTGTAATATATCCCTGGTTGATTCCCCTGACCAGCATCGGGTCTTTCGCCTTATCCACCGCTACAAGCAGTTCTATGCCCTTTACTTTGTGATTTGGCACACTGTCAAGGAGTATGCCCACCGCTTTGACCACCGAGTCATTCTTATGGTCTTTATAATTGCCTTTCCCGATGAACGTGGAATAAACCTGCCTGCCGGTTTTTTCATCAAGCCGGAGAAGTTCAGGCAGGGTAGGGTCATCAGTGCTTCCCCACCGGAACATATCGCCATTAACGTTTGGCACGTCTCCGTGGACCCCGAGAACCCTGAAAAATTCAAATTCACTGTTATATGGAGCGACCTGATGGATATTCAAAGATTTTTTATAACTGCTTAAAACGGAAGCATACCTTTCAGGAACACTGACTTTTTTCGCTTTATTGCCATTCCGTTCAATGAAATAATGGAGATTGGCGTCAGGAGTAAATCCTGCTTCCCTGAAAGACTCTTTGTTTATACAGGCGCCGCCACAAGCACACTTCGGTGTCGGTATTACGGTGCCGTAAAACGAAGCGTATTTAAGAAATCCACCGCTTGACAATGATATTGTTGAATTCATGCTGGCATCCCCTCTTGTCTCGGAAGTTCTGGTGGTGTTGCTGTTTCTACCGGCATTTCCGCTTCCTCTGAAAAGTCCAACGTTTCTTCTTCCCTTGGTACACGCTTCAAAAGACATTTGCAACCAACGTGTGATTTTTCGTATTTCGGTGCGTTGTGTGCCAAGTTTTGAAGCATCTCTTTTATCTTAAAATGCTGTCCATCCAATGCTTTACAAGTCGGACACACACCGCCCATTTCCAACCACTTATTATTATCCTGCCAGGGTTCGTCCTGATATAACCAAGAACATTCCCTGAATCCGTTGTCCAGCCAAGCCTGCAGGACTGTTCCCGATGTATCCTCTGCTACCGCAACGATTGTTATATAATTCATAGTTCATTCTTTGCTTGGCATAATTTTTTCCATATCTGGTCTTGGCAATTTGGGTTTCTCTGGCATTTTCCACGGTTTGCCTTCCAGTTCCGACGATGGTTGAGTGAACGTCATTGGTCGTTCAGGAACTTCTTCTCCCAGATACTTAAACAATTCCATAAAGTTTATATTCCGTGTCCTATCCCACTGGGTAGGATTCTTCAAGACCTCGGTTATCATATCTTCAAAGAACGTACGAAGTTTCTTGTCAAGCGTCGCTTCATCAACCTCAACGCCTTTTTCTTTCAGGTAATTCATAAGATTACCGTACTTACCTACCGGCTTTTCCTGACCCTTCGGTTGAAGTTTCTTGTAATCTATGTTCGGTAAACTTTTCATATCGTCTCCGGTATACCTTCCGCTCCGCCACCACCTGGTCCACCTGGCAGTTCAGGGGCGCCACCTGGACGTTCCGGCGCTTCTATTCCCACCATTCCTTCTCCGCCGCCCATGCCTCCGCCCAGTTCTGGAATAGGTATTTTGCCTTCATCTTTCGTATGTGCAGCCGGGGGCAATTTTTCTTTCTTATCTTCTTCATATTCTTTCTGTACCATCTTTTTCTCTTTCTCGTAGTTAAGACCGATATAATTAAAGAACGTCTGCTTGGACAACACACCTGTTTTCATTAACTCTTTCATCAGCTGCTTCATCTGGGTGTCGTCTTTGAGGTTCATGAACTCAAATTCAATTTCGGGGATTATGTATTCCTCGTCTCCCCACTCGTTTATCCGCTTGAATTCCTGCTGTATGGCAACCGGCTTGAATACGTAGTTCTTAACCCAGTCTTTCAGGATTTGCTGGTTGCGAAGATACCGGTTTACGAGTATCCGCAGGGCAACACTGGCTGTCGCAAAGTTGGGTCCTGAACCGTCAATGATTGTCTTGGAACCAAGCAGTGCCGCCGTAATCTCTTTATCTATCCAGTCGTACTCTCTATCGAGAGGCAAGACTTTGCCGGCAGATGACACGTAATCAAAACTGATTGCGTGATGATAAAAAAACCAGCTGGAAAGGTCATAGTTCAATTCATCAAAAGCGTCCTTTGCAGCCTGTATCGCTTCCGGAGTCGCCGGTATCTGGTCAGTTCCTACCTTGACCACCTTAATCGGCGTTATATGCCGTTCTGCGATGGCTATTTGCGCCCTGCGCAAGATATCCTTGTATATAAGTGGTTTAAACGCCCTGAACATAATCGGCGTGCCTACGGTTTCGTACGGCGACAATTTATACGCGATATGGCTGACCCTGAACTGATTGAGAGGAATTTTCTCTCCACGCGCAATCAAGCTGGCTATCCTGCCGCCCTGCAACTGGGCAAGTTGATTATAAAGTTCTCTCGGCTGCCTTGACTGGACAATGCGTTTCATATTATCATCAGGGTCAAGTTTCAGGACAGGCTCATCTATAAGCATTGATTTCTCTACTTCCACGAAATCAGGATTAAGCAGTACAAACCGCGTCCAGATTCCTTTGTCTCCGTTCCACTCACCAAACGGAAATACATTGCCTATTTTCCAGTATTCAAGGTTGATGTCCAAGAGCAGCTTCTCGCCCCGGAGAACGTCAAAGAACAGGATTTCAAAGAACTTCTTTATCTTTTTATCCTCGCAGGTAATATGACAACTTGTAAGCGGAAACTCACTGTGAAGGTCTATGAGGTTTCCTATTATGCCGTCAGTATTATGAACAATTGCCCCATTAGCAACAAACGAATTATTACCTGCTACGTTGAGGTTATAAACATATCCACTGTAATCAAAAGTTCTTATTTTTTGTATCCTTGAAACCATCCAATCTTTAAACCACCAATGGTGAACATTATTCCTACCCTTATCATCCATTTCCGGTATTCTGCCAATTAGCTGTTGTGCGGCATACGGCGGCACTCTCACTTGCCATGCCTTGTATATTCTCTTTTCCCCCTTGTAATTGCAAGAAGAATTATATGCAAATATCGTTGAATCCATACCGCAAGAAACAAACAATTGTTGCACTTGACTCGCCAAATTTCTTGAAGCAAGATTTATAACTATTTGTCCCGGATTGGTATTCCCCTTTCTCTCTATGTGACCATCTCCATCCACAAATGCTCTTAAAAATGCCATTTTAACATTATCAGGCATGTAAAATATTCTGGAATTCAAGGTTTTTGTCTTTGCTCTTCCATCGCACCAATGTTTAAAATATTTCATTACTTCTTTGTTGTTTATCCTTAACTCAATGCATCCTCTTCCATAGGAATATTCATTGACCTTTTTACCGAATTTTTTGAAACATATATCTTTAACTATGGGTATTAAAGTATCTTTCTCTTTTTCGGCAAAAGAAAATCTCACCGCCTCTCTGTATTTTCCTTCCGATAAACTTCCTTCTGCCGCATAATATCCCAACAATAAAGCCTCGTCTTCAGTTAATATCTCAACGTCATCAAAATCATTGTTATATACTTTTATCTTAGGACTTAAAAGAAAATCCCCTTCTTTTATATTAATAGCTAATTCCCATCGTTGCAATGGTTCTATTGTTGTCTGTTTCCATCTCCATTGGTCAGCCCATTTCGGCAACATATAGAAAGGATGGTTGCGTGTTATAGTAGTTTCCGGTAAACCAACCGCTTTAATTGCTATCATTTTTGTTTTAACTTTTTTCTTAAATACTTCATTTACAATCCCTATAGTTCCATCTTCCGTTATAACTCTTTCTCCAATTTTTACTTTCTCTATTTCTTTCAACGTACCGTCTGCCATCAATACTGTGCTTCCGGGAACAAAACACTTGTAAAAATGCCTCGCCCACTGGTTTATTTCCCTGGTTTTGGTAGGCAGCTGCAAATTGATTTTTTCAAAGAGCGGATGATAGAATTGCGGTGCCTGCCGGACAATCCCCGGCTTCATGGACGCAGCGTTTTTTATCAGCGAATTTAACCGGGACTTGGACATATCAACTATGGAAGATTCCTGCCGCATCTCCTTCCAGTAGTTTTTGACTTCCTTGAACCTGTCGTTTAAGTTCGTTGTGATTATTTCGCCTGGCATTTCCTAACTCCTTATGTTACACTTTGACTTTGAGTGCAATCCTTTATCTTTTACAGCAGCAAATCCTTTCCGCTAACTTCAACCATTTCTATTATCCTTGAAGCCTTCCTTATCTGATTCATTTTCACCTTAATAGCCGTGTTTACACCGGAAGGTTTAACGTAAACTTCATCATATCCTTTAACATCAGACACACTGCCTTCTGTGCCAGCTGGAAATTCTCGCCCCGTATCATCAACGGCTGTTCCCATAAATATTACGTTATCGCCTACATTTACACTGACTTGTCCTGCGGGGTCACCCATTGCTTTCTCCGGATACAATATTGCTTCCTTCTTTATTTTTTTGTCATTTACTGATTTACTTAAAACATTGTAATCAAGATTTGGTTCCATGTTATTTCTCCTGCATGTCGTTAAATTCCCGCCAAGTTTCTGTAGTCTGCTTTTCCTCTAATGGGTCCCTTTCCATTTTCTCGTTTGGCATATTGACTTCAAGCGGTCTCATTACGGGTTTCAGTCTTGGTTTATCCGCAGCAATAATATCAAGCGGTGATTTGCAACTATTACAGGTAGCCACGTGATAATCTTTCTTGGGCGCATGACATCTGCAGGTATGAATATCCCCACAATCGCAAATGAATCTTGCGTGGTGATTACAACCGCAATCGCCAAGTTTATGCATTAAGTATAATTGCTCATTGGCAAAATTTCCGCTTGCCGGACTGCCCACGTCTTCATACTGGTCAGAACCGATTCCTTTGTCCTTGTTCTTTGTTCCATCCATTCCTTCCCACATCATCTCATCGGCGCCGCCCGGTTCGTTTCTATACCTGAACTGATGGCGCTTCCTGACCTCTTGCAGATTTTTTTCATCGTATGGCTTATTGATTTCCACAAGGTCAAGATTGTCCGCGGTAACGACCATCTGGCTGATTACTTTCGCTATTGCTAGTTCAGGGTCAATCTGTTTCAGCCGGTTGATTTGCTTTTGCAGTTTATCAGCGTCTTCGTAGCGTTCCTCTAATATGGCGTCGTCCAGCTGCCTTTTCAGGTTGGGGACGCCTTCCGTTTCGTGGTATTTCCTTTTGAAACTGATTAGCCTGTCAATAACAGGGAGTATTTTTTCTCTCGGCATCTGCATCTCAACCATTGACTGTACTTCTTCGCCGTTTACAACCTCATCAAGCAAATCCTTCAAGTCGTTCTGTTTCTTTCTCAACGACTTCATCTTGCCGTAGTCGTGGGTTTCGGTTGCCTCTATATTTGCCAACTCTTCCAATTCGTCAATATCCTGCAGCAATTTCTCATAAGCACCGGCATGTTCGCTTGTGGGAGCCGTGCGCTGGGGAGCAGGTCTCTGCTGCGTGCGCTCTATCGGTCTGTTTTCAGGCTCATCCGTCGTTTCAAGCGCCTTTTTAAGCATGTTCCAGTCAAGATTCGGTAGTTCTCTCACTGTACGTCTCCTCTGTGAAGCGTACCATGGTACTGCCTGCCAAGTATCTTGTTCAGCCGTTTAATTTGCTCTTGTAATGCTGGAACGTCTTCATAGCGTTCCTCGGCAATCGCTTTCGCCAGTTGTTCTTCCAGGGTAGTGCCTTTCTTTTTCTCTAATTCTTCCTTTTTCTTTTTCTCTGCCGCTTCCTCTGTGTCAATCTGCCTGGTCTGTATCTGCGTATGGACGTCAATGGGTATGGTCAAGGTTATGGGCGTCGGCAAGCCCGCGGCAACGTCAACAATGGATTTCAGGTAATCAATCTCGTATTTCTTGCTATCCGGCAGAAGCAGCTCAATCATCTGGACAAATGCGTCCTGGTAGAGTTGGGCGTCGGGTACATTGGGCATCTGCCTCTTCATTATTTTCTTGAAATTTTCAAGATATGTTTTCAAGTATACAGGGTCCAATGGGTCTCCGCCGAGTGCGCCTTCATCCGGACCTTCCGGTGATTGCTGTGGTAATGCGAATCTGTCCATGCTTGCTCTCCTATGCCAGCGTTCAAGCCACTGTTCTGTTATTGGGTTTTCTCCCAGACTTTTGAACATTGCTTCTGGGTAATAAACATCTTTATATTTTACGGTTTCGTCTCCATTGAATACAATCACGTCAACGTACCAATAATCACCTTGGAACCTGACATTTTCAATTTTTACGCTGACACCTGCCAATCTACCTCCGGCAGAATGCTCGTAATATTCAAATTCCTGAATAGCCTTCTTTACCTTATCCAAATCAGGCATCTATTTCACCTGTGCCAGGCAAAGAGTTCCTTCAAATGACGCTATCTTTTCTGGCGGTACCGGAAGTTTTACCGGTTCTATGCTCTTATCTTTCGGCATAATCTCTTTTGATTTCGGGTAATTATCTTTTGCTTTCTCGTAATCTTCAAGTGCTTTCACTTGGGCTGGTTTCAGGGCGCCGGGTACGCAATCTCCCTTGGCTGTCCTTACCGAGGCAGCCTTCTCGTTCAGGTCCCTGTCCTCTATGGCAACTTCAACTTTATCATTGAAGCCTTCATCGTAAACGTCCATCTGGCTTTTATATTTGTCAAATTCATTATCGGCAAACGCTTTCTGTTCCTCGCTGACCTGTGTGCCGTCTGCTTCCAGTTCCATTGGAGTAATCTCAATCACGTGATGTCCTTCAAACGCTTCGTCAAGCACTACCAGGTCATCTACGTCCCCAGGCTTGCTGTCCTGCGTTTCCATCCAAGTGCCGGTTACGGTTGGGTCAGATTTCAAGTGAACACGGTCATACTTATTGAACCGCACACCTTCTTGGGCGATTCTGATAGAAGCCTTTTTTTCTTCTGATGTTTCTATCGGAGATTTGTCTTTCATCTTTATCTTGACCTTGGCATTGTCATTGACTTCCAGTTTCTCAATGGAAAATTTCGGGTCCTGCGATTCAGCGTCGGCTTTCTTGACCAAGGATTCCTTATCAACTGCGAATATGGTCTTGTCGCCATTACGAATGGCAATCTGTATGCCGGAAAGTTTCTCAATGGCATCTACAACTGCCTCGCCATCTTTCTGGAAGTTCAGTTTGTTATCCTTGAAATATTCAAACATATGCGTGGCAAGGCATAAAGGATTTACTCCCTGTCCGTGCATGGAACAAAGTTTTGAATGACCAATGATTTCATTTGCAATTATTTCAGGATTCCTGTCTTTTGCCTGACCTTTCCTGTGAGCATCAAGCAATGAAAGGCTTCCCATGAACGCTTTCTTCTGTTTCGGAAATACATCACCAATCTGACCCCAGCCCGTTGTATAGACAAGCATATGATGGCTTCTTGGGAAGAAATTATTAATATCTCCTCCGAGCGTGGCAAGGAGACAATTCTTGCATTTATCGCGGTAAGTTTCATGGGATGTATCGGACTCAAACCACACGCAATCGCGGCAGCGGTCTATGTCTATGTAAACCATCAGATTTCTCTTATCCGCTTCCATCTGTTCAAGTTCCTTTGCAACTTTCGGATTCATAGAACCAAGATAAGCCAGAGCAGACCGAACTTGCTTTTGGAGTTCTTTCTCCTGTTTCGCCACGCCGGTAACGATAATGTCAGCCCTATTCCCAAGTTTTATTTTATACTCTCCGTTGGGGCGATACGAAATTATAAGTCCCTCTTTAACTATTTTCCTTTCTCCCCCAGGGACTGACGCAAACTTCATCATCTCGTTTTTGACGTTGAGTTTGCTTACAAGCGTACCGTAAAAATCCTTTTCGTTGTTGTCTTTTTGCTGACTTACGAAATTGATTCTCATTTTTCCTCCATTATGTAGTTGCTATCGGTTCTCCGGGTTCTCCTCCCATAGAAAATTGCTGGGATTCCGGCGTTTGATTTTGATTTATATATTGCAAATCCGTTTTGCTGTAATCCACTTGGTCTTTATTATATTCCTCTATACTCCACCAATCGTGGCGCCTATGAGGAGATTTTTGTCTTTTGCTTTTCGGTAGAACCGATTGACCGGGAAACGATTGCGATTTCTCGCCCATAACTCGTTTCTCGTATACGTTCCGTATTTCCTGTTTAAGTTCTTCCAGTGGTCTATAAAAGAACGACTGTAATTCCTCTATTGTATTGAGAGAATTTTCAGCAGCCAACTTCATAAAAATCTTATAGACCTTACTCTCGGTGGTTATTATGTTCAGTTCCAAGAGGGCAGCCTTGATGACATTCGCTATTTTGAGGTCGTATCTTGATTTTTTGGCGGTCTTATAAAACTCACGATTCGCTGCCAAATCTTCCCGGATTGACACCGATGATACAACCACGTTGCCCTTACGCCCGCTTTCAACAGACCCCAAAGATTTGTAAGTTTCAACCGGCGTCCTCCCCACCCCTATGTTTGTAGGAATTCCGATGTAATGCTCATACACATCGGCAATTCCTTCAATTAGTTCCTCGTCATAAGGAACATAAACAATCAAGTTTGTCAAATTTTCAAAAACCAATTTTCCGCCAACCGCTTGTATGCTGTTCTTTATATCCTCTTGCGTTTCGCCGATTTGCTCTGATACCTGCCTTGCCCGTGCTACATCGTCAGAATCCAAGGCTTCATCTATTGCAGCCTTTGAATCACTGAAATCAACGTTGACGAATACATTGTTTTCCGGCATATTATCCCTGCGGAATATATCTCATAGTTTTTTTACTTATTAACTATTCTGTTTTTTTCAGTATCAAAGGAATTTACGCCGCTGTCGGGTTTCGACTGCCCGGCGAGGCTTCCCGGTAAGCATGTACCTTTCGGGTTGTGGATTACCACGTTGTAAGCGCAGTCCCATAACTTATGCCAGTCGCTTGTCATTGACTTGCTGCCAGGCTTTCCGGCAGGAATGAAATATCCATCATCAACGCATTTTTTGCATATTTTTTTGCCACGTTCCGTTGCCTCGGTTTCCTCTTTTTCGGCAGCAGTTCTCGTGCTTTGGGCTATCTCTGAAATGAACGGGTCAGTATTCACTCCCTGCTCACCGAGGTAATCTATCATTTCAAATTCATCACCGAAGGTCATCTGGTCCTGTGGATTACTTGCGTTCCTAATCTGATGGAGTCTCATATCAACATAGTAAGAATCATTACCCATTTTGATTATAGGAAGTTGCCTTGGCGTAGTGCCTGCTTCTTCGCTTGCTTGTGCTTCTTTCTTTAATATCGGCTTTTCCCCTCTGTCTTTAAGTCCTTGGAATATAGTCTGGGTAGGTGTTTCGGGTTTCTGGGTGACTTCTTCGAGTATCGGGTCGTAACCGCGGCATTCCCTCATGTACGCATACCGATATCCAATACATTGCTTACTGTTGCTCGCCGAGCAAAACGGTTTATCTTTATGGTCAAGAAACGTTAACTTTGCATATCCGGACGGAACAACGAGCGCACGGCAATTCTTGCATATCTCCGGAAAATCCTGGCAGGTAACTGCGTGCTTTTTGAGGCTTAGCATACCAGTAAGTTTTTTCCCGATTGCATATTCCAACTCGTTTTTATTCATGCTTTTTTTTGTCGGTATTCTGAATTTCCAACCGGTTTCATCTTTGATTTCATATCCCGTCATTTCGCCTCCCGCGGAACGCAAATCCCATACAGGAGTGACTTCAAATTTCCGGTTGTAAACGGTCAATACTTCACCTGTCTTAACCAACCTGTTTCCTGACGAAGCAAATTCCGGCAATGCTTCCGGTTTCTTTGTCAGCACGCCTTCCTCTGGTCCGCCTGCCGGCGGCATTGGCATCTCTCCGGCAGGTGGCATTCCTTGTTCTGGCTGTTGTATTTCGGGGGATTTTACTTGCGTCCTTCTGGATTTGGCGAGTTCCTGATATTGTTTAATTTGTGTAGTCAACACGTTTACTTCACCCATATCAACACCTGTCGCTGGCTCTTTTCCTTCAACTATGTTTCTTTCAAAACGTTCAGCAACCATCTGCCATGCTTTTTTGTATTGGTCGGTCAAGTTATTCAGTTCCGTGAATTCAGACGGTTCTAACCATTTTTCCATATCGTATGTCGGGTCAGAAAGTGGCTGTGGTATAGTAGGCGTATCATCTTGCGCGGTAACAACCATATGGGTTCCGTCTATGTAAGAAACAACGGTGGCTTCCTGCGGTTGCGCTGCCTGTTCCTCTTCCTTTTCCTTCTTGGCTTCCTCTCTTTCCTGCTTTCTTTCCGATTTCATCGCCCTTGAAAGTTCCCTGTCCAGCCGGTCAATTTCTTTTTCCCATTTCCTCTTGGCTTTTTCGTACCGGTCTTTCTCGCCATCGGTGAGTCCTTTTTCCTGCAACCGCTCAATATTGTAAGCCCTGCTGTCCCTTGCGTGTTCTATGTTACTCTTGATAGCGTCAATGGAAGCTGCCTCAACCACGTGTCCGGCGCCATTCATTGCCTCGTTTATCATTTCATCGTAGTATGCCGGATTTTCTTTCAGGTGGTCGGTAGCTATC
>Ga0315284_10000731_pt1 | contig 45275 bp, 35 predicted proteins | sample YL17G09_16_MG_FD_203696 | JGI IMG/M metagenome (GOLD analysis project Ga0315284, IMG submission 203696) | Sediment microbial communities from Yellowstone Lake, YNP, Wyoming, USA - YL17G09_16 | ecosystem: Environmental > Aquatic > Freshwater > Lake > Sediment | place: USA: Wyoming | collected...
CATAACACCTTGAATAGGTATTATATTAAATTTTTTTATAGAATTACTTAATCTATCCAAGGATCTACCTTTAATACCACTTATAATAACAGGTGAAATTATGGGATAAAAGGTAATTTCGTCTTGTTTTGGCAACTTTTGAAAACTATTATTTTCAATACAATCTCTTACTATTATCTTATTTACTTCTCTTCCCATAAAACATAAAGAATTATTAATCTGGTATACTTGTGAGGTAACCTGATTATAATTATAGGGTAGGTTAAACATTCTTAACATTTCTTGAATAGGAGTTATAAGGCAGAGATTATGTTCACTCATTTCCCAAGCGTAAGATATAGCTCCAATTAATCTACCATTTATATAAATTGGACTTCCACTCATCCCTTCTGAGATTCCGCCACTCTCTTCAATCTTATCTCCACTTAAATAGGCCAATATAAAATGAGTAATTCCACTTTCTCCTTTAACTATATCAATAATATCTACTTGAAAAGTGTCTATTTTTGTTCCATGAAAAACTGTCTTTCCTATCCCTTTCATATCTGGCTTTATTTCTGAAACAGGCATAAAAATACTTTGACTATAGGTTATATTTATTCCTATAATAAATATGATTAGTAAGATAAAAACAAATTTGATAAAAAAATTTTTATTTAATTTTAGCTTCATTATTTACCTTCTTTATCAAAAAATTGTATCTCGTATCTCGTTAACAAAGTAGAAGCCAGAAACCAAATTAACATATAGTATATAGTAAGAAATTTAGAATCCGGTAGTTAGAATTCAGAATAAGGTAAGTCTAAGCTAAAAAGGTAAAAAATTACGGAATCTTTACTCAATACTCGATACTGGATACTGGATACTATAATATTATACTATACGCTAAACGCTACCCGCTCTACGCTAGGTTATTCACTAACGACTAAATACTAACGGCTAATTAATTGAGTAATTTATTTATACATACTTATCAATCCACTTTTTAAAATATGGATATTATCTAAAACTTTCCCTGCACCTAAAGCTACACAAGAAATTGGTTTTTCAGCTAAATAAGCAGGAACACCAGTTATTTTACTCAATAACTGATCAAAATTTCTTAATAATCCACCTCCTCCCGTGATAATAATTCCTTTATCAGCGATATCAGAAGCTAATTCAGGAGGAATCTTCTCCATAACTATTTTAATCCCTTCTATTATCGTCTTTAATGAATTAGAAATTGCCTCTAATATTTCATTAGATCCAACGGAAATACTCTTTGGTAAACCAGATACCAAATCTCTTCCTCTTATATCGGTGAATAATTCTTCTTTTAATTCCATTGCCGTACCAATTTCTATTTTTAAGGTTTCCGCACTTTTTTCACCGATCATTAAACTATATTTTTCTTTAATATATTTTATAATATCTTCATCAAAGTTATTACCAGCTACTCTCAATGATTCACTAACCACAATCCCACCCAAAGATATAACTGCAATATCAGAAGTTCCTCCGCCCACATTAACAATCATATTACCATAAGGTTCACTGATATCCAGACCAGCTCCAATAGCGGCGGCAATTGGTTCTTCAATTAAATAAGCTTTCCTTGCTCCAGCTTGCATAGTTGCTTCTAGCACTGCTCTTTTTTCTACTTCAGTCCCTCCTGAAGGTACACAAATTACTACTTCAGGACGGAATATTTTACTATCACCACAAACTTTCCTTATAAAATAACTCAACATTTTTTCGGTTATTTCATAATCAGCAATAACCCCACTCTTCATAGGTTGAATGGCAATTATATTCCCCGGTGTTTTCCCTAACATATTCTTTGCCTCTTCTCCAACAGCTAAGACTTTTCCGCTATCTCTTAAAATTGACACTACTGAAGGTTCTTGAAGAACAATACCCTTCCCTTTCTGATAGATTAAGACGCTTACAGTTCCCAGGTCTATGCCCAGACTTCTGTCCATTCCTAGCATATTTATCTTTCCCCCCCTATTTAGTTAAATGGTTAGTTGGTTAATTAGTTAATTGGTTAACCAGCTAACTAGGTAATCAAGTAACTAGCTAACTAATTTATTCTTCCACTCGGTGAATATCTGCGCCTAAAGCAGTTAGCTTCTTTTCTAAATTTACGTATCCTCTATCTAAATGATAAATTCTGCTTAGTTCAGTAGTTCCATCTGCTGCTAAACCAGCTAATATTAATGCTGCTCCACCCCTTAAATCTGAAGCCATTACTGGAGCAGCACTTAATTTTTTTACACCTTTGATAATAGCACTATGCCCTTCCACCTTAATATCTGCTCCCATTCTTATCAAATCTCCAGTGTGAGCAAATCTATTCTCGAATACAGTTTCGATAATAACGCTTGTTCCCTTTGCCACACAGCTTAAAGCCATAAACTGAGGTTGTATATCAGTAGGAAATCCTGGGTAAGGCAAGGTCTTAATATCCACTGCATTAATACTATTGGGTCCCATCACTTCGATTAAATCCTTCCCTTGTTTAATTTTTACGCCAGCTTCTTCTAATTTTACTATTAGCGGTTTTATTAATAAAGGGTCGATCTTTTCTATTAAAATATCTCCACTTGTGATAGCTGCTGCTATCATATAAGTACCTGCTTCTATTCGGTCAGGGATTATATTATAATCAACTCCGTTTAATTTTTTTACTCCATTTATTTTAATCAAATCAGTTCCTAAACCTTCTATTTTAGCTCCCATTTTTATTAAAAAATTTCCTAATTCTACTACTTCAGGATCCTTGGCAGCATTCTCAATTTTAGTAACCCCTTCAGCTAAAGAAGCAGCCATCATTATATTTTCGGTCGCTCCCAGACTAGGGAAATCTAAGTATATATCACCCCCCTTTAATTTATTGACCTCTGCTTTAATATAGCCCTTCTCCACTTCAACTTGAGCACCTAAAGTTTCAAAACCCTTGATGTGAAAATCAACTGGGCGTGCACCGATAGCACAACCTCCTGGCAAAGATATCTTCGCTTTATGCAAACGAGCCAAGAGTGGTCCCATAACTAAAATAGAAGCTCTCATCTTTTTAACTAACTCATAGGGAGCTTCATAATTATTAAAATAATCAGAATCGATATAAAGCGTATTATCTTCTTTCCATTCCACTTTAATCCCTAATTTTCTTATTACTGCTATCATAGTATCAACATCAGTAAGATGAGGTATATTTCTTAAAATACAAACATCTTTGGTTAATAGGGTAGCAGCCATAATAGATAGAGCAGAATTTTTCGCTCCTGATATTTCTACACTACCTTCTAATCTCTTCCCTCCGGTAATAATAAATTTTTCTGAATCCATTTTTTTCCTCCTCTACTTAGGATTTAGTGAATAGTATTTAGTATATAGCATAGCGTAGAGCGGGTAGCGTTTTTAGCGTATAGTTTTGCATTTTGCGCTTTTCGTTTTTTGCTATATATTATATGCTAAACGCTAACAATATTCTGGCTTCTGGCTTCTATTTTTTTACGATATACTATATACTAACGACTATTCACTAACGACTAATTTAATATTCTTTTCATAAGGTTTCCTGATAATTCCTTTTTCGGTAATAATAGCACCTATATAACGATGTGGAGTAAGATCAAAAGCTGGATTAAACACTTTCGTTCCAGTAGGAGCTATCTGCTTTCCTAAAATATGGGTAACTTCATCGGGATCTCGTTCTTCAATGGGAATTTCCTCTCCCGACTTTAAAGAGATATCAATAGTTGATAGGGGAGCAGCCACATAAAAGGGAATTTTATTTTCTCGAGCTAAAATAGATAAAGAATAAGTTCCAATCTTATTAACTACATCACCATTTCTGGCAATGCGATCTGCTCCAACTATTACCAAGTTCACTTTATTTTTTGACATTAAAAATCCGGCCATATTATCAGTAATTAGCGTAAAGGGGATTTTATCTTGCATTAATTCCCAGGTAGTGAGTCTGGCTCCTTGTAATACTGGTCTGGTTTCATCGACATAGACATGTAGCTTTTTTCCCTCTTTTAAGGCAGTTCGAATTACTCCTAAAGCAGTACCATAACCTACGGTAGCTAGAGCTCCAGCATTACAATGAGTAAGAATACTATCACCATCTTTGATTAGTAAAGATCCACATCTCCCTATTTTCTTATTAATCTCCACGTCTTCCTGAGCAATATTTTTGGCTTCCTGCAAAATTAAATCTTTTAATTCAAATAAATTAACGTCTTTTTTTATATTAATTAAATTCATCATTCTTTCTAAAGCCCAAAATAGATTAATTGCTGTAGGTCGAGTATGGGCAAGGTAGATTTTAGCTTTCCTTATATCCTGAACAAACTCTTGGTAAGTTCTTGCTTTAGAAGAATTAGCCGCCAAAACCATGCCAAAGGCAGCTGCTACTCCAATTGCCGGTGCTCCTCTTATTTTCATCGATTTAATAGCTTCTGCTACTTCTTGATAATTAGAGCAATTAACTATTTCAAATTGTAAAGGAAGTTTTCTTTGGTTAATTAGAAATACTTTCCCTTCTTTCCATTTTATAGTTCTCATCTTTTATCCTCTTTAATATAGTCGATAGTGAATAGTCGTTAGTAGGACACACGTCCCGCCTGTCTATTAGACGAAAGTGAATAATTATTAGCATTAAAAAAGTTTTCAGTTTACGGTTATCGGTTTTCAGTTATAATTTTGCGCTTTGCGTTTTTCGTTTTTCGCTATACTCTAAACGCTGTCCGCTCTACGTCCTTCCTCTCTACTATATACTGTATACTAAATACTATATACTATTTCAAATAAAACTAATTATTCCCAAACTGGTTAAAGTAACAATTATACCGGCAATTATAATTCCTCCTACTATTGCAGGAAAAGCATACCAAAATCTTATTCCAAAGACAAATGCAGCAATCGAACCAGTCCAGGCTCCTGTTCCAGGAAGCGGAACAGCCACAAATACCAACAAAAATAATGCTCCATATTTTTCAAATTTTTCCTCATATTGATGCGTTCTTTTAAAGAGCCATTTAAAGAATATATTCAAGAAATGCCATCGACATAAAAAATCCGAAAAAGGTTTTAAATAAAGTAATAAAAAAATTACCGGCACTATATTTCCCAATACTGCAAAGAAATAAGCCGGAAAAACAGGCATTTTACAAATTGTTAAGGCTATGGGAATAGCCCCTCTTAATTCAGTAATAGGCAAAGCAGATATGAAAGCTATTTTTAAAATATTAATAATCAATTTTTTGAATTACCTTTTTTACTAATTTGGTCATAATTGGTTCAGCCTTAGAAGCCGCTTTTAATATTTCCTCTAAGCCAGTCTTTACTATTACTCCATTTATAGCTAAATCGGTGATGCAAGAAATACCCAACACTTTCATTCCCATGTGATTTGCTACTATAACCTCTGGAACAGTGGACATACCCACTGCATCTGCTCCTATTTTTATTAAAAACCTATACTCAGCCGGAGTTTCCAAAGTAGGACCAGTTAAACCTACATATATTCCTTGATGCAATTTAATCTTCTCTTTTAAAGCTACCTTTAGAGTTAATTCAACAAGTTTTCGGTCATAAGCTTCAGACATATCTGGAAATCTTAGCCCTAATTCTTCATCATTGGGACCAATTAAAGGGTTATCTCCAAATAAATTTATATGATCGGTGATAAGCATTAAATCACCTCTTTTAAAAAATCGATTCATCCCTCCTGCTGCATTGGAAATAATGATTACATCTGCACCTAACTTTTTCATTACCCTTACCGGAAAGGTAACTTCTTTTAAGTTATAGCCTTCATAATAATGAAATCTTCCTTGCATGGCTACAACTTCTTTATTTTCTAATTTTCCTAAAACTAAGTTGCCACTATGGCCTTGAACTGTAGAGGTAGGGAAATTAGGAATATCACTATATGGTATAATTTCTTTTTCTTTGATATCTTCTGCTAATCTTCCTAATCCGGTTCCCAAAATAATAGCTATTTTTGGTTTAATATTACTTTTTTGATTAATAAATTCAACACTTTCAGTAATTTTTGCTTTTAAATCTATCACTTTTATTTATCCTCCTTTCACACTCGAGGAAAAGCTCTATAATATTCCTCACTAACCCATTTTCTGCTTACATGGGTATAAATTTGAGTAGTAGAAATATCTGAGTGCCCTAACATCTCTTGAACTGACCTGAGATCTGCTCCATTTTCCAATAAGTGGGTAGCTAAGGTGTGCCTTAAGGTATGGGGAGTGATTTTCTTCTCTATTCTTGCTTTTCGAACATATTTTTTAACTAAATAAAATATCCCCTGCCGAGAAAGTCTTTCTCCTCGATTATTTAAAAATAAAATATCCTCATTCGGATTTTTAACTAATTTTTGTCTTACTTTATCAAGATATAAACGTAAAGACTGATATGCCTTACTCCCAAAAGGAATGATTCGTTCCTTAGAGCCCTTCCCCAGACATTTTAACATACGATTTTCCATATTTATATCATCAATTTTTAAGTATATTAGTTCTGAAACCCTCATGCCAGTGGCGTAAAGCAACTCTAATATAGCCTGGTCTCTTAGGCCCAGATTACTTTTAAAGTTAGCTTTATCTAATAAAAGATTTATCTCTCTCAAACTCAGAACATGAGGAAGCTTCTTACTCATCCGGGGAAATTCAATCAGGCCAGTAATGTCTTCCTTGATAAAACCTTCTATTAATAAAAAGCGATAAAGCATCTTCACCGCCACTAAATTTCTAGATATTGAATTAATCTGTAAATATTTTTTTCTTAAATAAACAAAATAATTATTGACTAAATCTTTCTTGGTCTGATTAAAAGAACTAATATTATTCTTTTTTAAAAAATTAATATATTTTATCAAATCATATCTATAAGAGATTATAGTATTTTGAGCTAAACCTCTTTCAATGGTCAGATAATCTAAAAAACATTCTAAAATTTCTTCTAATTTTTTCATCTTATAATATTTTTATATATTTATGACCAATTTTGTAGTTGGTATAAAATTGGTCACTTTTAGTACTGTACTCCTAAATCTGAAGGTACTATTTGTATCCAAACATTTCCTGGAGTTAAAGCTATCCTATTCCCTTCCTTATCTAAAAATACAGTTCTTGATTCTAGATCTCGTTTTTCCCAGATAATTTCTTCCGAACTGCCTTTAAAAAATAATAATCCTTTTCCCTTACCAATAAAATCTACTGCTAATCTTCCCTCTTCATCAATAATTTTAGTTTTAGCAAATTGAATTATAATATTATCTACCGCTAATTGCTTTTTGGTCTTGGCATCTATATGAGGTTCATTGTTTATAAATCTTAGATATTTCATCGATTCGGGTTGATATTTATAACTCACCGTATAATCATTATTGTAAGGAATTACAATAGAATTATTTTGCCTACCAGTCAATTCTTCATTGCTATCGGTTTCAAATTGATAATCTTGCTTCTTTATCATTTCAACATAACCCAATTTATTAGCTTCTTCTCTCAATTTGATGGTAGAGGTGTATAAATTATGAGGCGGTTCTCGGTCTTGAGTTCTCCAAAAAGGTTGAAAATCTACAAATTCATTTATATCATCTATCCTCTCTTCTTTTATGAAATTATATGCTTCTTCACTTCCTCCAATATGAACATAAATTGCTTGATGCTCTAAAGATTTACTCACAAAATAAGGTCTTGCACTTCTTACTGGTCCAACTACTTCTGCCTCCTGGTCATAATAAATAGCTAAAAATCTAGTAATTCCACCTTCTGCTAAAACTTCATACACAATATTTGCCTTATCCAAACCAGTTTGTGGTCTGGCTCTCTCTGAATTTTCAATCATAATAGAAAGAGGTCTACTCCCAAAAGGAGATTCTTTCTCTTTCGTCTCTGGTAGAGCACTAATTTCTCCCAGGTTTACTGTAGTGCCATAAGTGGCTTCAATATTTTCTGCCTGTTTTTCACCCAAATTAACTTTGAGCTGTGATTCACCTGGTTCGAATATTTCTCCCTTTACTTCTTTTCTACTGGCTATAACCTGATTAAAATATTCAGTAGAAATATTTATATCCTGTCCTAAAGATTCCTTGGTTTGGACTGGCGGGACTACTGATTGAGGTTTACTCTCTACCTGAGGAGTTTTAACTTCTACCTTGGGTATTATACCTTCAGTTACGGTTAATTCCTCCTTTTTAATTACCTCTGTCTCTGTTTCTTCTTCCCTTATCTTAGGTGGTTCAGGAGAAACTGGAGTAACTTTTGGTTTAACTTCCAATTGAGCAACTGTTTTTTTTACAGTAATCTCTGGCTTTTTTGATTCTGGCTGTTTTGGAGCAGGAAGTTCGATTAGGCTAACTAAGGTAAGCTCTTCTTCCTTCGGGAAGGATCTGTTAAAATCAAAAGCAATCATATTTCCAAAAGCATATAATAACATAATATTAAGTATAATTGAGATTAGAAACGATCTTCCTAAATAACTTTTTTTACTCTGTTCTAAACGTTTTGTTCTATAACTATATCTGGACATTTATTATTTATACCTTATCATATTAATTTAGAATTCTCTACTTCACCAATTAAGTTAGTGGTTAGTGAATAGTCGTTAGTTGTTAGTTGTTAGTAGAACAGGCGTTTCGCCTGCCTATTGGTTCTTACTTCTTTTCAGTCGGTTTAGTGGCAATGGCAATTTTATCTGCTCCTCCCTTTTTAAGTAAATCCATTACACTGATTACTTTTCCATGGAGCACATTTTTATCTGCCTCCAATACTACTATTTTTTCAGGTTCTTTTTTTAATTCTATAGCTATACTTTCAGTAATTTTTAAAGGATCTATTAATTTTCCGTTCAAATAAATAGTATTATCTTCAGTAATAGTTACAGTAATATTTTTCGATGGCTCTACAGCAGCAAAATCTCCACTTGGTAAATTTATTTTTACTCTATTTTCTAAATTTACAAATGTGGTAGTCACCATAAAAAATATTAATAGTTGAAAGACTATATCAATTAAGGGCGTTAAATCAAAACTGGCACTTTTTTTATTCGGATGATGAAACTTCATATTCTACTTCACCGCCTTGATTAATATTATCTTGAACAACCTCATTATGATTAATTTCCTGGCTAGTTAGAAGATCTAGAAGATCTATACAACTTATTTCCATCTCTCTTATTAATTTTTCTACCCGATGTGATAAATAATTATAAGCTACAATAGTCGGTATAGCTACCGATAATCCAAAGGCAGTGGTAAGCAAAGCTACTGAAATCCCTCCTGCTAATGCTTCTGGGTTACCGACTCCCATTAATGTGATTACATTAAAGGACTGAATCATACCAAAAACTGTTCCTAAAAGCCCTAATAAAGGAGCAATATTACTAATGGTAGAAAGAATGGACAGATTACCTTCTAATAAAGGAATCTCTTGGTTAGCACTATCTTCGATCGCTTCTTTTATTTCTTCTCGTCCCCGGCCAAATTTCATTAATCCAGTCAACATAATCTTAGCTATAGGAGTAGGATTTTTACGACAGGAAGAAATAGCTAATTCAATACTCCCCTTTTTAACAAAATTTTTAACTCGAAAAACAAATTTTTTACTTTTAGTTTTAATGCTTTTTAAATAGAACATCCTTTCAAAGAAAATAGTAATTGCCAATAATGAACATATTAAAATGGGGTACATTAAGAACCCACCTTTTATAAAAAATTCAAACATTAAATATTTGCCCCCTCTTTTTTATTTTTTAACATATTTTAATTCACCAATTCTCCAGTTGACCAATTTACCAATTAATTTAGTCTACCGGTCCGCCGGTCACCCAATCTGCCCATAAGTTGTGTAATATTTGACGTGTAATAAGTAACCTGCTTTTGTAAATTCAGAACTATGATCTTATTACTCATTACAGATTACTTATCACTGTATTTCTCCACGCTAAACGCTATCCGCTATATTCTATTCTTTCTGTAATATTTCCAATCTCTCCTGAGTCTTTTCTATATATGAACTCTGAGGAAATTTAGAAATTAAAAGTTGATAATCATTAATAGCTTTTTCTCGATTCTCTAATTTTTCCCAACAAACTGCCTTTATATATAAGATATCATCTCCATATTTTAGATTAGAATAATCCTTTAAATAATTTTCTCCAACCTGGACAGCTTTTTCGTATTCATCTTTTTTAAAATAAGAGAGGCATAGACCATACAAAGCTTCAGATAAATATTGACTATCAGGATATTCTCTGACTAATCTTTCTAAATTAATAATACTGTCTATCCATTTTTCCTCTTGTAAAGATATTTGACTTATTAAATATAAGGCTTCTGCTCTAAAATCACTCTTAGCATAGCTATTTATGAACTTTTCCAGTTCTATTTTCGCCATTTCTTTCTTCATTAAAAGAAAATAGTTTTTGCCTATCCTAAATTGTGCTTCTTCAATAAATTTACTATTAGGATAAATACTTATAAGTTTTTTAAATTCCTCTATTGAGGCTTCATATTCTTTATTTTCCAGATAAGACCAAGCAATGGCATATTGAGCATTTACTGAAAAATCTGTATTAGGATACTTTTCTATAAATTGTCTATATGCTTCTTGGGCTTTTTGGTAATCCTTAAGGTTATACCATGATTCTGCGGCCATAAACTTAGCTCTTTGCGCTATAGTTAAATTTCCTTCCTTTTCCTCAACCTTATTAAAATATTCATTTGCCTTCTGGTAATTGGTTAATTTAAAATAACTCCACCCTATCCAATAGGAACTTTCCGTAACCAAAGATGAATGAGGGAAAGATTGAATAATTTTTTCAAATTCCTCAATTGCTTCTTTATATTTACTCTGATTATAATAATAATTGCCTAATTTAAAATATGCTTCTTGAGAAAATTCACTCTGAGGGTACTTTTTCCTCAATTCTTCAAATGCTGAAATCTCTCCTTCTTGATCCCCTAATTCTTCAGAAGCCTTTCCTCTCCAATAAATCGCTTCAGCTGTAGATACTTTTATAAATTCAGATAAAGCTAATTTATATTCTTTTAAATCATACAAATTTTTACCTAGCTCAAAATAAGCAGATTCAATAAGTTCATTTTGCGGATATCTCTCTATAAATTCTTGAAATTCTAAAACTGCTTTTTCTTTGTCTCCCTGAAGAGAATAAGCTAAGCCTAAATCAAAACTAGCTTTTTCTAATAAAGAATCTCCCAGCTTAAATTGTTTTAAATTCTCCAGATTTTCAATAGATTTATTATATTCTTTTAAATTAAGCCAGCAACGAGCTAATAAATACTGTGCCTCACCTTTTTTGGCATCCTCTATTCCTGATTTTGAAATTATACCTTCTAATTGCACTATAGCTTCTTCAAATTTATTTTGCTTAAATAAACTTAAACCCTCAAAATATTTTACTTCATTAACTAATTCAAATTCTGGAAAGAGAGATAACATTTTTTTAAAGACCTCTTCTGCCTCTTTATATTTATCAGATCTAAAATAAGCCTGGCCTAATAAGTAATATACCTCTCCTATCTCTTTCCCCTGCTCTTCGGGATATTTTTCAATAAATTCCTCATCTACCTTGATTACTTCTGGGTAATTTTCTGCTTTAAAATATGATTTTCCCAATTTATACCTGGCTTGCAAGGCTAAATTACTATCCGGAAAATCTTTTAACAATTTTAAAAACTCCTTGTTTGCCTCTAAATATTCCTCTAATAAATAATAACACCAGCCACTACCTAAAAGAGCGTCATCAGTATATTCATTTATCACTGAATCAGTCACTACTCGCTCATATTCCACTTGAGCTATCTTATATTCTCCCTTTTGGAAATAACATTCAGCCAATAGATATCGAGCATTAGGATAATCACTCTTTAAATTAAGGACTTCTTTAAGTTCCTCAATTGCTACAGTATAATTTTTTAAAGAATAAAATTCATAACCTAATTTATAGTGTTCCTCTGCTTTTTCCTCTTCCCCACTAATTTTTAATGCAGTTGCCTTCTCTCTTTCTTCCAGGTATTTATCCATCTGATTAAGTTGATAATAGGAACGAGAAAGAAATTGACGGGCTTTCTCAAATTCAGGATTATAATCTAAAGATTGATTAAATTCTTTGATGGCTTTATCATATTCACCCTTCAAGTAATAATCATAACCAGTATTAAAATATTTTAAAGTCTCTCTCCCGTATTGTTTCTCCTCTAAACAATTGTTTAAAAAATGCTTAGCTGTATTGTCAAAACCATCTATCTCAATAACCTTTTCCCATTGGGAAATAGAATTATCCAAATCACCTACTTCATAATAGCTTAAGGCTAAATAATAGCGAGATTCTTTAAAATTAGGATTTTTCAAAATAGCTAATTTAAAATATTGTATAGCTTCTTCAAAATTCCCCTTTTTATAAGCCAGATAACCTTTTTCGTAATTTTCATAGGTTTCTCGTCCATATTTTTTAGCCTGTTCGTTCTTTTTAATGAACCAGGGAATTTCTTTATTCTGGGGATCTATTCTTAAAACTTCTTCACATTCATCGAGAGAAAGACCTATCTCGCCCATATCATAATAGACTTGAACTAAATATAGATGAGCCTCTAATAAATCAGGATTATATTTTAGAGCAGAATTAAAATACTCAATCGCTTGTTTATGATCTTTTTTGGAATAAAAAGCATATCCTAATCTAAAATAGGCCTGAGCAGCTTTCTCATAAATACCTTTATTCTCCATTTGGTTAGCTTCTACCAATTGTATAAATTTATTTAAACTCTCTGCTTCTTTAATAGTCCAATGGGTTCTATTATAAATTTCAGCCAGAAGATAATAACCATCAGCATACTTGGGGTCTATTACTACTGCTCTTTCTCCATATTCAATTGCTTCAGCCCATAATTTCTTACTGGGATAATCAATTCCCTGATATTGGGTAATAGCCTGGTCTTTCGAGCCAAGACATTTATAATAATTACTCAAGGCCTCAAGAGAAGTAGTAGGAATTCCTCCTATTATGGCCTTATCTTGATCAGATAATTCAATATTAAGTTCTTTTAAAATAAAAAAGACTATCTTGTCTTCTAACCCCCAAATATCAGTCTTTTCTACTACAAAATCCCGAAAAGTAGTAATTTCTCCAGTTGCGACTTCATATTTTTTAAGACTTACCTTTAAATTTGAAGGTAAAGAAAAATAATAATTTCCAAAAAATATTATCTCGACCTTTAAATCCTCATTAATTTGAAAAAATAAAGGTTTCTCTAACTCAGTCGAAATGGGTAATAAATTATATTTATAATATAAATCTTCTATATCTTGACGTGAGGAACAGGTAATAGCATCAACCTGAGAAAGGTCATTTATCAATATATCAGTCAAGCCTTTACTCAACCAATTCCACTCCGATTGTTGAGTGTGGTCATTAAAATATAAAACACTTATCTTTACATCAGAAGAGGCTTGAGCAGTTTGAACTAAAAAAGAAAAACTTATTAGGAGGCACAGTGTAATAATAAAAAAGAAATTTTTTAATAAATACTTCTTGGTTAAAAAAATATTTTCTAAAAGTTTATCGAATTCTTTAGTCATTAATTCACCTTATTAAACTAAAAAGTTAAAGCTAAAAGCGAAAAACCATAATTATTATTAACTAATTAATAAAATTATACTCTATTTATTAGAAAAAGTAAAAAACATTCCTTTGATTTTTACTTGATCTCCTTCTTTAATTCCTTTTTTAATTAAAGCCTTTTCTAAATTAATTTTTTTGATTATTTTCTGAAAATTTTCTGTTGCCTCTTCATTATTAAAATCGGTCATTGCCACTATTCGTTCAATTTCTGCTCCAGTTACTTCATAAATATTTTCCTTTTTAGAAATTATAAACCGCGGAGTAAATTTATATATTACCTCTTTTTCAGGTAAAACTTGATCAACTTTTTCTTCTTCTTTTAATTTCAGTTTATCTAATAGAGAAGAAAGAGCATAAACCAGTGTATCTATTCCTTCTCTAGTTAAGGCAGAAATTGGGTAAACTTTATAACCTTTTTCACAAAAAGCTTCTTTAAGATAATTCAAATTTTCTTTAGCAGAAGATAAATCACACTTGTTTATAGCTATAAGTTGAGATTTTTGAGCTAGTTTTTCACTAAAATTACTTAATTCTTTGTTTATAACCGTAAAATCATGTAAGGGATCCTCTTTTTTTATGGTAGAACCATCGATTAGATGTAATATTATTTGAGTTCTTTCAATATGCTTTAGAAACTTATCTCCCAAACCTATACCCTGATGGGCACCTTCAATCAAACCTGGAATATCTGCCACTATAAAGCTTTTTGTTTCATCTACCCTCACTACTCCTAAATTGGGATTGACGGTAGTAAAGGGATAGTCAGCAATCTTAGGTTTAGCCGAAGAAATCCGAGAAAGCAAAGTAGATTTTCCGACATTAGGATAGCCAACTAATCCAACATCAGCGATTATTTTAAGACTTAAATACAATCTTTTTTCTTCTCCTGGTTCTCCTTTTTGCGCAAATTTTGGTCCCCTTCTAATAGAATTCTTAAAGCGAAAATTTCCCTGTCCACCTTGTCCTCCTCCCACCGCAGTAATTTTCTGCTCATTTTTAGTTAAGTCTTCTAAAATTATGGAGCTATCTATATCCTCTACTATAGTCCCCAGGGGAACTTTTATAATTAAATCTTTTCCACTTTTACCTGTCTTATTGCTTCCCTGACCACTTTCTCCGTTTTGCGCCCTTTGATGCGGGTGATTATAAAGATCCACCAGAGTTCTGACCTTTTCATCAGCTTCTATAATCACATCTCCCCCTTTTCCGCCATCGCCTCCATTTGGTCCACCTTTGGGGATATATTTTTCCCTTCTGAAACTTACTGCGCCATTTCCCCCTGTTCCTGCTCTTACTTCTATTTTCACTCTATCTACAAACATAATCTTCTCCTACTAAAAAATGAAATTTTTATGTCAGGCAATTTTTTTACATTTAGGTAAACTTTTGTGCCAGGCACTTTTTTTTATATAATACTAAAAAACCCTGAGTTTTACAAAAAAACCCAGGGTTGATTTATAAAATAAACTTTTTCCTTAAGATCTTTCAGTATAAACACAGATTTGTTTCCTATCTCTTCCTTTTCTTTCAAAAGTTACAAATCCTTCAATTAAAGCAAATAAAGTATCATCTTTTCCTCTTCCCACATTTTTTCCAGGAAGTATTTTAGTCCCTCTTTGTCTTACTAAGATATTTCCTGCTTTTATAAATTGACCAGCAAATCGTTTTACTCCTAAATACTTAGGATTACTATCTCTACCATTTCGAACTGAACCTTGACCCTTTTTATGTGCCATATTCCCTTCACCTCACTCTCCAAAACCTACTTCTATTTAAATTAAATTTATTACTAATATAAATCAATATAAATAATTTTATATTATAGACTCCCTTTATGCTTCTATTTTTTCAATCAAGATTTCGGTATAAGGTTGTCTATGCCCAGTCTTTTTGCGATATCTTTTTTTGGATTTATACTTAAAAACTATTATTTTTTTAGCTTTATCGTGATTCAAAACTTTCCCAATAGCCTTAGCCTTTTCCACTAATGGTCGGCCTATAATATACTCTCCTTCTTTGTTAACCATCAATATTTGATTAAATTCTATTTCTTGGTTTTTTTCTTGGGTTATCTTTTCAATCCTGATAATATCTCCTTCTTTTACCCAGTATTGTTTCCCTCCAGTTGCAATAACTGCTTGCATTCCTCGCCATCCTCCTTGTTTTCTAAACTCGCCAGGATTAGGTAGCAATCAAAAAATGACTACTTTTAAACCCAACCTGTGCGGATAAAACAGATGCTTATAAAATTTAGCATATATTTATAAAGTTGTCAAATTATTTCGTATTGCGTATTGAATATTTAGTTAGTTGGTTAATTGGTTACCTGCTTAGTTGGTTGATGAATTAATATCAAACCAACTAACTAGCTAACCAGATAACTAAGTAACTAAACAAACATCTGCTTGATCTTCTTTACTTCTTTTAGTCTACCTACTGCTACTACTTCTATTCTTTCTATGTGTATTTCTTTTGAAGATTTAATATAGATGGTTTTTTTATTACTTTTTTCTAATTGTTTAATTAGTAACATCTTCGTCCCAGAGAGGGCTTCTTCCACTTTAGGATGTACACCTAATAGAACTGCTTCCGCTCTTGAAGTCTTGCATAATTCTTCTAACTTACGTAAAACCATATTGCTTACACTTTCTGAAGATAAAACTCTACCTGTTCCGGAACAGTAAGGACAAGAAATTCTCAGCATATTTTCCAAATCTCTCCTTGACCTCTTTCGGGTAAGTTCTATCAAACCTAATTCACTATTTTGAACGACATTAGTCTTAGTTTTGTCTTTCTTCAAACTCTCTTCTAATTTCTTTATCAGCTTTTCTATGTCTTCTTGGTTATCCATATCGATAAAATCGATTATAATAATTCCTCCAATATCTCTTAACCTTAACTGAAAACCTATCTCTTCTGCTGCTTGTAAATTAGTCTTCAAAATAGTCCTTCTCATATCTTTTTTACCAACAAATTTACCAGTATTTACATCAATTACTGTTAAAGCCTCAGTTTGGTCAAAGACCAAATATCCTCCACACTTAAGCCATACCTTCTTTTGTAAAGCTTTATTAATTTCCTTTTCGATACCATATTCTTCAAATATAGCTTTTTCTCCTTCGTAAAGAGAGACTCTCGGCTCTAATTCTGATAGAGATAGAGTTTTTAAAAACTGTAGTATATTTTTATATTCAGTCTTAGAATTGATTAAAATTTCTTCTACCTCTTCGGTAAATAGATCACGAATAATTCGATAAGTGAGGGTTAAGTCCTCATACAATAACATCGGAGCTTTAGTTTTATTTACTCTCCCTTTTATCTTATCCCATAATCTAGTCAAAAAATCTAAATCAGGTAAAAAATCCTCTAATTCTTTACCCCAAGCAGCAGTTCGAATAATCAATCCCGCATTTTTAGGCTTTAGCTGTTGAATAATTTTTTTTAATCTTTCTCTCTCTTTTTCCTCTTCAACCCGGTGGGAAATTCCCATATTTATGTTATTGGGTACCAAAACTAAATATCTACCCGGAAGGCTAATATCGGTAGTAACTCGAGCCCCTTTAGGAACTATCGCCTCTTTTACTACTTGCACCATTATCTCTTGACCAACTTTAATTTTATCTAAAGGAAGCTGGGGGGTAATCTCAGTTTCTGTAACAGTCTCTTTATCTTTATCTTGATTAGTTATAACTTTGTCGATATGTAAAAAAGCGTTTTTCTCAATTCCAATATCTACAAATGCTGCCTCTATTCCAGGCAAAACATTGGTTACTTTTCCCTTATAGATATTACCAACAATCTTGTCATCTTCAATTCTTTCAATGTGAATTTCCACTAATCGACTATTTTCAATTATCGCCACTCTCTCTTCAGTTAAACCCACATCTATGATCACTCTTTTATTCATTCCAAACTCCTGTTTTACTTTAATATTAATCTTCATCTATCTTACTCTAAATTATTTAATTAGTAAAGATGAGCAAGATTCACGCACCCTATTCAAATCAACATTCTTTTAATAAAAGTTTAAAGCAATTTTATTTATTTTTTAAATAAAATTTAATCTTCAATAACTTCCTTACCTTTAATATACAATCCATATCTACAAATTTTTTTAATATCAAAATTATTACCAAAATGAGATAACCAAGCTTTAATTACATATTGAGGATTTAAATTTCTTTCTTGTCCTATATTCAGACATAAATTAAGTTCTAAAAATTGGTGTTGAATTTTTTTAACTGACATATCTAAAATTGATGGCTTTATATCCATCCTCTTCGCCCCTTTTTTAGTCGACTTTTCTACCATAATTTCCTCTAATCTTAAAAAATTTTTAATATCTTTATTTATCTCTTTCACTAACTCTTTTAATTTATTTTCCCCATTGTCATCCTCCAAATTTAATAAACTTCCCCTTGATTTTAAGTTTATCCAATAAGAAGCTCTATCGATTACTTTTACTAAAGAATCGGCAGATGAGGGGATTATTTTGGCTTCTAATATCTTCAATCCTTCAGGTAAAACTCTGTTTAACCTACCAACTAAGTCCTCAGTTTTTATTCTTTCCTTTAAACGAATATCTAAATATTCAGATGAACTACTGATCCCTAAGGGTAAAGGGGGACCAAAAGATATTCTAAACCGAGGATTAAAACCGCACGATATAACCACCGGGATATTGGCTCTTCTTAAAGCCCGGGTAAAAACCTGAACTAAGTTTAAATGAGAAATATACCTAATAGGTTCATCTTTACTATATTTTACTCTGATTAATTGTTCCAAAATAAAATAAATCTCCTTTCATTCAATTCATCAATTAAATTATAATTACCAGACTCGTAATTTAGCATACTCCACAGGAAGAACAAGAATCAAAGCGGCAATCAGGGGTTGTTTCACCTTTTAAAGCTTTTTCCTTTTCCTTGAGTAGGTATTCCTTCTTAATCCCACAAGAGATATGCTCCCAGGGTAAGATTTCATCATCTTCCCGTACTCTATTGACATAAAATTCCATACTAAGTCCACTATCAACAAAGGCTTGTTGCCAGGCTTCAAATTTAAATTGTTCTCCCCAGGCATCAAATTTACACCCCAGATAATGGGCTCTTTCTAATACTTCGCCTAATCTCCTATCCCCTCGAGCAAAGACTGCCTCTAAATAACTATGGTCAATATCGGGATAACTAAAGGAAATATTCCTCCAATTTAATCTATCTTTTAAATATCCAATTTTTTTAGATAAACTCTCTCTTGCTTCTTGCGCTTCCCATTGGAAAGGTGTATGGGATTTGGGCACAAAAGCAGATACGCTAATATTTATATCTATTTTCCTCCCCATTATTTCTCTGCCCATGCGGTCAACTTTGTTAACTAACTTGATTATTTCTTCCACATCTTCGTCTGTCTCGGTGGGTAATCCTATCATAAAATAAAGTTTTATCTTTCTCCACCCGGCCTGAAAAGCTGCTCTTATGGATGAATATAGATCCTCTTCTTGAACATTTTTATTGATTACATCTCTTAATCTCTGAGTCCCAACTTCTGGAGCAAAAGTGAGACCAGTCTTCCTGACTCTCTGAACTTGTTGGGCCAAAGCAACCGAAAAAGTATCTATCCTCAAAGAAGGCAAAGAAACTCCCACTCCTTTTTCTTTAAATCGGTCTACTAATTGGGTGATTAATCTTTCTATTTCGCTATAATCACTCGAACTCAAAGATGACAAAGAGATCTCTTCATATCCAGTGTGAGCAAGAATTTCATCAGCTAATTTAACCAAAGTTCCGACTGATTTTTCTCTTACCGGACGGTAAATTATTCCCGCCTGGCAGAAACGACATCCCCGAGTACACCCCCGAAAAATCTCTAAAGTTATTCTATCATGAACCACATCGATATTAGGGACAATAGGATAAAGAGGATAAAATACTTGATCAAAATTAGAGATAATTCGTTTTTTAATTACTGAATGATATGCTTCTTTTTTAGGAGTAATGGATTTAACTTTTCCGTCTTCAAGATAATCAACATTATAATGAGAGGGAATATATACACCCTCTAGATGACCCAATTTTTCTAAGAGTTTAGATCGACTTTGTTTTTTTTCTTTCCATCTTTTATAAACTTCTATAATTTCACCAATAATTTCTTCCCCTTCTCCAATTACAAATAAATCTATAAAGTAGGATAAAGGTTCAGGATTAAAAGCTCCTGGACCACCAGCAATAATCAAGGGATCTTCTTCTTTCCTCGCTGTAGATCTCAGAGGAATACCTCCCAGATCTAAGAGATTCAGAATATTAGAAAAACATAATTCATGTTGAATGGTAAACCCAACTAAATCAAAAGAATTTAAAGCTCTATAGGTTTCTAAAGAAAAAACAGGTATCTGTCGTTCTCTCAGTAAATTTTCCATATCTACTGCCGGTGAAAAAATTCGCTCAGCCAGCGCATCATCTCTTTTATTAATAATCTCATACAGAATTTTAAACCCTAAATAACTCATCCCGATTTCGTATAAATCAGGAAAGGCTAAGACTACTTTAATCGTCGATTTCTTCTCCCTTTTTATTATCTCATTATATTCTTTACCGGTATATCTACCCGGTTTTTCTACTTTATCTAATAATTCCTCAAACAATATTTTTTTTATATTTATATCCAAATTTTTCTCTCCTCATCGAACCCGTTACAAAATTACCAGAATAACCCAGACTGAATAAATTAGAGCCCCTACGCTAAATTCAGAATTCGCAATGACAGAAAATATAATAAACTATTATCTAACTAACTAACCAAATACTATCGACTATTCGCTATTCACTAACGACTAATAATATCACCATTTTATCTATGTGCTTCTACATTTAATAATAGCCCTATCACCAATAAATTAGAAATCATAAAACTTCCGCCATAACTTAAAAAAGATAGAGGTAATCCAGTAGCTGGAAACATTCCCATAGCCATACCAATATTTACTACTATATGAAAAAAGAGGAAAGTCACTGCCCCGGTGGCTAACAAAGTCCCCAATAAATCCTTTGCCTCAAGAGCTATTTTAATTCCTCTCCATAAGATAATGGTATAGAGTCCTAATAATAAGATGGCTCCGACAAAGCCTAATTCTTCTCCTACTACAGAAAATATAAAATCAGTGTGTTGAGCAGGGAGAAAATTCAACTGACTTTGTAAGCCACCAAAGAGTCCATTTCCTAAGAAACCACCTGAACCGATAGCAATCTTCGACTGAATAACATTATAACCGCCCCCTAAAGGGTCCAGGTTAGGGTTAAAAAATAAAATTAATCTCTTCTTCTGGTAATCTTTTAGAAAAGTCCACAACACCGGAATAGAAGATAAAGTTACTATAAAAGTAAAAATTAAATATTTTATCTTAACCCCTACCACAAATAACATTATTATCAGAATGGCTAAATATACTAAGGAAGTTCCCAAATCCGGTTGTAAAAATACTAATAAAATTAATAGTCCAGTATAAGTGAATGGAAGTAAAAAATAGAAAAAATTATCCAGTTTCAATTTATTCATCGATAAGAAATTAGCCAAAAAAATAATTAAGGCAACTTTAGCAAACTCCGAAGGCTGAGAGCCAAAAGATCCTATAGGCAACCAACGCTTTGCTCCATAAGTTGACCTCCCAAAAATTATAACCATTATCAGCAAAATAATTGCACTAATATAGATCAGCTGGGAATATCCTTCTAACTTATGATAGTCTATAAAAATAATTATAGTTAAAAATAAAAATCCCAATACCATCCATAAGAACTGCTTCTTTACGAAAAAATAAGGATTATCTACCTCTGTAGCTGCTAAACGGGTTGAACTATATAACACCAGTAGACCATAAAAACAGATTATCACTACCGAAAATAGTAAAGTATAATCTAAATTTTCAGTTAATTTATTAAATTTTCCCCTCAACTTCCATCCTCCTAAATATGACAAAAAAGGTGCCAGGCACCAAATTTGTCATTCTTGGATCTTAAAATATTTTTCTAACATAGCTCGAGCTATAGGGGCAGCTACTTCTCCCCCTTCTCCCCCATTTTCTAAAAAAACGGTAATGCAAACTTCCGGATTCTCATAAGGGGCAAATCCAATAAACCAAGCATGAGTCTCTCCCTGAGGGTTCTGCGCAGTTCCGGTTTTACCAGCTATCGATAATTCCTTAACATTTGCTCGCCAACCTGTCCCTTTTAATATAGTCTCCCTCAATCCTTCTTTAGTAGTTTGAAATGAAGATGAAGAAATATCTACTTTTTTATAAATTTCTGGTTCAATTTCTTTAACTATTTTACCATCGGGAGAAATTATCTTTTTTACTAAATGTAACCTATAAATTCTTCCTTCTGTAGTAATAGCACAAATGACACTATGAATCTGTAAAGGAGTTAATAAAAGATACCCCTGACCTATAGAAAGATTTATAGTATCACCAGGAAACCATATTTGTTTAAACTCTCTCTCCTTCCATTCAGCAGAAGGAATTGTCCCGATTGCTTCTGAGGGAAAATTAATACCCACTTTTTCTCCTAATCCAAATTTATGAATATATTTATTTAATCTTTCAATTCCTAATTCGTTTCCTATAGTATAGAAATAGATATTACAGGAATTAGCAATAGCATCAATAACATTTAAACTCCCATGTCCTGACTCTTTCCAACAAGTAAATACCTTATCCGCTAATTTATAAGTACCTGAGCAATAGATTTTTCTTTTTCTATCTGTAACTCCTTCTTCTAAGGCAGCAATCACGATAACTACTTTAAAGATCGAACCCGGCGAATAAACACCCTGAACGCTCCGATTAGTCAAAGGATAATCAGGGTCAGAAGAAAGTCTTTGCCAATCAGCATAAGAAATTCCATCAGCAAATAAATTAGGATTAAAAGAAGGTCTATTGACTAAAGCTAATATCTCCCCAGTATAAGGATTACTTACTAAAATAGAACCTTTTTTACCATCAAGCAAACTCTCTCCGTAGAGCTGAAGATTCTTATCAATAGTCAGAACAATATCCTGGCCTGGAATAGGTTCACGATAAAGCAAAGTAGCTATTTCTTGGCCTAAAGCATCAATTTCTACCTCTCTTCCACCTTTCTCTCCTCCTAAAATATCATTATAATATTTCTCCAACCCAGATTTTCCTATAATATCTCCTCCTTGAAATTTCGAATTACCTAATTGTTGTAACTCTTCTTTATTTATCTCTCCCACATACCCTAAACTATGAGCTGCTAAATCCTGGTAAAGATAATTCCTCCGAGGTTTAACTTCTAAAACTACCCCTTTTAGTTCATCTTTTCTCTCTTCAATTTCTATTATTTTATCTGTCTTACAGTCATCCAAAATTTTTACCGGTTTAAAAGGATTTTCTGAATAGTTTTTTACTTTTTTTTCGATAGATTCTGGAGGAACATTTATTATTCTACTTAACTTATCGCTTAATCCCTTTAAATCTTCCACTTCTGCAGGAATTATGGAGACTAAAACTGTTGGACGATTAGTAACTAATAATTCTCCTTGTCGATCATAAATCTTCCCCCGAGGAGCATCTTCTACTAATGAACGAATACAATTTTCTACTGCTCTTTTTTTTAGTTCTCCTCCTTTAATCATCTGCAAATACCATAAACTAATAACCAATATTGCAAGACAGATGATAATAAAAATCAATAACCAATTCAAACGCTGTTTTACATCTTCGGGAACAGTAGAAGATTCCCTCATCATTACTCCTTTAATTTTAATGCCCAAATAATAATTTTAAATCAGGACCTAAACTTGTAAAATTCTTCATTGCTTTACAAACCAGGAAAGTATAAAACCAATTCCCGAAACTATAACTATAGTCGCCCCAGAAGCTAAATTAAGCTGATAAGAAAGCCATAAGCCGCCTAAACCAAATATAGCACTAAGTAGGATAGAAATAAATATCATCTTTTTTAAATTAGAGGTATACTGTTTACTTATGGCTGCTGGGATAGTCAAAAGGGCAATAATCATAATAATACCCACTACCTTCATTAGTACTACTATAGTCAGAGCAATTAAACATAAAAGAAGAAAGTATAATTTAACAGTAGGAACTCCTACTACAGTAGCAAATTCATCATCAAAAGAAAGAGCTAAAAATTCTTTATAGAATAAAAATACCACCATAATTATCACTAAATCTAAGATTAACATTATTATTAAATCAACAGAGGTTACGGTTAATATATTGCCAAAAAGATAACTGAAAAGATCAGGGGCATAACCTGGACTCAAACCAATAAACACAATCCCCAAGGACACCCCCAGAGCCCATAATATTCCGATTGCAGTATCTTCTGGTATCCTGGTACGTTTACTTACTAATCCCATAACTAAGGCGGAGAGGATGCTAAAAGGTATTATCCCCCAGATCGGATTTACCCCTAAAAAATATCCTAATCCAACCCCCCCAAAAGAGGCGTGAGCAATCCCTCCACTTATAAAAACAATCCTTTTTACCACTACATAAACGCCAATAATTCCACAGGCAATACTGGCTAGAAGCACTGCTAATAGGGCATTCCTTATAAATTCATACTGCAGTAATTCAAACATTCTTAATCTGCTCCCTTTTCTCCTGAAGTTAAATCAATTTACTATATCTTTCTAACGCTTTTTAATTCGTATAGCGTCGTGATGCATACTTTAGTATGGTTAATGTTTTTTGAGTACCCGGTGGGGGATACCATGGGCAATCAGATCTACTGGACAATGATAAGTTGCTTCTAAATCCTCTACCCTTATCTCTTTAGACTTATGATAGAAAAGCCTCCGATTTAGACAGGCAATCTTATTTACATAAATCGACACTGCACTAAGGTCATGAGTTACTAAAACAATGGTCATCTTTTCTTTTAGTCTCTCCAACAATTCATAGAATCCAGCTTGTAAGGGGGTATCGATACTAGCTAGAGGCTCGTCAAGGAGTAATATTTTTGGTTCTGTCACTAAGGCTCGGGCAATAAAAACACGTTGTTGTTGACCACCGGAAAGTTTTCCTATTTGCTTACCTTTAGATTCTATCATTCCAACAATATCAAGTGCTTGTTGAGCCTTTTGTTTATCTTCTTTACTATACGCTTTACAACATTTTCGTTGACCCAATCTTCCAGTTAATACTACCTCCCAAACACTTATAGGAAATTCCCGATCAAAAAGACAGTATTGAGGAACATAACCAATATATTTTCTTCCTTCTTTTGGATTCATCCCTAGAATATTAACCTCTCCTTTAGTAGGTTGAATTAGACCGAGAATAACTTTAAGTAGAGTGGTTTTTCCTCCACCATTAGGTCCTATTATTCCTAAAAATTCATGTTGGTATATAACAAGATTTATATCTTCTAACACATTAATATTATTATAAACTAACCAGACATTCTGTAAATTTATAACCTCTTGAGTATTATTTTCTTGATTTTTATTATTCTTATTTTCTTGATTCATTATCTTTATCTTTTCATCACCAATTATATTTCATTTAGCAGTAATTATCTCTTCGACTAACTTTCTAAGGTTATTTATATAATCCATAGATAAAGGATCAACTATTATAATTTGAGCCCCTACTTCTTTAGCAACGACCTCGGCACTCTTAATATTAAATTGAGGTGAAACTAAGATAATAGATATATTAAAAGCTCTGGTTTGATCTATTATATGGGCGAGAGAAGCAGCACTCGGTTCTTTACCCTCATCTTCAATTGCTATTTGAATAAGATCATACTCTTTGGCAAAATAACCCCAAGAGGGATGGTAAGATATAAATCTGCGATTTTTGACTCCTTCTAATCGAGCTTTAATCTCTTTATCCAATATATCTAATTTATTAATATATTCTATACTATTTTTTTTAAAATATTTTTGACTTAAAGGATCAATTTTGATTAACGCCTCACTAATATTTTCAACCATGGTTTTAGCATTTCGGGGAGAAAGCCATATATGAGGATCTTTATCTACTAGTGTAATACCTATTGAAGAATTACAAATCAACATATCTTTATAGATCAATTTTATTTTATCCATCCAGGTTAATTCAAAATTAAGCCCTGATCCTACTTCGACATACAACTGAGCCTGGCTAATTTTCTTTAATTGAACCGGGGTTAGTTCAAATAGGTGAGGATCAGCCCCTGGAGGCACTATAACTGTTACTTCTACCTTATCTTTACCTACTTGCTCAACAAATTCAGCTAAAGGAAGAATGGAAACTACAACCCCTATCTTCTCTTCTTTCGATATCAGTCCAAGGTTTGCTTTAAGGGGTACTCCAGCGAATAAAAATACAGATATTATTATAATTAATATTAAATATTTTTTATACTTTATCATCTTTATCCAGTTTAATGACAAATTTGGTGCCAGGCACCTTTTTTTACCTTTTTTTACCTTTTTACATTTTGGTAAAATTTTATTCTTTAATCAGTTGAAAAAGTTTTTTTATCCCTAAAAAAACAAAAGGCGATAATAGACTATTGTACAAAGCCTCTGGGAGGACTATTTTTTTTAAGCTCCAAATCATACCATATTCGATCCCAAAAGCATGTAATATCAATAACATTAAAATGCTTTGGCTTATTGAAACTACAAAAGTTATTATAGGAATAAGGAATAATATATGTTCAGGAAATATCTTTTCTTTTAAAATTCCGGAGATAAAACCTATCACCGTTTTTACCAAAGCATTTACCCCTAATAAGCCAGTAGAAAAGATATCTTGTAAGAGACCAGACGCAAATCCAGATACAGTCCCTTCTTCAGCTCCCTTTAATAAAGAAAATATTAATACTACTAATAATATTAAATCCGGCTTCAATCCCTGAACGGTAAACGAATTAAGGAGGGTAAGTTGAATTAATAATGCAGTTACAATAATTCCAACTTTAAGTAAAATCTTCACTCGTTATCTCCTTATTTATTTAATTAGAAAATGAATCTTTATAAAGGGTTACATTTGCTTAAGATATATGGAGATAGTGATTTAAGTCTTTAAGTATTTCAGATTAAGCGGATAGAAAAACTAATCCTGTTATAATTGAATTTCAATTATAATAATCATTAATATTAAATAATAAATATTCTGTGCTTTTTGTGATTATTTTTAATTAACTATCTTCTATTTATTATTGATTATTTATTGTTTATTAATTATGCTCAATCTATTTCTTTTTCCGTTAAAGTAAAAATCATCTTTCCTAAAATCACCAGCCAGATAAAGTAAAAAAGGGCTATAATTCGAAAGACCCTTTTTGGTTCTCTAATTAATCTATAAATCCATTCCATTCCATGTTTTTGCATCCACAATGGTGCTCGGGGTATTTTACCAGAAAGGACATCAAAACTACCACCTACACCCATACATACTGGAACATTTAATTTACTTAAATTTTTAGTAATCCATTTTTCTTGTTTGGGTACCCCCATACCTACCAACAATATATCTGGTCTCTTTTCTTCAATTTCTCTGATAATTTCTTTTTCCTCTTTATTATCAATTTTATTACCAATTTTAATATCTTTTACTTTTAAATCATCAATTTTACTACCATTACTCTTATCATTGATTATTGCACCTTCAGAGTCTTCAGAATTAAAATAACCGTGATGAGTCCCAACTATTTTTATTCCTGGATATTCCTTAATTAAGTTTTCAGCAGCCTTTTTGGCAATACCAGGAGAAGCACCTAACAAATATAGAGAATATCCCTTCTTAGCAGTTAATCGACATACATTATATATTATATCTATACCAGTTACCCGCTCAACTAAAGGACAATTTAAAGTAATGGTTGCCCACAAAATACCTACCCCATCAGGGGTAACTAAATCTGCAGATTTTAATATAGCCTGATATTCAGGATCTTTCCTTGCTCGCAGTATAGCCAGAGTATCGGGAGTAACTACAAAATGGGGTTTTTGGGAAATTACAAATTCTTCTATCCTTTGAACAGCTTCTTGATTATTTATCTGATCAATGCCCACCTGAAAGAGTTTGATCCTACCCACAGAAACATCTCTTTCAATAATCAATTCCTCTGCTTGCACCTTATTCTTCAAAAATTCAAAGGTTATCCAGCCAAAAGCTGTTAAAATTAATAATAAATAAAAACTCTGATACACAGAAATAATGATGGCCGATAGACTCAGATACAAAGAGATGCTAATAATACTTAAATTAGCTCCTCGAGGAGAAAAACCATAAGATTGTAATTTTTGACGTAACTTACTTTCAGAAAAAGATGAAAAGTTCTCTTCATCTTCCTGACGAATATAGTTTGCTATAATAGAATAAGAAGAATCTATTAGCGGTACCCCTAAAATTAAAATAGGGATCAATAAAGTTAAAGCAGCAGTACTCTTGGATACCCCTACAATAGCAATTACCGCTAATATAAATCCAAAAGACATATAATAAGAAGAAAAATTACCCCGGGGAAGATATTTAATATAAATAAATGATACCGTGGCCATAATTAAGGACAGAATTTCTGCCAAAATTAATCCTTGTCTCTGGATAAGAGATACTGCTAAAAAAGTTAGAGAGGCAATAAAGATAATATAGGGAGTAATACCTGCTAATTCATCGGTCTGACTGATAGAATTGGTGATACTTACCAGCCAGATTATAGTCAAGGGGACGGACAAATATTTAAGATAAATATACCCTCCAGAGGAAGAAGGGTCTCGCAAAAATTCTATTTTAATTCCAGAATAGATTATAATTAAAGAAATTAAAACCTGAAATATAAGTTTAACCCCCACCGAGAGTCCCTTTTTTCTATCTACTCTCCCTAAGACAATCATCAGTATACTAGAGATGGCAATACCTATAGCTTTAGACATTATTCCACTTTCTAACATATATTTATATCTATTCCTTTATTCGTTTATTCCTTTAATTATTTCTTTTTTTATAGCTTTATTTTCCGTACTGTTTCTTATCTTTTTCTTCCTTATTATCTTTTTCTTCCTTAACCTAAAACTTAATTAACTTAATTCGACAAAAATATTTAAAATCCTTTTTTTAAAATACATTTTTCCCGATTAACTAGTAAATATTTTCTTTAAACCAATGAACCGTCTTTTTTAAACCTGCTGACAAGTCAACTTCAGGTTGCCATCCCAAAACTTCCTTAATTAGATGGCAATCCAAAATATTCTTCCTTAAATCCCCTGCTCGGGGTGGTCCATAATTTGCGGGATGAGGAAATTTAATAATTTCTTTTAAAAGAGAAAAGAGCTCATTTACAGAAGTCCCTCTTCCTACTCCCAGATTAAAACCATTAAATTTAAATTCTTTTTCAATTTCTTCTCCCTGAATGACCTTAGATAATTTTAACACATTTTGCAGAGCGAGTAAATTAGCTCGAGCTACATCTTCTACATAAATATAATCTCTGATATATTCTCCATCACCATTTATGGTAGGAATCTCACCTTTTAACATCTTTTGAATAAATATAGCGATTACCCCGGCTTCACCGTAAGGGTCCTGACGTGATCCGTAGACATTTCCATATCTTAGTGAAACATAAGGTAGATTATAATTTTTTCTATAAAAATCAAGATAATGTTCTACAGTGACTTTACTAATTCCATAGGGAGATTGAGGTCTAAAAGGATATTTTTCAGTAATAGGAAACTGTTGTGGTTCACCATATATAGTACCTCCACTGGAGGCAAACACTATTCCCTGGACTTGGTAATTTACACAACATTGTAATAAATTTAGGGAACCTAAGATATTAGTCTGGGCATCAAAAAAAGGGTCTCTTACCGAAAGAGATACGCTAATCTGAGCAGCTTGGTGACATACATAATCCGGTTTTTCTCGTTTAAACATTTCAGCGAGTCCTTCTTGATTGGTAATGTCTAAATTATAAAACTTAACTTTTTTATTTAAATTTTCCATTCTTCCTGAAGATAAATTATCAACTACTACCACTCTATAATTATTTTCGATAAGCAAATCTACAATGTGTGAAGCGATAAAACCCGCTCCACCAGTAACCAAAACTTTCTTTTTCATAATGAAAAATTTAGTGCCTGGCACCTTTTTTGTCACCTCCTTTTTCCTATAATTACCATACTATAACTAAAGCAATTACACTGCAGATGATGCTAATCCCCCATAATAAGAGAACTACGTTTCGATGTGTTATACCCTGAGCTAAAAGACGATGGTGAAGATGCCCTTGGTCTGCTTGGAAAATAGGATGATGACTTCTATATCTCCTCCAGATAGCAAAAAGGGTATCGAAAATAGGCAGAGCCAGAATAATAATAGGAATAAAAATAAAGAAGGCCTGCTCACTCTTTAGTACCCATAAAGCTCCTATAGAAGCTAACATAAAACCCGCGAAAGTACTACCCGAATCTCCTAAAAATATCTTTGCAGGGTAAAAGTTATATTTCAAGAAAGATAGCATACTCGCGACCAGAGCAATAGATATAAGATTAAGAGAAGTAAAATTCTGTTTTAATCCTAAAATAAAAAAAGTAATTAAGGTAATAATTGTAACCCCGCAGGCCAATCCATCCAAACCATCTATTAGGTTGATAGAATTAGTAATGCCTACTATCCAGAAGATTAAGAAAGGATAAAAGAGATAACCTAACAAATCAAAACTTTTTAACTGATTTACTATAAAACTATTTATTAAATTACTGTTATATATAATCACCAATAAAGCTGGTATCATTTGAATTACAAATTTATATTTAGGGGAGAGATCTACAATATCATCTACTACACCTAATAACAGAATAATTACCCCACCTATCAAAAGAGTTTTAAACTGTCCTTCTATCTGCACTATAAATAGCAAACTCAATAAAAAACTAAAAAATATAACTATCCCTCCTAAATTGGGGGTAGCTTCCTCATGTACTTTGCGGTGACCGGGTAAATCTACCATATTTTGTTTTTTTCCAACACGAGCCATATAAGGAGTTAAAATATAGGAAACAACAAAAGCGATAACGCCAACTTCTATATATTTCAATAAACATTCTCCTCTTTTTTAAAATCAGCCAATTTATCGATGGGTTGGTTTATAAATTCGCTAATTTATTTGGCCAATTCTTTCTTTAAATTTTCTATACAAGCTACCGGTGAAGGATCAATCTGATTTAATATAGCTAAATAATAGCTCACTAAATCGCCCAGATAGATTAGTGAAAACATCCGAGCCAATTTACTCTTACCTTTAGTGGTGCAAACTATAAACTCTGCTACTTTATCTTCGATAATCTTTCGGGTAATCTCTCTCCTTTGTTCTATCCGCAAAGACCCCTCCTCTTTGTCTTCCAAATAAATAATTTTAACCTGTCGGTTTATATTATTTTCTATTTCATAACCAACAATTTCGTTATGATTTAATTCAGAAAATACATTCCAGAAACAGGGCCATTTACTGTTTTCATTCATCTGAGTTTTCCAGCGCATGGCGACTGCTTCTAATAATCCTTCAGAACCATAAACCAAAGGTAGATATTGGTATAAGCTCAAAGCTATCTTTTTAGCCAGATTATTTTTAAGGGGAGATTTACTTCTATATTCTTTAGAGAGTTCCTCTAGAATATTGACCGTTTCTGTTATCTCTTCATTTCTTCCTTTTATCAAACCTAACTTTTCTAATACTTTTAATATAGGAAAGAATAAATAGGAAATGGCGGCTCGAGGCTGAATCCCTGATGGTACTTTAATAATAGGAAAGTTATTTTCTATGGATAGAGTTTCGAATTTGCCTCCTGAAGCTAAAGCAATAACTCTGGCTTTAACTTTCAGACACTTTTTTAAAGTAGAGAGAGTTTCTTCGGTATTCCCAGAGTAACTTACTGCAAAAACTAAAGAATCTTTATTTACAAACTTAGGGATATCGTAACCGCGAATAACTATTATGGGAATAGGTAATTCGTCAGCCAAATAAGTAGATAGTAAATTCCCTCCTATGGCAGACCCTCCCATTCCCAATACCACAATATTTTTTAATTTCTGGGTAGAAATAGGGGATATTTGGGAGAAAATAGAAAATTCTTGGCCTAAACGTAAAGCATCTTTCATCTTCTGAGGAAACTCCTCTAACAACTCTATCATATTGGCCTTATCTAGCACAGAAAAATTTTCCTCTAATATTATCCTCAAATTCTCTTTACTTTTTCTTATCTCCTCCATAATCTATCCTGCCCTCCTCTCAATTATTTTTACTTTATGTCTATATTCTCATATTTTATAACATATCACACAACCATCGCATACTCAAGCACAAAAATGACAAATTTAGTGCCTGGCACTTTTTTTGTCATAAATGTAAAAAAAGGTGCCAGGCACCAAATTTGTCATAAAAATAAAATTAGTGTCAAAAATACCTAAATATTTTTTGTTTACACGCTCAGGGAGCTATAGTTAACCAGGGATAAAAATCAATAGTGCCATTTGCGTTATCCCAATAAACCCGATCTCCGGTAGTAGTGGTATTCCCTGACCATTTGGGACCAGCAGCATCTCCCCACCAATTTTTTTCTGCCTTAATCGGATGATTAGTTTTATTTCTTATACCATAATTCGTATTACCAGTTATTTCATTTCCCCCTGGGCTACTTTCCCCTGATGGATACTCATTTCCAATATCAGGATTAACCACATTCCCTAAAATGCTATCAATTAGTATTCCACAATTTTTATTATTACTAATAGTATTATAGAAAATGATTGGAACGGCACTTTCTCGACAATAAATTCCTGAATCTAAATTATTATTAATTTCATTATTGCTAATCTTGGGGGAAGAATCTTTACAAGTACGTATACCATACTTATTGGAAATTATATAATTATTTTTAATTTCTCCTATCCCACCTGTACCAACTTCTATTCCACTACTCCCATTATTTTTAATAATATTATTTTCAATTGTTGGATTAGAATTACTATAGCATAAACCATAGTCTTTATTATCTTTTATTAAGTTATTATTTATGTTTATAAAGGAAAAGCTATCAAAATATATTCCAATTGTAGTACTATTAACTCCTTCAATAGTAAAATCAGAAATAGTTATATGGTCGGCTGCAAGATTAATTAAATTTCCAGTTAATCCGTTACCAGTGATAAAAGTATTATCTTGATTTAAACCTTTAAGAATAATCCCTTTATTAATAACTAACTGCTCATTGTAGGTTCCGGCATTTACTATCACTGATTCCCCAGGAGTAGCTACTACTAGCCCTTCGCTAATGGTATTATAAGGATAAGTTTTAGTTCCATCTTCTATTCCACTGTTATTTCCCGCATCAATATAGGTATTTAAATCATACTCTATTTCTGCTGTAGTTACTGAACTTTCATTACTAACTATATCTTTAGAAGTAATTTTAATGCTATTAATCCCCTCATTTAGATCTAAATAATAAGACCATACAATAGATGAATTAATTGGTATAACTTCCATATTATTAATTAAGATAGAAGAACCTGCTTCTTTAGTACCCGATAAATTTTGTGGTGAAATATTAGTTGGGGAAATAACCGCATTCAAAGTTGGTGCTTCTGGTTTAATAGTATCCAAAATAATATTAGCAATAACTGCAGTGCTTTCGTTTCCGGAAACATCTCGGGAAGTGATAGATAAATTATTTTCCCCTTCAATAAGCTCAAGAGAGTAAGACCAATCAGTAGATGAATTAAGAGGTACGGCTTCTGTTCCGTTAATCCAGATGGAAGTATTGGCATCTTTAGTACCAGAAAGAATTTGAGTTGAAATATTAGTCGGTGAGCTTACTTCATTTATTGTAGGTTGGTTAGGAGGAGTTATATCTTTGATAGTTATTTTCCATTGTACGCTATCCTCAAATTCTCCATCACTTACTAAAACTTTTACTGTTTTTATCCCACAGTCGCCATATTCGGAAAAATATTTCCAAGTACTTTTTGAAGCACTGCCTATTCCAGACGAATTCGATATTAGCCCTCCCTCTAAAAACCATCGATAATCTAAAGTCGTATTTAAGTCAACATCCGTACCTTGAATTTCAAATTTTACAGAATCCCCCTCATTAATTTCAATATTTAAATTGACGGGAAAATAAGAAAGGATTTGGGGAGGGTTATTCACATTTATCACTTCAATTTCAAAGATCTGCTGGACCTTATATTTTCCATCGGAAATTTCCACGATTACTTGATGAATTCCCACTTGATTATTAGTTGGCATCCATGTAATTAAACCATTTTTTTCAGTATTAATGCTCATTCCCTCTGGTTTGATAATAAGAGAATAATTCAAGTTATCTCCATCAGGATCGCTAGCCTCTATCTGATATGAATATAGCTGATCTTCTTTAGCAGTAATGATAGGTTCAGAAATTATAACTGGGGCTCCATTTAGAAAAGGAGGAATATTTCCCAAATTTTGGCATCCCCCTATTAATATTAAAATAATTAATCCAAACAATAATACAAAAAATTTCTTCATCTCTTAATACATCTCTTTCTTCAAATATTTTTCGATTCGCTAAGGTGATTAAGATTTACTTTTAGTATCATTTATTAATAGGTATCTTTCTATAAATAATAATAATAATAAAATATGGAATACCCTCAGTTCTCATTTATTTTATTTATTTTATTTATTTTATTTTATTTTCCAAAAATTCTTACTGCATTATCATGATAAATCATCTTTAATGTTTCATCATCAAGATGAAGTCCTTTATACACTGCATCTGGGTCAGTATTTTCCCGAGCTTTTTTACTCATCATCTTATAAATTGATGAAGGCAAGGTAAATTCCTCTTTCTCTAGCATATCAAAATAACTTAAAGTTACCTCCTCAATATAGCTCCTGCTTTTCGCCCGATAAGAAGTAATTACTATATCAGTCCCAAAGTTTATCCGGTCACGATATTTTTGCATAAATTCCCGGAAATCCACAGCATTCTGAGAAATACTTTTAAATCCAGCTACTTGAAAATCAGGATGACCAAAACTTATGTCAATATAGAGATTGGGATAAGTATCAAGAAGTCTGCTTAAGAGAGTAATATTTCTTGTAGTCAAGATAAAATGAGGGGCAATAACCACTAAATTAGGGAAGGTTTTCAAAATCCTCTCCATTTGGTCCAGAAAGCGACCACTGTTTATATGATAAAGGATGGGTATTCTCTGTTCTTCGCAATATTTATATATCTCCATCATCCCAGGATCATCTAAGGGAAGTTTGAAAAAATGATCATAAAAATAACCATGACCATTATACAATTTTAAACCTTTAGCTCCAGCTGCAATATAAGCCTTTAATTTTTCCAATTTATCTTCATCGAGAGGATTTATGGTACATAAAGCAATAAATTTATCAGGATATTTTTTACTTATATTGATTATCTCTTCATTATTCTGATCATATTCAGCAAAACCGTATTTAGGATTTAAATAAAAGGTATACTTGGAAGTCCCCAATAAAACCATTTTTTCAATCTGACAGTCTTCCATCATCTTAAGGAGGATTGGTATATTGCGGAAGGATTGAACATGTTCGTGAGCATTTATAATTTTAAAAGCTGCTCTTTTCTCTCTTAGGGTTGAATCCATTTGGGTAATAAGGGATGACGGCTGGTTATCTATCCATAAAGGTAAATATCCTATTTGCCTGAGATACCACAAAAACATCGCAGCGAGTAAAATAATTATTATGATATAAAACCACAAATCGCTTTTTTTTCTCTTTTTTACCATTTTATTGGTGATAGTTTTTTGGGTCATTTTCTTTAATTCTCCTTTGGAATAAATAACTGAAATTAATTATACACTATTTCTTAAAAAATCTTCAACTATAATTTATGACAAATTTGGCAAATTTGGTGCCAGGCACCTTTTTTTACATTTTAGACAAACTTGGTACCGGGATCTCCCATAAATAACTTGAACTATTCTAAATAAAATAGTATACTTTTACCATTATGGTAAGAAAAAACAGGAAAGAAATTGAATATAAAAATGCACTCTATCATATTATAGTTAAGGGAATTGAAGGAATAGATATTTTTGCTGATAATGTAGATAGAAATAAATTTTTACAGCTTCTGCAAAAAACCTCCAATTTATTTAAAGTTCATATATTTTTTTATGTCCTAATGGATACACATTCTCACCTTCTCTTAAAGACAGAGGAAGCAAATCTCTCTCAAGCCATGCAATTTTTAAATTCCTCTTATGCTCACTGGTATAACATAAAACATATTAGAAAAGGCCATCTCTTCCAGGATCGCTATAAAAGCCATCTTATCTTAAATCCTTTTTACCTATATAGTGTGGCATCTTATATTAGTCTAAATCCAGTAGAGGCCGGATTGGTAGATTCTCCCGAAGAATTCCCCTGGAGTAGTTTTCAATATCTTCTCCCTGCTCCAGATAAAATCACTCCCCCTTGGCTAAAGATTGATGAATTCTTGACACTTTGTCAAACCAATCCAGATAATTTTATTAATTTTGTAAAAGAAAATAGCCAAAAAAATAACTCGGAAAAGGCTCTCCAGAATTTTAATAAAATAACTTCAAATTATATCCAAAATAAACCACCCAAAAATATAGAAAATAGGTTAGAAAAAGTTAAAGAACGATTTGGAGATATCGAAAATAATAAACACCTAAAGCATTTGCTTGTCTACCTATTAATAAAAGAAGGTTATAGAATAAAAGATATAGCAACTTCTTTAAACCTTACCCGACAAAGCGTACTAGGAATAAGCAAGAAAATTCATAAGAATTTAATTACTGATCATTTTTACCAACTCTTACTAAATCGGATTAAAACAAACCTATAACCTATTGTCATAAAGGTAAAAAAAGGTGCCTGGCACCTTTTTTTACCTTTTTTACATTGGAGAAAAACATGAAAAAGATAGTATTTCTTTTTATTTATATTACTACTGTACTATTTCTATTAGTATGCTCACCAATAACTGTGAAAGCGGAAACTAACCGTTATGATCCCAGCTTAGCCTGGCAGGTTTTAGAAAGTCCTCACTTCTCGGTCTATTTTTACCCACATCAAAATAAAGATTACGAATATAATAGCGAACAGTCAGCTCAAGAAGTAGCCAATATAGCTGAAGAAGTGTATCTTAAAATTAATACCCAACTAGGCTCTCCAAAACATTACTTACAGAAAACAGCCATAATTATAGAAGATTTTTCTGATTACGCCCTGGGTTTTGCTTCTTCTTTTCCACATCAAGTGATTCGCCTTTCCTTAACTGCCCCCACTGCTACATCCTTTGATATGAAATTTAAAAGCTGGCTTAAAATAGTTATCATTCACGAATACACCCACTTAGCTCATTTTGAGATGACTGGTGGGCTTATTACTGCTCTTCGGGCTCTCTTTGGTCAGATAATTACTCCTAATGCCCTCCAGCCCATCTGGTCGACTGAAGGATTAGCAGTCTATAATGAAACTAAATTTACCGCTGGTGGTAGAGGTATAGATTCTCGCTATGATATGTATCTTCGTATGGCCACCCTCGAAGATAAATTCAACACCTTAGATCAGATAAATGGTTATTATCTTACTTCCTGGCCCGATGGTACGGCTCCTTATATCTATGGTCAATCTCTCATCCATTTTATAGCCCAAAGATATGGAGAAAGCAAAGTCATTGCCTTAAGTGAGACATTCTGTCAATATCCTTATTTAGGAATAAATTATGCCCTAAAACAGGCCATTGGTTCAAACTTAACCGAACTATATCAAACCTGGAAAGATTATCTAAAAGAAAAATATCAGCTTCAGGCTCAAAAGATTATCTCCTCAAAAAGTATTACTGAGTCTCAACAACTTACTAACTATAATTATTGGGTCGATTATCCTCGCTGGTTTTCCACACCCAATGGAGATAGAATAGCTGTTAGAGTTTCTTCTCCTCATTCTTATCCTTTCATTCAATTTATCGACCCTTTAACTTCTTCTGTTCCGGTAACTTTTTCAAATCTTTCTAATCAAAAAAGCCAAACTTTAATTAAAAGAGTCTATGGCCAGGATTCTTCTTTTAGCATCTCTGCCGATAGTTCTAAAATAATTTATTCTAAATTAGGCGATTATAAGCAGTTTTATAAATATTATGACCTTTATTTATTTGACTTAAAAACAAATAAAGAAATCCGCCTCTCTAAAGGTTTACGTGCTCGCGATCCGAACTGGTCACCTGATCCAGATAATAGTGAAATTGTGGCAGTAATTAATGAATCAGGGACAAACAACCTAGCCTTAATTAATTTACACTCCTCATCCTCAGCCATTAATGAAAGCCAACCTACTTATAACCCCATTAATAAAGAAGATATTATCTATTTAACTGATTTTCGTGATGATACTCAATTATATCAACCTTCCTGGTCTCCCCAAGGGGAAATGATCACTTTTTCCGCCTGGCGACAGGGCTATCAGGATATATATATTTCAAATTTTGACTCTAATCATAATTCTAATAATTCTATTAATTCTAATAATAATTCTACTTTTTCTCTTTGGCCTATCTTTCAAGACCAATATAATGACCTTAGCCCTTGCTGGTCTCCTGACAGTAAATATCTTTTTTTTTCCTCTGACCGCACCGGAATTTATAATATCTTTGCCTTTTCATTGCCTGATAAAAAATTATATCAAGTAACTAATGTCTTAGGGGGAGCCTTTCAACCAGCCATCTCTCCTGATGGCAGAAAATTAGCTTTTATCAACTATCAGGCTACCGGATATGAACTACATCTTATGGAAGTAAATCCAAACCAGTGGACAGAAATAGAAATAGAATATATTGAGCCTCAAACTATCGCAGCACAACAACCGGTTAATCCACCTAATTTATACCCAAAACAATCTAATAATAATAAAAATCTAAAAATTCCTTCAAAAAATAATTATCCTATTCATCCTTACAATTCTCTAACCAGCCTCTGGCCTCCTACCTACTGGATTCCCGCTGTTCAAATCACCGAAAACGATTTGGGAATTGGCTTTTCAACTGAATTAGAAGATGTACTGGGATTTTATTCCTTACCCTTAACCATTACTTATGGAATACTCCATAATAACTTGAATTACTACCTCAATTATTATAATTATCGCCACCTTCCCATTATTAATTTTTTTCTATCTGGCACTACTAATTTCGCTTTACTTTCTCCCGATCAAAATCTGGATAAGTCCACCAATACTAGCCAAGAAGAAACTATTTGGTGGGAAGAAGGCAAAGTCGGTTTTAATATTTCTTTTCCCTTTACAGGGTATACTAAGACTTCTACAAATTCTCGTCCTTATAAACAAACCTTTACTATCGGTTATCAATATGAAAAATCATCTCCTTCTAATCAAGACAAAAATACTTTTCTTACTTCTACAGGTATAACTACAACTTCAACTACTACTTTAGATTCTAACCAAGAAAATATCGCCAGCCTAAGATTAGGCTACTCCTATTCTGATGCAGAAAAATATGGATTCTCTATCAGCCCCGAACAAGGCCACTCCTTCTCTCTAACTTATGAACATGCCGATAAAGTTTTAGGTGGGGATTATACTTTTGATAAATTAATATTTGATGGTAGACAATTTTTCCCTCTTCCCTTTCTCCATCAGGTATTAGCTTTCCGTTTAGTTGCTGGCTATAGCTCATCGAACATATTAGAATCAAATTTAGATAAAGAAAAATTTAAATTAGGGGGCTACAATTCTGCGGACAATCTGAGTGATGTTGAGGTGAATATTTTTCCACTTCGGGGGTATAAATCTGCCACTCTTGCCGGGAACAATTTACTTTTAGCCAGTTTAGAATATCGTTTCCCTTTGGCCAACATCGAGCACAGCATTAAACTAGGACCTATCTCCTTCTTCTTAGAAAGACTTTCTGGTGTCTTCTTCGTTGATATAGGAAATGCCTGGGAAAGTACAAACCTAAATATAAATACTGAGAAAGATGAAATCAATTCTAATTGGCAGGACTTTAAAGCCAGTATTGGAGCAGAATTAAAAGCAGACTTCAATCGTAAATATGACTCTCCCTTTACTCTAAGATTAGGAGCAGCCAAAGCACTAACCGACCCCAAAGGATATGACATCTACATCACTTTAGGTACTTCTTTCTAATAAGGTAAAAAAAGGTGCCAGGCACCTTTTTTTACCTTCACTTTATAATAAACCTACTTTGCTATGGTCACCTAAGATAAATTCGTACACTAAGGGCAAGTCTTTAGAATGATAAATTCGTACATCTTTACCAATTAGACACCTTTGCATTCGCCCTCGTATATTCTCTATTTTAGTCTCTTCTATAACTACACTATATTCAATTTCGCTTTTTTTTATTTCTACTCCATCAGAAAGGGAAGTAAAAGGACCGATATAGGAATCAATTACTCTAACTTTATCTCCAATTATTACTGGTCCTAATATTTTAGAATTAATAATTTCTGTACTTTTCCCAATTTTAACCCTTCCTAAAATCTGAGAATTCTCATCTACCATCGCTTCAGTAATATCTCTTTCCATATCTTCTAAAATTAAACGGTTAGCTTCTAAAATATCTTCCGGTTTCCCGGTGTCTTTCCACCAACCTTTAATAACTTCAGCTCCAACCTTATAACCATTATCAATCAACCATTGGATCGCATCGGTAATCTCTAATTCCCCCCGAGCAGATGGCTTTATACTATCAATAGCCAGATGAACATTTTTATCAAAAAGATAGACCCCTATTAAGGCTAAATTACTGGCTGGCTTCTTAGGTTTTTCTACTACCCTTACTACCTTTCCCTCTTCCAGCTCAGCAATTCCAAATTGTCGAGGATTATCCACCTTCGTCAATAAGACAAAGGCATTATACCCTCCCTCATTACACTTTCTTATATAAGGTTTTACTCCATTTTTTAAAAGATTATCTCCCAAATACATTAAAAATTTATCTTCCCCTAAGAAATCGCGCGCCATTACCACCGCATGGGCTAACCCCAAAGCCTCCTTCTGTTCAATGTATGAAATATTTACCCCCCACTTAACTCCATTTCCTATTTCTTCTTTGATGTCCTCTCCAGTCTCCCCGATAATTATCCCAACATCTTTTATCCCACAGTCTCTAATTGCCTCAATTCCGTAAAACAACACTGGTTTATTAGCAATAGGGATTAAATGCTTAGCACTCGTATAGGTAAGTGGCCTAAGACGAGTTCCTTTTCCAGCACAAAGTATTATCGCCTTCAATTCAGTTCCCCCTTCTCTTAAAATAATATCTTCCCAATATTTCGGCCTAGAATTTTCCCTGCATCTATTAATATCTTAGGACTTTTGAGCGCTTCTTTAAACACCACCGAATGATTTTCGAAATTAGCTATCTTTTCTATAAATTTTGTATTTTTCTTAAATACTAAAAATATTTTTCCCAACTCATCATGGTTTAATTTTTCATAGACTTGCCGTGCTTTTAATCCAAACTTAATCTCTCTCCCGAATTTTCTTTTCCATCTTCTATCGTATTCAGCTAACTTACCTTCCCGAATACACTCTAATAAAATCTCTGCCGCTTTTAAGCCGTAATAAATACCTCCTCCGGTTAATGGTTTTATCTGACCAGCAGCATCACCTACTAAAACAATATTTTTATAATAAGTATTACTCGCTAATCCCAAAGGAATAATTCCGGCTAATTTATCGACAATTTTTCCTTTAATATTATATTTTTTTATAAAATTATCTAATTGCTGCCATCCATTTTGAGCAATAATTCCTAGACGAATAATTTCCTTATTCTCGGGAATAATCCAGATAAAAAAAGGAATACCTTCACACATATGTACTTTAGTAATATTTAGATCAGAATCAGAAATAGCCTTATCCAATTTTATTCTATATTGCATTCCCACATAACAATATTTTTTATTATCTATTCTAGCCCCTTCTCTCCTTTTCCCTTTAAACTCTTCTAAATCAAAATCAATAAACTTCCTTACTTTTGATTTTGGCCCATCAGCCCCAATCACTAAGTCAGCATAAATATCATCTACATTAGTATTAACTACATAACCAGACCCTTCTCTCTTTATCTCCACTAACTTTTTTCCACACTCTACCTTTAATCCTCGGCTTAACTCTTTATCAAACCTCTCCCGATCTATTACATAAGCCACCCCTGGTCTTTTAATTAAAAAGTTATTATCTCCATAAAAAATTAAGGCTCCTTCAATCTGATTTATAATAGAAGCCTTCGAAAGAGGTAATAAAGTATTGTCAAATACCTGTCTTCCTACAATCCCTGCGCAACTCACTGGCTTTCCTACTTCATTATGTTCTTCAATTATGCGTATAGACGACCCAACCCCATAATGCTTTAAGAGCTGAGCCGTATAACATCCTGCTGGGCCAGCACCAATAATAACTATTTGCATACAAATCCCTTTGTTTTATTGTATAGTTTTACTATATAATATAACATATACTTTATGCTAAAATATATTCTACAAATAGACCTAAAAAACCTTCTTTTATTTAAAATTTCTTTATCTAAATTTTAGATCCTGGCACTTTTTTTACCTTTATGACAAATTTGGTGCCTGGCACCTTTTTTGTCCTACGATTAGGTTTATAGGTCGGTACAATTTCCTGCAACTTTCTAACAATCCCTTCACTATCCATCTTCTTAGCCAGCACTTCCAACTCCCTAATATCTTTCTCCAACTTCTCCCCATCAACAGCTTCGGTCTGAGCAATAAAAATCTTCTCGTGCCCGCTTTCTCCCAGCACTCTACTTCGTTCTTTTTCAGTTAATAATTCTTCAAATAATTTCTCCCCTGGTCTTGATCCAATAAACTCTATCTTAATATCCTCATCGGGTATAAAACCTGATAACTTGATTAAATCCCTGGCTAAATTCACTATTTTTACTGGTTCACCTATATCCAATATAAATACTTCCCCTTCAATGCCTAATCCTCCAGCCTGTATTACCAACTGACTTGCCTCAGCTATGGTCATAAAATATCTCTCCATTTCTTTATCAGTTACTGTAATAGGACCACCTTCAGCAATCTGCTTCTTAAAAGTGGGAATTACACTTCCATTGCTGTCTAAGACATTTCCAAAGCGAACCGCCACAAAATTAGTCTTACTCTTTTTCCCATACATTTTTATGATCATTTCAGCTACTTGCTTACTTGCCCCCATTACACTGGTAGGATTAATAGCCTTATCGGTAGAGATCATTACAAAATTATTAACCTCATATTTATCTGCTAACTCAACTAAATTTTTAGTTCCCAGGATATTATTACTCACTGCTTCATCAGGATGATATTCCATCATAGGAACATGTTTATGGGCTGCGGTATGAAAAATTACCTCTGGTTTAAAACTTTTAAATATATTTTCCATTTTTTCTCTATTTCTAATATCTGCTACCATTATATTAAGCTTCAAATCGCCATATTCCTTTTTAATCTTTCTTTCCATATAAAAAAGACCATTTTCATTATGGTCTAAGATCATCAATTCTAAAGGAGAATATTTACATACCTGTAAGCTTATTTCTTCACCAATAGAGCCAGCTCCCCCGGTAATCATTACTTTCTTTCCTTTTAGATATTTAGATATTTCTTCTATCTTTAAATTAATAGGTTCTCGATTTAATAAATCCTCCACTTTTACCTCCCTAATTCGAGAAACACTGACTTTATCGCCTAATAATTCATACAAACCTGGTACAATCTTTATTTTAATATCCCTTTTCTCTATCTTATCTATAATTCTTCTAACCTCATTACCTTTGGCGGAAGGAATGGCAATAACTACCATGCCAACTTTTTCTTTATCAATAATCTCATTAATCTTATCAATTGAGCCTAATACTTTTTTGTTACGAATTATCTTGCCAATTTTAGCCATATCATCATCCACAAAGCCGACCAATACACCTAAATCTTTTCTTTTCTCTATCTCTCTACAAATAATTTCCCCTGCATCTCCTGCTCCTACGATTAATATCCGCTCTTCTCTTCTCTTTAAAGGGGTCCTTCCTTCCCAATATAATCTCCAGAGTAATCTGCTTCCTCCTATAAATGCCAGACTAATAAACCAGGTCAAAGCTATTACTGTTCGAGGAAGAGGAAGGCTATGCACTATATTTAAACCCAGATATGATACAAATACTCCCGCAGTAACTACTTCAGTAATTAAAAAAAGGTCGCCTATACTCAAATATCTCCACATCCGTGTATATAGCCTGAAAAATAATGCGAATATAAAAAAAGATACAGAAAGATAAATCAGTGACTCTGAACAAAGAAAAAAATATGCATCCCACTCTTTGCCAAATCTTAATACCAAAGATAGAATAAAAGAAATATTTATAAAAACTAAGTCTAAAACTACCCAAAAAAATTTCCTGATGATTTTATCCACCAAACTCCTCCGCTTTTCTATTAATAATTCCTCGATTTCTTTACTTATACTTACTTATAAATATTAACTATTTTATATATTCTACAAAACTTTCAAAAATCCTTCTTTTAGAGGAATTAGAAATAAACTAGATGTTGTGAATTCTTTATAAGCATATCTGAACACCAATAAAATTTCTCTTTTAGGGGAGCTGATAACTTTTTCTTGTTTTTCAGTTTATTTATTAAATGATCTGGAATATGTATTCTATTAATCACTATCTATTGCTTTCTTTTTCTGTGATCTCCTTCTGGCATCTCTCACTAAAAAAATATGCTTGGTCTTTATCTACAATAACCCCTGGGGTAATGATTATTCTATTATCTTCTATCCCAACTCTGACAATATCACCATCTTCAATATTCAAAATTTTTCTAATTTTTCTGGGAATAGTGAGATGTCCATTTCTGGCTATTTTGCTAATTACTTCTAACATTTTTAGATCCCCTCATTTTCAAATTTTATTCTTACTTTTCTATTCAAAAAATAACACAATTTACAAAATATATCAATATGTAATTTACATATTTTTATTTTATAAAGTGTGGGAATTTTATTTCATCGGTAGAAATCCGTTTGAAATTCGGTTGACAATAAATGCAATTGTAATATTATGTAATAAATGGATGTATTAATTAGATGGAGGGATAAGTATGGCTACTAAAGAGAAGATAACTATTTCTTTACCAAAAGAAGTAGTTGAGGCTTTAAGAGAGGAAATACCTGATAGAAATAGAAGCAAATTTATTGCTGAAACGATAAAAAAACAACTCCGAAAGCTAAAAGAACAAGCCCTGATAAAAGCATATAAAGAGGCCTACACGGAAATAAAAAAAGAAAATCAAGAATTTGAAAGTATACCCCTTCGAAGTGTATATTCCAAAGGAATCAGCAGGTTTAAATGAAAATTCCAATTAGAAGCATAGATAAGAAAAGACTATTGAATAAAAGTCTGTGTCAATACTTTGGGGGTAGTTTTCTTTGGTGAAAAAATTTCCTCTGGCTTTGGGTAGACTTACCCCTCTGCCTGTGCGTGCCTGCCTGTGCGTGTACGCACGCAGACAGGTTGTTTTG